>Ga0209187_1000020_pt1 | contig 368201 bp, 318 predicted proteins | sample BantaG_FD_187430 | JGI IMG/M metagenome (GOLD analysis project Ga0209187, IMG submission 187430) | Marine algal microbial communities from Bantry Bay, Ireland - BantryBay_4 metaG (SPAdes) (version 2) | ecosystem: Host-associated > Algae > Red algae > Unclassified | place: Bantry Bay, Ireland...
GCGGGATTGCTAAAATGAAATGATTCGTGGTGGGCCTGCCTTTTCATTAAATGAAAATATCCACCGTTTTTAAAATTAACAAATTATCGGAAATAATCCTTGGTTTTTAACACAGTATCTGACGTCTTAGTACTGACGTCTTTTTGTTTACTTCTCTACTTCCAAAATTTCTTCAAGCATTTGCTCCAACCTCTCGAGCCGTTTCTCAAGGGCAAGAATTTTGGAATCTTTATGGGTCAATGCTTCATCCATCTCTTGCACGGCTTTTACCAAAGGCACCACAAATTCTGCATAACTAATACTATAATTATCACGCTCATTTTTAGGAGCATGCACTCCACTAAAATTATAATTAATTGCAATGGCTGCTGCTTCTACCTCTTGCGCTAAAAATCCAGTATATCTAATTTTAGCCTTTGCTTGCTCCGCTTTAAAAAGACGCAAACTATCTGGTGTTTGTTGATGAGCGGCAATGGCGTCCATATCCATTTGATAGGAAACAGGATTCAATTTATTGATGAATTGAAGGCCTGGGATATTTGCTTCTACACTAGTTTTAAACCTGGCATCAGAGACATTGGACCAGTTGGAGAAACCTCCAATTTCAGTAAGCGTACTATTACCTATTCGAGCACGATTACTTGCTGCAGTTTTCGCATTATAACCCAAAGCTAAAGTGTTACTTAAGGCATCAGTAGTTGGGCCTGAATTATATCCATTAGCAGTATTATAATTTCCAGAAGCATTTTGGAATAATGCATAGGAGCCATTTGCAGTATTATAATTCCCAGAATCATTTAAGTATAATGCAAAGGTGCCATTTGCAACATTTCTAATTCCTGTACCATTATAAATCATGGCCTGGTTTCCGCTAGCCGTATTTTCACTACCTGAAGTATTATAAAAAAGTACCTGATATCCGTTAGCAGTATTACTATTCCCTGAAATATTATAAGTAAGCGCCTGAGAACCGGTAGCAGAATTATTAAATCCTGTAGTATTATGTATAAGGGTTTGATATCCACTAGCCAAATTATTATTTCCTGAAATATTTGAGAACAATGTTTTAGACCCGAGCGCAGTATTATTGCTTCCAGTGGTATTTGAGAATAATGCTTTAGACCCAAGCGCTGAATTGAAAACCCCTTGAGAACTTTGAGTGACTCCACTTCCATTTCTATATAATGAAGAATCTCCAATAGCTACTAAACCGGAACGCGTGGAATTATAATAAAGAGCAGCACTTCCAATTGAAGTATTATTTGATCCAGTTGTGTTTCTTCCCATCGAATTGGTTCCAATTGCTGTATTTTTATTTCCAGTGGTATTAAGTAGCATTGCTGACTTGCCATAAGCAGCATTGTTAGATCCTGAAGTATTATTTTTTAGAGCGTCTCGGCCACTAGCTGTATTTTCAAACCCTGTTGTGTTTGCATTTAACGAATTGCTTCCAACTGCTGTATTACTTCCTCCAGAGGTATTTGAAAATAATGAATTTGAACCAAGTGCTGTGTTTAAAAACCCAGAGGTATTTGAAAATAATGCTTTTGAACCATTCGCTGTATTTAAAAATCCTATTGTATTTGAAAACAATGACTTTGAGCCAAGTGCGCTATTGTCAGTACCTTGATAAATAAAGATTGCTCCTTTGCCATTGTTATAAAGTGATGAATCTCCTACAGCTACTAAGTTAGAACTGGTGGTATTGTGATAAAGAGCAGCATAGCCATTGGCGGTGTTAGAATTCCCAGTGGTATTTGCTCGCAATGACCAAGATCCATTTGCCGTGTTGCGATTTCCTGTTGTATTAGATTGCATGGATTCACTTCCATTTGCAGTATTGAAAATTCCTACAGTGTTTGATGTTAAAGTAGCAAAACCATTAGCAGAATTACGATGCCCATTGGTATTTTTAGTTAAAGAGAGGTAGCCATTAGCAGTGTTTTTTGAACCGGAAATATTAGCCCTTAAAGTTGAAACTCCATTGGCTACATTATGAGTACCCATCGTATTATTTGATAAAGCAAGCATGCCAATTGCTACATTTTGATTGCCTTCCGTGTTTGAAAAAAGGGCTTGATTACCAATGCCCGTATTATTGTATCCAGTAGTATTTGCGTTAAGCGCATTATTTCCGATTGCAGTATTTTGTACCCCTGCAGTATTACTAAATAGTGCAGCATACCCTATAGCCGTATTAAAACTAGCTGTTGTATTTGAATGCAAGGCTTGAGAACCAAAGGCAGCATTGTTCCTCCCGGTTGTATTGTAAAAAAGCGCAAAATATCCATTTGCGGTATTGTGATCCCCAGTTGTATTTGAGGAGAGGCTAGACCGTCCAGTTGCAGAATTAAAGTCTCCACTTATATTACTGAGAAGGGAATTATACCCATAAGCGGTATTGCTTTCCCCTGTGGTGTTAAGGTTCATTGCATTTCTTCCAGAAGCTGTATTTCTTGAACCAGTAGTGTTGGCATACAGTGCTGCATTTCCAATTGCGGTATTCGAATGTCCAAAATTGTTTGTAAAAAGAGTTGTGTTGCCTAGAGCGGTATTAAAATTACCAATCGTATTCTTGCCCAATGCACTACTTCCAATCGCTGTATTATCATAACCACTCGTATTTGAAAGTAATGCATGCCATCCAACAGCTGTATTGTCAGAACCAGAAGTATTTGTGGAGCCTGCATCCACACCCATAAATGAGTTACGGACATTTTGGAATAGAATATGATCTATGCTTTCTCCAAAACTTTGCCAACTTGTTCCATCAAAATATTTAAATGCCTTTGCAGAATTATCATAGATAATCAACCCTTCTATTGGATTAGTTACTGCGGCGGTCCCGCTTAATCTAGGAATTAGGATGCCTTTGTCATTCGACTTAATATCAAGAACAGCACTAGCAGCTGTGGGCCTTGGGCAAGATGTACAATCTTTATCGATTATACTAATTTGAGTATGTGAATCTACTATCGTAAAAAGGAAAAGTAATGAAATAGTTATGCAACGAGAAAAGCTCATGTTTATTTATTATAATTAAATGATAGATTTAAATGATTGTCTGGAATTGTTAATGCAGAAAGTTTTTAAATAGGGTTATTTAGGATATTCAATGCTGCATTATAAAAGTAGATAAACAGCATTGATTAGTTGGGTGAGATTGTATAGATGGTCTGTATTTTTGTGTGAATAGGCTAGATTGGCCCGCGTTCGAGTTTTGTCGGGAGAAATTTGTAGCCTTTAGTGCTGGTTTATCCTCCAATGGGCTCTTGGCCCATTGCTGCTTCGTGACCGCAGGGAGATCGAAGCAGATTATGTCGTATCTGAAAGCAAACTCCTTGCAATGCAGTTTAAAATATAACGATTGGTGTACTAAACATCGACAGATTTTGATCTCAGAACTTTGAACTCAAGCTATAACAAGTTAATAAAGATAAAAGTGCTAAAAAAGACGATAATCAAATTTCCCCTTTTTATTCCGATTTTATCCCTCTTTATCATAATTCGCTTTCTACAATTGATTTTTACCCTTAAGTTTGAATCATAATAAATAACTATGAAATATATATTATTCCTGATCGGCTTATGTTTTTTTGCGAGTTGCACTCCTACATCAAAAATGAGTAAAACAAGCCCAATCCAATATTTAGAAGTTCCTGAAAATAGGACTAAACAAAATGGAAAATCAATTCAGCTGGCCTATACGATTTTAGAGCCTGTCGAAGAGACGAATAAAGAACCGATTGTTGTTTTACAAGGCGGCCCTGGAGGCCCTACCTTATTTATGACAGAATTTTTTGTACAAAGTCCACTTCATCAAGATCGAGCAATTATTTTTATGGATCAACGAGGTTCTGGAAAATCAAATGCTATTAGCGAGAATTTAGGAACAGAGATTATGCAGGTATTAGCAAAAGATTATTCTTTAGAAGAGGAGGCTAAGGAAATTGAACAAGTATTAGATGCTGGTAAAGCAATTGCAACGAAAGCTGGTTATGATTTCTCTGCGTATAATAGTCGCGAGAATGCAGCGGACTTTGAAGCGCTCAGAAAACATTTAGGCTATGAGCAGTGGAATTTATTTGGAGGTTCTTATGGTTCTCGATTGGGTTTGACCATCATGAGAGATTTTCCGGAAGGCGTTCGGTCTGCTATATTTTCCGGAGTCTTTGGAGTAGAATCCAATCTTTACGCAGACTTTAATAGTAATTTTAATAGAGCCTTAACGGAGGTTTTTGAAGGGTGTAAAGAAGACGCCAATTGTAATGCGCAGTTTTCAAATTTAAAGACAGACTTTTTCGCACTTTTAAATCAATTGCAAACCTCTCCTTACCATGCAAAATTTAGAGGCCAAGCCTTTGTTATTAATGCGCAAGATTTAATGTTGATCATTCATCAATTATTATATGGTAAAGAAAGTATTGCCTACATCCCAGTTTTTATTAAAGCTTTTAATAAACCTAAAAGTAAATTGATTAATGAAATTTTAGAACATGTTTTATCCACATTAGATATTATCAATTTGGCCATGTATTTATCTGTGAATACTTATGAAGAAATTCCATTTAATGGATACGATTCTTTTCAAAAAGATTTGACAGAAAATACCGCATTTCCAGTAGCCCCAGCGTTTTTCAGTTCCATAGCAAAGTATCACAAAAACTGGCACCCTTATCGTGCGCCAAAAGTTGAAAACCAAAGGGTAGTTTCTGATATTCCAGTGCTACTTTTGAATGGTCAATTTGATCCAATTACTCCACCCTCAAATGCAGAAAGTGCAAACCAAAATCTAAGTAATGGTTATACAGCAGAATTTAAAGGGGAAGGGCATAATTTCTTTAATGCTTGTTTTATGCAAATATCTTCATCATTTTTAAATAATAAATTTCAAAAGCCAGACTTTTCTTGTACTATACAGGAGGATTCCATTGAATGGAAATTGAAGTAGTAAATGTTCAAATAAAAACGATCTAATAAAGCTATGAAGAGCCTTCGATTAAATGCTTCTGATTATAAATTGATTTTTGGATATTTCCTGCTAGCAACTATCTTTCTTATAATTAATTACAATATAGAGGGACATAGTTTAATCGAATTTGTTATTGATATTCCTGTTGCGATTATTCGAGTAATGTTGTCCTTGTTGCTTTTTAAAAAAGTAATGGAGCTTTATTTACAAAAGCGATTACCCATTTTAGTTATTATCTTACTAGGATATCTTGGTCTGTGGATTTTAGGATTTTTAGCAACCTTGTCGGGAGATTTTAGTGAATTAGGATATATACCTTGGGATAGCTACAAAGAATTGTCAGTTTCTGAATTATTGATTTTTAATATTGAAAGCTCTTTATACAATATTGCCATTCCATTAGTGATGATTACTACAAAGAAATTTTACGAATATCAATTAGAAAAAGTAGAATTCTCAGTAATTCAAAAAGAATTGGAGTTAAAAGCATTGCGATCACAATTTGATCCGCATTTTCTATTTAATAGTTTAAACTCAATTGATGCATTAATAGACTTGCATCCACCGGAGAAGGTGAAAACTTATGTTTCAAATTTGGCTGGTTTTTATCGACACTTAATTCAAACCAATAAAGAAGATGTTATGCCTTTATCATCCGAAATGGGCATTGCCAATAAATATATTTATCTAATAAAAAGTAGATTTGAATCTGACTATGAATTTGAAATAGACATTAATGAAAAGGATAAAGATAAATTGATTCCGACTGGATCTTTATTGACTGCTTTAGAGAATATTGTAAAGCATAATGAAGCAATAGACAATAAAAGTATTCAAACTAAAATTTATACAGAAAACGATCACCTCATTATTCGGAATACAAAATTGGCCTCCACTGAAAAGAAGGAATCTTTTGGTCAAGGTTTAAAGAATATGAGGGCCATGTATGAATTATTATCTAATAAAGAAATACGTGTAGAAACAACAGTTAATGAATTTATCCTAACCTTACCTTTTATAAACGCTGTAGATTAAAATGAAGAAGTTGAATATTTTAATAATTGAAGATGAAAATTTAGCTTATGAGAAATTGCTCAAATATCTCTCGTTAATTTTTGAATCGGATTTTGATCATCATCATTTACGTTCTGTAAAAGAAGGGATCGATCTACTTTCTTCACCCGTAAATTTCGACCTCATTTTTTCCGACATTAAAATTATTGGCGGAAGCAGTTTTGATATCTTTTCAAAAGTTAATGTGAATACACCAATCATTTTTTGTACTGCGTATGATAATTATTTATTGCAAGCTTTTCAAACGAATGGCATTGCCTATATTTTGAAACCTTACACAAAGGAAGATTTAGGTGAAACCGTAAAGAAATTTCAAAACCTTTTCCAAGAGAAGCCTTTAGAAAAAAGCATGTTTCAAGAATTTCAGGACTTATTACGAAAACGAGATGCGTCCTATAAAAAGAGATTCGCCATTAAAAAAAGCACAGGAACTAAATTGTTAGAGGTAAAAGATATTTGTTACATAGAAGCGTTTGGAAATCTTTCAAGATTTAAAGATCAAAAAAACGAAATGCATACCCTTTCTTCTCCAATTGGCTCATTACAAAATCAACTAGATCCAGCTCAGTTTTTTAGAATTAACAGAAGTTATATTGTGAATAAAAGTTTTATCGAATCCATCCAAACCTATGGTAAAAATAAACTCGTTTTAAAGATTAAAGGCTTGGATAAAACGGTGATGACGAGCACTACTACGACGAAGAATTTTAGGGTTTGGATTGAATATTGAGATCTTTTTCCTATGAGGCTCTTGACCAAATGCAAAAAGCAAAAAGCAAAAGCAAATGGAAATCCAAGTAACGCAGTTAATAAAAAAAGGACAACCCAAAGGTTCCACGACTATGAACTTTGAACTCACAACTTCCCAAATCACAATGTCTTACAAAACTCAATAAACCCCTTATCCGATTTTTTATGAAATGTCAAAAAACCTAGATCCTGTGCAGCGAGAATATTTTCTTCCACATCATCAATAAAAAGAGTTTGTGAAGCCAATATTTCAGCATCATTAAGAACGATTTCGAATGCAGCTTTATCTGGTTTTCTAACTTCTATTAAATGAGAAAAATACATGGATTGGAAAAGCTCAAATAATTGTTCACCTTTTGCTAATTCTGCATTCTTTTTTTGAAGCCATTGAAAATGTATGGGATTGTTATTACTTAATGCATATAACTTATAATCCTTGGATAACTTTTTTAGTACGTGTAACCGATCTTCATCAATGAAGGTCAACATACTATTCCATACCGTAATAATATCTAAAGCTTGAATTTTGTAATGGCTATGCTTGAGCAATAAATTAATAAACAATTCTTCACTATATTGTCCTTTTTCAAAAAGGTGTAATTTCTCATATAATAATGCTTCCAAATCTCGAAGGGCAAGATTTTCCTTTGTGAATTTGGCCAGTCCTTTTTCTGTTCTAGAAGTATCAATATCAATTAAAACTCCGCCTAAGTCAAAAAGAATGTTTTTAATAAATGTTTTTGTCTTGCTCAATATATTTATTTGTAAATAATACCATTTAAGAGTTAAAATTTCCTACTTTAGGAATCTCTAAAAATAATAATGCCGAATCATTGTAAACATAAGAAGAAAAAACACAATTCCAACAGCCGGGATATGCTTTCCTTATTATCTGGATTGGGTTTTGCATTGGTACCAAAATGTTCATTTTGCATTTTCGCTTATTCTAGTGCGATCACCATGTGTAGTGGAGCAAAATTACAAGAAGATGGATTATTTAAAAATGAGTTATTGTATATTAATATTGGCTTATTAATTTTTACATTAGGTATTATTCTAATCAATTATAAAGGTATTAAAACCATTTTTTCAGCTATTATATTAATAGCTGCAGGTTCTACCTTACTTTTCTCTAACACGGTATCATATCCTTTCTTATTTTATCTAGGAAGCTTTTTACTATTATTTTCCGTTTGGGTAAATGGTAGTTTTACATGGTTTCTTAAAAAATGGAGATCAAATAATACCGTCAATTTACAATCTACAAATAATAATTAATTTTTGGCAAACTTAGCACTCGTAGGAACTTCAAAAGGCTTGGTCATTTTAAGGTATCATGAAAATTGGAAAATTGAAAAAGTTCATTTTATCGGTTTACCAATTACTATGATTTTTATTGATAATCGTAATGATTGTTGGTGGTGTGGAATTTCTCATAATCATTGGGGGCAAAAATTACATCGGTCATTTGACAGTGGAAAGAACTGGAAAGAAGTACCTACCCCAAAATTTGTAGTAGATTATAGTCCAGGACAATTGGCCAAATTAAATAAAGTTTGGGTGATGGAAGCCGCAGGTAAATCAGATCCAAACGGACTTTGGTTGGGTGCAGAACCGGGAGCATTATTTTATTCCGCTGACAATGGTGATCATTTTGAATTAGTGGAATCGCTTTGGAATCACCCAAGTAGAGCTAATAAAAATCAATGGTTTTCAACCAGTAGTAAATATCCTTTTTTGCATTCCATTCAAGTTCATCCAGAAAATGAAAATCATCTTTATGTGGCTATCTCTTGTGCGGGAGTATTTGAATCTAAGGATAAAGGCAGCAATTGGTCTGCAAAAAACAATGGTTTAATCGCAGCCTATCTGCCGGAGCCTGATGTTGAAATTGGTCATGACCCTCATCTCTTATTAATGGCGCCCAATAATCCAGCAGTTTTATGGCAACAAAACCATTGTGGAATTTTTAGGTCAACTAATGCTGGGGATCAATGGGATTTAGTTTCTCCTAAAGAGGGAATTCCTAATTACGGATTTCCAATTGCCATTGATGAAAAAGATCCAAAAAAAGCATGGGTAATTCCTGCACATAGTGATGAGCAGCGCATACCAAATGATTTAAAATTAGAAGTCTATCAAACTATAGATGCAGGGAAACATTGGGTAAGTAAAAGTAATGGCCTACCAAATGAATTCGCATTTGATTTAGTATTGAGACATGGCTTTAAAAAATTGGAACATACGTTAATGTTTGGCTCAACCAATGGAAATCTTTATGTCTCCGAAGATGAAGGAGAGCAATGGGAGTTGGTTGCACAAAATTTAGTGAAGATAAGTGTGGTAAAGCTGGTCTAGCTATTTTTTCTACCTCCGCCTAGTCGTTCCGAATAGATCTAGACAATGGATCAATACATGGTCAATTTATAGTTTTTAATGAAGTGTAGTGATTCAAAATTGCCATTGTACCATCTTCGCCATCGGCTAGTAGATGGATTGTAATTTTTGAAAATGGGTTGGAATTAAGCATTCCTTTTGCAATGACCCTGCATACTTCCAAAGCGCCCAAGGCTCCCTTAAATTTGTCGCATGCAATTAAGACTTTCATTTTTTAATAAACCTTGAACATAGAATTATGGCAAAACTGTGAAGCTTTGCAGAAATTAAAAAAAGTTTAACAACAAAACCTCCTAAAAGTTTACTTTAAACTTGTAAAAAATCCATTTTCCAATATAAAATAACTTATTCCTAATTTTAGCTAAAATCTTCGATTATTAATTCGTATTTCCACCCAATTATTAATATATTAAACTTCTTAATTCAATTCACAAGCATTTAAAAATTTCAACATGATACCAGAAGCTTTTGACTACTCGGCTCCGTCGACTCTAGAAGAGGCCTTTTCTCTTCTGCAGGAATTTGGAGACGACGCTAAAATTTTAGCTGGTGGACATAGTCTCATCCCTATGATGAAACTCCGTTTCGCCTCGCCGACACACCTGATTGACATTAATAACATTCCTGGGCTTTCCTACATTAAAGAGGAAGATGGCTTTTTAAAAATAGGAGCAATGACCAAAGAAGTGGACATGGAAGACTCTGAGTTGGTGAAAGCTAAATATCACATTTTTGGAGATGCGACTAAATTAATTGCTGACCCGCAGGTAAGAAATTTTGGAACTTTAGGTGGCAATCTTGCCCACGGAGATGCGGCTAATGATCATCCAGCAGTGATGATTGCTTTGGGAGCAGATGTAGAAATTTCAGGCCCAGCTGGAAAACGCTCCGTCCCAATTGACGAATTTTTTCATGGATTTTATATGACTTCCGTACAACATGGAGAAATTCTTACAGAGATTAGAGTGCCTGCTGCTAATGGAAAATACGGCACATCTTATCATAAGGCAGAACGGAAAGTTGGAGATTATGCAACCGCTGGAGTTGCGATAATGATCCAAACTGATAATAATGGAGTTTGTACTAAAGCTGGAATTGGCTTAACAAACGTCAACCCATTGCCATTGCGTGCAAAGCGATCAGAAGAAGCTTTAGTTGGAACTTCTCTTACTGCTGAGGATATTGCTAAGGCAGCACTTTACGCATCTGAAGATTGCAATCCTTCAACAGATTTAAGAGGGGACGAAGAATATAAGCGTCATTTAGTTGGAGTGATAACCAAAAGAATGATTAATAAAGCCATTGAAAGAATACAATAAAAATCAACATAATGAAAAAGATAACTTTTAAAATAAACGGAGCGGAGCATAGTTTAGAGGTAGAACCAAGAACTTTGTTAGTTCATTTAATTAGAGAAAATATAAGTTTGACTGGAACACACATTGGTTGTGATACTTCTAGTTGTGGAGCATGTACCGTATTAATAGATGGAAGATCTGCAAAAGCCTGTACTATTTTAGCCGTTCAAATAGATGGAAAAGAAATTGCAACCGTAGAAGGTTTGGCAACTGCAGAAGGTCTACATCCAATCCAAGAAGGTTTTCACCTCAATCATGCATTGCATTGTGGTTTTTGTACTTCAGGTATGATGATGAGAGCAATAGAATTGTTAGAAAAAAATCCAGATCCAACTGAAGAAGAAATTAGATGGGGAATAGCAGGAAATCTTTGTAGATGCACTGGTTACAATAATATTGTAAAAGCCATTCAATGGACAGCAGCAAAAATGGCTGGGAAAGAATTACCTTCTACAGAACCAGAATTTGTTTAATCGAAAACCTATTAAAATTTTAATATAATGAAATGTAAAACGTCAAAAGAAATAGGTGGAATGGGCCATTCCATGAAAAGAAAGGAAGATGCTCGATTCATTCAAGGTAAAGGAAATTATGTAGACGATGTGAAGTTGCCTGGAATGTTATATATGGATATTGTAAGAAGTCCATATGCCTATGCAAAAATTAAAAATATAGATGCAACTAAAGCTTTAGAAATTCCTGGAGTAATTGCAGTTGTGACCGGAAAAGATTTAGAAAAATACAATTTGCATTGGATGCCAACTTTGATGTCCGATACGCAAATGGTTTTACCCACCGATACGGTCATGTATCAATCTCAAGAAGTTGCTGCAGTGATTGCTACTGATCGATATATTGCAAGAGACGGTAAGGAAGCAGTAATGGTAGACTATGAGCCGATGGATCCATTAATGGATCCGTTCAAAGCCTTGGATGAAGATGCTCCAGTACTTCGTGCAGACCAAGAAGGTAAAACGGATAACCATATTTGGCATTGGGAAGTAGGTGATAAAGAAAAGACAGCAGACATATTTAACAATGCAGACATTACAGTAAAACAACAAATGCATATTCCAAGAATACATGTTGCTTCCATTGAAACTTGTGGTTGTGTAGCTTCTTATAACAAAGTAGAAAATCACTTAACCATGTACATGACCACTCAAGCGCCACATGCCATTAGGACGGTAATTGCTTTGGTAGCTGGTCACGTAGGATTAACGGAGGAAAGAATTAGAGTAATCTCTCCAGATATTGGTGGAGGCTTTGGAGGTAAAGTACCTGTTTATCCAGGCTATGTAATTGCCATTGCAGTTTCCTTTTTAACGGGAGCTCCAATTAAATGGATAGAAGATAGAAGTGAAAATTTACAAGCAGATTCCTTTGCGAGAGATTATCACATTACAGCTGAAATGGCGGGAACGAAAGATGGAAAAATCTTAGCTACTCGTTTTAAAGTTTTAGCAGATCATGGATATACGGACGCATCAGCGAATCCATCCAAATTCCCAACTGGTTTATTTTCTATTGGTACAGGCTCATATGATTATGGCGCAGCCTATATGGAAGCAGATGCGGTTTATACCAATAAACCACCAGGAGGTGTTGCTTATAGATGTTCATTCAGAGTAACAGAAGCAGTTCACGCCATTGAAAGAATGACAGATGTATTTGCAAAAAAAGTAGGTAAAGATCCAGCTCAATTGCGAATGGAGAATTTTATAAAGAAAGATCAATTCCCTTGGGCTTCTCCAACGGGCTGGTCTTATGATAGTGGAGATTATCATGCCGGCCTGCAAAAAGCAATGGATGCGGTTGGATATGACGAACTGCGCAAAGAGCAAATTGAATTACGTAAAGAAGGAAAATTAATGGGTATTGGTATTTCTACTTTTACGGAAGTAGTGGGTGCTGGACCTTCTAAAGATTTTGATATTCTAGGAATAAAAATGTTCGATAGTGCAGAGATTCGGGTTCACCCAACAGGCAAAGCTATTGCACGATTTGGTACGAAATCTCAAGGCCAAGGACATGAAACAACTTATGCGCAAATTGTTGCAGAGGAGTTAGGAATTCCAATGGAGAACATTCAAATAGAAGAAGGAGATACAGATACTGCCCCTTATGGATTGGGAACTTATGCAAGTAGATCAACACCGACTGCAGGAGCAGCAGCTGCTATGGCTGCAAGGAAGTTAAGAGACAAAGCGAAGAAAATTGCTGCTTATCTTTTAGAAGTTAGTGAAGAAGATTTAGAATGGGAGCCAGGAAAGTTCTATGTAAAAGGAGCGCCTGAAAAAATGAAGACCATCCAAGAAATCGTGTTTGCTTCTTACACGAATCATCCAGAGGGAATGGAAGCTGGTTTTGAAGCCACTCATTACTACGATCCACCGAATTTGACTTTCCCATCAGGCGCATATATTTGTATAGTAGATATTGATCCTGAAACTTGTGATATTAAAGTCAGAAGATTTGTGGCAATTGATGATTGTGGTAATATTATTAATCCAATGATCGTTCAAGGACAAGTACATGGTGGATTAACGCAAGGAATTGCTCCGGCGATGTATGAGGAATTAATTTATGATGATGCTGGTAATATTTTGAATGGTACTTTCATGGATTATCTAGTGCCAACTGCAGTTGAATCTCCATCATGGGAAACAGGCCATACGATTACTCCAGCACCTCATCATCCAATTGGTGCAAAAGGAGTAGGGGAGTCGCCAACTGTTGGTGCGCCACCTGCGATCGTAAATGCAATTGTTGATGCAGTTCATCATTTAGGGATTGAGCATTTAGAAATTCCCGTTACACCATTTAAGTTGTTCAAGGAATTGAAGAATGTTGGATATTTTGATAAATAAAATTTTTGAAAAGCAATAAATAAATGGAAAGGCATGGAACAAAATCTGTGTCTTTCATTTATATAAGTATAAATATAAATTATGAATACGAAAATTGTAAAAGAGTTTGAAATAGAGCAGCCATTAGAAAAAGTATGGGCTGCCATTGCTAATCCAGAAGAGGTAGTGACTTGTGTTCCAGGTGCTGCGATCACAGAAAAGACCGATGAAATCCATTACAAAGGAGAGGTAGTAACCAAGTTCGGTCCTATCAAAGCTAAGTATGCGGGAGATATCGAAATTCTAGAAATGGATAATGAAAACCACAAAATGGTTTTGAAAGGCCGTGGTTTAGATAGCAAAGGAAAGGGTAGTGCAGATATGATTATGCATGGTGATGCAGAAGAAGTAGATGGTAAGACTAAAGTGACCTTTAGTATGGATATTACTATTGTAGGAATGTTAGCTCAGTTTGGTTCACGCTTAATCAATGATGTTTCTGATCAATTGATTAATCAATTTGTCGATAACTTCAAGGCTAAATTAGCAGGAGAAGAAGTGGATAATACAATGACCGGAGGCTCCATGTTAGGGACAGTTGCTAAAAGTATTTTTGGACGTAAAAAAGATTAATACTTGGAGCATCCAAAAGATATAATTCCTGCAATAGATGATTTAGGTTATGTAATAGATGAAGATTTGGCAACTGTTTTGTTTCTAATGATGCGATTGGAAAAACCCTTATTATTAGAAGGGAATCCGGGGGTTGGTAAAACTGAAATAGCTCATATTTTATCGTCCTATTTAGGGCATCGATTAATTCGATTGCAATGTTATGAAGGCTTGGATGTGAATAATGCGATTTATGAGTGGAATTATCAAAAGCAATTATTGGCAATTAAATTGCAAGAGCAATCAGCTGCTAGTGTAAAGGAGAAAGAGGATTTGATATTTGGGGAAGATTATTTATTAAAGCGACCTTTATTAGATGCCATTACTTCTGAGGAAAGAGTCGTTTTATTAATTGACGAAATAGATAGAGCGGATGAAGAATTTGAGGCATTTTTATTAGAATTATTATCTGCATTCCAAATTAGTATTCCGGAATTAGGAACGATAAAAGCAAAACATAAGCCAATTGTTGTTCTAACTTCAAATCGCACACGAGAATTAAGTGACGCTTTGAAAAGAAGATGTTTGTATCATTGGGTAGATTATCCTTCCATGGAAAAGGAAATCAAAATTTTGAAAAAACATATTCCTAATATAGAAACTAAATTGGCAGAACAAATTGCAGATACGGTACAGAAAATTAGAGCATTGAAATTAGATAAATCTCCAGGTATTGCTGAAACGATAGATTGGGCAAAAGGCATTGCGGCATTAGGAGGAGGAGAAAATGCAATGTACAAAAGTTTATCTTGCTTATTGAAATCAGATCAAGATATACAATTAGCAAGTGCGCATATTTTTTAAATTTTAAATTTTAAATCATGTCATTAAACGAAGAAATAAAAAAATTAGATGAACTTCGACTAAAAGAAGGAGCAGAGGCAAGAGCATTTTATAAAACTGTGGATTTGCCAGGTAGCCGAACGAAAGACATTGGTGAAGCAAGGGCTGCGATTAAGGCGATGTTGGCGGAAAGGGCTAAGCCGAATTCGAAGAAGCCTGAATAAAAATAGACGTCAGACGTCGGACTTTTTGCTCGCTGCGCGATGGGGATGTCATTTTAAGATATCAGTACACAGGTATTTTTTAGATGTCAGATATCAGTAAACAGATATCAGATTTTGACTCGCTGTGCTCGTTTATATCTTGCAATGTTCATTTACTGAATTTTATAATTGAAAATAATTCTGTCGCAGGGGCGCGATTCATCGCGCGCAACCGTACTTCGACTCCCTTCGGTCGCTCAGAATGACAAATTCAATCGGCCATTTATAAAAACATGATTAAAACCCATTACACAGATTACAATTCATTTACTGAAGCTTTTGCGGGGTTTATGCAAATTGTAAGAAACTCAGGATTTCAATCAGGCATTCAATCTAGTAAGGAAACCTTAACTACAGCACTATCAGGTTTATGGTTGGATCGAGATATTTTCCATTACGCATTAACGTCAATTTTCTGCACTTCAGAGGAAGAAACCAAAGCGTTCAAAACGATCTATAAAAGATTTTGGAGAATCAAGACTACCCACATTTCTGACAAAAGAACGCATAAGAATAAAAAGACAGTAAAGAAAAATGACAAGTCCATTGCAGTGATGATGGGAATCGGGGATACCGATATGGCAGAAGCAAAGGAGGAAGCTAAGAATACATCAGGCGCAAATTTGGCAGAAACTATAAAAAGTACAGACTTTAGTAAGTTAAGTGTAATGCAAAATCAAATGCTAGATGAGCTTTCTGAAAAGTTGTTGCGAGAAATGAGTTTGCGTTTGAAGCGCAAGAAGAAAAAGGCAATTAAAGGAAGTGTGGATATCGCTCATTCGATTAGAAAGAATATTCAGAAGGGTGGGAACATTATTGATTTGGTTCGCAAAGATCGAAAGAAGGATAAATATAGATTGGTTATTCTTTTGGATGTGAGTGGATCGATGGATAAATATTCCTTTTATTTATTGAAATTTATTTGGACATTAAGATCTCATTTTGCCCAAATCGAAGCCTTTGCATTTAGTACAAAACTAATGCGCATCACAGATTATTTAAGTGATAAAAATATGGCAGTATCCTTATCCTTAATTTCTAGAAATGTTACGCATTGGTCAAGCGGTACGCAAATTGGAAGATGCTTGGAAGACTTTAATGAACAATTTGCTAAGAGATATTTGAATGGGAAGACTATGACGATTATCTTGAGTGATGGTTTGGATACGGGTGAGCCAGAAATATTGGAACAAGCCATTAAAAAAATTAAGATGAAATCGAAAAGATTGATTTGGTTAAATCCATTAAAAGGAATGCAAGGTTATGAACCTATACAAAGAGGAATGGCGGCCGCATTACCAACTGTGGATACTTTTCATTCCGCACATAATTTGAATAGTTTATTAGAATTAGAAAATATATTAAGCAATGTTTAATCAATTTTTGAAAGCAGCACAGGAGATGTATGAAAGCAGAGAAGCTTTTGCCATTGCATTTGTAATTAATAGAAAACATCCGTCTTCAGGAAAACCAGGAGACAAAGCCGTTATTAAAAAAAATGGTTCCATTTTAGGATGGATCGGAGGAGGATGCACCAAAGGGATTATTTATAAAGAAGCCTTAGCTGCAATGGCAGATGGAAAACCACGTGTGGTAAAAATTAGTCCTGATCATTTAGAAAAATCAACCGAAGGAGTTATGACATATATGATGACCTGTCACAGTGGAGGATCTGTGGATGTATACATTGAACCAGTATTACCAAAACCTGCATTGCTGATATTTGGTAGATCACATATTGGAATGGCTTTAGAGAAGATTGCAAAATCATTAGACTATCAAGTTAATGTAGTTTTGACTGAGGTGGATCGAGATGCATTTCCAAATGCAGATCAAGTGATTACCACAAAAGCGTATGATGCGGCTAATTTCAAAGATCCCTACATTGTGGTTTGTACACAAGGAGAAGGTGATGAAACCTCATTGCATTTAGCATTAAAAACGCCTTCAAAATATTTAGCCTTTGTTGCAAGTCGTAAAAAAGCAAATGCGGTTTACCAAACCCTAAGAAGTGAGGGTGTTACTTTTGATGAATTGAAGCGCATTAAAACTCCGGCGGGAATTGATATAAATGCAAAACTTCCAGAAGAAGTAGCCATTAGTATTTTAGCAGAGATGATTGCGCTTTACCGTAAAGAAGATCAATCCGCAATGCCGGTTCCAGAAGCACCTAAAATGAGTGAGGAATATTACGTTAACCCAGTTTGCCAAGTGCCTGTTCAAAAAGCGAATGCAAAACATATTATTGAATATAAAGGAGAGAAAGTATATTTCTGCTGTGATGGATGTAAGGTGAGTTTTGAGAAGGAGCCAGAGAAGTATATGGTTTAGAATGAATAGTAATTACGATTTCTTACAAATATGATAACAAAGGCGAAATTAATAATGCAATTAAATCATTTTCCAGAGAAATTTACAATCGACCAACTAGTTGAAAAGTTGGTGTTTTTAGAAAAGGTTGAAGAGGGACTTGAAGATTCGAAAACCGGTAACAAAATAACGGAAGAGCAATTAGAAATCAAGATGAAAGAATGGTCAAAGGTAAAGTGCAATGATTAACTAATATTTTTATGAAATTCTATAAAATTTGGCCAGAAATAAAACCATCAATTATTGGCAATATTGAAGGTTGCCAGTCCGACAGTATCGGACCAATATACAATTTAGAAAAATCAAATTCAGTCAGAAGAATTTATCAAAAAGATTTTGATTTCAACGAATTTCCGAAAATAGATTTTAATTCTATTTATCTTAAGAAGAATGCAAAATTAACCGATGTAGTTTGGAGTATTAAAATTAATTCACTGATTGCATTAATTTTTAATCGAAATTTATTTTCAGTGATTAAGAAATTTAACCTTCCTGAATATAGGATTTCGCAAGCATCAATAGTTGATTCAAAAGGGGACAATATTGAAGACGAATATTTCGCTTTTACAACTTTAAAAAACCAGTACTATATAATTAATGTTGAGAAGTCAATTTTTTTAATCGGCCCAGATGTATGGCCATTTAAATTGAATAAGCTACAAATAAGTTCTTCAGAAGAATTAGAACGTTATTTAATAAACAAGCACTGGAGTAATAGAATAGATGGCGAAAAAATAATTCTAAATAAAAACTTTAAATACGACCTTTTTAGATTAGCCTTGCTTGGTGGGTATTATGTTATAGAAAAACTTAAACTAGCTATTGAAAATGAAAATTTGAAAGGAATTAGATTTGAAGAAGTTAGTAACTTATTAATCGAGAATTAAAGTTCTCGCGCTGCTATATTTTAAAGATGGCGTAACAAATTTCCAGTTAACTTATCCGTTTATATCCGTTTAATGCACAAATTTTATCAGTGTGTTTATTTATTTTGCAATGGGTTTTGAACAGATCCAAATGCATTATTAATAAATAAAGAACACACATAATGAAATCATTAAAATTTACAAAAGAGCAATACGAAAAATTAATTACGTTAGTCTCACTTGGAGAAAGAATGCTACACGAATTAATAATACCAGAAGAAGAGTCAAAAGACAGGGAGCTAAGTGAATATATTTATGCCAATGCAAGTAAATTCGGACTAGCAGATTGGGTGGAGCAATGCGATAGTCCATATATGGGACATATGCTAAGTCTTGACCCAGAAGTAGAAATTGTAGGAATTATTGAAGACTATAATGAAACTATCTTTAGAGAATATTTAATCGACAATATGGCGTGGCGCGATGCTTATGCTTATTTTATGCAACACTTAATGTCACCGGGTGAATACAAAGGCACACTGCTTGTTGATAAGCATTGGGAGTTGATTGACGAATATAATGACTTATTTGATCGCCAAGGATTGGAGAGTTTGCAGTTTGTTGAAAGGATGGATCCGCAATTGAATTAAGTATTGGTGCTGATGTCAACATTAATTAAGCTACAATTAATATAAATTAAAAATATAGGTGTTGTGTAGGCTTGCGATTCATCGCGGGCATATCAAGGTCGAGCATTAGTAGCTAAAGTAGATACGGAAGTAAATCCAAGTTTAGGACAATATTTCAAAATCAAATCCATTCCAACAATGATGATTATTTATCAAGGAAAAATGGTGGAACGCTTTCAAGGATTAATTCCCAAACCAAATTTGGAAGAAATTTTAGATGAGTATATAGCAATGGATATAAATTTAAAGGCTCAATCTAATGAAGAGGAAAGAAAATAATTACTTGGAATTGCAATATGGCTTTTCGCAAAAAGTATAAACAAATTCTTCCTTTTAAACCTGATCTTTTAGTACTCCAAGAATGTGAGCACATCGATAAATTAAATGATGCTTTGGAAGCTATGGAATATCATCAAATCATTTGGCATGGGATTAATTTAAACAAAGGCCTTGCAGTTATTTCTTTTAATAATATTGATATTGAACTGGTAACAGATTTTAATCAAGATTTTGATTTTGTACCTCCTATAAAATTTAAACTAGAACAAAAATGGGTTAATCTTTTTGCAGTTTGGGCCATGCTTAATAAAACGCAGCCTAGTAAAAGTTATGTAGGACAAGTATGGGCGGCTGTTAATTATAATAAAGCGACTTTACCTCAACTGTCAATTTGGATTGGTGACTACAATAGCAATGCAATTTGGGATAAGAAAAGAAGAAAGGGAAATCATTCAGATGTGGTAAAGCTATTTAACAACCATGATATTGAAAGTATTTATCATAAACAATTTGAAACTAAACATGGGCATGAAAAACCTCCTACTTTGTATTTATTAAAAAAGGAAGAAAAGCCTTATCATATGGATTATTGTTTTTTTAAGTAATACCTCATGAATGATAAAACTAATGTTGAAGTGGGTGATTATGAGCAATGGATAAATTGGAGTGATCACATGCCTTTAATAATTGAAGGTGTGAAATAATTAGTTTATATTTAAATATGACCTGCATAAGATTTTTACTTTGTTTAATGGTAGTTGGCATGTTTGCTTGTAAAAAAGAGGAGCAACCCATTTTAAGCATTGGTTTGATTGCGGATCCTCAATATCAGGATAAAAATACTTGGGGAAAAAGAGATTATCGAGCATCTATAATAAAGCTATCCATGGCTATCGATTCCTTCAATATTAAGGAGGTAGATTTCGTCCAGAATTTAGGCGATATAATTGATCATAATTGGGAAAGTTTTGATTCCATATTAAACGTATACGAATCCTTAAATTCAGATATTGAAAATTATCATTTGCTCGGTAATCATGAGTATGGGATTGATTCCGTTTATATGTCATCATTGTTGACAAAATTAAAGATGCCTAATTTTTATTATTCCTATGTTAAGAAAAATTGGCGTTTTATAATTTTAGATGCAACAGACATTGCTTACTATTCCAATCCACTACATAACAGATCAACTCGCGAAATTGATGAATATTTTGTAAAAAGCGATTCTTTAAAAAATAGAATGAGATGGAATGGCGCAATTGGTCAAAATCAGCTGGTTTGGTTAAAAAATGAATTAAAAACGGCAAAGACTGAGAAAGAAAAGGTTATTCTTTTCAGCCATATTCCGATTAGACCTGCTATGAACGTACATAATCTTTGGAATGACATGGAGGTACTGAAAGTAATAAATGACTACGATCACGTTGTAGCTTATTTCAATGGCCACAATCATGCAGGAGCATATGAAGAATCTCAAGGAGTTCATTATGTAACCATGTTTGGTATGGTGGAAAGTGACAATAATGCATTTGGTATTCTGCAAATATTTGAAGATAAATTAAACTTAAAAGGCTTTGGCAATCAAGAAACTATTTTGATGTCATTGGAGTAGTTGTTCTATTTACTTTAGCACAATTTTTTTCTGAGAGAAATTATAGGCAGCTTCAAGCATAGCTACTAAATTTTCCAAATGCTCCACTTCTATATTGCAATTTTGATAAAGTCTGTTCAATTAATTCGTTATCTAATCTATTTAGAAATTTATTTTTAACATAAGAAACAAACCAAAGTATAAATTCGTTACATTTGCCCCTCTCCCAAACTTTCCTTACTTTCCCATATGCAAAAATCTTACCAAGCAGACATAATTATAATTGGCGGAGGAATAGCGGGTATGATCGCTGCCTTGGATTTATTGGATGCTGGTAAAAAAGTTTTAATCTTAGATCGCGATAAAGAATCCGAATTGGGGGGTCTTGCCAAATGGGCTTTTGGTGGAATGTTTTTTGTAGACACAAAGATTCAAAGACGACAAGGAGTAAAAGATAGTATAGATTTAGCAATGAAAGACTGGTTCTCTTATGCAGAGTTTGAGAAAGATGAATATTGGGGAAAGCTATGGGCAGAACAATACGTTCATTTATCAACAACACACGCTTATCAATACTTGTTGAAGAAAGACGTAAAATTTTTCTTTAGCATGAACTGGGCAGAAAGAGGGTTACAGGTAAAAGGAAATACCGTGCCAAGATTTCATATGGTTTGGGGAACCGGACGCGCTTTAGTAGAGCAGATTAAAAAGCATCTTTTAAATCATGTCAATAGAAATAATCTAACCATTCATTTTGAACATCGAGCTTTAGATTTAATAACTTCTAATAATTGCATAGATGGAGTAAATGGAATAATAGAGGATGATGGAGGTGCATTTGTTGCAAAATCGAACCGTGTGATTGTTGCAACGGGTGGTATAAATGGAAGCATTGAGCGGGTCAAAAAAGAATGGGATTACCAAGCATTCGGAAGTCCGCCAACAACAATTTTAAATGGTGCACATAAATATGCTGTTGGCGATTTGCATGATGCTACCGCAAAGATAAATGGAAACATTATTAATTTAGAAAAGCAATGGAATTATGCCGCGGGTATTCGTCATTTTAATCCAAGAAAAAGAGATCATGGATTAAGTTTGGTACCCTGTAAATCTGCAATATGGACTAACTATCAAGGAAAAAGATTCGGACCAACCCCATTGATGACCAGCACGGATACAAGATATTTAGTTGAGCAAATTTGTAAAGAGCCCGTGAAATATTCTTGGCAAATTTTAAATATGAAAATTGCCAAGAAAGAATTTGCAATTTCAGGTTCAGAATTTAATCATAGTTTTAGAGAGCAACAACTACTTAAGTTTTTGTACAGCACCTTGATCGGTGGCAATCAAAAATTAGTCGATGAAATTGTTGAAAAATGTGAGGATGTAGTAATTGCAAATTCAATGGATGGATTGGTCCAAGAAATGAATGCTATTAGTGAGCATGAAGTTTCGTTAGCATTGGTAAAAGACAGTGTAGAAAAATACGATGCTGACATTGCTAATGGACCAGGGAATTTCAAGGACCAACAATTGCAATGGATAGAAGAAATTAGGAAATTTAGAGGAGATAAAATTAGAACCTGTAAATTTCAAAAAATTAACGATCCCAAAGCTTATCCTTTAATTGCCATTAAAGAATTTATAGTTTCTAGAAAATCTTTAGGAGGAATTCAAACTAACTTAGAAGGTAAGGTGTTAACTTCAAAAGATGAAAATGGAAATCAATCTGTAATTGAAGGTTTATATGCAATAGGTGAGGCTGCAGGTTTTGGTGGAGGAGGGATGCATGGCAAACGATCATTAGAAGGTACATTTTTAGGAGGATGTGTGATAACGGCTAGAGTAGCAGCACAATCCATTTTAGGAAAACAATTAAATTAGAAAAGTGTCGGAGCAAATTATTGAAAATTTAATTATAGGAGCTGGACCTGCAGGTCTAGCTGTCGCGGGTAGGATGAGCAAACAAAACTTGCCATTTGTAATGGTAGAGCAAGCTGAAAATGTAGTGTCATCTTGGCGAGGTCATTATGATCGATTGTGCTTACATACCGTTCGACAATTATCTCATCTACCTCATTTACCTATTCCAGCATCTTACCCAACCTATTTACCGAGATTATCATTGATTGAATATTTTGAATCTTATGTAAGCACATTTAAAATTGAACCATTATTAAATAAAACGGTAAAGAAGGTTGTGAAAGAAAGACCATATTGGAGAGTCGAAATCAATGCAGATGAAATTATATATGCAAAAAATGTTATTGTGGCCAGTGGGGTGAATCGAGTTCCTAGTGTTCCGAAATGGGAAGGAAAAGACAATTATGAAGGCTTGCTTATTCATAGCAGAACCTATAAAAATCCAGATCCCTTTAAAGGTAAAAACACATTGGTAATTGGTATGGGGAATACTGGAGCTGAGATCGCATTAGACTTGGCTGAGCAAGGAGTGGATTGTGCGTTGTCGGTGCGAAGTGAAATTAATGTGGTGCCACGAGATCTTAATGGTCGGCCTACTCAACTTACGGCAAAATCTTTAGAAAAATTTCCATTTGGTCTTGGGGATTGGTTGGGCACGCAGATAAGAAAATTCTATTATGGTGATTTGTCTAAATACGGATTAAGGACCTCTAAACTTTCGCCTGTGGTTCAATTGAAAAAGACAGGGAAGACCCCAGTAATTGATTTAGGAACCATTCAAAAAATTAAAGAAGGAAAAATAAAAGTTTTTGGAGATGTCCAATCATTTACAACAAATGGATTAAATTTTAAAAAGGAGGGAAGTGTCAATTTTGATGCAGTAATTTTAGCTACTGGATACAAAGCAAAAGTAGAAGATTTCATTCCAGGAATTGAATCCTTTTTAGATCAATATCGAGTGCCTAAACAGGTGATTGGGGAGGATAAATTTAAAGGTTTGTATTTTGTTGGATTTGATAATTATAAATTAGGCGGAATCATTGGGACTATTCATACAGATTCGGGAATAGCTGTTGATGATATTAATGGATAAACCTTTTCAAACAGACAAATACTAATCAAAGTATTACCTTAATAAAAATTTGATAATGAAGTATTGCTTTCTAACATTCATGATTCTTTTTAGTTTCAGTCTACATAGCCAACAAACCATAGGTGAAAAACTAGGCTACTCAAAAGATGATATTTTATTGATAGTTCATGCGGATGATTTAGGTATGAGTCAAGCTCAAAATCAAGGTTCTATTAATGGCTTTGAAAAAGGTCTAATTAGTTCTGCAAGCATCATGGTACCTTGCCCTTGGTATGAGCAAATTGCTGAATATGCTGCAGCTCATCCAGAACATGATTGGGGATTACATATTACCATGAATGCAGAATGGAAATATATGCGCTGGGATGGCGTTTCCCCTTCTTCAGAAATACCTAGTCTAATAAACCAACACGGTTACTTACATAAAGAAATTTCAGAGGTTCAAGAAGGAGCAAAAATTGAAGAATTAGATAAAGAAATTAGAGCGCAAATTGATAAAGCACTAAAATCTGGAATTAAGGTGACCCACTTGGATAGTCATATGGGGACCTTATTTTATAAACCAGAATTTTTAAAAGCCTTAATTCAGGCAGGAAAAGATTATGGCATTCCAGTAATGTTGCCTACTTATTTAATTCCAGGGTCGGCGCAAATATTGGCTGATACGTGGCCTGGATTAGTTCCCATAGAGCGACTTATAGATATTACTCCTCAAGTAAAACCCGAAGGATGGGCAGATGCCTATGATGAGATGATTGATAATTTAAAACCTGGTTTTAATCAGTTGATTATACACCTTGCTTATGACGGGCCTGAAATGCAAGCCCTGTGTATTGATCATTCAGATTGGGGAGCAGAATGGCGACAAAGAGATGTAGATTATATTTTTAGTGAGCGTTTTACAAAAGCTTTAAAACGCAATAATATTAAGTTAGTGGATTGGGGTGAAGTGCAAGAGATGTTAATGAAGTAATTTATTAAAAGAAAAATAAATCAAAATATGAAAGCATTAGTCTTTACTGGAATTAAAGAAGCATTAAACTATTCAGATTTTCCAGATCCAATTGAAAAAGAGGGATTCGGTATTGTTGATGTCCATTCAGCAGCTTTAAATAGAAGAGACTTTTGGATAACGCTGGGTATGTATCCGGGCATCGTTTTTCCAACTGTTTTAGGTTCCTGTGGAGCGGGCATGTTTAATGGTCGGGAAGTAATAGTAAGCCCCAACATTAATTGGGGTGATAAAGAAAGCCATCCTAACAAAGATTACATCATATTGGGACTAGAAGAACCGGGTACTTTTGCGGAAAAAGTTTCCATAAGAAAATCGCATATTTTTGATAAACCTGAGCACTTGACCATGGATCAAGCAGCGGCATTACCATTAGCGGGCCTGACTGCTTACCGAGCACTTTTTACCAGAGCTCAATTATTGGCGGGAGAAAAAGTATTGATCAATGGAGTAGGAGGTGGTGTTGCATTATTTGCAATGCAGTTTGCTGCAGCAGCAGGTGCTGAGGTGTATGTAACTTCTTCCTCAGATCAAAAGATTCATAAAGCCATTGAAATGGGCGCTATTGCAGGAGGCAATTATAAAAATGAAAATTGGCAAAAATCTTTTAAAAAGAAGCATGGAGGCTTTGATGTAATTATAGATAGTGCAGGCGGACCAGGATTCAATAACATGATTTATTTGGCCAATGCTGGAGGCAGAATTGCATTGTATGGTGGAACTAAAGGCAATTGGGATAAGATAAATCCAGCCCATGTATTTTTTAAGCAACTGAGCATTTTGGGTTCAACAATGGGAAGTGATGAAGATTTTAAGCGGATGTTGAAATTGATATCCGACCATAAAATTGTTCCTGTAATAGATCAGGTGTTTAATTTAGAAGAAGGAAATGACGCTTTTGCTTTAATGAAAACTAGCCCGCAATTTGGTAAGTATATTTTAAAAGTAAAGTAGTTGACAATGCGGCTTCGCCGCGCAATAAGGCAATGCGGTTGGCGCCGCATAATACATACTCATAACATCAGTTTAAAATTTAAGGATATAAAATAATTTGACGCAGTCAATTAACTAATTGCGTGGCGAAGCCACATTGCGCGGCCATAGCCGCATTGATTTATTGTTTAATCAACAAAATTAGATTAATTTTACGCATGATTAAAGCTTTCGGATGTATCAGTTTTTTATTTTTGGTTTCATTACTATTGTTCAGTTGCTCCAATGATACACAAGGATTATCTTTTGAATTAAATGAAGGAGATTTATTATTTCAAGACAGTGATTGTGGTCCTTTTTGTGAAGCCATTGAAAAGGTCACTTTTGGTTATAAGGGATCAAAGTTTTCGCACATTGGCATGTTGATAAAAGATAAAGAAGGATTAAAAGTAATGGAGGCGATATCAGCAGGTGTTGTCTTAACACCGATCGACTCTTTTATAAATCGATCGTTTGACATAGATAATAAACCTAAAGTTATGGTAGGTCGTCTAAAGCCTGCAAATCAAGTCTTGATTCCAAGAGCCATTGATTTTATATATCGTAAAATGAAAAGAGATTACGACGATGTTTTTGATATCACGAATGATAAATATTATTGTTCAGAATTAATTTATGATGCCTTCAAATCAGCGAATAATAATATACCCATCTCTGCATTAAAACCAATGACTTTTAAAGATCCTGAAACCAAAATCACTTTTCCGATATGGGAAGAATATTTCGAGGATCTTAATTATCCAATACCTGAAGGTGCTCCTGGAATAAACCCAGGAGGAATATCTACTTCTAAGTTTATTGATATTGTTCATTTGTATGGAAAGCCGAATGGGTATAAAGAATAGATCCGATTTAGCAATTTACCTTTGGACCTGATTAATGACTTTTTCATTAATTACAGGCAATGCCTTTAAAAATAATGATCTAGATATCGCCGAGATTCGAAATCATGCAAACATTGGTCAAATTGAAAAAATCGAAATTAAATCAGATGATTCTGGCATTGGATCAGCTTGGTACTTGTCTAATATTATAGTCAAGGTAGGATTTAATGATGCAAAAACATTTTACTATAACGATTGGATAAAGGACGAAAAAACGAAGACGCTTACGCTTTAGAATTTCTAACTAAGGTTCTTTTATGGATTAATTTAAATTAAAGTTTGAGTTGTTAAATTTTAACCCCTTTTATAACCATTTCACTCCACAAAATTAAAAGACCATCAGGAGAGTTATGTTTATTACAAAGGCTATTTTTGGATTGATACAAAAAACAATGGACTATTTCAAATCGATCGGGAAAGGAACTGGGCAATCCTAAATGAAGACAAAATATTTATCTAATTTTCAAAGATGCATTTTTCATGCCGAGATGCAATAGGCTCATTTGATCAACAATGACTCCTAATTTTTTAGAAGATTAAAGTGTGCATTTATGGTCAGGAGAAACAGGTTTACCAACTAGTTTACTCGCCGCTTTAGATACAGGTGAATCGTTTAGTACAGCTACAATCTCAGTAACCAACCTTGGGATAATAGATGGGGTTTTGAGTTTTGAAGTAAAACTATAAATGAGCTCGCAAAATCTAATTAATTTAAAGAGGTATTCCACGTAAAACAGAATACCTCTTTTAATTAATAGTAAAACAAGTAGTCTCTGACGGGTCTCTGACTCAAATCGTTTAGTTAAGCGTCAAACAGGATTACATCGAACCTAGTATATTTCGGGCTGCTAGTTTATGGGTTTATAAGTTCAAAAAGTGTTTGGAGACAGTGCTCAGAACCCTTTTGCAAACAGGAATTTACGAGTCAAGAGCCACCTTGCTTTTTTTTCATTTTAATTTTCATTTTTTCCAAATCTACTAATGATACTACATAATGGCTATTCCCAATAGGTAAAGGATAATTCCTTAACTAAACGATATTGGATCTCTGACCCAAAGTCGCTTTTTTGTTTTTGAATGCTAGCAGTGTCTAAAAAATAAACAAAAAACATTCTGAGACTTCCATTAAGGGTAAATTTACTTATCATTTTACGCTTAATTAAATGACATTATTGTTATCACATCTTAGCTAGTAAATTACTTTTTCTCTATATTATCTACATAATGCATCAACCATGGTATATTATAAATATGGGTCCAACCAAAAACACGCAAGCCTTGGGTAGGATCCCAGTTAGTGATCCATCTTCTATTGGTCTCAAAGTCTCCCATCAGCGGTAGATGCGAAACTTTTTTTAATGCATCCGCAATGTTTTTCTGTGTTCCAAGTTCTTTGAAACTTTGGTTTAATATATCCGTTTTCATAGTCGCTGATCGACTAAACGCTTCATCCAAAAAGGAGTGTTCACCAGATAATTCATGCCCAATTATTAATGTATGAATACTTGCTAGGTAAGATTCATACTCATGATTATAAGGCGGATTGTCTCGGATCGCACGTGCATGTCTAATAAGTGCTTGTTTTACTTTTTCATCTTTGGTGAGTTGGTAAAATTTATATAGACCATGCGAGATATAAATTTGAGAGTATCCATATCGATCAATTATTAAATTATCATATTGTTCAGGACCATTTTGAAATTTTAATAATCGATCAATCCGGTCTTCTAGTTCTATTAAGTACTTATCATCTTTAGTCGCATCCCAAGTTTCAACCAAATTCCAAATGGATAAATACAATCTTCTTCCGGTCAAACCATGGCCACCCCAAATCCTTCGAGTATGAGAATCTGCCGTTAATTTCGCAATATCCAAACCACGATGGTAGCCGGTTAAATAATAGGAAGCAATCCAACCTTCAAGCCAAACATGAGCACTTAAAATGGCAGACCAGTGTTGATTAGCATGTCGTCTACCAACACCTAAATATGGGCTTGCAATAGATTCTTTGTTTTTCCACTTCCACCAATCTAAAGATTCATTGGTATCTCCATAGTACGGAGGATCAGCAGGCCAATGAATATTATCAACATCCATCGTGTGTCGACTCATGGCTTCCGCTGCACGATAATATTTAGCATCGCCAGTTCGCATAAATTGAATCCAATACATAAAATCAATCGCTGGTTCATTATTCTGCCATCTCCACCAATTATCTCTAAAAAAACTATTCATTTGATCTCCATAATCAAACATTCCATACCATGGTTCCCAATGCTGATTGAAAAGGGCCCAATCAAATTTATTATCTAATGCTCTTTCATACTCAATCCCTTTTTTTGATCTTGGTGCGAATTTTCCATAAACTTCACTTTTGGAATAAGTCTCTGCACTTGCATGCGGTATCGGAGGGTCTAGAAAGTACTTCATAGTACGCTCAACCTCTTTATCCGTTGCTTTTGCGTCATGAAAATATAAAACCATTTCTGTAGTTTTAGTTACTCCTTCTGCAAAATTAGCAATCATGCCTTGGTCTCTTCTTAATGAAGATCTTGCAAAACTCATAGGTCCAGCTTTTGGTGACCAAAAGAAAGCAGTAGCATTATTTGCTTTGGTATCAAAATATATCTCTTTCGGATATTCTTCCAAAAAGTTTTTTATTCCAATACCAATTCCCCATTTATTATCAGTAACACTTGACCAACCATCTGCGCGCTCCATTTTATTAACTTGTTTTCCATCTATATTTATATGACTTTCAAAACCATCAATTCGTTCATCCATATCTGAATTTGGAACTGGAGGAACTCTATTGGGTTTGGGTCCAGTTTGGAAAACAGAAGCCGATTGATTCGCAGCTAAATTAGCTTTAAAAATCTCAGAATTTCCCGGATTGTAATACGTCCCTAGATTCATGCCGCTACGATATTTAAGATCACCATTTAGTTTATATACTAATGAAAGCCCAGTGGAATGTATTTGATCATTAGGTTTCATCCAACCTGAATCCATGGTTTCTGAATCATCTTTTATTTCTCCTACGGCATCTAGTGCAATGTTCTCATGTTCTCCAGGAACTGGCTTATGTTTATCTGGAATTCCTGTATAGGTTAAGGTATGAAAAACCCGGATGTAAGATTTTCCAGCATACAAATGAATCCGAATAACAAATGGGGAATCTCGGTTGTCTTCCCGTTCATAAGTATAATTGCCATCTAATCTTAAAATTGTATGTAAAGGCCCAGATCCTCTTTCGCGCACGGATCGATGGATGGTAGCCTGAGATTTATCAATTCCTAAATCATCTAAAATATCTAAAAATGATCCGCGACCATTCTTACTTGTAGCTATTGTATCATTCTCGTCATAGCCATTTTTATCGATATCAAAAATAATATCATCAATAAAACCTCCTCCTTTTCTTTTACCAATATTAAATCGTAGAACACCCGTATTTACTTGACTAGTTTGACCAGCACGTTGTGCATTTTTCACCTTTATTTTAGGACCGGTTATTGGCGCTTTTCTAATGTTTGGACCGTGCTCAATTGTATAGTTTTCATCTCCTGTCGAGAAGAAAAATACCCATAACCATTTTACACTGTAGTCTACTGGTTCCCAAGTTGTCACTAAGGTTGTTTGACTTGGAATTTCATTTCCTTGGTTGTCTAATACTCTTACATGATCAGGAGAAGCAAGTACACCTTTGGCAAAAGGGATGCCCATAGTTATGGGAGCACCTTTAGTGGCTTGTTTGACTTGAACAGGAATTATCTCACTGTATCCTTGGACACTTGCTAGCATTAAAACAATGCAAAACATAGTTTGATTAATTATTCTATTTATACTATTTGAGTTGGTCATAACTTTTATTTATGCATGTGTGTTTTTAAGTTTATTTAGCATTGTGAAATAATGCAGCAGCCCCTAAAATGGCAATGTCAGATCTTTCAGAAACTCGAATTTGTAATGTTTCTAGCGATTTTTTATAAGCAAAACTCTGCAAGGCTTCAAGCATACTTTCTTTAAATAGCGAATAGGCCTTGCTAATAGAGCCCCCTAGAATAATCATTTCAGGATCATAGGAATAGAGTATAGATTGTATTGCCTTTCCAAAGTGCTGTCCAAATTCTCTGAAAATTTGAATCGCCGTTTGATCGCTTTCTTTCGCTTTTTTGTGTAATTCAAAACCATTGCTGTTGTATTTGTTTTGGAAAAACTGACCACTGCAGTAATATTCAAAGTTATGATCTAGATAAGGCAGCATACCAAATTCCCCTGCTCCACAATTGGCTCCATTATAAAGTTTGTTATTTAAAATGATACCGCCAGCTAATCCAGTTCCTACGATTAAACCAACAAAATTTTGGCATTCTTTTGCTTCTCCATAATACTTTTCTCCAGCTGCGAAACAATTGGCGTCATTATTCACATATACAGGAAGGCCAAATTCTTTTTCCATCAATTCTTTTAAATGCACTTCTTTCCAGGAAGGAATATTTTGAACATCATAAACTATGCCTTTTTCGATATCAACTACGCTGGGCACACCAATCCCTATTCCTACAATAGAATCACTAATGAGTGGGCGGATAGTATTATATATGGATTGCAGTACGTCCATTTTGTTTCCATTTACAGGAATGTCTTTTCTATTTAATTCAGTAATTTCATCGCCAATAACTTTTCCAGTTAAAACTTTTGTACCACCTAAATCAACTCCAATCAATTCTTTCATCTTAAATAATTTATCAATTTTCTAAGAGGGATTCTTTTTTACCTATAAAATCATTGTTGATTAATGGCTTAGACCAAAAGCCAATACTTAATATATATCCAAGGGTAATAAACAAAAAGAACATTCCAAATTTAAGCCCTAATGCATCACCCAAACCACCTACGATTAAAGGCACAATTGCACCTCCAGCAATACCAGTAACTAATATCCCTGAAAATGAACCATGATGAGTTTTAACAGAATTCAAAGCAAGAGAAATAATTATGGACCACATTACAGAAGAGAAGAATCCAACCAATGGAAACCCCCATAATGCAATGGATTTAGAACCAAGTAGACTTGCCAATAAAGTAATCATTGTGGCAGCTGTAAAAAAGATCAACACTTTCCGGCTATCCATAAACTTCAGCAATATCAAACCTAGAATAGTTCCGGCAACCATTAGTCCCCAAAATCTAGAAACCGCTTGAGCTCCTACTATTTGAGGATCAACATCATGATAAGTGCTTAAGAATTGAGATATCCAATTGGCTACCCCTTGTTCAGTTCCCACATAGGCAAAGATTCCAAGAAAGTACAAAATCACCATTGGCTTTTTTAGTAAATCTAGATGTGTTTGCAATGCTCCAACCTTTTCATCTTCTTTTAATTTAACCGAAGGAAATTTTACTAGTCCAATGACAATTACCATCATTAATGAAACAATTCCAAAGACCCAATACAAAGAAATCCAAGGCAAATTTTCAGGAACAATTTTACTAAATAAATTGGTGATAGTATTTCCGTCGGCATCACTCCCCATGTTTAGTACTATATAAGAATAGACCAAAGGACTTAAAAAAGAAGCTAATCCAAAAAACAATTGTCCAAGGACTGAGTTAAATGCAAATTCGGATTCACCTCCAGCTACTCTTAATAAAGGATTGATGGCCACTTGAAGCATGGCCATACCTGTTCCAATAAAAAATAAAGAGAATAAATAAGTGGTGTAGGAAGGAGTCCAAGCAAAGAAAGTGGCTCCTAAGAATGAAATAAAAAATGCTATTACCATCACTTTTTTCTCTCCTAATTTCTCAACTAAGATTCCGGATGGAATAGACATTACGCCATAAGCAATAAAAAAAGCAAAAGGTAAAAAGGCAACCATGGTTAGGCTTAAGTCAAAACTCTTTATAATATCTGGGACTAGAGGTCCAATGATATTTGTTAGAAAAGAGATAACAAAAAAGGTCAATATAATTAAACCAACAATAAATAGGTTGCGTTTCATGTCTTATGGTTTTTCCTTTTTTAGCATTGGAAAGAAAGTTAACAACTGTTCATCTGTAGGTTGTAATCCATATTCAGCAATTTCAAAAGATTCAACAAATTTTGCAGATTCTGCAACTTCTAATCCGTACCATTTTACTAAAGCAGCTCTTCGGTCCGTTCTTAAGACACCAGGATTTTTTTTGATTCTTTTGGACAACCAAGCTCTTCTTTCTGCTTTTCCTTTAGGTACTAGGTCTTGACTTCTTCCATTGGTCCAAGGACCCCATTCATACATTTGAGATTCATGAGCATCCATAGCGTCCACCTTCTTTTCGATTACTTCATCTATCACTACTGCAATGTGAGGCTCATGTGGATAAGGCTTTTTAAATCGATCTTGCATATAAAGAAAGAGTGGATTTTTTTCTAATGGTGGTGTATCAGGACATACATTGGGAACAATAACCATGTAGGCTGCATCTTGCACCACCTTCCCGGCGTTCCTATGATCTGGATGATAATCATTTGATCTAAGACCCAATACAATATCAGCATCCCATTCTCTAATCGCACGAATGACTTGGTGTCGAACCAACAGAGTAGGTTCTAGTTCTGCATCGTGATTGTCAAGTGTTTGATACTCGGCAATACCCAATCGCTCCCCAGCCGCTTTGGCCTCCGCTCTTCTTCTATTTCCTAATGCTCCTCCACCTTGGGTTTGATGACCGGCATCTCCACTTGTTAGGGCTAGAAATTTTACATTGTGGCCCATTTTTGCAAAGAGTGCAGCAGTACCACCAAATTTGGAATCGCAATCGTCTGGATGTGCCCCAATCGCAATAATGTTAAGAACTTTTTTCTCTTGAGCATTCATGTTAAATGCCAAAAAGAAGATACTTGTGATAAGTATTATTTTAATCTTCATAATAAAAATTTAAAATAGAACGACCTGAAAAAAGGTCGCTCCCTATTGAATTATTTTAATAACCTGGATTTTGACTAAAGTTGGAATTTAAATCTATTTCCCTTTGTGGAATAGCAAACAGTAATTTACCGTTTACTGGTTTTCCTTGAGCGGCCATAATTGCTTCTGCTTTACCAAACCTAAGCAAATCAGCCCAACGGTGATTTTCAAAAGCTAATTCTACTCTTCGCTCTTGTAATAATTTATCTTCGAAAGAACCAGGTGAAGAAGCATCGATTGAACCTAAACCTGCTCTTGTTCTTACCTGATTAATTAACTCATAGGCACCCGGAGATTCTCCCATAGCTTCAGCCATCATAAGTAAGACATCAGCGTATCTAAAGACTATCCAATTATTAGGAGCGTCATCCTCGCTAAAATCATTTACCAAACCATATTTAATCGTCCATCCTTCGACATCAGCAGTCGTTCCGGCTATAGAGGCATTAAATCTGGCGTCACCAGTTTCATAGGCATCTATTAAATCTCTTTCTGGAATATTACGCACCCCTGAGGTAACGGCACCTGCTAGATCATCGTTGAATTGACTAGTAAAATTATTTCCTTGATCTCCCAAGCCTCCTTCAAACTCTACTTCAAATATAGACTCTGAATTGTGTTCATTTGCTACTCCCCAAATGTCAGTATAATTAGGAACCAAACTATAACCTGCCGACATCACATTGTTCAATGCAGTTTGTGCAGCATTATTATCTCCAACAGTTAAATACACCTTGGCTAATAAAGTAGCCGCTGCACCACTTGTTGCTCGTCCAACATTACTAGCATCATAACTTTGAGGCAAATTTCCTTCTGCCATAGTCAAGTCTGTAATCAGCTGGCTATAAACAGCACTTGCATTTGATTGCGTCTGATTTTGACCTTCTTCAACAGAAACGGTTTCTGTCAAGATTAATGGAATATTTCCAAACCCTACTGCTAAATGGTAGTAAAATAAGGAGCGTAAAAAAAGTGCCTCTCCTTTCAATTGGTTTTTTAAATTTGCATCCATTTCGATGGCATCAATTCTACTTAGAACAATATTTGCTCGGGAGATACCTAAGTAAGATGCATTCCATGCGGCTTCAGAAATGTTACTCGTTGGAATATCAGTAAACTTATCAAAAACGGTAATTTCTTCTGCTAAACCTGTTCCATCCCAAAAGGTATTATCTGATCTAAGTTCTTGGAGTACCCAATAACTTTGATTATATGCGCCATCTTCCTTAAGTGCATTGTAAATTGCATTGACTGCGATTTGCATATCATTGGCAGTATTGTAAAATCCACCAGTATTTCTTTGTGATATTGGAGCTAAGTCTGTGAATCCTTCTGAACAAGACATCATCCCAATAATTATAAAACTGAATATAATATATTTAAATTTCATTTTATTAAATTTTTTAGTAATTAAAATGATGCATTTAATCCAACTGTAAAAACCCTAGACAAAGGATAAGCACCATAATCTTCTCCTTGCACATTTACGTTATCTTCTTGATTATTTACTTCTGGATTATATCCTAAGTAATCTGTCCATGTGATTAAATTGGTGGCAGAAACATAGACTCTCAAATTTGAGAAAGTTTTTCCTAAAACTTTTGAGCCAAAGTCATAAGCTAGGTTGACGTTTCTTAATCTGATATAAGAAGCATCTTCTACTTGGTAGTCTGAAGGTCTATTGTTACTGTTTCCAGTTTGACGATTTGCCCTTGGAATTGTTCCATTTCCTGGATCGGCTTCAGATCTCCACCGTTCTGTCCAATCGACAAAACTGTTGTAGTTAGCTTCACCATTACCCATGTGTCTTCGAACCAAATTTAAAACTTCGTTACCTTGGACTCCTTGAAATAAGAAACTAAAGCTTATATTATTATAAGTGAAAGTGTTGTTGATTCCGAACGTAAAATCGGGAATATAGTTACCGATGATTGTTCGATCACTTGCATTGATTACGCCGTCGCGATTGATATCTTTCCAACGGAAATCACCTGGGCGAGGAGTTGCAATTTCATCTACCGGTCCAGCATCTATTTCAGCTTGATTTTGATAAATGCCGTCTGTTTGATATCCAAAATAACTACCCAATGTTTCACCAATTTGTGTAATGTGTCTATTGCCTGCCGCGCCACTGCTTAAAATGGGGTCACCGGAAGGACCTAATTTAGTCACTTCATTATCTAAGGTTGCAAAGTTAAAGTCGGTAGTCCATTTTAATTTACCGACTGTGTTTCTGCTGGTTATTGAAAGCTCTATTCCTTTATTTACCACCTCTCCAATATTGGTCAAAGCATTGGTAAATCCTAATGCAGCGGGTATTTGAACAGCTAAGAGTAGATCAGATGTGGTTGCATTGAAATATTCTATTGAACCATAAATTCGATCTTTCAAAAATCCAAAATCCAAACCAATGTTAAAAGAGGCTGTCGTTTCCCAGCTTAGATTTTGGTTGCTAATAGTAGAGGGGGAAATTCCATTACTCAGACTTCCTCCGAAAACATAATTTGATGGGTTAAGTAAGCCTATGGAAGCATAATTGGGAATCGAAAAGTTTCCAGTTTGACCCCAGCTCGCCCTAAGTTTTAAATCACTTATAAAATCAGATTTTAAGTCTTTTGAAATTCTCCAGCCTGCAGAAATAGAAGGGAAAACTCCAGTTTTGTTTCCCGTACCAAATCTTGATGACTTGTCAGATCGCAATGAAGCAGATACTAAAAATCGATCATCAAAATCATAATTTACTCTTGCTAACAAGGACACTAAAGACCATTCTTCTTGTATGGCAGTTCCTTGAGAAACTTGACCACCACTAATTGTAGGTACCAAATCATCTGGAAAATTAATGGCAACGATAGTATTAATATCTATCTTTTCTTTTTGAGCGGTATAGCCTGCAAGAAAATTAAAATTATGCCCAGTCCCTACCGTTTTATCGTATGAAAGGGTTTGCTCTGCTACCCAACTTACACTCTCGGAGGAACTAGATTGACCATAAGGTTCTCCAGAAGTTGCAGTTCGATAAAGTAAGGTATTGTCTCTATAAAAATTTCTTTTGTAGTTGTTGAGATCTACTCCAAAAAATGTTTTAAAAGTTAAATCCTTAATAATGTCATATTCTAAATATACATTTCCTAAAGTTCTAAATTGATTTAGTTTATCTGTCACAGCTTGTTGGATGGCTAAAGGATTACTTGCAGACGTCATTGAAGAAGCTTCTCCATCACTTGTCAGCAAGTAACTTTGATTATCTAATTGATTTGGAGTGCCATCAGCATTGTAGGGCTTCACAGTAGGAGAGTGCACAATCCCTGAGTAAATAATCCCTGGAGGTCTGGCAAAATAAGGAGAGCCTGCAGGTAATTTATCAGAAGTTGTGTAAGACGGATTTAAGTTAATGCCAAGTCTTAGTTTGTCTGTGATGTCTGCATTTAAATTTAAGCGTACACTATAACGATCAAATCCAGATCCTGCTACGATTCCATTTTGGTTGAAATAATTTCCAGATACAAAATAGGTCATTTTTTCTGAGCCACCAGCAAAAGAAAGATTATGACTTAGCATACCTGCATCTGTAAATAGAAGATCTTGCCAGTCTGTGTCTGTTCCATCTGGATTTTGGACATCATCTGAAATTCTCCAAGCTGCATTTGATCTCATAGAATTGGGATCGCTTGCACTTGCACCTGGGTTGGCTTGCAAGTAAGCATTATTGGTGGCTTCCCGATTATAGTCAATCAGTTGCTCAGCATTCATTAATTCTAATCGATTGGCGACAGATTGAGATGCAAAATAAGTGTCGTATGAAATTCTCGGCTTTCCATCTTTATTTCCTTGTTTTGTGGTAATCAATATGACTCCATTAGAACCTCTCGAACCATAAATTGATGCGGAAGAAGCATCTTTTAAAACTTGAATAGTGGCAATGTCATTTGGATTTAAGGTAGCTAATGGATTTTGAGTGGGCGGTCTAAATCTTCCAGCTCCTCTTCTGAAATTGTCTCCTTGTACGCCAAGATCTACATTTTTGGAGATTGGAAACCCATCGATTACAAAGAGCGGATCATTCCCTGCGGTAATAGACCCTACACCTCTTACTCTTATAGTGGGTCCAGCTCCAGGCTCTCCACTTGTTTCGGCGACCTGCACACCAGCAAGCTGGCCTTGGATTGCATTTTCAAAACTAGTAACTGGGAGATCCTTGATTTTATCAATTCCCAATGAGGCGACGGCTCCAGTAATGTCTCTTTTTACTTGTCGACCATATCCGGTGACAACAATTTCATCTAATGCAGATGAGCTTTCAGCCATTGTAATTAAAATGTTAGTTCTTCCACTTACAGCTACTTCGATATCTTTGTAGCCGATAAAAGAAATGACTAGTGTAGCTTGATCATCTACGGTTAAACTATAATTTCCATCGCCATCGGTGGTAGTTGCATTTGTGGTGCCTTTTTCAAATATTGTGGCACCAGGTAAAGGTAACCCAGTATCATCTACAACGGTACCACTAACAGTTATATCTACCGTTTGCAGAAACATAACAGTTGGGATGGAAAAATTTCCATAAGTTTTGAATGGTATGATAAAATAGAAGAGCAATATTATTAAAATAGACAAACACTGCTGTGGTGACTTAATAAAATATTTCATGTCGTGAAGTTTTATAATTTTAGGTTATATTATTATTAAGGCGTAGCATTGTAAAATAAATAACTTTTATTGAAAACCATTATAAATTGATGTTTATCTATAAATTATTTTAGCAGCGTATGAAATTGATATAATTTAAGAGTTACAATGGAATTGGGCAGAATACCTTTATCATTTTATTAACTATTAATTTGAAACTTGCAAAGAACTTATTTCGTTTCTTTGGGTATAATATATAATTATGAAAAAATATCTCGGATTAATTCTATTCTCAATCTTCCTTACTTATAATGCGGATGCTCAATTCGATAAATTATTACAAAAGGGAAAAGATTTAATTGGAAAAGAGTCGTCTGATAACACAGCAGCTGGTTTGAAAGAGGCACTAAATGAGGGGGTTAATAAAGCTGTAAAAACACTCTCTGTAAAAGACGGCTATTTACTAAGTCCTTATAAAATTATGGTACCAGAAGAAGCACAAGTGGTAATTTCTAAAGTCAAGAAAATTCCAGGTTTCCAAAATGTAGAAGAAAAATTAGTAAATCAGATGAATGAAGCAGCTGAAATTGCTGCAAAAAAAGCAACTCCTATTTTCATTGATGCGATTAAGCAAATGACCATCAAAGATGCACTTTCAATTTTAATGGGAGAGCAAGATGCGGCTACCGTATATTTAAGAAGAACAACGAATGATAATTTATATAATGCCTTTCTTCCGGTTATTCAAAATAGCTTAGAAGAAGTAAATGCTTTGACTTATTGGAACTCAGTAGTTTCCGCATACAATAAAATTCCATTCGCAAAAAAATTGAATCCAGAATTAGATGACCATGTTAACCAAATGGCATTGAATGGAATCTATAGTTTAATTGAAGAAAAAGAAAAAGGGATTAGAACGGATTCATCACAGCGAACAAGTGAGTTGTTGAGAGATGTGTTTGGGAAACTAGACAAATAGACTTATTTCCAAGTGCTAGACACGCAACTGGCTAAAGGTACGCAAGTCTTCGGCGCAATTTTTCTGAACAATTAATCATTACATATTTGACTTTTATTTGTTTGTGGTAAGTTGAAGACCTATCGTAATGTTTGTTTCTCTTTTCTAATTAGAAAAAAGTATTTCCATATCAATAACAGGAGTGAAATTCCAAGGCTGGGGAATAGAAAAAGAAAAAATATAGAATTATTTAGCTTTACGGAGGAAACATCTCCAATCACATTTATGGAAGCCCAATAACGAGGCGCATTAAAAGCATCATTTCGAGGAGTATCAAGGTATTTTAATTTGGCCATCTTTAAAGCTGTGTTTTTCTGATGTCCCGCTTTTAAATTTGTATAAAAATCAAGCATAATCTCTTTCCCACTTTGGTCATTTAAATTCCATTGTGAATTGATGACCGATTTTGTTCCCGATTGTAAAAAAGCTCTGCTTAGACTCATTATTCCTTCTCCTTTGATAATATTACCATTTCCAGTTTGGCAGGCAGAAAGCACCAGCATTTCAGGACTAATAGAATGGGAATAAATATCTTTTATATAAAGAAAACTCAAACTGTCTTTGTAGAAAGCAATGCTCGAATTAGAGAGATCCTCTACATCTGCATTGGCATGAGTAGCAAGGTGGATAATTCGAAAATTATTTGCAATGGAAATAAATTCAGATTTATCAAGATCTATTGGAGTTTTGTTTTTTTGGCCAATCAAAGAGTTAATGGATTCAACTTCTTTTATGTTATATAAAAGATCTTTGAGATTATCATCCTTACTAAAATCAGGAGATACTCCTAAAAATTTTTGCTTAGACTTGTTTACTCGAATAGCATTCAAACGATTTTGAAGCACTAAAGAATAAGAATATGTAATGGTATGATCTTTAATTACATAAGGCAAATCACTATAGAGATAAGTATCGCTTGCATCTTCCTTCAATAAACTTTCAAACGGTATAAGTGATAGAGGTCCATCAGGAATAATTAAAATATCTTCTTGATTTTTCAATACAGCTTGAAATAATTGCTGATAAAGTTCAGCCCCTAACTTTTTATAAATAGTCTTATCTTTTTCAATTATCGATTTTCTGAAAGCTAGAATTTTATTTTCTAAAGTTGTTGAATTTTTAATTAAATGAAGACTTAGTTTTTGATTTTCTATACTAATTAAATATATATTATCTGGCGTATAGAAATATTCTAGGATTAAATCATGATTATCTATTTGCGAAAGCAGACTTTCTTTAACCTTAGAATTATTTTGACTCAATGAATTTAAAAGCAGATTATATTCTGGAAATTCCGCTGATATTTCTTTTATTAAAAGATTAATTTTTTCTTTGATAACGACTCTTTTTGATATCAAAGAATTGTTGCTGGGATCATTAGATAGTTGATCTTCGACATCGGATAATTCTTCTTTGTATTGCGTTTCTTTTCGCAATAAATCAGCTGAAACCTTAGCCTTCTTTTTAGCCAACATATCATGAATAGACTCCATTAATGTTATTGCCTTTCCCTGCTCAGAAATTTGAAGTGTTTCAATGAGCTTCTCATGGCTAGGTTCTGATTCATAATCTAAATAGGCTACCTCCATTGCTGTTTCAAAATAATCGTAATAGAAATTGACTAAATCCTGTTTTTCTCCTTGATATAAATCATTGGTTCTAAATTTTTCAAGAATACATAATGCTTGCTTGATGTCCTTTTTGCATTGCGCTAGTTCTACACGGTCTAAGTTATCTTTTAGAAGTTGGAGATTTACTTTTAAGTTTAAAATTTCTGATAAGGTAATACTATAAATCAGTGAATCTTTTGAAATGGTCCCATTATAAAATTTATTTAAAGCCAAATTTAAATTTTGTTCGGCCTCAAACATTAAATTTTGTTCCACTTTAATTCTAGCACTTAAGAGGTGAGCTTCAGCAAGATTGGAGACACTATTATTTTTTAGATTGCTTATGGCACAATTTATCCAAGTTGCCGCAGTATCATAAGCATTATTTAAAAAATTAATTTCTGCTAAACGGTAACAAGTTTTCCAATAATCCTCATCATCTTCCCCATAGCTACTTTTAATTAATTGTAAATAATATTTTGCAGAGTCTAGTTTGCCTTCTTTTTTTGAGATTTCAGAAAGCTGGTAATAGGCTTGCTTTTCATATTTCTTTTTTTCTTTTACTTCTTTAAGTAAATTAATAGCCTCAAATAATTTGGCCTTTGCATTTTTAAAATCGTTTAGCTCAAGATAGATGTTTGATATTTTTGTGAGATAGGAGTTTTTGCTTCCTGATGTAATAGCTGCCGGATACAATTGGATAAAGGTATAAGCTTGATTGAAATAATCTAATGCAGTTTGATATGCTTTTTGATCAATAAAAATTACTGCAATAGCCTTATTAAAATAGATTAATCTTTTTTTGGCATAGTTTACCCATAGACTATCTTTGGGAGTCATATTATTATGTTCTCTTTCATCTATGATAATTCCAAATTCCTTCTGTAATCGCTCAAGTGCGGATTTAGCTTTTTCCATTCTTCCATTACCTGCTGCTAATTTAGCTTGAAATAATTGAATACTGTGGTCATTTTGGGTTTTTTCAAAAATGGGGAGTTTTAAATTTTGCAAGAATTGATTTACAGATTTTATTTCAAGTTTTAGTTGAGCATAATTTTTTTGCTCAAATAATGTTTCTAAAATGTAGAGTGAAGCAATGGATGCAGAATCAAAGTCCTTTTCTTCCATGTAACAGGAGGATGCTTTGTTGAAATGGATTAAAGCTTCTGTGTAATTGGCATCATCAAAAGCACCCATTCCATTTGCGAAAAAACTATCGCAATCTCGAACAATACTATTTGATAGGCCTATTAAAGGGAATAGTACCAATAGTAAAACGCGCATAAGTTTATTTTAAAATAAATTTATATTGAAAAATATTTTGTACTGAGTTATTAGAATTTTCAACTACTGTGAAATAGAATGTTTTATTTTTATCATTTTGATTAAATGATCCTTGTTTTCGGAAATAATTGAATTCTTGATTCGCATTTTCCAAAATGGCTTCATCTAAACTATAATTATACCTTATTTTTGAAGCTGCGCGTATCTCTGAAAGTTTTGAAATATTAATAGGTGTGGTCAATTGCGATTCTGTGATAAAAAAATCAGTGGTTATTTCTGAATAGGGAAGTAATATTATATCCTTATTTAGAGAAGTTTCAGAAACTTCATTTCTTTCTTCATGCTTTTCCCAATCACATGGAGGTCTAGTCATACAACCAAAATTGAAATTAGAAAAATCATATCTCAAAATGCTTGCATTATGCAAAGCTTCGGTAATCCGATTATCGTAAAAATGAAAAAGCGGAGATTCAGTATTTTCCACCGAAATTTTCATTTCTTGAGATAAAGCTCTAAATATTATCTCATGACCATTTGCAAGGGTGTTGTAGTCGAATAATTTCTCAACCATCGTGTTGGTTTTAAAGGTGATTTAATATTAAGTGTTACAATTCCTTAATTTGTGACTGAATTTCTTAAAAAATTACCAAGAATTCAATAATATTATAGTAAATCTATTATCATACCAATCTTTTCATTGCAAAGAAGTATTTTAGCTTTTTGATATATTATCAATAACCTTCTAAAAATTAGGGTCACAATTTTTAGATTAAAGACACTTTTAAATGAAGCTCGATTTTAAAGACGACAAAGCACTAATACATGCCATTAAAAGCGGAAATCAAATGCGGGAGCGTGCTTTAAAAGAGATTTATACAAGTGGTAAATTTAAATCTAAAGTGAAACAAATTATTTTATCAAATAGCGGAAACTTGCAAGATGCAGAAGATATGATTCAGGAAGGTATCATCGTACTAGACAAAAATATCCGAAACGATAAATTTAAAGGAGAAAGTTCTTTAGAGATATATTTAACTTCTATTTGTAAATTTCTTTGGATGAACCAAATTAGAAAAAATTCAAAAGTTAACTTGTCGGATGATTTTAATTCATTTGACCTTGTTGCAATGGATCATCCAGGAACGGTTTTATTGAATAATGAAAAGAGCCAAATTTTAGAACAACTCTTAGATGCTTTAGGTAAAAAATGCAAAAGAGTGCTTAGTCTTTGGAAGCTATCATATTCTATGCCAGAAATTGCTGAAATTGTAGGTTTGAGTAGCGAAGGCATGGCCCGTAAAACAAAGTACAATTGCATGAAAAAATTAAAGGAAGCAGTTGTTGCAAATCCACACATTAGCACATTATTAAAAAATTAATTATTTCGGATGGAAGAAGAAAATTATTTCGAAAGAATTGAATCGTATCTAAAAGGCACACTCACCAAGGAAGGAAAAATTGCTTTCGAGCAAGAATTATTGAGTAACCCTAAACTGCAAGAAGATACAGAAATGCATAAGTTGGCATTTAGCGCTATTGAATACGAAATCTCAAATGACCTAAAAACTAAAATGGGATCTTGGTTGAATGAAGAAGAAGAAAGCATAGTTGCAGATCCAAGCACATTCAAAATTAGATCTTTATTTAGACCATTAGCCATCGCCGTAAGTTTATTTCTTTTGGTTTCACTAGGATTAAATTTTTATGCCCATAAAGAATTTAGTAATGAAAAAATTGTGAGTGCTATGGCTCCCCCTTTTGAAAATACTCCAGATCGAACTAGAAGTGCTGAAGATAGAATTTTAACTAAGAAGGACAATTCACAAGGAGTCAATCAAAAGGACACGGTGCAATTAATTTATACAGAAGACGAAATCATTAAAATTTTTAAACAAGATTCCTTACAACAATTAGAATCAATTGAAGACCCAATAGCAGATTATTATGCAGGTATACTTTTGATAAATGATAAGCGTTACAGTGAAGCTCTTGAAAAATTTAGAGCTGTTATTATCAGTGATAATCCAGACTACCAATTACATGCAAAATTGGAGTATGTAAAAACGGCCTTGCTTAATAAGTCCTATAAAGATGATCAAGAAGCCAAGGCAATGCTTATAGAGTTAAAAGACGGTCAAAATAATTATTCAAAAGTAGCAGCCGAATTGTATAGAAAATTGAAAATTCCATTACGAAAAATGTTTATCTCGTAAACAAATAAGCCTTATCCCAATAACTATAAAGCCTTGAAAGAATAATCAAGGCTTTTTTGCTTGTTAATGTATTGTTAAAACAATAAGAGGTTGTAACAATAGCTCCTTCAAATCGTTTTTAATTCCAACGAAACAATCAACTTAAAACTAAATTATAATTTAAATATGAAACAGTTTAGTATACTATTAGTAGCAGCTATTTTAGGTGGAATGATTACCATCGGGGGTGGCACATTGTTGGACAATCAAAATGATTCCAGCATAAATACACACGCGAAAACAGTAGCATATGGGCATGAAGATAAAGCGGCAATTGAAATACATGTGCCATTTGATTTTACAGAAGCAGCCGATAAAGCAATGCCTGTTGTCGTACAAATTAGAGCAAAAGAAAGTGAAGTGTTAGCCAAACAAAGAAGAGATAGCGAACAGCAGGAGAGTCCTTTTGGGAGAATGTTTGATGATGAGTTTTTCTCAGATATTTTTGGAGGAAGAATGTTTGGGCCTCAATTAAAGAAAGGCTCAGGTTCTGGAGTTATCTTTTCAGAAGATGGATACATTGTTACTAATAATCACGTAGTAGGTTTTGCTGACGAAATAGAGGTGATTACTTTTGATAATAAAAAGTATGATGCGGTCAAAGTAGGGACGGATAAATCAGCTGACTTAGCAGTTATAAAGATTGAAGCGAAAAATTTACCGACATTAGAAATAGCGGATTCAGATAAAGCGAGAATAGGAGAGTGGGTTTTAGCGGTAGGAAACCCTTTTGAATATCTTACATCAACCGTGACCGCCGGAATAATTAGTGCAAAAGGAAGAGATATTGATATCATTACTGAAGATAAAGCAATAGAGGAGTTTATACAAACAGATGCTGCAATCAATCCAGGGAATAGCGGTGGAGCGCTAGTTGATGCAAAAGGAAGATTATTAGGCATTAATACTGCCATTGCAACTCCCACTGGGACTGGGACCTTTGCAGGATATTCATTTGCTATACCAATGAATTTGGTAATGAAAACCGTAAAGGATATTATTGAGAATGGGGATATAGAAAGAACATCTTTAGGAGTAAGCGTCATTGAAATCAATGATGATTTTGCTAAAGAAAATGATTTAGATATTAATCGAGGATTATTTATAGGCGAAGTTCAGAATAGAAGTTCTGCTCAATTTGCAGGGATTATTCCAAATGATATTATTATAGGTGTAAACGGTAAAGCGGTCGAAACCTATGATGAGCTTAAAGACGAATTAAAGTTTACTAAGGTAGGCGACGTGCTTGAGCTAGAAATTGTTAGAAATGGAAAGCAAAAGACAATACCTGTACGTTTAAAGTCCAAGTTATAAACAATCGTCCTGAATTTACGATTATAAAGATAGTTGGTTTTTCGTTTTGTTTTGATGCGTCTGCTCTTGAAAGAAGGGCAGGCGTTTTTTTATTAATTCAAAACACATACTATGGAACACATCGGTATCTACTTAGAACATTTAATTCAGCTCATTTATCCTAATTTATGCTTGGCTTGTTTGAAATACACAAGCGTTCCAAATGAGCTTTGCTGTATGCAATGCTTAAATAAATTAGTCTTTACAGATTTTCATCTATCTAAAGAGAATCTATTTACCGAACATTTTTGGGGAAGGGTAGATATAGAAAGTGCCTCTGCATTATTTTATTATACAAAAGGAAATCCTATACAAGAGATGATTCACCATTTAAAATATAATAAAAGAAAAACAGTTGGTATAGTATTAGGAGAACTTCATGCATATAGCTTAATTGAAAGTAATTATTTTCGGAATATCGATTTAATAATTCCTGTTCCATTACATCCTAAAAAAGAATTTCAAAGAGGGTATAATCAAAGTCTAGTTTATGCGCAAGGGCTAGCCAAACAATGGGAAATACCCGTTGCTCGAAAAAACTTACTTCGTCAAAAACTTACAAGTACTCAAACTAGTAAATCCAGAATCGAAAGAATGGAAAATATGAAGGATGCTTTTGTGCTAAAAAGAATAGACCAATTAAAGGGAAAGCATATTTTATTGGTGGATGATGTTATGACGACTGGAGCAACCTTAGAAGCTTGTGCACTAAAACTGAAAGAGGTAGCAGGTATTAAAATTAGTTTAGCTACATTAGCAATAGCAAAATAGTTAAAATGGATTTAGCCAATCAAATTAAAGATTTGTTAATCAAGGATATTAAAGTGAGGTTCTTCGACGAGTCTTTTTCTCGAATTGCACAATGTCTAAACGCTCTTTCCGAAGAAGAGATTTGGCATAGACCTAATGGTAATAGCAACAGTATTGGAAATTTAGTACTTCATCTTGAAGGCAATATTAGACAATGGCTAATAAGTGGTATTGGTAATCAAGAGGATCTTAGAAATAGAAAATTAGAATTTTTGGAGAAAGGGCCAATTCCTAAAAAGGCACTTATGGATAAATTAATTCAACTAGAAGAGGATAGCAAATCGGTTTTTGATGACATATCAAAGGAGGATTTAATTATCATTAAAAACATACAAGGTTTTGATACTAATATAACAAGTATTCTAATTCACATTACGGAACACTTATCCTACCATACAGGGCAAATTGCCTTTTATACGAAATTATTGAAAGATATTGATTTAAAATTTTATGGTGATCTTGATTTGAACGTCCATAATATTTAAATCTTGTCTTACAAAATTGCATCTTTTAAGGGTTTACCATGATGTTTTGGATAAATAAAGCAATTATATTTATAGCTCACATCATTGCACGACTTACACACTACTTACGATTTATATTACTTATAGACTACGGTATTATTGTTGCCATTTGAGCGTTGATCCTACTTAAGCAGTTGCTCTCAATATGCAGCAAAGCACTAATCAAAAAACCAATGAAAATTTTCTTTCGGGAAACAATTACACATTTTCGGAATAAAAAGATTAGAGCTAGGTGCTCCTTTTAGTTGGGGAGCACCTTTTAATTAAATATCAGGTCGCTTAGCTTATATGGTATCAGATTTTTTTAATTGATCACGTAAAGTCATCCGTGTTTGCAATATCTAATTCAGCGCAGCCTAAGTCCATATAGCGATTTCCTACTTGAAATATGAATCAAAATTTTGGTAGAATCTGCCGTTCTGAGCGTTGCCTTTTACATTTTACATTTCCCCGAAAGCGGTTTGGTCTACACTTCAACCAAAGTCCCAACATGCTCCCCTTGAATAATCCGTTTCAAATTTTCAGGATTATTAATATTAAAAACTACAATCGGGAGATTGTTTTCTTGGCACATAGTAAAGGCAGTCATGTCCATTACGTTTAAGCCAAGACTGATTACTTTTGTGAAGGAGATTTTATCGAATTTGGTGGCTGACGCGTCTTTTTCAGGGTCAGCAGTATAAATACCGTCTACTCGAGTTCCTTTCAATATAACTTCTGCTTTAATTTCATTGGCCCGAAGCGCTGCTGCGGAATCAGTAGTGAAATATGGGCTTCCAGTTCCTGCGGAAAAAATCACAACTCTACCTTTTTCCAAGTGGCGAATAGCTCGTCTTCTGATGTAAGGTTCCGCAATTTGCTTCATTTCTATCGCAGTGACAAGTCTTGTATAAGTTCCAATATCTTCTAAAGTGGATTGCAATGCCATCCCGTTAATTACGGTAGCTAACATTCCCATATAGTCTCCTTGCACTCTTTCCACATTTGAGTTGGTAGCATTTAAGCCTCGATATATGTTTCCGCCTCCAATTACTATGGCTACTTCAACTCCGAGTTTTACCAAATCCTTAATTTGATATGCGTAATGGAGCAACATTTTTGGAGAGATTCCATATTCTTGTTCGCCCATTAAAGATTCACCGCTTAATTTTAGTAAAACTCTTTTATATTTCAATGCCATGTGGATAAGTTTAAACAAACATATTAAAAAAAAAGAGCGAATGAAAACATTCGCTCTTTTTTAATTTTTTATCCTAAAGTAACATGCTTAAAAGCAGTCACCGTTAATTCTGGATTTTGACTTTTTAAGTAATCTGTAATCGATTGCTTACTATCCTTTACGTATTGCTGATTTAGTAAAGTATTTTCTTTGTAGAATTTATTCAGTTTCCCTAAAGCAATCCTTTCTAACATCTCTTCTGGTTTCCCCAATTGTCTTGCTTGTTCTTTACCAATTTCAATTTCTTTTTCTACAATACTCGCATCTACACCATCTTTATCTAAAGCAACTGGTTTCATTGCTGCAACTTGCATTGCTACGTTTTTACCAGCTTCTAAATAATCGCTTTCTGCCTTGTTAAGGCCTACTAAAACGCCTGCTTTGTGACCCATATGAATATAAGGAACAACCTGAGCTGCCTCTAATTTCTCATAGGTTTTAATTTCAATCTTCTCACCAATAACGCCAACTTGCTCTATTACTTTTTCTCCAACAGTAATTCCTTCGTAATCAAGTGCTAGTAAAGCTGCTAAATCGGCTGGCATATTATGTAATGCAGTTTCTGCAAACGATTTGGCCAAGTTTATAAAGTCTTCGTTTTTAGCAACGAAATCTGTCTCACTACTCAATCTTACGATTACCCCTTTACTATTATCATCGGAAACCAATGCATAAACAACACCTTCTTTCGCGTCTCTATCTGCTCTCTTATCAGAAAGTTTTTGTCCTTTTTTACGTAAGTGTTCGATCGCTTTTTCAATATCGCCTTCCGCTTCTTTCAAAGCTTTTTTGCAATCCATCATTCCTGCGCCAGTCATATCACGCAGTTTTTTTACATCTTTTGCTGAAATTTGAACTTCCATTAATTTTTGGACTTTTTTATTTTAGTTAATTCGGTTATGATTATGCAGTAGCTGCACTTTCTTTTGCTTCTTTGACCTTTCTTCTTTCTTCTAATCCATCCTTGATTGCAGCAGTCATATATTTTGTAATAATCTCTACTGATTTGGAAGCGTCATCATTTCCTGGAATTGGAAAATCAACTTGATTAGGATCAGAATTGGTATCAACAATTCCAAAAGTACTTAAGCCTAATTTATTAGCTTCTGCAATTGCAATATGTTCATGGTGAATGTCAACAATAAAAATTGCAGCTGGCAATCTATTTAATTGAGCCATACCTCCCAAAACTTTCTCTAATTTATTACGCTCTCTAGTAAGCGTTAATCTTTCCTTTTTAGTTACACTAGTCAAGCTACCATCTGCCAACAATTTATCAATATTGTTCATTTTCTTTACAGACCTTCTGATTGTTGAGAAATTCGTCATCATTCCCCCTAACCATCTTTCTGTAACATATGGCATGCCTACACTTTTTGCAGCTTCAGAAATTATACCTCTTGCTTGCTTTTTTGTTGCAACAAACATGATTTTTTTACCTGATTTTGCAATTTGCTTTAAAGCAGCTGCTGACTTTTCCATGCATTCCAAAGTTCTATTCAAATCAATGATATGAATACCCTTTCTTTCCATAAAAATGTAAGGAAGCATTTTGGGATTCCATTTTTTCTTCAAGTGACCAAAGTGTACACCTGCATCCAATAAATCTTTATATGTCGGTTTGTTTTCCATTATCTAATTATTGAAAAAGTAAAATAATAAATTAACGTTTTGAGAACTGGAAGCTCTTTCTTGCTTTCGGTTTTCCATATTTCTTACGCTCCACAACTCTTGCATCTCTGGTCATAAATTTGTGACCCTTCAATATGGATTTATAATCCTCGTTAATTTTTACTAATGCTCTGGAAATTCCCAAACGGATAGCTTGTGATTGACCATTGTACCCTCCTCCTCTTACATTAATTTTAATGTCATATTCATTATCAATACTTAAAACTTTAAAAGGATCAAGTAAATGAGCTTGAATATGTTTGTCTGGAAAGTATTCAGTGAAATCTTTACCATTAACTGTAATCTTGCCAGATCCATTGTTAAAGTAAACTCTTGCGATGGAAGCCTTTCTTCTTCCGGTGGCGTTTATTGTATCCATTGTTAAAATTTAAATTCTGCTGGTTTCTGAGCAATATGAGGATGCTCTGTTCCAGTGTAAACAAATAATTTTTTAATCATGGCTCTTCCTAGTTTTGTTTTAGGAAGCATTCCTCGAACTGCTTTTTCCAGAATTCTTTCTGGTCTTTCATTCATCAATTTTTGAACTGCAATTTCTTTTTGTCCACCCGGGTATCCTGAAAAAGTCAAATAAGACTTTTGTTCAGCTTTATTTCCAGTGAATCTAACTTTATCTGCATTGATGATAATTACATAATCACCACAATCAACGTGCGGAGTATAATCCGGACGGTGTTTGCCTCTCAATACAGTAGCAATTTTAGAGCACATTCTGCCCACAACTTGATTGGTGCCATCGATGACATACCAGTTGTGTACAACTTCCTCTTTTTTTGCAGATTTAGTCTTGTAACTTAAAGTATTCACAATACGTTGTTTTAATGTTTAATTTAAAGTCAATTTTCCACCTTTATCTAAAGCGGACGCAAATGTAGAACTCTTTTTAAGAAATTGCAAAGAATTTTCCTTAAAATATTCATCATGATCTTATAAAATGCTGAAAAACAGGGTAAAAATCGCACATTTTCTAAAATGGAGCTTGGAAATTCGATCTGATGGCATCAAAAGCATTAATGTGGATTTATTCAAAAAGCTAAATTGCCGCAAAGTAATTGTTTAAATTGGCTAGCTTCACAAAGCTTTTTGATATTTATTTATAATTATATCAATTTCTCCATTAATATTACTTGTCTTTATAGAACCTTCTAATTGATCTAACAACATTCCAATCGGGCGATGCCCAATGGAATCAGCTCTTTTATTATCCTCATCAATCCCAACACCATTATCTTTAACCTTAATTTTAAATGACCATTCGCCTCTTGTATACTGAGATAAATTTTTCCTTCTTTTTATCATTGAATGCATATTTTATAGCATTGGTCAGAACCTCGTTAATTATGAGACCGATAGGAATCTTAATTCTGAAAGTGGAAAATGCTTTAAAACATTTGCATAATTCTTTAAAACTTGTAATGATAATTCTGGTTGAATCATTCAGGTAACGGAAATGCTATTTAAATTTCTTTATACGCCTTGTCCCATGAACCTTGTTTTTGGAAAAGCTTACTTCTCTAGTTCGATCAATATTTTTGCAAATTGATAAGCCCGGTGGCTATTCTATCGTGAATAGTAAGTAGTTGATCATAATCGTTAGCTTTTGCTACTTCTAGCGCTTTGTAAAAATAGTGAACAGTGGAATCCATTTGTATGCCTTCAAAATCTTTTGCTTTTTTTTGTTAAACTATCTAATATTTGTCCTTGCATGAAATTCTGAAAAAGAAAAACAAGAAGAATAAAAGGTATTTATGCATTAGTCAATTTTATATTAAAGGAATTTAATACTTATTTGGGAACTTTTAAATAGCCTCATTAAACAATTAGGTATCCCAATTGTTTGACTGGCATGTTTACTAACCATATTTTGATCTGCTTTTTTATGACGACACCAATTATTTTTAATTTCGAAAAGGATGTTAATATTGATAATTGGGTAATCGTAAATGATGTAGTAATGGGTGGCCGTTCCACAGCAGATTTTAAATTAGATGAAAAAGGAAATGGAGTTTTTAAAGGGCATGTCTCTACAGAAAATAACGGCGGTTTTGCTTCCTTAAGATACCGTTTTAATGAAATAAAAACCAAGGGTTTTACAGCAATTCAGTTGAAAGTAAAAGGCGATGGGAAGCGATATCAATTTAGAATCAAAGATGCTGCTTATGAACGTCATTCATATATCTATCATTTTGAAACCACCGGAAAGTGGCAAATGGTCACTATCCCTTTATCAGAAATGACTCCAAGTTTTAGAGGATATCAATTAGACATACCTAATTTTGAAGCTGACAAATTTGAAGAACTAGCCTTTCTAATCGGAAATAAAAAGAATGAAGATTTTGAAATATTGATTGATGAAATAATATTAAAATAAATATTTATCCGTACAATTCATAAACCACCTGTTCCTTGTCCAATTTCATTTTTACAATCAAGTTAGCTACCGCATCATCTACCATTTTACTCCAGCCGCACAGATAAAATTTAGTGTCAGGTTTTACATTCTGATATTTATTCATATAAATTTGATGCACATATCCTTTATAAGCGTTCTCATCTTCTTCTTGTGATAAAGCAATATCATAATGAAAATCAGGTAAGAGTTTTTTTAATTCTTCAAACTCGTTTCTATATAAAATCCCTTCTTTAAATCTCGTACCAAATATTAGATGAATCTTCTGATGAGGAATGTTATTAATATGGATATTCCAGAGCATACTTCTGAAGGGTGCCACTCCAGTACCGGTGCAGACCAAAACAAGATCATGGTCTATTTCTTCAGGCAAACAAAAGTTGCCATCTGGAGCTTTGAATTTTATCTCTGTACCTACAGTTACTTCTTTAAAAAAATAAGTACCTGCCACTCCTTGATCTAATCTAACAATACAAAATTCTAGTACTTTTCCATTCTCTATCGGAGGATTGGCAATAGAATAAGAACGCCATCTTTGTAATCTTTTATCTCCAATGGGTAAATCCATTACCACAAATTGACCAGCCTTAAAAGTTATAGATTCGTCATTGGGGATCTCTACCCAAAATCGTTTTGTGGTTGGAGAAGCATCTTTAATTTGGATGACTTTACCAAAATACCATTTTACAGGCATATTTATCTTTTATATGAAAAAATAGCTTAGAATAGAATAAGCTCGTCAAAGGTGAAACAAACTTCTAGGCCTTTTTGATTAAAATATCCCTTAGTTTTTTCCGGCGACTCATTACTAGTTGCTAAAATAAAGTCGCCTCCCCAAGCACCTAGTGACTTAATGGAGCCCCAATAATCAGCGAATTTTTCATCTTTTATTTTGGGCCTATTTAGACAATTTGAAACTATTTGTTCATGCTGCTCCATAAGCTTCTCAAAGGCAGATAAACTTGTAGCTTTAGCCATGGCTTCTGAAATTTTTGAAATTTCATTGATATGGTCAATACTTAAATCTTTCTTTTCGTTAAAGGCCTTTACTTCGTCGCTGCTGTTTTGTTTGCTGCCACTATATACAAAATATAACTTATCCTTAAAAGATGGTTCAAAGTCTTGAGTAGAATAAGAGATTTCATCTTCCTTTAGTTGGTAGAATATTCCACCATCAGCTCCAGCACATGCAATGTCGTATGCGGAACCATTCTCACTTCCGAAATAAACATGAAATGGGTCCGCTTCCGCCCAAGCTGCTACATTATAAATTAAAGTAGAACTAGACCCAAGCCCCCATTCTGGTTCAAACTCCATAAACGTTTCCACGGTATACTTTTTCCACTTAGAAAGAAAGTCAGAATTATTTCGAATGGCTGATCGAATGATTTTGCGAAGTCGATTGGCAATGGCCTCATCGCTAGTTTTGACCACCTCTATACCTAATAAATCAAATTTAGCATCGAACCACATTTCTCCATTTTTCCGATAACTTTTCCAAACTATATCAGAGCCACTGCCTTCTTTCACCCGCAGTGTTTGTCCAAGTTTAGTGGGTAGCGCTAATCCTTTAGCTCCATGAAGAATAAAATATTCTCCACTAATTAAAAGTTTTCCATTAGCTCGATATGAGTTTTTTACAGCGATAATTTATAGTTTAAAGTATTATCGAAAATTGCAAAGGTACATTTATATTAAATTTATTTATATAAATAAAAATAAAATGTTTTAGCATATTTTTCTTTTTTTTAAATCTAAGTTTAATTCCATATGGATTCAGAATTTATAATTCTTTATATTTAAATAAAAAGTAATGAATCGATTTATATTACTATTATTATCGACCTTCACGCTAAGTCTAATGTCCTGCTCAAAAGGAGAAGATTCAATGCGAATAGTACCAAAAGGATATGAAGGTCTGGTACTTATTATTTTTGATGCTGAAAAATCTGATATCCAAGATTATGAAGATGGTAAACGAGTATATAAAATTCCTCCGTCTGGGACCCTTATATCTGGATTTTCTGAAAACTATGGATCACAAACGCCTTACTATTTTGAAGAAGATAGTAACGGAAAAAGAAATGGAATTCCTTTTTTTTCTAATTTTAATTATGATAAGGTAAATCAGACCAATGTTAGATGTGCATTTAATGAACAAATTGTAGGTGCTACAAAATCACAGCCTGCATATAAAAGTTTCTTAGTTGGAAAAGGGAAGGATATTGAGAAATGGACGAGTCAAAATAATGAATTAATAAAAAAGGCCCTAAGCCATGCCGGTTATTGACTAAGGCTTAATTTACCAGACCTGAGATCAGTTAAAAAAGTTCTTACTTCCTGGTAGGAAATCACCTTATTTTCAAAAAATTGGACAGCTGCTTCTTGTTCTTTTTCACTGGCTTCTAATTGATTTAGAATATTAGACAAGTGCATTTTCATATGACCTTTTTGAATTCCAGTGGTAATTAATGATCTTATGGCAGCAAAATTTTGAGCAAGTCCAACAGAAGCAGTAATTTTCATCAATTCTTCTGCATTCGGATTTTCTAGCAATTCTAAAGATCTTTTTGCAATCGGATGTAAGGAGGTGAGTCCGCCAACAGTTCCTATTGCTAAAGGTATTCTCAAATAAAATTTAAAGGTATTATTTTCAATTAAGCAATGACTTAAGCTTTTGTATTGTCCATCTTTCGCAGCATAGGTATGCCCGCTGGCTTCTACCGCTCTAAAATCATTCCCTGTTGCCAGAACAATCGCATCTATACCATTAAAAATACCTTTATTATGAGTTGTAGCACGGTAAGGATCTATCTGTGCTATTTGAACGGCTGTATTAAATCTCTTGGCAAATGTAATTCCATCAATGTCTGGATGAGCTTCATTTAATGCCTCGATGGGACACTCAACTTTTGCTTCGACGATACAATTTGGCGTATAGTTGGAAAGAATTGACATAATAATATCTACCTCTTTTTCTTTGCCGAGCATGAGGTCACTTGCTTCAATAAACTGAACTAAAGTTTTGGCAAAGCTTTCAAGAACGGAATTTATAAAATTTGCTCCCATAGAATCACAGGTCTCAAAAGTGACCTTTAATTGATAATAGTTACTTTGTTTTTCTGTGAGGTCAATCAGAATAATTTCTTTTATTCCCCCGCCTCGCTCATTCATGTTTTTGGTTATGCCTGTTGCTTCTTGAATTAATTTTGTCTTTAAAGGCTCTAAGATTTGAATTAATTTATCGCCATTACCTTCCCATAAGAAATGAACTTGTCCAACCTTTGTGGTACTTAAAACTTTTGCTTCAAAACCACCTCTTGTCATCCAAAATTTAGCAGCTGCTGAAGCGGCGGCCACCACTGAGCTTTCCTCTATAACCATTGGAATACAATAGGTCTTCTGGTTGATTACAAAATTTGGAGCAACACCAAAAGGTAGGTAAAAATTGCTTATTGTATTTTCACTGAATCCATCTATGATTTTTTGTTGTGCTTCATTTTGAAGCCAATAACTCTTTAGTTCTCGCATTACGATCTCAGGATCCTTGAAAAAGTTTTCAACCATCCATTTAATCTTTCCAATTTTGGATAATTTTGAAAAACCTGATATCGTTTTCTTCTTGCCCATTTTGCCCATATTTAATTATACCTGCTCTTTAATGGTTAAAAATCGTTTTGCTAATTTGAGTCCATTTACTTGTAATTCAGCAAATTGGTACAATTGATCATAATCACCGCGGGCATATTTTAAAAATGCGGAGGCTTGACCGTAAATACTAGGTATTGATAATTTATTCATTAAATAATAGCCATCTAAAAAGCCGTTTACACCTCCTGAAATAATCACTTGATCACATAATCGTTTGGACCCGAGTTCTTTATCAAGTTTATTGCAGAAATTAACCATTTCTAATGCACTGTGACCTAAATTAGCAATGCTTTTGTATGTAGCTTTTTGAAGATCATTTGATCGCATCAATTCTAATTTTGCAAAATTGGTGCCTCCATTGGCTGCAAAATCTATGGCATGGATAGGCAATTGGAATAAGGCACTTAAACTTGCTTTTCCCATGCCTTGACCCACCTCCTTTACAATAATTTTCCCCTTATATATATCAATTAGTCTTTTGATAGTATCGATTGGAGGATGTTTAATAATATCTCCTTCTGGCTGTAGCCATTCTTGCAATGGATTAATATGGATAATAAGCCCGTCAGCCTGAAGTTTGTCCACGAGTGAGCTAACTTTCGCTAATTCAGAATTTTCTGCTAATTCTTCCAGTTGAGCGATACCAAGATTTGCATATAAAGGCAATTGATCTCCAATAATTCGTCTAATGTTAAAATCTGCAAAATGGCTGTAATCTTGTAAAAGTGATCTGCAAGAACCGAGACCCATTCCCATTCCAAAATCAGCACATACGCGAGCTAGATTTCTATTTATAGTAGCGGCCCATTCAGTTCCACCAGTCATACTTGATATCCATATTGGAACAGAAAGCGTTTTCCCTAGAAAAGGTGTTTTTAATTCATCTTGTGCTGGTTTAGGATGACTTGATAGAATTGGGTTGTAGTCAAACCTTTGATCTAGATTCTCAGATGAAATTCTGGCATCAAAGGCCATTTCAATATGATCTTTCTTACGTTGTTCAGCTGTGGGATCAGGATTTTCCAAATATTGAATTTTAAGTAACCAAGATATTGTTAATAACTCAAACCTTTAACTTTGAATAACAAGGAATTAACAATTGTGTTCAAATCCAAAAATATTAATTAAAATTCGACATATGTTAAAATATATTGCCATTGAAATATTTAAGAGATTTTTTGTACTTTGTGATCCCACATACACCCGTTGGCTCTTCAAGAACAGGCAATAGAAACGTTATTTTCGGTATAAATTTTATATGAATTTAATGTATGGACATTAAATTTATAATTATTTTTGTTACTAAATTGGTACTTTGTATTTGCGCAACGTCCTCTTTTAATAATGAATGTTTATTGATTAAAAAACTATAAAAATCCTCTTTACTTATAACTTTTAGTAGATAGGAAGGAAATTTTAAAACTATGGAAAACTGCACTTCATTGGGTGTCATACACACTCGAACCCCCCATCGTGTTTTTGGGACCATTCTAATATTAATACTCACAGCTTATTTAGGTTTTGCTGATGGAATACATCAGGCTAATCCTGGAGAAACAGATATTGTATTATTACATATTGACAATAATGACTTTCAGAACTTTGCAGGTTATGATGGTCCAGTAGAAAGTAGATTAAATGCTACAATGAAAGCTGGGGATTGCCTGTATATTGGTATCTCTCCAGAATCAAATAGTTTAGGTAGTCTGCAAAACACTCCATTTTCTTTTAGAGTGGTAGATGAAGCGGGCAATGTGGTTCACGGACCCTTCTTAGTTGACCAAAGTAATGCAAATGCACCTACTTTTGCTCAAGCTATTGGTCCCGCAGAATTAGGCTTTGCTGGAGGTTATACCACCACAGACGTAAATGGAGCGGAGGTGTTTAAATATTGTGCACCTGCAGCTGGTGATTACCGTATCGAATTTGACGATGTTAGATATCTAAAATATTGGGATTTTACTGTAGGAAATGGTGCTACTCCTGTTCCAGGTAGAATCTGGTCAACTTTTTGGGCTTTTAGAACGCCTGGTCCTTTTATGCCTTTCCCTGAATGCTTTTGGACAGGTGAATTTAATGGAACACTTTATTCTTACACTGCGGATGGCTTTGTATCGAACATCGATTTTAATGGAGCTGGAATGAGAGGATTAGCTTTCGGAGTAGCCTTTAATACTTTTGGGCCACAACAAATTTTTGATGCAAACGGAGATTTAGACCTAGTTGAAAGTAGAAAATCAATCACAGGTACAGATGAGATTTTTCCAGAACATAAAATATTTCTCTCCCCTCCAGATCCTACTTGTTTCTTAAGTGGAACATGCGGATTGGTAACCACTGGGCCAAATTTCTCTTGCTCAGATACTTGTATTGAAGTAGGAGTTAATGAACCTGGTCAAGTCGAAATTATTATCGATTTCAATCAAAATGGACTTTATGACGAAGACCTTGACGTAGCGATTATTCATACTTTTGAACCAGGAGAACCTTTAACTGAATGTATTCCATGGAATGGATTGAGAGCAGATGGAAGCCCACCTGGAGTAAATAATTTTAACATCTTGACAACGTATACTCAAGGTGTTCAACATTGGGCTGTAAGGGATTTAGAAATTTTAGAAAACGGATTTTGCGTTCAGAATATTAGACCTGATTGTCCAGGATCTGATGCTTCCAATATACTTTACTGGGATGATTCAAATATCCCTCTAGCTTCCGGAACGGGACAACCAAACACAAATTTAGAAGGCTGTATATGTGGGGCCGCAGGATGTAGAACATGGACAAACTTTTCACCAGATCCAAATTGTATAAACGATTTAATTACCACGGGTTATGGAGATAAAAATACTTTGAACACATGGTGGTTCGCAAATATAGTGACGGACATGATTGTTGATTTAAACCTTTTCTGTGCAGAAGGCGAATTAGGCCTAGCGAAAGAGGTAAGTAATTATGAAGCTGCTGCAAGTGGAGTAGATGGCAACTTTGATGTCACCTACTCATTCGTACTAGGAAATACTGGAGATGCAGATGTATCTAATATTTCAGTAATTGAAGATTTAGTTACGCAACTTGGCGGAGCTTTTGTGCAAACTACTGCTCCAGTAGTAAGTAACGTAATAGCAACAGCAGGTTCTACAGCACCAATGACAAACCCAACTTATGACGGTGGCGTAACCTCAGATAGCGTATTCTTATTCTCCTCAGGAGGAATTGTAATAGTAGGTGGTCAAATTACCTTTGATATTACGGTGGAAATCGATCCAGATAATCCTACTGCGATTTTAGTAAATGGCGCTTTAGAAAATCAAGCTTCTACTTCAGGGGTTGATCCACTAGGAGAAACACCAACGGATGACTCAGATTCTGGAACAGATCCTGATGGAGATAATCCAGATGCACCAGGAGATATGAGTACTCCAGATGACCCTACTCCTTTATTACTTCCAGCTATTGGAATTGCAAAAGAAGTAGGCAATATAGTACCAGCAGCTATTTTAGGAAATTATTTAGTGACTTATTCTTTTGTTGTAGAAAACTATGGAATGAGTGATTTAAGCAATATTACCATAATTGAAGATCTTGTAACACAATTAGGTGGAGCTTTTGTTGCAACAACGGCTCCTATTATTAACAACGTTGTAGCTACCCCGGGTTCTACAGCTCCTACAATTAATGGCACTTATGATGGTGGAGTATTTAGTGATAGTGTGTTTTTAGCATCTTCTGGAGGAATACTTTTAGTTGATGGGCAATTGACTTTTGATATCACAGTAGAAATTGACCCTGATAACCCAACAGCAATTATTACCCCAAGCGGAACGCTAGATAATCAAGCCACCGTGTCAGGGACAGATCCTAATGGAGTCGTAACTATGGACGATTCAGATTCTGGAACTGATCCAAATGGATCTAATCCAGATGCACCAGGAGACATGATGACTTCTGATGACCCAACACCGCTTTCATTGCCAGGTATAGCTATTACAAAGGCAGTACAAACAGCAGTAGTAACGCAAGGAGTAGATGGTAATTTTACAGTAACCTACTTTTTTGTGGTTCAAAATATTGGAAATACCGATTTACAAGCTATTACGGTTGAAGATAATTTAGTAATGCAATTAGGTGGTGCATTTGTTTCAACAACAATGCCACTGGTATCAAATATAGTAGCTTCTGCCGGCTCAATTGCTCCAATGGCTAATAGTAATTATGATGGAGGAGTAAGTGATGCATTTATATTTGATGCGACTTCAGGAGGATTGTTGGTATCTGGGGGAACGATTACATTTAGTTTGACTGTAGAAATTGATCCAGATAATCCAACAGCAATTACTAGTCCTAATGGTACTTTAGATAATCAAGCAACAGCTACTGGACAAGATCCAACCACAGGAGACCCTGTTATGGATGATTCAGATTCTGGAACTGATCCTACATCGAATAACCCTGGTGCTCCAGGTGATATGAATACATCAGACGATCCAACACCATTAGCATTACCAGCAATAGGAATTGCGAAGACTGTTGGCTCATATGCGCCTTCAGCTACAGCAGGTAATTTTGATGTAACCTATTCTTTCGTGGTAGCTAATCTTGGAATGACTGAACTATCAGATATTGCAGTTGAAGAAGATTTTGTAACACAATTGGGAGGTGCGTTTGTAAGTACGACTGTTCCTGTTATTTCAAATATAGTTGGAAGTGCTGGTGCTACCGTACCAACCTCAAACGGTTCATACGATGGTGGATTAGCAGATGCCTTTGCTTTTGAAACTACCTCAGGTGCTATATTACCGATTGGGGAATCCTTTTCGTTTGATATTACCGTCGAGATTAATCCAGCTGATCCTGCAGCCAATTACAGTGCTAATGGAACCCTAGATAATCAAGCAACAGTTAGTGCTGTTGATGAAAATGGTGTAGATGTAACTGATTTATCGGATTCAGGTACGGACCCAGCTGGAACAAATCCAGATGAACCAGGAGACATGATGACCTCTGATGACCCAACTCCATTAGCTCTACCTAGTATGGCTATTGTTAAAGCAGTTGGCATGGTTGCTCCAGCAGCAAGCAATGCAGTTGGTAATTTTGACATTACTTATTCATTCATCATTCAAAATACAGGTACAGTTGCTTTAAATAATATTACCGTAGTGGACAATTTTGTTGCTCAACTCGGAGGGGCTTTTGTATCAACTACTGCTCCGATAATAAATAATATAATAGCAAGCGCAGGTTCTTCAGCACCATCCGCAAATCCATCCTATGATGGTGGAGTAGCTGATGATTCTATTTTTATAGCAAGTGGAGGTGGAAGTATAATTCCAGGTGGTACAATTTCTTTCGACGTGATCGTTGAAATTGATCCAGATAACCCAACTGCTATTTATGGTCCTTCAGGATCACTAGATAATCAAGCTACAACTTCTGGAACAGACCCGAGTGGTTCAACCATTACGGATGATTCTGATTCTGGAACCGATCCAATAGGAGATAACCCTGATGAACCTGGAGATATGGGAACACCAGATGATCCTACTCCATTAAATTTACCAGCAATAGGAATTGCGAAGCAAGTAGCTAACGCAGCGCCTGCAGCTAGTGGAATACAAGGAAATTTTGATGTAGTGTATGAATTCCTTATCGAAAATTTAGGAAATACACCACTTGATAATATAATAGTAGATGAAGACTTCGCTATGCAATTGGGAGGTGCATTTATTTCTACTACAACGCCTGTAATATTAAATATAGTAGCAAGTACTGGTTCAACAGCGCCAACCGCCAACCCAACTTATGACGGTGACGGAGACGCGGCAGTGTTTGAATTGAATACAGGTGCTTTGATACTTAATGGAACTATTAGTTTCCAGATACAAGTTGAAATTGATCCAAATGCGCCTGGTGCCATTTATGGACCTAATGGAACTTTAGATAATCAAGCTACCGTTACTGGTACTGATCCAGAGGGAAATACACCAATGGACGATTCAGATTCTGGAACAGATCCTGATGGTACAAATCCAGATGATCCTGGTGATATGGGCACTCCAGATGACCCGACACCACTATTACTGCCTTCTATTGAAGCGGCTAAAACCGTAGCATTGGTTGGACCATCTTCAAATGGTGTGATTGGGCATTTTGATGCGATATATTCTTTTGTAATCATGAATACTGGAAATGTTGATTTAAATAACATTACCATGATTGATGATTTAGCAAGTCAATTGGGTAGTGGGTTTGTGACAACTGTATTGCCAATTATAAATAATATAGCAGCTACAGGTACGGGAATTGCTCCAACAGCAAATTCAGCATATGATGGAGGAGTAAGTAATGACTCAATATTCAATCAATCAAGTGGTGGATTCTTAGCACCAAATGATATGATAACATTTGATGTATTAGTAACTATTGCTCCAAACGCTCCTGGTGCTCCTAGTCCTTTATTAAATAGCGCAACTGCAGGTGGCACAGATCCAGATGGAGATATGGTGGATGACGATACTGATTCTGGAACGGACCCAGAAGGTACAAATCCAGATGATCCTAATGATATGGGCACTCCAGATGATTCTACTTTATTAGAAATTCCTGCAACTATATTCTGCCCTGATGACATTACTTTAGATTGCCCTGCAGATATAGATACTTCGATTACTGGAGTACCTCAGGCATATGGAAATTGTTCGCTAGGCAATACCATCACTTTAAGGTTTACAGATGATGATAGTGGTCTTATAGAATGTGGAGGAACTGGAACCATCGTAAGAACTTGGATCGCTGAAGATCCTTGTGGGAACATGGATTTTTGTGAGCAAATCATTACTGTCCAAGATACGACACCACCTATTGTTACTTTCTGTCCACCTGATACAATTGTTAATTGTGATGCAGGAGATATAAGTCCCGATATTATTGGATGGGCTGTTGGAATGGATGAATGTTCAACCGTACAATATGGTTTTGTAGATGATTCAATAGGATTTAACGGGACATGTGTAAATGGAATTATTGGAACAATTACTAGAACATTTAACATTGCGGATGAATGTGAAAATGTAAGCTTCTGCGAACAAATTATTCAAGTGCAAGATACGGTTGCTCCAACGTTAACATTTAATGATCCATTCTTGGATGGATACCAATCTGGAGATATTATTCCATACCAATGTTATGGAAGATCAGATACTACGTTCCAATTGCCAATGATGGATACTTCAAGTGTGATTGCAATGGATAATTGTTCAGATGGCATTAGTATAGATTTCTTAGATGAAGTAGTAGCTGTAGGAGATTGTGAAACGGATGGTTATTTTAAACGTTACAAATGTACATGGACTGCAACTGATAATTGTGGAAACGCTGCGGAGGTATTCTTTTTCTTAGATATTATAGATACCATTGCTCCTGAATTGAGAAATGTACCTGAAGATGTTACGGTATCATGTAATGCAATTCCTGATACCTCAGGAGTTATTGCATGGGATGAATGCTTATGCGCGCATCTTGATTTTGAAGAGGAAATTATTTCTGCAGACCCAAATTGTTTCTCAGGAGCTACCATTATTAGAACATGGACAGCTACTGATCATTGTGGCAATAGTACCACGGCTTCTCAAACCATTACCATTGAGGATGGTGATGGACCAGGAATCGTAATAGTTAATCCGCTACTAAGAGAAAGAATGCAAAATAATGCAGTTGAATATGATTGTAATGAAGGAGGAATTCCTAGTTGGTTTTTTGAATTAGACGATAATGATATCAGTATAAACGATGTTTGTAGTGAGGCTTCTTCTATTTCAATAGATTACTCACAACTTAACGTAATTTGTTATGATGGATATTTAGAACACCATGTTGTAACATGGACGGCAATTGATGCTTGTGGTAACGAAAGTACACTTAGCATTGATGGTTTGGTTTATGATAATACTCCACCAGTTGTTCAAGACCTTCAAGATCATCAATGTGTTTCTAGTGCAAATGATTTAGGAGTAGACTATTATGATGAATGTGGAAATGCATCGGCTTCTTTTGTCGACGAAGACTTTGATATTGGATGTGGAAATCAAACAAAACTTAGAAGATGGTATATCACAGATTTATGTGGGAATTTTGTTGAGGTGGAGCAAATCATCTTGGATGACGTTACACCACCAGAAATTACATTGATCATCGATGAAGAACAAATTCCAACTGGAACTCAAATGTCATTTGAATGTGGTACTGAACTACCAATAATGGTTGCGAATTCAGTTCAGGTAAATGATGATTGTATAGCAGCGCTTGATATCACATTTGAATCTACTAATTTAGCATCAGGTAATTGTAACGAGCTTGGATTTATTTCATCTACCCTCTATATGTGGACAGCAACTGATCCTTGTGGAAATACAAGTTCCTTAGAACTAAATATTCTACTTACTGATGAAACTGCTCCAGAATTTGAATTGCTAGAGGAAATTACTGTTGAATGCGGAGAAGAGCTAGAATTACCAGCAGTAACGGATAATTGTGGCGAACCCACTTTATCATTTATTGATGAGATAGTGCAAGGTAGGGATTGCGATACTTTGGAGATTATCACGAGAACTTATGAAGCGACTGATGAATGTGGAAATGAGTCGAAGAAAACGCAAATTATCTATGTAGTAAATGAACAAGGTCCTAGCTTCGATCATAATGATGAGGTTTTATGTCAAGAGTTTGATAGACCAGTAACAGCATTTGACCATTGTATCAATCAACTGGTTCCAGTTCAATTAATGGCGACAAATGAAGATAGAGAATGTGGCTTAATATACAATACTTATCAAGCGACAGATAATTGTGGTAATGTTTCTGAGTTTGTTCAAACAATAATCAGACAAGATACTATTGCACCAACTTTATTAATTGTGAATCCAATTTTGCAAGAAGTTATGTCAAATGGGAATGATGTATTCGTGGATATGTCAAATGTATCATTAATTTTAGCTATCAATGAATTCAGCAGAAATGATGTGATTGCTGAGGATCAATGTAGATTAAGTGCCTTTGTTAATTTTTCGAGAAATATAGCTAGAAATGAAGAGTGCGTTGATGGAGAAGTTGAAATTTGGACATTTGAATGGGAAGGATTAGATCTCTGTGGAAACTTAACCCCTATGAATCTAACGGTTCATGTTATTGATGATATTCCACCAGTAATATTAAATGTACCTGCTGATACTTCAGTAATTTGTTCTGCTCCTCCTTTCGCGGCGGTAGGCACAACTGATAACTATTCTGATGTAACATTAGGTTATACTGAAACAACCATTCCAGGAAATCTTCCTACTAATTATACTTTAGTTAGAACTTGGACCGCAACTGATGAATGCGGAAATAGCACGATGGAAAGTCAAAATGTGATGGTCACTAACAACGTTGGTTTATCTTGTGATATTAATGTTGCGGATACTATATTTTGTAACTCACACTTCAATATTGCTACAGTAGTTCCAACTGGAGGCACTGGCCCATACACTTATGATTGGGATGTTTTAGCTGGCGAATGTTTGATTGAAAGTGGACAGAATACTGAAAGCATTGAATTCTACATGGGCTTCAATGAAGCAGTTTTAAGTGTCACAGTGACGGATGCAAATGGTTGCTCAACAAATTGTTCTTATTCTATAATTTGTGTGGATGGTAAAGAAGGAATTCAAGGATCCGCAACAACTGATAATGGAATTGATATTCAAATTACAGAATCTATAGCTTATCCAAATCCAGCCGTTGCCAATGTTACGGTTCAATTTGAAAGTAATACTGTAACATTTGGAAGATTATCTGTTACCAATGCAATTGGTCAATCTGTTTATAATGAAAAGATAGCAGTATTGAGTGGAATCAATAAATACTTGTTGAATACTGATAGATACTCAAATGGAATTTACTTTGTAAATGTGAATTTATCAGATGATGTGGAAAAAACGATAAGGTTTATCAAGACAAAATAGATAAGCAAAATTCGAAAAAATACGAGAGGTTGGCATTAGATTGTCAACCTCTTTTTTAATTTATAGAGACTTTGTAAAGTCTTATTGTCGTCAATTTTATTTTTTCGTAACTTTTTCGATTTTATTGTGTTATTTTTACAAAGTAAAATTAGAAAGAAATGGAAACAAAAACAAAAAGTCCGGTAATGCTGTATACAGAGCAAACACCAAATCCGGAATCTTTAAAATTTGTAACAAATAGAATGTTATACGTGGGTACGGCTGACTTCAGAGAGGAAAGTTTTGCTCAAGAATGGTCTGAGCTAGCTACTGCTCTATTCGCATTACCTTATGTTAAAGGAGTTTATATATGCAATAATTTTGTTACGGTAACTAAGGAATTTAATTATCCTTGGGAAGAGATTATGCTTAAATTAAAGGACTTTATTAAGAATTATGTGCAGGATGATGGTGAAATCATAAAAGATGGATTTCAAGATGCTATGGAAAAAATAGAAGCAGAGAGAGGAGCTGGATATGAATATTCTGAAGAAGATGCAGGCATTGTAAAAAAGATAAAAGATTTAATTGATACCTATGTAAAGCCAGCCGTTGAATCTGATGGTGGAAATATTGAATTTAAATCATTTGATAAAGGAGTGGTTACCGTAATTTTACAAGGTTCTTGTAGTGGTTGTCCTTCTTCTACAGTAACCCTTAAATCAGGAATTGAAGGGATGCTTAAAAGGATGGTTCCCGAGGTTACCGAAGTAACTGCTGAAATGGGTTAGTACAAAAAATATAAAACCAGATTTATAAATCGGTGTGATAATATTACACCGATTTTTTTATTTAAATTAAGTTATAGATGGACATTAATGAATTAGATGCTTTACGAAAAGAAGTGCTTAAAATTGTAAAAAAGACGGGCCATTATATTTATCAACAAGCAGGGAGTGCCAGCCTTCAAATTGAAACTAAAAGTGAAAATAGCTTGGTAACTTTAGTTGATAAAGAGGCTGAAAGACAATTAGTGAGTGGACTACAAAAGTTATTACCATCAGCTTCGTTTATCACAGAAGAAGGTACCGTAAAGCAACAAGAAAGTGATATCCAATGGATTATTGATCCATTGGATGGCACCACAAATTTTATTCAGAATATTCCATTCTACTCAACTAGTGTTGCTTTGCAGATAGATGGAGAAATCGTTCTAGGAGTAGTAAACTTGATTCCTTTGGACATTACATTTCATGCCATCAAGAATGGAGGTGCTTATGAAGGAGAAGAGAAAATGAAGGTTAGCTCAAAATCCAAATTAGAAAACTGTATTGTGGCTACCGGTTTTCCTTATGAAAGGAATAATATTCAAAATCAGCTATACCAATCTTTTATGCAGATTTTAAAACATGTTAGAGGAATTAGACGATTGGGTTCAGCAGCATTGGATTTAGCATTTGTGGCAAGTGGACGAATGGATGCATATTTTGAAACTAATTTAAACCCTTGGGATGTCGCAGCAGGTATTTTGTTGGTGAAAGAAGCAGATGGTCGGATGTCTGATTATTTGGGTGGAGACGATTTTTATTCTGGGAGTAAGATTGTAGCCAGCAACCGAAAGGTCCATGATAAAATTCTCCAATTGATTGATCATTCTTGAGATTAAACTATATTTCAATTCTCTTTTTCTACATTTGCTTTGATGAATTTTAGAAAAACGCTTTTTTATCTTTTAATTCTATTTCCAATTTTTGGATATGGTCAATTCATCCAATCAAGTGTTAATGTTTCAAGAACTTTGGCTATTCATCCTGACTTTCCTGTAATCAAGTCTAATAAACCTAGTTTCAACTTAACCTATGTGTTAAAGGCTAAAGGCAAAAAATCTTATTGGCCTCAAATCTATAATTATCCAAGTATTTATTTTTCCCTTGACTATCAATCAGCAGGTACAGCAGTGTTGGGTGACTTAATTGGAATTGGCCCTTTTGTGGGTATTCCAATTTCTAATCATAAAAAGGAGTCTGTTACTTTAGTTACGGGTTTAGGTTTGGGAATAGCCACAAATCCTTTCAACAAAATTACAAACCCTTCAAATATTGTGATCGGATCTACCTTCAGTATTTATGCAAAAGCTTCTTTGCAATATAGAATAGCGCTCACAGACCACATTGATTTTCTTTCCAATATTTCAATACATCATTATTCAAATGGAAATTTTGTGAGCCCTAACATTGGTGCTAATCTTTTGGCAACAGGAATTGGCTTAGGAATTAAATTATCAAATGAGCAAGTGGAAATAAAACCTCACCAACTGGATTCATTATTTAAATTTTCTACAGGACCGTTGAAACCATTTTTAAGATTGGGTCTAGGATTAAAAGAGCAAGGAATAGATGGTCCAAAATATCCTATTTACGTACTGGGTTTAGGTATTAAAAAAAGAACGAGTAGAAAAGATATTTTTATTACTGGCTTTGAGTATTTAATTAATTATGCGGATGTTCGATTTCTAAAAAGTACTTTTGGATTTGAAGGCGAAGAGATCCAAAAAGCTTCCAGATTGCTAGCTTTTGTAGGTCATGAATTTGTTTATAAGCACTTTAGTTTTATCACAGAATTAGGATATTATTTCACGGACCATTACGATAAGAGAAGCAGTTTTTCATCCAAATTGGGTCTTGCATTTAATCTGAATAAGCCACATGCTATCAGTAATTTACAAACAGGCTTTTATGTAAGAGCGAAGCTTCTAGAAGCGGAATTTTTGGAATGGAATATTAGTTTCAGCTTTTAATTTCATCTTCTTATTTTTAATGCTTATCGATTGTAGTCGGGTCTTCCTATATTAAAATCAATTAATTGGAAAAAATGATTTACTTTAAAGGTCTTAAATGAAAAGTTTCAAATTATATATTGAAAACACTAAAGTAGCTTTTGGTTCGATAAAAGCCAACTGGTTAAGATCTTTTCTAACGATAATGATCATAGCGATAGGGATTATGGCATTAATTGCCATTTTAACTGCGGGTGATGGCTTAGTATTTGCAATGAGTGATAACTTTAGTAAAATGGGTTCCAATTCATTTTCTATAGAGCCGGCTTCACAAACTATTCAAAGTAATAAGGGAGGACGTGTTACAAAAAGAGCCAGCCCAATTACTTTTGATGAAGCCACTGAATTTTATGACAGATTCGAAGGGCAAGTTGCGATTTCTATGAATGCGACTAGGTCTGCAACCATCAAATATGCAAAAGAAAAGACGAATCCAACCGTAACGGTATATGGGGTGAATAATGAGTATCTACAAATATCTAAATATAACATTGAAGAGGGGAGAGGGTTTTCAAACACAGAATTGCAGAATGCAAACAACAGAGCAATCATTGGCCCTGATATTGTTAAGGATATATTCGGTGGAGAAGCAAGTAATGCGGTTAACAAGAATATTTCAATCGGTAATAAAAAATATAAAGTAATAGGTGTATTAGAATCGATGGGTTCTTCAATGAATCAAAATGCAGATCGACTTGTATTTATACCATTGGTAAATGCCAAAAGAATCTATGGGACGGAAAGTACGTATTATGATCTTTCAGTAGGTGTTAGCAATCCTGAATATATTGATGATGCTGTCGGTGAAGCAATTGGACTGATGCGCGGTATTCGACGTTTGAAAATTTCAGAGGATAATGATTTTGAAATAGAAAGAAGCGATGGTCTAATGGAGAAAATCAATGATAATACAAGAGTTATTCGTTGGTCAATTGCGGGCATTGGTTTGATAACATTGTTTGGAGCAGCTATCGGCTTAATGAATATAATGTTAGTATCAGTCACAGAGCGAACAAAAGAAATAGGGGTAAGAAAAGCATTAGGAGCTTCTAAGTTCAACATTAGATTACAATTCCTTACGGAAGCAATAGTACTTTGTTTAATTGGAGGGGTTATCGGGATCATCCTTGGTATATTGGGTGGAAATTTAGTTACTTATTTGTTAGGTAGTGCTTTTGTAATTCCCTATGGATGGGTTTTATTGGGCTTTTCATTCTGTATTTTTGTTGGTATAGCTGCAGGACTTTACCCAGCTTACAAAGCCTCAAATTTAGATCCAATAGAGTCACTTCGTTACGAATAAATAGTTTTTTAAAAAGTAGGATTAGTAAAAGCTATTTTGATATTGTTTTACATTATTTCTTTATTCATTATCTTGACTTACTATTTTCCTTCATAAAAATTCGGCAATGAGATTTTCAATCGTTTGTTTCCTACTGTCAATAGCTGTCTTTTTTCAATCGTGCTCGACTACCAAGAACAAAGATATAAGCAAGTCAAAAGTAAAAACTAGTCAAATGCTTCCCTTCGAAAAAAATGTAAATACTACTCCTACCTATCATGAAGTAATAGAAAGTTATAAAACTTTAGCTGCCGATAACAAAATGTTCCAATTTAATCAAATTGGAATTACTGATGCTGGATATCCATTGCATTATGGTGTTTTGTCTAAGTCAAAAGAATTTGATCCTAAAGTACTTCAAAAGCAAGGAAAATTAGTTTTGCTTGTAAATAATGCCATTCACCCAGGGGAACCTTGCGGGGTAGATGCTACCATGATTTTAGTTCGAGACTATCTTACAAAGCCGAACTTAATGAAATTATTAGATGAAGTAGTATTGGTTTTTATTCCAATATACAATATAGGTGGTTCATTGAATCGAGGGTCTTATAGTAGAGCAAATCAAGAGGGACCAGAAGCCTATGGCTTTAGAGGGAATGCGAAAAATTTAGACCTTAACCGAGATTTTATAAAATGTGATTCGAGGAATGCGCAAACTTTTAATCAACTATTCAATATATGGAATCCAAATATTTTTATTGATAACCATACTTCCAATGGAGCAGATTATCAATACACGATAACTTTGATAGCTAGCCAAAAGGATAAATTAAATAAGCATCTATCAAGCTTGATGGTTAATGAAATGCTTCCCAATTTATATAAAAATATGAATGAAAGAAAATGGGAAATGACTCCTTATGTATATGCAAGAAGTACACCTGATGAGGGGATATCCGGTTTTTTAGATTTGCCGAGATATTCTTCTGGATATGCCACTCTGCACAATTGTATTTCGTTAATGCCGGAGACCCATATGTTGAAGCCCTATAAGGATCGAGTTTCTTCCGTTTATCATTTTATGGATGCAATGATAAATTGGATGAATGAAAATCAGGAATCGATTAAAAATGCAAAGGCTCAGGCAGATCAATTTGTGAAAGAGCAAAATAAATTTGATGTGAATTGGGCGCTTAATTTTGATAAAGTAGAGTCAATCATTTTTAAAGGTTATGAAGCTAAATATAAACCTAGTTTAGTGACTGGACAATCTCGTTTGTATTACGACCGTAATGCGCCTTTTGAAAAAGAGGTTCCATTTTACAACTCTTATAAAAGTAGCAACACAATTGAAAAACCTTCTGCTTACATTATTCCGCAGGCTTATTATAAGCTAATTGAAAGACTGAAATGGAATGGCGTAGAAATGGAAAGACTTTCAGAAGACCGAGAAGTAGAAGGAGATTATTATTATATAAAAAATTACAAGACAAGAGATCGTGCTTATGAAGGTCATTACCTGCATTATGAAATTGAAACCGAAGAAAAGAATTTAACCAGAAAATTTTACAAGGGGGACTATTTGATTAAAACCAACCAGGTAAAGAATAGATACATTATTGAAACCTTGGAGCCCAGTGCTCCTGATTCTTATTTCGCTTGGAATTTTTTTGATGGTATTCTAATGCAAAAGGAATATTTTTCCGCTTATGTTTTTGATGATAGAGCATTTGAAATTTTGAACAATAATCCTCAATTGAAGCGCACTTTTGAAAACAAGAAAGAAATGGATAGTAAATTCAGTAATGACGCAAATGCGCAGCTAAATTTTATTTATCAAAATTCTGATCATTATGAGCAGACCTATTTAATGTACCCCGTGGCGAGGATTAAATAAATAGTTTTAAATTTAATATTTAGTTACTAATTTAGTTGATTACTTCTGAAATTGCTTTTTCAAATAAACCTTCCATTACTTCATAGCCAGCATCTGTGCAATGCACTTCATCATAAGAATAAGCTTTTTGCATACCATTACGATCATCGACCATAGCGCTAAAATAATCAAGGTAATGGATATCGTTTTGCTCAGCATAAGCCTTTACCATTTTGTTTAATGCAATGACTTTAGGCGCAGGTTCTTTTCCGGGACTCCAAGGAAAATCGTAAGCAGGTAATGTGGAACAAAGGATTACTTTTATATCATTAGCGATTGCAATTTCTGCCATGGAATAAATGTTATTAGCGATCATCTTAATTGTAGAAGGACCAGTATTTCCAGCGATGTCATTTATACCTGCCAGGATTACCACAACTTTTGGTTTGAGATCAACCACATCTGGGCGGAATCTAATCAGCATTTGAGGTGTTGTTTGACCACTGATCCCACGATTGATGTATTTCGGGTTTTTAAAAAAAACTCTTTCACCCCAACCTTCTGTAATAGAGTTCCCCATGAATACGATTCTTGTCTCCATTGAATTTACATCTATTTTGGAATTTGCTTCTTGGTATTTCGCTAGATTAGGCCAATCTTGTGCGTCAAGGGTGGAACAAGAATACAATCCCATAAATAATAAGATACAAAACAAATTTTTCATATGATTTATTTTTATGATTAGAAGATACTATAAATATTGGAATAAAGTTACTAACCGCTATGACAAAGATAGCGAAGATATAGCTTTGACTCAAGGTTATGGTAATCCAATAAGTGACATCTCCACATTCAACAAATAAAACGACTCTTTCAGAAGCATGATTTTAAATACATAACTTTAGAAAAACTCTTCCTAGGTATCAAACATCCACATCAATTAAGTATAATAAATTTTCCTTCCAAGTTTGTGCAATAGTTGCATGATTTTCAAATACATCATTTGCAATTATTTTATCTTCTAAAAAGAATACCAAAAGGCAATTTAATTTTTCATCAAGCGCTTGACCATTTATGTTTTGTTTTAATAAGCTTTCATATATTCGCTTAGCATTTGTTTTAAATTTATCATCTATGATCGAAAGTGTTGCTACAATCTGCGGATTAACCCATGAACCATTTTCTACCAATTCCCAAAGTTTATTTATATACAATTGATGCTTAGTCTTTGGAATTTTAAAAATAGAACAAACAGCTACCAAATGTGCCCGCCAATTATCACTTTCTAAAAGTAACATAAGGTCAGCCCACAATTGATCCTGCGGATTGTTTAAAAGAATATCATCTAAACGAGCCAAGCTATTATTTAAATCCCATGGTTTGATAGGTAAATCCCTTTGTACCAAGCTTAAGAAAGGCAAGTGGTGTGGATGCTCATCCCAAAATTGATTGAAGAGGCCCAAGTTTTCAGTCATGATTAAAGATAAGGAAATGGCATTAAAGTGTAATCAGTTAAAACACAATAGGGTAATTTATATTTGAATTTGTTTAACCAATAAGATGATTCTAAAATTCAGATTTTAGAAATATGGTTTTACATTTTATTCAGATGGGCACGCAGAAGTATTATTCGATAATTATTAAATCAAATAAAAAGGACACATAAGAAAGACATTTTCCAAAAAACATCTAAAAGTTATTTTGAGCGAATGACGTTAAATTAACATTTTGTTCAACAAAATTACGAAAAGGTTAAACAAAATAAAACTTCTCCTGTTTTAAATCTGTCTATTAAACACAAACACTATTTTTAAAAACTTAATTAAAATATGAAAAATTTAAAATATTTAGCTTTCGGATTACTTTGCTTGAGTCTTTTTACTTTCACTTCTTGCGATAAAGACGATCCCACACCAGAGCCAATGGATATTGTTGAGACTGCTGTTGCAACGGATGACTTGAGTCTTTTGGTAGATGCTTTGACTCAAACCAATCTTGCTTCTACCTTGCAAGGAACGGGTCCATTCACTGTTTTTGCTCCCAGAAATGCAGCTTTTGAAGCGCTCTTAGCTTCTAATTCTAATTGGAATTCACTGAGTGACATCGATAACGCAACCTTAACAAATGTATTATTATTTCACGTATTAGCTGCAGATGTAAAAGCTGCAAACCTTACAGATTCATATGTGACTTCATTAGCATCTGGTCCTAATGATGAGCAGATTGTATTGCAAATTGATGTAACTGGTGGTGTGAAACTTAATGGATCTACTAGCCCTGTTACTGTTGATATAGCAACTTCAAACGGTACTGTCCATATTATTGACGAAGTGATGCTTCCACCTAATGTCGTAAGTTTAGCCTTGAATAATCCGGTCTTTTCAACGCTGGTTGCTGCATTAACTAGAAGCGATTTAAATACAAATTATGTAGAAATATTATCAGGTCCTGGTCCATTTACAGTTTTTGCACCAACCAATGATGCTTTCCAAGCTCTGTTGGATTCTAATCCTAATTGGAGTTCATTAAATGATATTCCTTTAGCGACTCTAGAAGCGGTATTAAATTACCATGTCGTAAGTGGCGCTAATGTGCAGTCTAGCCAATTAAGTGACAATCAAGAAGTGGCATCCTTAGGAGGAACGCTAACTGTAGATTTGAGTAATGGGGCAAAACTAGAAACAACTAGTAATCAGTCAGTTAACATTTCACTTACAGATGTTCAAGGAGCAAACGGAGTAGTACATGCTGTTGATGAAGTTTTAATTCCTTAATTACCAAAATAAAGAATTATAAGGTTGAGAGTTGAAAGGTTTGATGAACGTTTCAACTCTCACTTTTTTACAAACATTGAGAGCGTTAAATTAAAATTGAAATTATTTTTCGTATTGTAAATGGATGATAAGAATTTTGTCTAGGTATTTTGGCTTATAATTTAATATTTACGCTAAAACTACCCTCAAAAATTAAGACTTTGAAAGAATTAAAGCTTCTTTACTTAATCGTAATTTTTGGATTTATAAGTTGTAATCACAAAGAGAAGATACCCGAAATTAATTACTCGCAGGAGATCGTTTCAAAACCCATTCCATTTGCTAAAGGAATCATTTCGACAACGAATAATAGCGATTTTGATTTACCTTTTCCGCTGATGGCCTAAAAGTCTACTTTCTAGAAGAGCACCCGCACAAAAGCAAAAGATTTATTATAGTGATTTCAATAATGGTAAATGGTCAATACCGGAATTGGCTTATTTTTCAACGGATATAGATGAAACTGCCTATATAACACCACATGCAAAATACTTTTTCTTTGGTTCAGAGCGACAGATTCAGAACCAACCAAATAAAGGAAACTATGATATGAATATTTGGATGATGGAAAAACAGATAAGGGCTGGAGTGAACCCATACCATTACTGAACCTATCAATGCAGTTCAAATAGTAAACAAAGAGTGGCCATCCTCAAACAAAAATTTCTTTTTCACAAATGACAATAAAGCCTATTATTATACAACCATGCGGAGAGGCACACAAAGTATAAAACTGTTTGAAACTAAATATCTTAATTTGGAACATATATTTGAAAAAAAAAATGGCTAAATTTAACCTATTCCAATGAAAATAGTTATTGAAACATATAATCCTGAATGGAAGGAGCAATTTGAACTTTTACGCGACAACTTACTTTTTTATTTAAAAGAAGATGTCATTAACATAGAGCATGTTGGCAGTACTTCCGTGCCGGGTATGAGTGCGAAACCCATTATTGATTTAGATATAATCATTGAAAGTGACAATAGCACTTTAGAAAAAGTGATTGATAAATTAAATCATCTCGGATATATTCATTTAGGAGATTTGGGTATCACGGGAAGAGAGGCGTTTAAAAGGAATAGCCCGCAGGCTTCAAATATGAATGGTAAAATAACTTGGTTTAAGCACAATCTTTACGTTTGCAAAGAAGGAAGTGGTGGTTTAAATAATCACCTTTCACTTAAAAAACATCTTTTAGAAAACCATGATAAGGTCATTGAATATAGTAAGTTAAAAGAGAATCTTGCGGAAAAATTTCCCAATGATATTGACGCATACATTGATGGAAAAACAGATTTTATTGTGGACATTTTAAAAAAAGAAGGAATCAAAAGCATAGATATTAATTTGATCGAAGATCAAAATAAGATTTAAAACCCTATAATCCGCATGGTATGTAATGTGGACGATTACTTAATGGAAATCAAAGTCTATTCAATTTCTTATAATATCATTAAAGAAGGTGTCAAATTAAGAAATTGTTGATTAGATTGTTTACCAATGAAAAAAACTAAACTAAATCTCATTAAAATTTAAAAATTTTAATCGTGTATGATTTAGCATACTTTCTACAATTTTAAATAAAATTAGAAGCATAGCTCAACAATAGATACAAAAAACTTATTATGTAGAAGTAAACCGTATTTCAATTATCAATAGGCGATTTCCGAAAGGCCATATGAGTAGGAAGAATTAAACAAAACAAAGCATGGAAAATTTAACTTATTTAGCACAAATTTTTGTTGCAGTATCAGTCTTTTTTGTTTGGACGTTTAGGTTTCATAATGTCGAAAAAGAATTTAAACAATTTGGCTATAGTATTTTATTCCGGAGTTTGATTGGTGCTGCAAAGATGTCTTTGGCTACATTGCTTGTTGCGGGTATTTGGTATCCTGATTTAGTTTTTTTCCCTTCTGTTTTTATGGGATTATTAATGATAGGTGCGCAAATTTCTCATTTTAAAGTTAGCAATCCATTTATTAAAAAGTTGCCATCTTTGATTCTTTTGGGACTGAGCGCTTTTATAGCCTATTCAACTTTTTAAAAATATAATTATGTACGTAGTTTTAGTATGTACGTTAATATCAAGTTTATCTTTTTTTGCCTATGCTTTTTCGTATTTTAATGTACCACACATGAAAAATGAATTTAAGCGGTTTGGACTTGAGAAGCTGGGATTAACAATCGTTTTGTTGCAAATTCTAGGTGCTATTGGTTTATTAGTGGGTCTCAAATTTAATTTTATTTTAATAATTTCATCTCTGGGTCTAGCCTTGCTTATGTTTGCTGGGGTTATCGTAAGGATAAAGGTAAAAGACAGTCTTTGGATTTCTTTACCAGCTTTTTTATATATGGTTTTAAATGCATTTATATTTTGGTCATCAATGCAATTAGAGACATAATATTAACTATTTCAATATTGAAATAGAAAGTTTTAAAAATGCATTTTTTTTAATAATTAAATTAAATAGTAAAATTATGATACGAAAAGGAACAGAAGTAAAATGGAAATGGGGTAAAGGTTATGCTACAGGGAAAGTTGAAAATACTTATTCAAAGTCGGTTACTAAAACAATAAAGGGAAATGAGGTAACTCGAAATGGTTCAGATGATGATAAGGCATTATCTATCAAGCAAGAAGATGGAGGAAAGGTTTTAAAGCTTGAAAGTGAGGTGGAAAGAGCTGATTAATGCTGTTTGACATAGCGCTAATTAAATTGTGATAAGCGCAACAATTACAGCGTAAAAATAATTATTAAGTAAAAAAAATTAATTTTTAAATAAGTATTAAAAGGTAGTGATTCTTCGTAAGAGTGACCACTGCTTTTTTTATGAAAAAAGCAGTAAGTTAACAGTGGTTTTAGGTATCCAATTTAAATAAATAATCATAAGCTTAAAAGCCATTATTTTAAATCTAATTTTTTGATGTATCAGGTAATAATAATTGGTGGTGGATTAGCAGGACTTACCAGCTCGATACATTTAGCAAAGAAGGGATTGCAAGTTCTATTAATCGAGAAAAATGAATATCCTAAACATAAGGTTTGTGGTGAATACATTTCAAATGAAGTCCTACCTTATTTAGAATATTTAGATTTTGATCCCTACAAGTATGGTGCTGTAAAGATAGATCGAATAACTTTCAGCACGACAAAAAGTAAAACCCTTTCGGCAACACTCCCCTTAGGTGGATTTGGAATTAGTCGTTATTGCTTGGATCAAGCCTTAGCAAATGCCTCAAAGTTGAATGGCGTTAAAATTCTCCATGCTTCAGTAAGCAATGTACATTTTGAATGTAATAAATTTACCATCACAACTAATGACTCCAACTCCTATGAAGGAGAAGTAGTTATTGGAGCCTTCGGTAAAAGATCTAATTTAGATAGGAACCTGAATCGATCTTTCATGAAAGAAAGTTCGCCTTATTTGGCTGTGAAAGCGCATTACCATGGTGAATTTCCAGATGATTTAGTAAGCTTACATAATTTTGATGGAGGGTATTGTGGTTTATCCAAAGTAGAGACAGATAGAATAAATGTCTGTTATATTACAGACTACAAATCTTTTAAGCGGTATAAAAATATTGCTGATTTTGAAAAACAAGTAGTGAGTAAAAACAAGCATTTGGAAAAAGTATTTAGTAATTGGACTCCTATCTTTGAAAAGCCGTTGACAATTAGCCAGATTTCATTTTCCTCAAAAAACCTGGTGGAAGATCATGTAATTATGTGTGGGGATAGTGCAGGGCTTATTCATCCTCTAGCAGGTAATGGGATGAGTATGGCAATTAGATCTGCTTATTTGGCGGCTACTCTAATTGATAAATATTTTCGAGGAGAAATTAAATCAAGACATCAGCTAGAAGAGGCATATATTAAAAAGTGGAAATCTGAATTTCATTCAAGGCTAGCCGCTGGACACATCATCGCTAAACTATTTAAAATTAGTTTTCTTACAGAAATACTTGCATCATTGATAAAATTATTTCCTATTATACTGCCTAGTATTATAAAAATGACACATGGCAAACCTATGAAAATATTGTAAATGTGGATTGACACAACACATAGAAGTAAGGAAGAGGAGATCATGGACGATCTTGAAATGTCAGGAGATATATTGATAGATAGTCTAGATAAAATTGCAACGATCAATCAAGTTCTTGGAGGTAATCAGCTTACCATTAATGGCGTAATGCAATTGCTAAAAAATCACCCACAAGACAAACCAATATCTATTGTCGATTTAGGATGCGGCAATGGTGATATGCTGAGGGCTTTGAGTAAAGTCGCAAAAGCTAAGGGTTATCAATTTGATATGTTGGGAATAGATGCTAATCAAGCCACTATCAATTATGCCGAAGTCTTGTCAAAGGATTATAAGGACATTAAGTTTATAAAGCAAGATGTCCTTTCTCCAACATTCAACTTAGTAGAGTATGACATTGCATTATGCACCTTATTTCTTCATCATTTTGAGGATGAAGTGGCATGCAAGCTTATCGAATCTTTAGAACAAAATTCGAAAATTGGAGTTATAGTAAATGACCTTCATCGCCATCCCCTAGCATATCACCTTTTTCAATTGATCACTTTATTTGTGACCAATCCTATGATGAAGGAAGATGGGAAGTTATCAATTCGCAAAGCTTTCAAGAGAAAAGACTTAGCGCGTTTTGCAAGCAGACTAAAAAGTAAAAGCCAGATTAAATGGAAGTGGGCTTTCCGTTACCAATGGATAATATTTAAAAAATGAGCGTCAAAGTAACCAAAGTTGTAAAGGAAGTTCCAAAATACTCTAGGGCAACGGTAGATGTCCTACCATTGCTCAAAGTTTGGTTAGCAGGACATGAAGAACGTTACCAACGCAAAGCCAAAAAAATTTTTGAAAATGCTGGCGTTGATCGACGATACTCAATTATGAATCCTGAAGAAGTATTTACCGCAACTTCTTTTGAAGAAAAAAATACGATTTATAAAAAGGAATGTATCGAATTAGCGGAGAAGACTGCAAGGACTGCTTTAATGTCTGCGCAATTAGACGCTAAGGATATAGATTATATTATTAGTGTAAGTTGTACAGGCATCATGATTCCTTCTATAGATGCTTTTTTAATTAATCGCTTAGGGATGAAGCAAGAAATTGTTCGGCTTCCGGTAACGGAAATGGGTTGTGTAGCAGGAGTGTCTGCCTTTATTTATGCAAACAATTTTCTTAAAGCTAATCCTAATAAAAGAGCGCTTATCTTAGCTATCGAATCTCCTACATCAACATTTCAATTAAATGATTTCTCGATGACCAACATAGTAAGCGCCGCTATCTTTGGCGATGGTTGCTCCTGTGCGATATTGTCCTCTTATGAAGAAGAGTCTGGTCCTGAAATTATTGGTGAATCAATGTACCATTTTTACGATGCAGAACATTTGATGGGATTTGAATTAACGAATACAGGATTACAGATGGTCTTAGACAAAACAGTTCCAGAGAAAATTGCATTGCATTTTCCAAATATCGTATATCCTTTTTTGAAAGCCAATGGTTTGAAAATTGAAGATGTAGACCACTTAATATTTCATCCAGGTGGAAAGAAAATTGTCAATACTATACAAGAACTTTTTGGTTCCTTGGGAAAGGATATTAATAATACAAAAGAAATACTTAGGGAATATGGAAACATGTCTAGTGCTACCGTTCTATACGTACTTGAAAGATTCATATCTCAGAATCCAAAGAAAGGGGAAATAGGATTAATGCTTAGTTTTGGCCCTGGTTTTACTGCACAAAGATTATTATTAAGATGGTAAAAAAGAGTACGCATGATGGTAAGTGGGCAATCATATTAGGAGCGTCTAGTGGATTGGGATTAGCGACCGCTAAAAAGTTGGCAGCTCATGGTATGAATCTGTGTTTGGTCTATCGAGAGAGACGAAGTGAATTTACAGCTATTGAAAAGGAGTTGATTACCATAGAAAAAAAATGCAATATTAAAATAGTACACTATAATCTAGACGCGATGAAGGTAGAAAATCGTGAAAGTGTACTCGAACATCTTAAAGAAACCTTGAAGCTTGAAGGTGAGGTTCAAGTATTGGTACACAGTATAGCCAAAGGTAACTTAAAGCCTATGGGCGCAGCGGAGGGCACCTTGCAAAATGATGATTTTAGACTTACCATTAATAGCATGGCAATCAGTTTGTATGATTGGACAAAAGATATAATTAAGTATAATTTATTTTCTGAAGATACAAGAATCATAAGTTTTACTAGTGAAGGAAATACAAAAGCTTGGCCAAACTATGCGGCAGTTTCAGCTGCTAAAGTAGCCCTTGAATCCATTACTAGAAATATTGCCTTGGAATTTGCTCCATTAGGAATTAAAGCAAATTGTATACAAGCAGGAGTTACGGATACTGCTTCTTTTCGAATGATTCCGGGTAGTGATTACATTAAAGAAAATACACTTAAACGAAATCCTAATCAAAGAATGACTACCCCAGAAGATGTAGCAGATGTTGTATATTTACTCACGAGAGAGGAAGCCAAATGGATTACAGGAACGATTATACCTGTAGACGGCGGCGAACATCTTAGTTAATTATGACATCAAAAGAAATTATATCACAATTACCCTATAAATACCCTTTTCTCTTCGTCGATGAATTATTATCAATTGATGAAAATTCTGTTCAAGGAACCTATTCATTTTTACCAGAGCTGCCTTTTTACAATGGACACTTTATAGATAATCCGATTACCCCTGGAGTTATACTCACAGAGACCATGGCACAGATAGGACTTGTTTGTTTGGGGATATATTTATTGAACGAGCAACAAAATATTAATACCAATTTAAGGATGGCAATGTCTTCTAGTAAAATAGATTATTTTTTACCTGTCTTACCAAATGAACAGGTTTGGGTTAAAAGCAATAAAGACTATTTTAGATTTAATAAACTGCAATGTAATGTTGAGATGTACAATGAAAAAGAACAATTGGTTTGCAGAGGATCTATTTCTGGAATGCTAAAGGTGTAGCGTTAATTTATGAACGACAAGGAAAAAATTATAAAATTAGAAGCTTCTAAAAGAGTGGTGATTACGGGCTTAGGAGTGGTCGCTGCTAATGGGATTGGCGTCGATGCATTTTGTGAAGCCATTAAGACAGGAAAATCTGGTATACGCTATTTTCAGGAATTAAAAGATCTAGGTTTCTCATGTTGTATTGGTGGAAAACCAATTATAGATGATGCGCTTAAAAGAAAATACCTCACCGAATTGCAATTAAGAAATTTTAATAGCAATGGAATTTTATATGGCTGTATGGCAGGAATGGATGCTTGGCGGGATGCCGGATTAACTATTAAAGACGAGGTAGATTTTGATAGTGGAACCATATTCGGAACAGGCACCTCGAGTGTAGATAAGTTTAGAGAATCAATATATCAAATTGATGATGGTAAAGTAAAAAGACTTGGAAGTACTGCCGTCGCCCAAACTATGGTAAGTGGAGTCAGTGCTTACCTAGGTGGTATATTAGGTTTGGGAAATCAAGTAACGACTAACTCCTCCGCATGTACCACAGGGACAGAAGCGATTATGATGGGCTATAATCGTATTGTAAATGGTGATGCTAAACGTATGTTAGTAGGTAGCTGTAGCGATGATGGAGCTTATCTTTGGGGAGGTTTTGATGCAATGCGCGTGCTGACTTATAAACATAATGATTCTCCTACAAAGGGATCAAGACCGATGAGTGAAACTGCATCCGGATTTGTACCTGGTGGTGGGGCAGGAGCTTTGATTATAGAATCTTTAGAAAGTGCATTGTCTCGTAATGCTACGATCTATGCTGAATTATTGGGCGGGCATATTAATTCAGGAGGACAACGTAATGGAGGATCCATGACTATTCCTAATGATGATGCAGTTCAACAGTGTATTTGCCAAGCTATTGCTAAATCAAAAATAGATTCGTCAGAAATTGATACAATTAACGGTCACTTGACGGCTACTAAGAATGATCATAAAGAGATTAAGAACTGGCTAGAAGCCTTGTCATTAACTGAGGCAACATTCCCTCCGATTAATTCTTTGAAATCAATGATAGGTCATTGTCTTTCTGCTGCTGGCGCAATTGAAAGCGTTGCCTGTGTACTGCAAATTCGAGATCAATTTATTTTTCCAAATATTAATTGTGAAGATACTAGTGATTTAATTTCTAATTTAATAATGGATAAAAGTATTCCTAAGAAAATAGTTAGAAAAGAAATTAACATTGTAGCCAAGGCAAGTTTTGGATTTGGTGATGTTAATGGGTGTATAATTTTTAAAAAATATTCGTAAAAGATGCAAGATAAAGCAAAACTAATACAAGATCTCAAAGAGATTGTGAAACCATATATTCAAAATCAAGAAGCCTTCGATAAGATTAATGAAGACACAGATTTTATAAATGATCTAAAAATTAATTCTGCAAATCTAGTTGATGTAGCCCTTGACATAGAAGATAAATATGATATTGAAATTGATAATGATGCAATGGATAAGATGTTAAATGTCAAAGCCTCTTTGGAGGTAATACAATCTAAAATTGCTAACAAGTGATAGGGAATGATATAGTTGATCTATCTTATGCGCGTAAGCATAACGATTGGACGCGTAAAGGTTTTTTAAATAAGGTTTTTACATCAAATGAGCAAAATTATATAACACAAACAAATGACCCATTGACTACTGTATGGAGGCTATGGAGTATGAAAGAAAGTGTCTATAAACTTCACTTAAGATCGAAAAAAATACGTTCCTTTTATCCATCTTTAATATCATGTGAATTAAAGGATGAAAAGATTGGAATTGTATCTTACGAAGATGTTGAGTACAAAGTGAATACTGATAGTTTTGAAGATAATGTTTTTTCTTTTACTACCTCATCTGAGTTTAGAGAAGTGAATCATAAAATCATGAAGTATACTAGTGTGCTACCTGAAAATTATTATACAATCATAAAGATAAATTTAGCAAAACATTTAGAATGTAATTATAAGCAAATCGAAATACTAAAAAATGGAGTTGGAATTCCCCACTTATATCTTGAAGGAGTAAAACAGCATATGGATATATCAATTACCCATCACGGAAAATATTTAGCTTGGTCAACAATAAATTAACTTCGTTTTACAGCTTAACGCTTGCTATTTAAAATATACCTGATCTTTAAAAATTATTTCATCCCCAAATTTTATGTTAAAAAATTACAAGTTATGATATCTAATTTATCTGATGTAAATTTAAAAAGGGACTAGTATAGCTGAAAGTTTCCCAAGCATGATTTGTACTTAAAAGAAAGGATTAGCAATTAAACCTACTTGTGTAAAAATTAATAGAAGTAATTATGTAAAGATCATAAACGCTAAGGTGCATTTGAATTACAAGTAGAACACATTATAAATTTATTTCAATGAAATCTATTCTATCTTAAAACAAAAATACAAGTGAAAAATTGACTTTGCACTTAAAGATTAATTGTGGGATCATCCTCAATTTCTCTAAATTCTTGTATCCCAAAGTAGAAAGCAATTCCGAAAATGAGCGTAAATAATCCGGCGAGGTAAGGAATAATTTCAACCATTTCTTTCAATTTTTAGAAGCTTTAAGTAAATAGCAAATCCAAGTATAGAGGGTACCCATAAACCAATGAATAGAGCTCCTTGATTTTCACCACTAAACCACATTATTTCAGATAATATGAGACTTGCAAGGGCCAGAAAGAGCATGATCTTATCTGTCTTAGTTAGTTTTTTTTTCATATTTATATTTGATTAATTGTATAAATCCTTAACAAAAATATAATAAATAATGTTCAAAAATAGCGCTGCATTATTTATTGTCAAATATGCAAAGAAATTTTCTAAATATTCAATTGCAATTAAATAAAATGACGACTACTGAATTATATATACAGGTGGCATTTTATAATTAAAATTAAAAAGTAAATTATGATAAGAAAAGGAACGGAGGTAAAATGGAAATGGGGACAAGGGTATTCCAGTGGAAAAGTTGAAAGTACTTATACAGAGTCAGTCATCATAACAATCAAAGGAAACGAGGCGACTAGAAATGGCTCTTTATCAAGCAAGACGATGGAGAGAAGGTTTTAAAACTTAAAAGTGAGGTAGAGAGAAATGATTAGGGCATAGGAGTTTTAAATTTCTCTTGAAAAATTTTGCATCATTTAGTAATAAGGTTGGATATACGACATTTTTCAAAATTGGTCCTTATTGAAGCTTAGCTTTATTAATTTATTATGGAAATTAGCATTACAAATAGTTGATTGTGCATATCGTACTCAGCACTCCTTTCATTAAATTTTCAGTCGCAGCAAAATTGAGCATTTTAGTAGTCTTTTTATTTTTGTTTAAAGTAGTTAACTTCGCTTTGGGACATGGCAGACTTTTGGCGTATTCAGCTTTGTTTATTCATTAAAACCTTATATGAAAATTATTTTAAGTTTACTACTTTCAATATTAGTCGTTCAAGGCGAAGCGCAAAATAATTCAGCAACTGCCAATGACATTATAGTCCTAAAGAGATTAGAATTTTAAAGAAAATGACTATGAAATTTAAAAAGCTGATCTTTGCTTAAGCTATAGATAAATTCGGTGATCCTTATGAATCTGCAAAAAGAAGAAATCACAAATGAAACTTTAGCCTTATTACTTTCAGATGATTTAATTAAAAAGCATTTTAATAAAATTAAAAATCAACGGAATGGTAATTATTTATTTAGAGGCTAGTTGGACGGTGCTTTCAAAATCATGGATTACGGTCTGGTATGAATTTGAAGATGAGGTTTGGAAACCTATTAATACATTAGTGACGCTGTAATTTTTGAATAAAACCAATTTCCTACGCTCTACTTAACTTATTTTTTAAAAATTAGCTCTTTTAGTGCAAGTGCTACATTCAAATAATAAAGATATAAAGCAAATCTTTTAATTAGAATTATATACCTTTGCGTATCGGCTTTCAATCCCGCATCAGACATCCCCATTACTATTATAAATAAGAAAACAACCGCTGTCGAGCCATAGATGTTGTTTTAGCAAATTTAAAGTATGTTAAAATTTTTGTTTTCAGCACCGATTATGCTGTTTTCTGTATATCTACTTCCTGCACAAGTAGAATCCATAAATGTAGAAATTAATAATTTAAGTGGAGGCGGTTTTCAAAGTGATGTAAGTATCACGGAAGATGGCCTTACCGTTTATTCGTCCGCCGATGTCGCGGGCATATTTAAGTCGACAGATGGAGGCTTGCTTTATAAAAGTATCGGGGAAGGTTTGAGAAGTACGAAAGTGGCATCACTGGCCATTACTCCTGACAATGATCAGATATTGTATGCAGGCACAGGAGACAAAGGAGGTTCTGGTGGATTATTCAGATCTATTGATGGTGGTGATCGTTGGAACATGACCGGTGCAGGAAATAGTGCGCAATTTGCAGGTAATCATTCAGCTGATGTTGATTCAATTCCTAATTCCCATCCGAGGTCTAATGGGGACTTGATCATTGTTGATCCCGGTACTAATCCTTCCAGTTATTTGGATGATATTGTTATTGCAGGGACTTACAAAGCTGGAGTAAGGGGATTTTCTAAAGGGGGTGATGAAGTATTATTCATGTTAAACGATTCTAGCTACGTCCGTTCCCTTGCTCATCATGTCGATGTTCCCTACAAAGCATATGCTGCAATTTATTTCACTAATAAAAATTTAAATGGCATATATGAAATAGATTATTCGGACATTAATAATGCAACATCAACCCTTGTTTATCAAACCCCAAATCCAGAAGGTGTGACCGTCTTAGGCAATGGCCGGGTGTATGCAGCAATTGGGAAAGCAGGAATTGTAAAATACAATGGCACATCTTGGAATTTAAAAATTAACGATATAGATACGGACAATGAAAATAGACAATGGACAGCAGTAACTGGTTATAGCAGGGATAACAGTAATGATGTAATATATATAGGTCTGAATAATTTAGGGGGTGCCAGAAATAACCAGAATTATTCAAGTATATGGCAATCCGTTGACGGAGGCAATTCATGGACCCCGCTAGTGAACGCTGCAGATAATGTCAATGATGTGATCTACGGACAGACTTTTGAATGGTGGTTTAGGACTGATGCATTTGGAGAGGCTGGATTAGGGCGGACGAATAGTGTGGTAAGTTCTATTGATGTTGCTCTTGGATTATTTCCTAATGTGGCATCAGATGATATTATTTATGTATCTGGAAGAGGAGGGATCTGGAAGAGTATGGATGGAGGAACTTCTTGGAATCCTGCGGTTAATAATATGCAAGTTACTGCGAATAGAGGTGTTGCGGTAAACCCTAATGATCCAAATCAGATTGCTATTGCCAATACAGATTTTGTCGTACTTGCAACCAACAGTAAATTTGAAAATAGTGACATTGCTCGCGACAAACCACAAAATGCTGAATCCAGAGCTTATGACATTGCTTTTGATGCTACAGGAAATGAAGTCATTGTTGGCGTCGGCGATAGAGATAGAAATGATCCGGGAGGTGGGGAAGTGTATATAAAGTCAACCAATACTTTCGGTGATGCTGATCAAAGCTGGATTAACACTAATTTAAAAGGAATCACTTCTGAAAATAATGGCCGTGTTCGTGCAATAACCTCTGGTTATCATAACGGAAACTCGCCTACTTCACAAACGATATTAGCGGCGGTAGAAGGGGAGGGTGTTTTCAGATATCATGCCGGGAGCTGGCAGCCAACGAACGGAAATTTTAATTTGGAAGATACGGAGCGCAGTAATTTTGTTTGGCCAGACAATGGAAATTCAGGAGTGGTTTATTTACTTGATCTTTCTGATGGATTTCATCGCTCTACAGATGGAGGACAGAACTGGACTAATATTTGGCCGAGCATGAGTTTAAATAATAAGGACTTTTTCAATACAGGTTATATAACAGCTGACGATAGTGATCCGACCACGCTTTATGTATCATTGCAAGGCGGTCCAGGCTCTCCGATAGGCACTAATTTTAAAGTGTATAGAATGACGGGAGCAGATCAAGGCATATTTCAAAATCCCACGAATGATGATGATATCACTGATATCTCAATGGATACTATTGGTGGAGTTATTAAGCGTCCAGGCCCTATTGTTCTTGGACCAGATGGTAGACTTTGGCTGACCGAACAGCAGAATTCACAAAATAACATTACAGCGGGTCTATATGTTATGGAAAATCCTAAAACAGATCTTTCATTCATTGATTTGTCCACAGATGCATACCGTAACCACGCAATACAACCTAGTGGTATTGATGTCTCAAGTGATGGATATGTTTATATATCACAGAGTGGAACGGGCTTGGTGAAAATTAGTTACACTGTAAAGGAGTCAGAAATTACCACATTTTTGGAAGCGGAAAATGCAATTTTTGGAAACAACTGGATGGTAACTGATGGACCAGCGGCGTGTAATTGTAGTTACCTTCTCACGCCAAGCACTCAAGCTACCAATCATCTACCCATTGATAATCCTGATGACATTGTTACCTTCCCAATAATGCTTGACGAAGCTGGATTGTATAAAGTGTTTGCAAGAATAAGAACCGAGAACGCAGACAACGATTCATTTTGGGTAAGGGCTAATCAAGGAGATTGGAAGAAGTGGAACAGAATCAATTGGCCTCATAATACCTCAAGTTCCGTTTTCAAATGGTCCCAAGTTGGGGATTACACCAATGGAAATGATTTTGCTACTCCAGTAGAATTTAATCTTAATGAAGGAGAAAATGAAATACAGTTTGCAATCAGGGAGCCAGGAGCGCAGTTGGATAAAATTTTTGTCACCAATCAAGATCAGTCTTGGATTAATACTGTTCAGAATAATTCTTCCGCCAATAATTTTTCTTTAAAACATCTTGTTACGGAATCCTGTCCTGGAGATTCTATTACATTCATTCCTGGACTTGCAGGCTCAACCATTACGATTAAAGAAAGTGAATTTGATATCCTTAAAAATCTGCACATTCAAGGATTAAGTAGTGATCTAATTAAATTATCTGGTAATGATGAGCATAGATTATTTCATGTACATGAATATGCTGAATTATCTCTTTCACATTTGATTTTAAGAAACGGTGCTTCTAATACAGATGGGGGTGCAATCCTTAATGAAGGTATATTAAACTTGGAATCAGTTATAATGGAATTTAATTCAGAAGCAGGTAATCCTAAATCATTAACCAACAATGCAGGTGGGAAAATATTTATACGTTCAGGTGTAACTGAAATGAAGGAGTAATCACTTCCGTATAATCTTATATTATAAATTTGTCTTTTATGAATTGGAGGGTTTTGGTTTAGCAATGTCGATTTCATATCTTTAGCTCCTTAAGAGGTCCAAGACTATTTTGGAAAATAGAAGATCCAATAATTAGCATTTGGAGAAGCTAGAGTCAACCCTAATTATATCTTGAATTAAAATTGACCATGAAAGTATATTACTAATTTTTCTTCACCTTGACAGGTTTAATAAGTTGTAAAACTAAGCAACTGATTCATTCCTCGACACCGGGAAATGAAGTGTTTAAAGTTGTTATACTTTATTCAAACGGAGAAAGGAAAAACTTTTCACATGGATTATTATGAACAGAAGCATATGCCTATGGTGGCAGAATTTTAGGGTGACAATTTAAAGTTTTATGATATTGATAAGGGCATATCTGGTTGAACCCTTAATGATAAATTACCGTATTTGGCTATTGGTTATTTTTATGAAAAGATGTTGCTGAATATAATAAAGCAACAGGTCAAAATATAGATGTAATATTAGCCGATATTAAAAAATATACAAATATACGACCTAATATACAGATAGGTGAGATTAAGAAAGTGGGTTTTAATAATTGAAAGTAAAGCACGGATACAATGTCTTCTAAATAGAGAATTGACGCTAGGAGGGATGATTGTATATCTTTAATTTTACCGAATAGCTAGAAGATGATTAACGTTTAAGGGAGGATTACTTATGAAGGATAAAACACTACTTCTTGTCATTGCAGCATTTTTATCCATCTACCTTATTTGGGGGTCTACCTATATGTTTAATAAGATATTAATTGCTGAGATGCCCCCATTTTTATTAGCAGGTATACGGTTTCTCAGCGCCGCATTAATCATTTTCGCAATTTCAAGAATCAAAGGAGACCGTAAACCAGTATCCAAAAAGCAATTAATAAATTGCGCCTTTATGGGTTTTTTATTTCTAACTATAGGTAATGGATGCGCAGTATGGGCATTACAATTTATAGACAGTGGTTTTGAAGCATTATTGATTTCAGCTCAGCCATTAATTCTGATTATAATGTTATATTTCCTAGAAGCTAAACCCTTCTCACCAAAATCCATAATAGGGGTCATCCTGGGGATGATAGGCATATATTTATTAGTAAATCAAAGTGATATAATTTTGGGTCCAGAAAAGTGGTGGGGAGTCGGAGCAATATTTGTGGCTTTGTTGTGCTGGGCTTACGCAAGCATCTACGTTTCGAAAGCTGATCTACCCAAAAATTCTTTTATTAATGCTGGATATCAAATGTTTTTTGGAGGAATTATGATGCTCATGATAAGTTTGCTAATTGGGGAGTCTTTTGAAAATGTTAAACACCTTAGTCCAAAAGCAATAGGATCGATGATCTATCTAGTAATTTTTGGAAGTATCATTGCATTCACCTCTTTCAACTATTTGTTACTTAGGGTTTCTCCCGAAAAGGTGGCAACAAGCACCTATATTAATCCTATTGTAGCAATGTTGCTTGGGTGGTGGGTATTGGGGGAAATCATTACTAATCAATCTATAGTTGCAGCAATAGTTTTGTTAACTGGGGTTTATTTTATTAATTCATCAAAAGCTAAAGAGCAAGTATCGACAACAAAATAAGAGGTAAATAAACTATCAGATTTAGTAAAAATAGAAACAAAACATGAATAATAATACGCTGCTCTTCTCGTCATTTGTTATCCTCTTTTTTGGACTCTCTTGCTCAACCGGTAAAAACATGGATTAAGTATTCATACCACTATTCAATGGAAAGAACTTTGATGGATGATATATGAAACTTAAAAATGGTGATGAAGCTTTGGCCAGAAAGGTTTTCGCAATTGAAAGAGGGATGGTACACGTTTTCAATGATCAATTTCCAGATGAGTATGAGTTGGATACTGGGGAAAATGGAACACATTGACTTTTCGATACCGAAAAAAGTATAGTAAACATGTCTTAAGATTTCAGTATAATTGGGGAAGTAGAAAAGCCAATAATTTTGTTAAATGGCAATAGCATGCGGGGCTTTATTTTCACGTGATAGATGATAAGGTGTGCCTTCTGGGATAGAATAAAAATGATTGTTTCCAAAGAATATGAAGATTCTGATTCTGCGGACCAAGAAATTTATAAAAAGGAAAATGAAAGTTTAGTCAAAGAAGGTCTTCAAATATCTATTCAGGAAAGACAAGCTCGAGAAATTGTTATTACAAGTCCAATATGGACATGAGATTTATATTGCGGTTGGCACTGTGGTAAGCAATAAGGCTTGAGACCAAAATCGTTTAATTAAGAGATTTCCAAGAAAACACATATATTTGACTACAAAATATATCTATGTATAAATATTTCTTAATTTTTATATCCCTCATTTATGCTACCCTTTCATTCGCCCAAATACTTCCTCCTAAAGAAGCTTCTCCGCTAAACGTAAAACAAATACATAGCGGCCATAGCTTAACAGATCCATTATTTAATCCTTGGCCTGGTCAATACAGATACCTAGTTGATGATATTTTAGGCGGTAGCTTTGACAATCTTGGTAAGTCAACAATACCTGGTTCTTCAATGGATTTTAGATGGCAGAATGCACCTGGTTATGGAGATCCAGATGCAAGACATGACATTGTGGAATGGGAATTATTAAGCATCACAGAACGAGTGCCACTTTTTTATGAAGGTGGAAATTCGCAGGAATGGTATTTAGAGGGACTACAAGCACAAAAAGAAAATCTTTCTTTGTTTGCTAATAATGCTTGGAATAATGGAAATGATGGAAATGGAGCACCAACCTTATTATGGACCACTTGGACAAATATTGATGATAGTGATGGACCATGGAGAGAGATGCTAGACATTCAAGGAATGGAATGGGAGAAGATGCAAGATTATGCAAATGAAAATAGAGCTAATGGAGCTCCTCCTGTTTATATTATTCCAGGTCATAAAATGATGGCTAGGATATATGATGATATTCAACTTAATCTAGTTCCTGATATTACAGATATATCTCAGTTCTTTTCAGACAATATCCACCTCAATGAATTAGGTCAATATGCTGTTGCAATGATTCATTACGCTTGCATTTACAATACAAGTCCAGTTGGGCTTACCCATATATTGCTACCAGATTCACCTATTCGCAGCCCTTCTCCAGCGCTTGCAACTTATTTACAAACCATTGTTTGGGATGAGGTAATTAATTATTCAAGAACAGGAATTGACCCTACAGCAACCTCTATTACTACAATGGGTAAGGAAAATGATTTTAGTATATACCCCAACCCTGTGAGAGACTTGCTTTATGTAAAAAGTAAAAATAATTCTTCAGCTACAAATCTGGAATTCACTGTTTTCAATTCCATTGGTGAAACAGTTATTCAAGGGAATTCGAGCATAATAAATATTCAAGAATTACCCGTTGGAGGTTATTTCATTGAAGTAGGAAATCAATTAATGAAATTTATAAAGATTTAGAACCGCACTGGCCGCGTCCCTAGCTGCATAAAAAACTATATGGGTTTGCTCAGACAGTGCCTAGTTTTACAAGGATGAAAGTTGTATTTTTAAATTATTCATTGAAGCCCTCTCAGAGCTTTTAATCTTTCCGTATTTAAGGGAAAGGTGATCGGCTAAGGAGGTCGGATAGGGTCAGAAGTCATGCACCAAATGAACTAAGTAATCTCCATGCTTTTCAAAATATGTTTTTTGTCTAAAATCCTTACATATCCCCTAATAGAGAATATTGTGTTAGCTAACTATATTTAGTAATTTGAAGGACCATAAATAATTTCAAAATCGCTTACCCATATAATAAAAAATAAAGAATGACCATTGAAGTTGTAAACGGACAACGAAAAGAAATCTGGTATATACTATATCACGGTTATGGTTGGTGCGAAACCTATGGACCAAGTATGACCGACATGGCTTCTTATTATACTATAAATCAATTATTGCAATTAGAAAGAGATGAAAAAATTGCTGAATTTGAGAAACAATTAGCAAAACAAATTGGAAGTTTTCATAATCTATTGATAGGGGTATTATTTAAGATTATTCAGGAAAGTAAGAAGGGAAAAAAGGAGTAGCGATTAATTAATTCCATTGAACAGATTTCTGCGATTGAGGAAATGATAAGTAGAATGGAGTAATGTAGCACTCCATTAAAACGGATAACCAATGCCCAAGTTATACCTCAAATTATCTTGCCTCCAAGTTTTAGAAAATATATCAATATCATTAAATCGCCAAGTGAAGCCGTTGGAAGAAGGTGCGCGCAATGGGGTAGCAATATCCATACGGATTAGAAAAAAGTCAAAATCTAACCTCAAGCCAAGACCGGCACCAATTGCAATTTGATTATAAAATTTTTTAAATTCAAAATTTGCTAGGGGTCTATCAGGACTATTGACTAGCCATATATTTCCTGCATCGACAAATACAGCACTTTTAAAATACTTAAACACTGGAAATCTATATTCTATATTCATCTCTAATTTCAAATCTCCAGTCTGATCAACAAATTGGGATTCTATTGCCGTCAATCCATCAGGTTCCACAAAGAAAGAACCTGGTCCCAATCCCCTAATTCTAAAAGCTCTTAGACTATTAGATCCTCCCACAAAATATTGCTTTACATAAGGTAGCTCTATACTATTACCATACGCTCTACCAATACCAAAAATAAGTCGTGTGGCAAGATCTGAACCTCCACCAAAGCCCCAATATTTTCTGAAGTCAAGGGTGACTTTTGTAAACTGCGCATAATCTAACCCAACAATTTCTTTAGGATTTATTCTGTCTGCTCCTAATATCAACGACATTAAATTTCCACTTGTTTCTATAGATGTTTTTAGATAATGACTATTGCGATCCCTACTATTTGTCTGACTCGTATAGGTATAGTAATATTGCAATCCTCCGATTAATACATTTGTAAATGATTGTTGAAGCCTTAAGTCCTGATTGATTAATTCAAGGAATTCAGGAGTCTGATTAGTAACGTTTATAATATTAACATTTAGAATATCTAACTCATGCAGCTTGGCTTGAGATTGTCGCCATCGATATCCAAACCTAGAAGTAAAACTTTCTATACTGTATAAATTAGTCCTCAGTTGCAAAGTGTAATCCGCCTTGATCACAGTACGGGCTAAAAAGTTTTTATTTTCTTTAATATTTATAAAAGGAAAAAGAAATCTTGGAATACTCAATTCCGCTTTTGCATTAATATCATTTGAATTTATTGGACTGACTCCATCTCCAAATTGAGTTTCAATTTGACCTCCGAAAGATATATTTAGATTTTCAGCATTTCCAAATAAGTTTTTATTTTCATATGCTATAGAGGCACCAATTCCAAAGGCGTTGCCTGATCTATTATTCAATTCAATTTCTCCAGAAATACTCTGAATGTCTGCGGGACTCAAAAATATCTTTTGGGTAATATGATTTTTCAAACCATTCGAGCTCGGTTCGTTATCGATGTTGACGACCTGAAATAAACCTAAATTTTGTAATCTTTTAGAGGTTCTAAATTGAAGGGTTTTATTAAAAAATCTATTGGGGTCTTCTAATATTAGCCGCTCAAATAAAGAATGATTAAGATAAGGTGTTGTCTCTACAATTGTTATACTGCTTTCTAAATTGGTGCGCACAACTGGATTGACCGACTCCCTACCTTTAGTGTAGTTAGGAAATACCAAGATGCTGTCTAAAATGTATCGTACATGATCTGTACTGTCAGTAGGAGAGATAATTTTAGTATAAACATCAACTGTCGGATCTAGCTTTACCGTATCTACATAAAAATGAACATTATTAGTTTTAAATTCAGCGTAGCCCTTGTTTCCAGCAAGGGTGGTTATTCTCAATCGTTCATAATCTAATCGATCCCGATCATAAAAATCATCTTCTTTTAGAATAGCTCTTTTAGCCGCTTCATCTAGACCTAAAGTCAAATAAACTGAATCTTTAGGAAATACTAAAGAATCAATACGGTGTCTTTGGTTTAATGTGATATCGCAATTAATTACGGTTTTATTTTTAGTAACGATGGTATCACAACTTACTTTACTAGAGAAAAATCCTTTACCCTTAAGGTAGAAGTCAAGTTTTGCTTCTGTAATCTCTACCATATCAGGCGTAAATATGATTGGACTGTTCCCGAGTTTGTACTTTACCCAATGTTTAAATCCTTTGTCGCGAGTAGTGTCAAAAATATTATGAATTCCAATTTTTAAGTTGCCAATTCCAGTTACTGTACCATTTTGAGGTATGTCATTAAGTATTAATTTAAATTCTCTAATGGACTTCGCTTGCTTAATATCAGTTACTGTAATATCAGTGCCCATATATACCGAATCACTAGCATCTAAGTTTTTGGTTAGACTACATGAAGTAACTAGGATCATACTGATCGCTACAGCTAAGAGCATAATATGAGAATATGAATTTCGCAGTTTATTTTCTTTTTGAACCAAATGATTTTTTAAAAAAGAGACTAACACCATTTTTATTGTTATTCTCATTTAGCAGTCTGTCATAGTCTGTTTTTGAGAAAACCCTAATGCGGTAGCGTCCACTTTCAGTTAACTTGTATTCTATCACAAAGTCACCTACAACTGATGAATAGCCTTGCTGATCGTTTTGTTCAATATCCACATTGCCAGTTGCAGATACAGATAGTCGATCATTAAATAATTGTTTAGATACTTGCAGACCGACTTCAGTAACATTGCCTCCAGCACCATCGTTTACATATTCTGAATCATATGAATTGACATCAATGCTTACGTCAAAACCTTTTATAAAATTTTGTGCGAAGTTGTTGAGTTGATTCGATACTAGTTCAGAAATACTGTTTAACGCTAGACTACTGCCTATACTTCCTATTCCTGTATTTGAACTTTGTGAAACTAGAAAGCTATTAAAAAGGAGCAATCCAAATACTTGATTATTCAATTCACTTGGATCATCTCTAAGCTCCAATAATTTTCTTTCCACAGGACTTACTAATGATGATGAGGCCAATTCTGGAATCTGGATATCAAGTAAAATCTCAATGTTACTAAGCGCTCCTCTAAGGGTCAAAAATACTTCTACATTAGTTCGAGATTTGGCATTATTCAATTCATTGGCATCAAGTGTCGCCTCATCTTTAATTAATTCATAGGTAGTTGTATAAACATTATGTATAGCATCTATATCCACTTCTGCATTAAGCATGTCTCCATTAAAGGTAATACTACCTCCTTCTTTTATCTCAAAATCTTTAGCGATAAAAGCACCATAAGAAAAGTTGTAAGTACCTTCCTTAACGGTATAAACACCATAAAATTCTTGTGTTCCATAAGGATCCAACTTTATATCAAGATTTGCCGATCCTTGCCCTACGACTTTATCACCATTGATAGGATCTACGACCATAGTCAATTGAGTTTCATCAGTTACGTCTAATAGTAAATTCATGTTAAATGGATACTTTTTCGACAACTTGAGTAAGTATTCATCCGTGAGATCCTCGAAGTCCTGTGGCTTACCATAAGTTATAAAATCTTCCTTAAGATAACTTTCAGCACTATAAGGAGATATGTAGATTGCGGTTCCTTCCAGGCTTTTTGCAGACATGTTGATATCTAATAAACTTGGAGGTCCCTTGATATTTCCTTGTGCTTGCAGAATAACCTTTCCATTGAAAACAGGATTTTCTTTAATCGTGGTATTTAGAAAAATGAATTTTTTAGTATCTATTCGGAGATCAATATCCATGTCTTGCAAACTTGTATGATAAATCTTCCCTGATATTGAGGCGGTATTTCCTTCTTCATCAGTTATCTGTAATTCTCCTAAATCAATACTTCCATTATCAAAATTAATAACGTGATCATCAAAGCTGTATTCGGTATTGTTAGCTACAATGGTGGTGATAGTATTGTGCAATTTAGCGCTTCCTAATAATTCCGGTTCGTCTATTGATCCTCCAACTTTTATGTCTCCTGACAAATAGCCTTCACTATCTTTTAGAATATCTATTAAAAATGGATCTAATAAAATAAATTGCAAGGAGTCAAACCTTACATTCGCATCTATTCCCCTTGTAGAGGTATTATAATCGGCTTCCCCAACTACTTTGTTATTGGGTCCTGACAGCATTATTTCTGTATGGATAATTGAATTTCCTCGGTCGGAATCACCTGTTATTTTTAATGTGCCTACAAAGGTGGAATCATATGCAATGTCTTCAACTGCCATGTTAGCAATGTAATATGGGGCTGTACATAAATCTTTAATATCTATGTTGCCATTTATGATACCCGATGCGGTAGACCCATTGGTCATGAGTAAATCTGTAAACTCTTCAATCTTAAAATTTTCAAATAAAATCGAGAGATCGTTAGGGTTATTCGAATTACTATTTATTTTAATTCGCTCTTGATCAATGGTAAGTTCAAAATTGGAAATGGTTATACAATTATTCTCTATCTTAAAAAGATTGTCACTTGTTACCTCCCAGTTTTTATTATTAAGGATGAAGCTGTCTTGAAAGGTCACTAGGATTTGCTCCGGCTTATATTGCGTTTGAGTCGCTAGCTTTACCATTGTGTTATTATTCTTATCAATTGTTGATAATACACTTTCGATATTACTGTTACTAATCTTATTGGCAAAATTCAGTTCATAGACAGGTGTACCAGCATAAATGTTTCTTTCACCTGATACATTCACATCAATAACTTTTCCATCGTTTTCCGCAGTTAGCAAAAGCTTTTCAGAAAAAAAATCGTCATAATAAAAGCTATCAACTTCAATCCGTCCTTGTAAGGAATTTTCTTCGAAATCGACTTTTATATCTAGGCTCAACGGTTTAGACTGGAGCATATAATCGACGAAAAGAATTTTGAAAGGGGTAAGTGTATTTATCTGCCCATAAAGATGAATATTTCGGCTTGTTATATTTGTATGTGCAATAATGGTATCCGTATCGATATAAGTTTTCACCATGTCATTGATTGAGGCGGGCAAGTCTGCCACTCGATAAACACCATCCATATGGAGCTTCATTAAATCACTATCAATTAATAGGAAAGTGCTGTCTGCTTTTTTAACAGCAGAAAGGGTAATACTATCTTCATAAAAATGATTAGTAGTATCTGAAAGATTGAGCTCGGTTATAATTATTTCATTTTTTTGGTCGGCAGTTAACGGCAAATTGAAATTGCTTTCTATCTCACCACTCAGACTAATCTCATCTTGGTATAGATTTAGCGTATGCAGATTAATGGTGTCAATGTTCATGGCAAAATTAAATGTAGAATTTTCCATCCCGAGAATTAGAGTTCCATCATATTGTAGATGAGCGTTAGGATCGTCTACGTCGATGGTCCCTACTATTTGACTATCTTTGATGCGTGCATCAAGTGTTATAATATTATAGGTGTAACCCTTATATTGAAAGTCTTTGATTACTCCTTTTAGACTTGAATTACCAGTTTTTAAAGTGGTTCCTTTACCATTAATAGTGGTATTCAATGTCACTTTTCCTAAACTTTCATCTTTAAGTAAAACGCCTAAATCAAATTGTGTTAAAGACAAGTCTCCATCATAAGTTAAACTATCCAATCCATCTTTTATTCCTAATACAATATCTGCCCCAGCATTGCCAATTGCTGATTCTAATATTCCATTAAGTTTGACGGTGTTCTTATCTCCGGAAAGGTTACCAATGTAATTTACTTGGCCTAAAGCATGAATGTCGATTTTGTCTATCGAAGTATATGGAAGTTGTAAGGTATTGGCAGAAAATTCCTTAAACTGGAGATTATAAGAAAGATCATCTGTTCGATTAATATTCGTTATTGAACCATCTACCTTTGCATTAACAACATCATCTAGTTTAAGAGAGAAATTTTTTAAATTTAGAAGTTGCAAATTGCCATTAGCAAGTCCTGATACCGTAAGATTACGATATCCTCGAAGACTATCAGGTAGAGAATAAGTTTTAAGTATTCTATCTACTTGTTGGATATCAGACTTAAGCATATCGATATTCAGACGAAGCTCTTGAGGATTTTCAAAATCGCCCTTGGGAGAATTCAAATAGACAGATCCTTTAAGATTTAATGCAGCCCCATATTGAAAATCAATATTTTTAATATCAATCTTTTGCGGATCAAAATGCAGAGATTTAACCTCCCCTCGCAATGGCCTTCCTTTTATGAGCTGGATGTCTGTTATATAAGGTTCCAGCATTTTGAGCAAGTCATAGGATAAGTCGGAAGATAGATTTTTTATATCATAGGATTTTGATGCTATACCAATGTTGAGCTGATCTGCAAAAATTTTATCTGTCTTGGTACGAAGTTCTATTTGATTGCCATCGACCTTATCTTGGTGAATTGCCAGTTGTGCGGACCCTCCTTCTATGATAAGTTCGTCATTATAATTTCCCTCAAGTTTAGTGATATCAATCATCAAGGAATCTGCCTGATAGTCGATGTTTTTTGCGGTTATACCCAAAGCTGAAATTTTAAGGTCCTGCTCATCATTTAATACAATGAGTTGATGCTGCATCTCTAGATCGTCAATTTTGATCGTCCAGCCAAGATCAGGCAAAACAGCGGAAGAACTTTTTTCAGTTTCATTTTTGCTAGCGAAATAAGTGTAGGAGTTCTGGCTCCGGATATGATTCAATAAAACGACCTGATTCTCGAAGTCGATCTTGTCGAATACTGCATAAAGCTCATCCTGTTTTAGAGTGACCTCCAAGTCTTTGGTTTTATAATTGAGGTCAAATTGATTAAGATTTATGGTACGCAGACCGAAAGACCAAGACGAGGAGGTAGTATCCTTAGCTAGCGCATTGTTGTCTGCATCTGGCAGAACAAAGCTGTAATTCATCTTACCGTCAGGTAATTCATAAAGATTCAAATTTCCATTCTCAATTTTTATATCATCTAGAGAAATCTCTTTATTAAATAGGGAGAATAAACCAATATCAATAGTAATGTGGTCGGCGGAAAGCATGGTTTTTAATGCTTGATCTTTTAACAGAATCCCTTTAGCTTCAATTTTATCTACAAAGTTAATTTTCAACTCGTCAATTTGCCAATCGGCCCCATACTTTTCAGATATAGATTGAAGCACCTTTTTTTGGGCATAATTTTGAACAGCCGGTATTTGTATTAGGACAGTCAGTAATAGCAGTAATAGCAGCAGAATAGCTACGACGATTAGAAAATACCGGACGAATTTGTTTCTAAGCATTAATTACTCTGATTCTTAGGTGCATAATACATTGCAAATTAAAGTCTAAAATTAGATTATTACAAAACCAAAAAAGAATTCTGGTCAAGAAAACAAAATCAGGTCAACAGATAGTCTTCTTAGAGCAGCTTTTTAATTGATTATAGAAAAAGATCTGATTTAATAACAGTAAATTTACTCTCAAACGTCGATTTTTAATTCATTGTTCAGAATTTACATACTTATTCGCCTTATAAAAATGCGTTTAAAATATGTCAATTTTATAATTAGCTAGCACCTAATTGAAACATATATATAGATAAGAACTAAAAATCACTAAATTGATGATCAAGGAATCATGATAATTGGATAAATAAAGGATAGAACGTAGAAGGTTAGCTGTACTTATTTTAGATGTGCTACTTAACAGTATGTTGTATAGAAGTCTATATTGAGCATTTATTTAATCTCCTTGATCGCATAATAATTGTACAAATAGTTAGCTGTAGAAATATCATCAAGCTGTTAGAAATATTCATTAATAAAAATGCGGAATCAACTTCAAATTCAAAATTATGACTAGAATAATAGAAAAGAAAAAGCAAGAGATTGGACTGGCACCCGATGAACTTGTCTTTAGAGGGCAAAAAAAAGCAGATAAAGTTTTATTGAGGTTTATAGATTTTGATGCGAGTAGTATGACGGAAGATGCTGTGAAAACTGTCAAAGAAGTGAGTGAATTCCAGCACAAAGATACAGTTACTTGGATCAATGTAGACGGCATTCATAATACCACAATAATGCAGGAAATAACCACGGTCTTCAATCTTGATACTTTGGTTATGGCAGAAGTTTTAAATACCGATGCAAGACCAAGAATTATTGAGTATGATAATTGTGTATTGATAACCATAAAAATGTTAAGGCTAGATGATAAAGCTGGGAAAACGCTTATTGAGAACTTAAGTTTGATACTAACAAAGTCCGTTATAATTTCTTTTCAAGAACAAAGAGGAGATGTATTTGAGCCAGTAAGAGAGAGAATTAGAAGACAGAAAAAAAGAATTCGTAATGGAGGAACGGATTATTTGACCTTTGCTTTATTAGATATTGTTGTTGATAATTATTTGTATGTCATTAGTATTCTTGGAGAGAAAATAGAAACCTTGGAAGAGCGACTACTGCTTAATCCACATCAAAATATTATTAATGAAATTAATAATTATAAACGAGAGTTGAACTTTTTAAGAAAGAGTATAAAGCCTGCCAAAGAAATGATATTTTCATTGATAAAAACGGAATCAGAATTTATTACGGAAAGTACCTATGTTCACTTTAAAGAATTGGAAGATAATATTAGCCAAGCAAATGATGCTACCGATAATTACCGAGAAATATTATCTGACCAACTTAATATCTATCATACAACGATTAGTAGTAAGTTAAATGATATAATGAAATTCCTCACTGTATTTTCTGTTATCTTCATTCCATTAACTTTTATCGCAGGTATTTATGGAACCAACTTCGAATATGTTCCGGAGCTTTCTTACAAGTATAGCTATTTTATTATGTGGTTAGTTATGATAATAGTGGCTATTGGTATGCTAATTTTTTTTAAAAGGAAAAACTGGTTTTAATGTTTGCTTAAGCTTCTAATCTATATTTTTCAAAACACTTCCTCATAACGTACACCCAATGTTTGAGCGGCAGTTCCGCAGGTCATAGAACGGTCGGAGACCGGTCATAGAACTACAGCGAAACAATTCCCAATCTAACTGAATAAAGTTTTGCGATTGCTACGCCAATAGGTATTTACAGTAGGCTCAATGGTAGAATGAAAATCTTACATGGTAGTTGAAAAAATTGTCATCCTGAGCCTAGAAAATGAAAAGGATCATTTAAAATTAAGGTAATGACAAGGCGAAATTGGTTTTGTAGGCTCGCGATTCATCGCGGGCACTCCCGCAAATTTACAACTTGTCATAGATAGCGAGCCCAGCGAGTTAAAGTAAACTTTCCCTCAATAAATTATCCAAAAAAGCTACTTGTAACTTTAAATATGTTTTTTTTACGTAGAAGCCTATTTGCTTTAAAACGAATAAACCTTATCGCAAGATGAAATTAATAGCTAATTTTACATCTGCTTTTATAAATTCATATTTTCAGTACCATTTTAAAAACACCAGATAATAAGACCATCATTATTCCTAATGGTAAATTACCAAATTCATCAATGGTAAATCTTTCACCCGAACCCGTAAGAAGAGTTGATTGGGTATTTGGAATTGCCTATGGAGATAATGTGGAAAAGGCCCGAGAAGTAATAACGCGATTGGCTGGCGAAGATGCAAGAATTTTAAATGAGCCTCCTCTGTTCATTGTTTTATCTGAATTAGGCGACAGCTCAGTGAACATTACGGTTAGAGCTTGGGTATATACACCCGATTACTGGAATGTATTTTTTCAATTAAATGAGTTAGTTTATAAGACTTTTGAAACGGAAGGTCTGGGTATTCCTTTCCCCCAAATGGATGTTCATTTACATCAAACTAACTAATTAATTTGAGTTCAATATAATTGCCATAAAAGCTTTATAATAGAATGAATAAAGTTGAGTACATATTTAAATCACAACGACTAGGATTTCGACAATGGCGAAGGGAGGATTTGGATGAATTTACGATGTTAAATTCCGATCAAGCAGTGATGAAACATTTTCCGAATACACTAACGAAAAAAAAAGTGGAAGATTTCATAGATGCACTGAGTAATCATTTTGATAAAAATGGATACACTTATTTTGCCACAGAAATTCTAGAAAACAATGAATTTATTGGAATGATTGGACTAGCTTTCCAAGATTATAAATCAACATTCACTCCAGCCATTGATATTGGTTGGAGATTAAAGAGAAATGCTTAGGGAAAAGGATATGCAACTGAAGGCGCTAAGAGGTGTCTTCAATATGGCTTTGATGAATTAGGAATCGATAGAATCATAGCAATTTGTACAATTGAGAATTGGCAATCCGAAAATGTTATGAAGAAAATTGGAATGACAAAAGTGGGAACATTTAATCATCCAAAAATGATTGATCATCCTGAATATGAGAGGCATTTATGCTATGAAATATATAATTTATAATTAGTAAATCTATTGACTAAAGAAGAACTATTAATCGACAAGCTATCTGGAAAGCACTTTCAAATTTTTATTTGGACACTGACTTAGACGATGCAGATTATGATCAAATTACAGAAATTGTTATAGAATTAAAAAATAAAATCAAACGAAATCAAGGCGATAGATTTATACGAGGTTTTTCCAACTTTATAACTAAATTTATTAAATATTGCCGGTGAATGGACTGGGTTTGACCCAACCTGGCTAAATGAAAAATGTCTATCTAATTATAATAAATGAATGGACAGTAAATCATTTAGGATCTACACATCATTTACAAATAATTTTCATTTTTGGGTGAGAAAGGATCATTGGAGAGAAATAGAGAAGCGAATAAAACCTCAGTAAATGAATTAAAAAATGACGAATAGATGTATAATATTAATACTCTTCCTATTCATTTTAGCTTGTGGACAACAAACTGATAAGAAGGAGCAAATAAAAAATAAACCTGCTCAAATATCTACTGATGGGTCAATTGATGGGATTGTAAATGCTCCGAGTGAGAAAAGTGATTTAGCCTTTATAGAAAAGCAAAAACAATTACAATTTTCTAATGGACCAAGTAGAGGAAAGATGGAACTAAAAGAGAAAACAGTAATTATCATTCAAAACGATGACAAAGAAATTGACCAGATGAAAGTAATTGAAGGGGAAGACAATTTTTATATTGCCGCTGATGACTTGATGTATCTCAATTCAAAGATGCTCGACAAAATGGATTCCTTGAAAATTCCAGTCAAATATTCAGACAAAGACACCATTGATTTTTATTCAACTAATCTGAATCAAACAATTTTCAAAAACAGGACATTTTCTCTCTATACCTATTTTTATTATGACGGTAGAGAACTTAAACGGGTTGCCTTGTTTGAGTTAGTAGGGGAATAAAAATACGATGTCTCATCAAAATCCATTTTTTGTGACTTCGGCTTGTCTTTCTTTAAAAAAATTTTCGCTTTGTAATTTTAGTCTTTTATCTAATAATCTTACCGAATTTGTTCCTACGTATAGTATTGGGGTATCATATTCGCAATGATTGCCTACTTTATTAAGCGTTGCACACCACACATTACGTTTAGTTGAAGGTTGTCCATATTTTTCTAAAGCATCTCTTCTGATGGATTCTTCAATTCCATCATTATTATAGTCAGTTGATCGGTAAATAATTTGATACAGAATTTCTTGTGGATCGATTTCCTCAGGTTCTAAGGTGCACGTCAATTCTATTTCATAGGCCTCAGCTTTAAATAAAACGCTTGACACAATCTGATCTTTTGTCATTGGATGTTTTATAAGATTGTAATAAAATAAATCCTTTTTATCACGACCACTTGATTCGATATCTGCATCTATAAATTGAACGAGCATTTTATTCCCATAGGAAATATATGTACGGAATTCTTTCTCATCAGCTATGGCAGTTTTCTCCAAACAAAGGATGATCGCTTCAGACAAAGGCATTTTTAGTTTTAGCCCTGCAACATCAAAGTTATAGATATCATATGTTTTTTGAGTATTTCCTGTCATTGCAAAACTTAATATAGTTAACAACAGAATGCTCCTCTTTTTTTTCAATAATGAGGCAATGAAGTTGAGCAGTTCATCTTTATTAAAATTTAGCATCTTGCGCATTTTTCTTATTTAGAATATCAAAGTACTTTTGAAACAGACCTAAATCTTGCATAATGAGCTCTTGACTTGAGATACGAATGGATGCGGTTTTTATTTTGCAGCTCCCATTATCATTCATTTCCTGGCACCATCCATAATAGTATCGACCATTGAGCTCTTGACCATATGATGGTTTACCAAATTTTTCTAAAGATTTCTTACCCATATTCTTTGCAGTTTCAACATTCCCATCATCTTGAATTTTATAAGTTACTTCATATATTTTACATTCATTTCCGTTTCCTGTTTTTACTCCTTTGATGGTAATTTTGATATTATCATTTCTCAGATCAAATTCGGCTCTATCTAGACTGTTATTAAAGGTGGTGTATTTATTTCTTCCCTGCTGTTCTAATAGTGGTGCGAGTTTATTGGCATCTAAGTTTGGTGAATCCGCGTTCATCCCAGCTGGATTTTCAAACCCAATGGCTTTATTAGCTAAAAGCATAGCTTGATTCAAGGGCATTTCTAACTTAATACCTGCAATATCTTTTTTATAAATATTTATATTTTGTCCTTGACAATTTACGAAAAGTAAAACGCAGAATGTGCTTAGTAAAATTAGTTTCATGTTTATTTTTTTATTAATAGTATTATGTAATGAAGTTTCTTATTTCATCAAGTAAGCATGTAAAATACTGCTAGGTCTAGACGATATACATTAACACTGGATTGAATTGAACAATAGAACAAGCAAGTAGAAATGAAATTCCAACTCACATGGGGTTATATTATAATGCTAAGATTGTTTTATTTGTAGCTGAATAAAAATCTTGTATAAGATATTCTACCGAGCGCGTTTTATAAACATGCCGAGCGCGTTGCTTGGAGAATTAGATTTTATAAATAATTCAAAATGAAAGCATGCAGAGGTCACTAAATGCGATTAGATAGTACTATAACGATTGGCTTGAAACTGAGAAAGCAGAATTTTCCAAAAACATAATTCTTCAAACATCAATATTTTCATTACTACTAAAAGTAGAAGAGTAGTTGGAAATTCTAAATAATAAAAATTAATATAGATACTGCTAATGAATATTATACCTTTGTACTTTCGGCTTTCAATTCAGCTGTCATTGAAATACATTTTTCAACTAAAGAGTTGAAAATAATTACCAATGAATTGCTATTCAAAATATGTAGTTCTTCATTGTACATTCTAGTAAACACAAAACCAATTTCCATATCTTTTAAACTCCAAAATCCCATCTGACTAGTGGTGTTATCCAACATAAGGTTATGTAATAACTTTACGGGTATGTCGTTTAATGTCTTAAAGATAAAATCACTATTCAATGAAAAATATAACAATGATTTTTTTCTTAATATGGTTATTTCAAAAGTTCCTAACTTGTCAATTGGGAAAATGACCTTTGCTTCCTTTTTAGAAACTTTTTCTAAGGCTAAATTTTTATTTTTACAAAAAGTCTTCATTGCATATTTGAAATAGTAGCCATTCTTTTTTATAATCTTAGCTGCTAATTGGGTTAACCGTAATAAATCATTGTCAACAATGGAATCATTAAGTTCATCTATTTTATGCCATGCACGATCTCTATTTGCGTTTTCCTCATAGTGTTTTAGTTCGACTAATACTTTCAACAAATATGTAGGAACTTCTTGTTCATTTTTATTATAAGTCCCAACAAGTATTGGATTGGGTATTCCTAATACACCTGCCTCTTCGTATGCTTCTTTGGTTGCGGATATTACTGGTCTTAGCGATTCATCTATCGTACCTTTAGGAATCACCCATTTTGTATTACTAATGTTTTTTATGAGCAATATCTCTAATTGCTCCTCTTTAAATCTATAGGGTATAATTGCTGATTTATCTTTCATTTTTTAACCTTTATTATTTCAACCAACAATGAAGTTAACATCTTTTACTATAAAATTAATACTCTGTAAAATATTAAACTATCTGTAATATAATAGTTGCTAAATTTAGTAATTTTTAAACGTTTCTGTGAAACAGCTAGTGAAACTACAGTAATCGATATTGTACACATAAATGATGGACCATCTATATATGATGTCGTTATCTTGCACTTCTTTCAATACGTTATACCCTTACGTATCTATAGCTGTAACTCGCAGAATTATAGAAAATAGCAATTTTTACAATGTGACTGCTCATAAAAATCTTATTAACTTTGATCTTGAAGTTGGAGTTGAGAAATTTTAATACAAGAATTTGTAAGCTTTTTTTGATAAAGATTTCCTTGCATCTCATCCTCGCTTTTGGTGATTCACAATAATCAACCTCTAATGGGCTCTTGGTCTATTGAACTACAACCCCCAGATCTTTTACCATTAGTCTTCACCTTTTTACAAATTAAAAAAATTCTATAGAACAGCGAAATGCGCTTCCAATTATTGTACCAATAGTAAGTACCTTTCAACTTTAAAATTATATAAAACCTCCACTTTATAAAGATGAATCATATATTGACATATCTAATTTCATCAGATTAGTTGTGTCTATACCTTCGCAATAGGCGTTTTAGCTATTTTTCCCTTCAGGAAACCTAAAGAGACTAAGGTAAAAGATTGAATCTCGAATTATGGGATGAAACTAAAAAAGTGAAATTTAAAAATCCTTTAAATTCTGCTTATGTTTGTATGGAATGTATAAGAAAGCGCTAGCCTTTGTTTTAACATTTGACAATGTGCATAAATAAATAACAAATGAAACCAAGAGAAATATTTATATTATTTTCCATAATAGTTTTAATTGCTGTTGGCGTAATTTATATCATCTGGCCACCTATATTGTGGAGTTTAATAATTTTTCTTCCAATCATTATTTTAGGCTATTCTGATATTTTCCAGAAACAGCATGCCATTAAGAAGAATTTTCCAGTTTTAGGAAACATTCGCTATCTCCTTGAGAATATTCGTCCTGAAATTATGCAGTATTTCGTTGAAACAGACACGGAAGGTAGACCAATTAACAGATTGGATAGAACATTAATTTATGAACGTGCCAAAAAAGAGAATGATACCACTCCATTTGGTACGCAGATGGACGTTTATCGCAGTGGTTATGAATGGATGGAGCATTCTATTTACGCAGTTAGTCATACTGACATAAATCATGATCCAAGAGTTTTAGTTGGAGGGCCAGATTGTAAAAAACCTTATTCTGCAAGTTTATTAAATATTTCTGCAATGAGTTTTGGTTCACTAAGCAAGAATGCAGTTTTGGCAATGAATAAGGGTGCCCGATTGGGAAATTTCGCCCACAATACTGGTGAAGGTGGAATTAGTCCTTATCATCTTGAACCAGGGGGTGATCTAGTTTGGCAAATTGGAACAGGTTATTTTGGATGTCGAAATGAGGATGGCACATTTAACCCTGATACCTTTCAAAAAAATGCACTTGTTGATAATGTGAAGATGATCGAAATCAAACTTTCACAAGGTGCTAAGCCTGGACATGGTGGGATTTTGCCTGCAATAAAAAATACGCCAGAAATTGCTAAAATTCGTCACATAGAACCACACATAGATGTTTTATCTCCCCCAAGTCACAGTGCTTTTAATAATCCAGCAGGTTTACTGAATTTTGTAAAACAATTAAGAGAATTAACTGGAGGAAAACCTGTAGGTTTTAAGCTATGCATTGGTAAACATCAGGAGTTTATAGACATCTGCAAGGCCATGATAACAACAGGAATCAAACCAGATTTTATAAGTGTTGATGGTGGAGAAGGAGGAACAGGTGCAGCACCAGTAGAATTTTCTAATTCAATGGGTATGCCATTAAGAGATGGCTTAGCTTTCGCTGTAGATACATTGAACTATTATGAATTAAAAAAGGATATCAAAGTAATTGCTTCTGGTAAAATATTTAGTGCTTTTCATATGGCAAGAGTTTTAGCCTTGGGTGCAGATATTTGCAATAGTGCAAGAGCAATGATGATGGCGACAGGATGCATACAAGCATTGCAATGCAACACAAATACTTGCCCTGTCGGAGTTGCGACTCAAAACAAAAGTTTAATGAAAGGCTTGAATGTAGCAGATAAGGCTGAACGGGTAGCCAATTACCATGAAGTAACAATTAAAAGTTTTGTAGAATTATTAGCAGCATCAGGAATAGGTAACCCATCTGAGATTACACGTGCGCACATTAATCGGAGAACTACTATGAACAGTGTTTTAAGATATGATCAAATATATCCAGCTTCGAAGTTAACTTATAAGCATCATGAAGTAAAGAATATTCAAGACTCACGTACTTAGATTCATTCTAAATCATTGGCTAGATTAACTACCGTCAAAGTGAACCTGAATCAATGTTATAGTGAAATAGAAAATAGCTCAATCAAAACGAAATTCGAAATTGGTGAAAAAAAGTATGTGAATAATTATAGCGGAGTGATAAAATCAAAGTTTCTGATATGTCCGCTAATGACAATTGAAAATGGCTGAAGTACTTCTTTTTTATAATTATATTGGTGGCGGTGTTTTAACTCCATTATAAAGGAATGCGACTGGCAATATTAAACATTAAAAAAATAAAACAATCTAATATGAAGTCTTTTATAAGCATTTGGGCAATGCTAATTTGTTTTACAACCCTTATACACGGCCAAAAGTTAAATGAGCCAGTCCCCAAAAAAGAAATATCACACACGTTTTATTCCACTGGAAATCTTGCAACTCAAGAAAACAATAACAACAATGAGGTTCTGAAAGCGATTGCAGCAAAAATGGAGAAAAACGAAAACTCCACACTTTTGCTATTAGGGAATAATGCAGGAATAAATGGATTTAAAACAGATGATGATAAAGGAAAAGCAAATATAGATAGTTACATAAATATTATAAAGCCATTTTCTGAAAGAATAGTATTTATACCTGGGCGAGATGATTGGAGTGGTGGTTTAAAGGACCTTGAAAAGCAAGAAGAGTATTTAGAAAAGGCATTCGATAATAAGGAAATTTTTCAACCAGAGAAAAGCTGCGCAATAGAAAAATTAGAAATCAATGATGATATCGATCTCTTAGTTATAAACTCTCAATGGGCGCTTTCGAATTGGGATAAAATTCCAAATATTAATGATCATTGTGAGATAAAAAATCATTTTGATTTTTATGTGGAGATAGGACACGAGATTGTAAAAAGTCAGGGAAAAACAGTCTTGGTTGCTATGTACCATCCTATAGCCACTTACGGAAAATATGGGAATTCATATGGTTTTGGAATTAACCCTCAAAGTGTAAACCACCAAAATTATAAAGATTTAAGTGATCGTTTATTTAATATTGCTCAGCAATCCAAAAATGTAGTTTTTATTTCTGGACACGAGCAAAATATGCAGTTGATAATTGATAAGAAAATACCGGTAATCATTAGTGGGGCAGCAGGAAAAATTAGAAATGCAAAGAAAGGAAGAAAATCTGTTTGCACATTTAATGAAAACGGTTTTTCAGAAATTATAGAATTTAAAGATGGTTCGATGTGGTCCATTTTTTATGGCGCATCAAATAATTATTCAGATCCGATTTTTAGTAAGGAAATTATCGCCCCTGAGGAAGCAATAGATATGCCAGATTACAACGAAAAATCAACACCTCAGTATGTTTCGAAATCTATCTATCAACCAGAAGAATTAAAACGTACTGGCTTTTACAAATTCTTATGGGGTCAACATTTTAGAGAAGACTATTTAACACCCATTACTCTTAAAACTGCTTTATTAGACACCCTTTACGGTGGCATGACTGTGACCAGAAAAGGAGGAGGGCACCAAACTAATTCACTTCGACTTGAGGATAAGGATGGTCGAGAATATGTAATGCGTTCAGCCAAGAAAAGCGCTTTGCGTTTTATACAATATTTTGTCTTTAAAACTCAGTATCTGCCACCTGAAATTGAGGATACCTACTTCATCCAGCTACTGCAGGATTTTTGGACTACAGCAAATCCATATGCCTCATTGACCGTTGGTGATTTAGCAGATGCTGTTGATATTTATCATGCTAACCCAGAACTATATTATATTCCAAAACAAAAAGCACTTGGTATATATAATGAAGACTATGGAGATAAAATCTTTTTCATTGAGGAAAGAGTCTCGGATGGGCACGAGAATGTAGCATCCTTTGGTGGTACCGAAGAAATTATAAGCTCTGCGGATTTATTTGAGGCATTGCGAGAAGAAAAAGAAAAAATTGAAGTTGATGAAGCGCTCTACATTAGGAGTCGATTGTTTGACAACATCCTTGGCGATTGGGATCGACATGAGGATCAATGGAGATGGGGCGTTCATGAAGGGAAAGACGGAAAAACTTTGTACCGACCAATTCCAAGAGACAGGGATCAGGTATACTCAGATTTTGATGGTTTTATGCTCAAAACATTTACTGTACTTAGTCCTCCACTGCGCTTCATGCAACGTTATGATGATAGCTATAATCACACTAGATGGTTTAATGATGCAGGGGACGATCTTGATTTAGCGGTGTTACAACGTCACACACAAGAAGATTGGTTGCGCGAAGCAAGATATTTGAAAGAAAATTTAACAGAAGAAGTTGTTGAAAAGGCATTCGCTAATTTCCCAAAAGAGATCGATCAAAAAAAAGTAGCTAGAACCAAAAAGGGGCTTTTAGGAAGAATTGCAAATGTCGAGGAAAATGCAGTTAATCTATATCGATTTTTGCGGACTCGTTTTACCATCCAAGGTACAGACAAAGATGATCATTTTGTGATTACTAGAAAACCAGCGGGCATTACCAACGTAACTATATATAGAATTAAGGATGGAAAAAAAGGAGATAAATTTTGGGATGTGGATTATGATAAGGAAGAAACTAAAGAAATATGGATTTATGGATTAGACGATGAGGATATTTTTGAGGTTAATGGAGAGGGTGACAATTTAATACGAATTGAAATTATTGGAGGACAGAATAATGATACCTATCGCATTAATAACAAAAAACGAATACGAGTTATTGATCAAAAAAGCAAGCCAAATACTTTTGAAAATCCAGTAAATAAAATTCTATCTGACAATTATGATTTGAATACTTACGATTTTGAAAAGACTAGAAGAGACCTTAGTAATACCTTACCCACCTTCGCTATCAACCCAGATGATGGATTTCGAGTAGGACTTACTTACAACTATACTAAAAATGCATTGCGCAGAAATCCATTCACTGCTAAGCATAGTATTTCTGGATTGTACATTACAGAAACCTCTGGTGTCCAAGTAAACTATAAAGGCGAATTCGCTAATTTTTTTGAAAACGCTAATTTGGGGATAGAAGGAGGATACAATAGTGCCTCTTTTACGGATAACTTCTTCGGTTTTGGAAATGAAACGGTTAACCGACAAGATGAACTTGGTCTTGAATATAATAGAGTACGCTTGCAAAAATTATTGTTCTCTCCCTCCTTAATATTTAGAGGATTTTATGGGAGTCAAGTTGAATTTGCTTTGCTGTATGAAAGAATTCAAGCGGAAAACACTCCTGGGAGATTTATTGAGACTTTAGCATCCGATGACAGAGTTTTTAATGGTCAAAACTTTATCGGACTAGAAGCGTCTTACGAATATGAAAATTTTGATAGCCCAGGTTTTCCAAGATCAGGGATTGGTTTTAATTTCACTGCAGGTTATAAAAACAATTTTGATGAAAGCCGTGGGTTTGGGTATCTTATTCCGCAACTTAGATTAACCTCTAAAATAGACAGGAGAGGAATAATCGTATTTGCGACCAAATTAAAAGCACATTTTAATTTAGGTAATAATTTTGAATTTTATCAAGCTGCAACTATTGGAGATAGTGATGGATTGCGTGGCTTAAGGCGAGAACGATTCAGTGGAAAAACTGCTTATTATCAAAATTCAGATTTGAGAATATCATTAGGAAGAGTTCGTAATGGATTACTGCCCATTATTTGGGGTATTTATGGAGCTTATGATTATGGCAGGGTTTGGGTCGAAAATGATGATTCTGATACTTGGTATTCTACACCGGGTGGTGGAGTTTTCTTTTACGTTGGGGGATTCACAACAGTCAATTTTGGTTATTTTAGCTCTGATGAAGGCAGTCGTATTAATGTGCTGATGTTTTTGGCGTTCTAAAACGAAAGCATTATTTGTAATAATCATGTTAGTCTTAATACGTATTTGAAAAAATACTTTTAAATGAATTACGGATTCTTTATTCAATTCAAGATTGGATAAAAATCTAATGTTTAATTTTACTTCTAATTTAATGTAACTTACTTAGTATAAATCTTACTTCTTTGTATAGGTCGTATTTGTTACATCAATTAATTGCCATGAAAGATATAATTTTAATCTTATTTATAAGTTTAGTCTTTTCGGTTGGCTCACATGGTCAAGTACTTGAAACCAAAAATTGGTGTCTGTCTCGCTGCGATTTAGTAGGGGATGAAAGAGAAAATACAGAATTGGTGTACTTAAAATTGAAAAAGGATTCGATTATTCATATTAATAATCAAGATTCTATAATAAGAATTCCATTAAGATCGGAATCCTACAACAAGAATCTATTAATGTAGAACTTGAGGAATAAGAGGTACGCAGGGCTATAGAAAACTTAAATAAATCTTTTGCTAAAGCAAATTTTGTTTTTATCTAGAACGAATGGATGTTATCTTATCGAATTTATAATTAGAGCATCTTTCTGAAGATTTCTATGAGCCATATAATGATTTCTCAGACGAATATGATTTACCTGATATATTGAGTGCTTTTATATTTGATTACAAAAATGAATTTTGCAAAATCACCAGTTCTTCTATTAGTTGTGGAAGGACTGGAGGATTTTCTTACGTCCTTTCAAACAGAAAAAACAACATTGTGATGAGTAGATTTGATCTTACCGACATAAAAGTTTTCTCTCATGAAATGGGACATTTTATGGCCATCTATCATACTTTTGAAGAAGCGCAATATGGCAAAGATGACTTTGCGAAAGCAAATTGTGATTTGCTTGGAGATAGAATTTGCGACACGCCACCAGATCCTTGACCTACCTTTGAAGTCTATGTGAATTATGTTACATGCAAATTTTCAAAACTTAAAAACGAAGCAGGATTAACTTATAAACCCCATATTGAAAATTACATGTCCTATTATAAACCCTATTATTTAAAGGAATTTAGTTTTACACCTGATCAAATCTTAGTTATGAAAGTAGCGGCAAGTCTACCCATAAGATCAAAATTTATTATGTAAAAAAAGGAGAGAATTGCAATCAAAATCAATTCGCTTTTTAACCTAGATATTTTACTATCTTTAGAGCCAGATGAATGAATATTTCAAGTCGATTATTCTAAAAAAGACTGGTGCTTCTTCTCTAATTGAAAAAGAAATAATTCAAGAGTTATGGAGTGGTTATGGTAAGATAATGCGGATAAGTTTAACTGAATCAGCTTTAAAAAGTGTAGTGGTAAAACACGTTCAATTGCCAATGCATGCTACTCATCCACGTGGTTGGAACACAGACATTGGCCATCAGAGAAAGGTAAAGTCCTACAAGGTAGAAGCGAAGTGGTATGATACCTACAGTACAAATAGTAAAGCTCGATTACCGAATTGTTTAGGCATTGAAACATGCAATGGTGAGATGTTGATAATAATGGAGGATTTAAATGAGGTAGGTTATTTATTGCGAAAACATTCAGTTACTTGGGCGGAAATAGTAGCCTGTTTAGAATGGCTATCAAAATTTCATTCAAGTTACCTTGGAGAAATTCCTGAAGGACTTTGGGAAGTCGGAACCTATTGGCATTTAAAAACTAGGCCACAGGAATTAGCGAAATTGAATGATCAATCTTTGAAAGAGGCAGCTACTATTATAAATGAAACATTAAATAAATGTAAGTACAAAACATTTGTTCACGGAGATGCCAAGCTAGCTAACTTCTGTTTTACTAAGGATGGAAAAGTTGCGGGGGTAGATTTTCAATATGTTGGTGGTGGATGTGGCATGAAAGATGTAGCATATTTTATAGGAAGTTGTCTAAATGAAAAAGAATGTGAGCGTCTAGAAGATCAAATCCTTGATACTTATTTCGAATTTTTGCAAAGCGAACTTAAAGAAAAAAACAAAGCATTGGAAAATGAATGGCGATCATTGTATCGGGTAGCTTGGGCTGACTTTCATCGGTTTTTAAAAGGATGGAGTCCTGGTCATTGGAAGATAAATAGTTATAGCGAACGGGTTACTTCAGCAGTAATCAAAAATTTTTAGAAATGGATTTTGAAAATCTTAAAAATATAGCTGTTAAAGCAGCACTCGCTGCTGGAAGAGTTATTCAGGAAAATAGAAATGCTAAGATATTGGTAGAACAGAAAGAAGCTGGAACAAGTCATGCATCGCAGGTTGTAACTGAGGTAGACCGAGCATGTGAAAAAGTTATTCTTGCCTCTCTACTTCCGAGTTGCATTGAATTTGATTTAGCTCTGTTATCAGAAGAAACAGAAGATGATGGAAGTCGATTCGAGAAAGCATATTTCTGGTGTATTGATCCAATGGACGGAACCCTCGCTTTCATAAATAAGCGACCAGGGTATGCTGTATCCATTGCATTAGTTGCTAAAGACGGAACGCCTCAGATTGGGGTAGTATATGATCCAAGTTCAAATACATTGTACCATGCCATTAAAGGTAATGGACCATACAAGAATAATGATCCGTGGAACATCAAAAATACCAATACCCATTTAACTTATGTGACGGATCGAAAACTGAAAGATACACCTCGCTCATCTGAAATAGAAAACTTACTTTATTTAAAAGTTATTCAACTAGGATTACAAGGAGTTGAGCAAATAGATGGAGCTGGTTCAGTTTTAAATGCCATCCGTGTGCTAGAAAATGGACCAGCATGTATGCTTAAGTTTCCGAAGAAAGAGAAAGGAGGGGGAAGCATTTGGGACTTTGCCGCTACAGCTTGTATATTCCATGAATTAGGTTTAACGGCTACCAATTTTAATAGAAAAAAATTGGATTTAAATAAAAAGGAAGATACATTCATGAATCACGAAGGAATCCTTTATACTAACTGTGGTGATGAGTTAGAATCACCTTCCAACTCGCTCTTGGACTATTGACCAAGGATTTAGGATGGCTTTGATTCCTAATCCAGTATGAGGTAGATTGATTTTCGGCTTTTATTCCTTGGTTATCTTTACTATTGGTTTTTTATTAAAAAGTAAAGTTACAATTCAATATAAAAACTAATGATTAGGTAATTAAAATTTTGTTTTTAAAATGTGGACTAAGCTTACTTTTATTGCTAAGTATGTTTACATGTAATGAGCAAGTAAAAGATAAAACTCAATTTGAAAGAGGAAAGGACACTTCTGCTGAATATTTATTTGAATTTACCCACATAAGAATAATCGCTTTCTTATATTTACAAGTGACGATAAGCTTAACCTTTCACCAAGCGCTTAGTATTTAAATTCTAGAATTAAAATTCTAGAAAATTTTAAAATGAAATATTAAAATTACTAAAATAAATATGAAACCACTTTTGACATTAATCAACCTTAGTTTTTTGCTAATTGTAGTTAGCTGTTCTGATACTACAGAACATTCGAAAAAAGAAGAAAATCAAAAAGTTATCTATGCAAGTGAGGTCACTCCCTTTTTCGATGATTGGAATTTAATTTTAGGGGATGGGTCGAATGTTGGTCGTGCAAATAATTTTGAAAACAAGGATTACTTTTACACAGAGAGTGATGGGAAGTCCAATTGGGTGGTTTATAAAGCACCTAACGCTGGAAATACGCATGGTACTTCAAACAATATAAGGACGGAACTGGCGCAAGTAAAAAAATGGTCTCCTATGACGGATGCTAAATTAAAAGCCACGGTAAAAGTAATGAATGTGTCCTCTTCTGGGGACGCTCGGGTAGCGGCTACTTATTCGGTAGTGGTTGGTCAGATACACAGTGCTGATGGACACGAAAATGAGCCGCTTAAAATATTTTATAAGAAATTTCCAGGACAGTCTAAGGGCTCCGTATTTTGGAATTATGAAATTAATACCGCAGGTGATGACAATGCTGGAAGATGGGATTTTTCAACAGCGGTTTGGGGCTATGATTTTTCTGTTGTTGGAACTGGAGAAAGTATTTATCCAGAAGAACCTAAAGATGGCATAGCCTTAGGGGAAGCATTTACATACGAAATAGAAATTAAAGATGGGATTATGCATTTGAAATTCACCAGTGATGGCCATGAAACTAAAACATTTACAAAAAATTTAATCAAATCAGAATATGCAACTGCAGCAGATATGCCTCAGCAAACTAGAGATTTATTTGTTCCAATTGGTCAAGATGGAGTTGAAGAAAAAGATGCCTATACTGGTCAAGGATTATTTTTTAAGCTTGGATGTTATAATCAAACCAATGGAAAAGCGCCTGCTGTAAATAGAGTATGGTGTTCAGGTGCGGAAACTAATGGTGGTGATATTCAAAAACAATATGCAGAAGGAAACTTCGCAGAAGTTTGGTTCAAAGATGCGGAAATTACTGTCAGCAAAGATGCCTATTCTAATGAAGGGTATTTTTCAGCGAATGATGGTTTGGCTACGAAAACAGTGTATCCAAGTGAGGTAATTCCATTCATGGATAAATTTAAAATTTTACTTGGTGATGGAACTAGTAAGGACAATCTAATAGATTATGAAGACAAGAATTTTTTCTATACTGTCATCGATGGTACAAGAAATGCGGTAGTATATAAAACACCAAATGCAGGGGTAACCTCTAAAAATTCTAGTAACACGAGAACTGAATTACATGAAAAAAGGGAATGGATTCCAGAGGATGGCGGTAAGTTAACAGGAACATTAAAAGTAATGCATGTATCTACATCGGGTGATGCAAGAGTAGCTGCATCCTTTGCAACAGTGGTGGGTCAAATCCATAGTGGAGAAGGACATGAAAATGAACCTTTTAAATTATTTTATAAAAAATTCCCTGGTCATAATAAAGGTTCAGTTTTTTGGAATTATGAAATTAATACTGCTGGAGACGATAACTCAGGTAGATGGGATTTTTCTACTCCAATTTGGGGATATGACATGTCCGTAGTTGGTTCAAGTCCGACAGATTATCCAGCAGAGCCAAAGGATGGTGTTGAGTTAGGAGAGGAGTTTAGTTATGAAGTCAATGTATTTAAAGGTATTATGTACCTTACTTTTACTAGAGGAGATGACGTTATTAAGTTCACTAAAAATTTAATAAAATCTGATTACTCAAGTAAAGCAGATATACCAGCGCAAACGCAAAAATTATTTGTACCTATCGGGCAAGACGGAGTGGAACGTAAAACTGCTTATGCTGGTGAATTAAATTACTTCAAACAAGGTGCTTATAATCAAACAAACGGTAAAGATCCTAAAACAAATATGGTTTGGGCAGCAGGAGCGGAAACCTATGGCGGCGATATCGCAAAACAGTACGCAAATGGAGATTATACAGAAGTTTGGTTTTATAATGCGACGATCGGCCCAGGCACAAAGCCTGAATAAAACTCTAATGCAAGTTGTCATCTTTAGCCTAGTCTTGCGCTGAACAAAAGCTGACAACTTTCTCGTCATCGCAAGCTAAGACCGCACCTCTCCAAGCTCAATGGTAATTCCCCAAAATCACCATCCATTGGACTCTTGGCTGCTGGCGAAAAATCTAAACCCCTAAACTCTAAACTTCACTGCTAATAATATCATTTAAGCCACATTAAACCAATATTATTCGTTTTAATGGTATATTTGCCATCGGTTAGAACTATAATTCCTTTTTTATAGTTTTAAATTACTCAAATTTAACTTTAATGCGCATAATTAACACCACCATATTTCTCCTTTTGGGCTTTATTTCTTTACAAGCTCAACTGTATTCAGATAGTATTTCTGTCAATTTTTTTCTACTAGATGAGTGTCGAATTAGTCAGAATATTTCAGGAGAAATAAATAAGGTAAAAGCTGAATTTGACCAAGCATCATTCAATTACATTTGTTATTTTCCAAACACCTCTTCCACTGAAATTAAAGTCAAAGCATTCATTGAGGAGTATAAAATTGATATGCCTTACCTTACAGATTATGACAAATTTAAAACTAAATTTTATGGAGCAACCATGGCACCAGAAGTTGTAGTTTATGATGAAAAAAATCAAACCGTTTTATATCATGGCCGCATAGACAATTCTTACGATCAGGTAGGTTCTAGAAGACGGGTAGTAACCTCGAAAGATTTACAACTTGCTTTGTCTGCTATAATTAATAATGAAGAAATTAATCCAAAGGAAACACAAACCATTGGATGCTTCTTAAATAAGTAATATGTATACAATGAAATATAGTTTTTTTATACTTCTTATTATGGGCTTATCCTTTACAGGATTTTCTCAAACTTATTCAGGAGACATTGCTGAGATTATTTATCAAAAGTGTGCTTCTTGTCATCGAGCTGGAGAAATTGGTCCAATGCCTTTGACCAATTATAATGAAGTTAAAGATTGGGGAGGTACCATTAAATTTGTTACCAGCAATAAAATAATGCCCCCTTGGCAAGCAGATCCTGAGTTCTCTAATTTTTTAGGAGAGAATTATCTTTCAGAAGAAGAAATAACAGCCATTGCAAATTGGGTAGACAATGCAATGCCCAGAGGCAATATTGCAGACGAACCTGAATTCCCTGATTTTCCAGATGGTTCAGTTTTAGGAGAGCCAGATCTAATTTTAGAAATGGCAGAAGAATGGATGCATGAAGGAAACAACCGAGATGATTATCGATATTTTGTATTGCCAACTAATCTCACAGAAGATAAGATTATTAAAGCTGTGGAATTCCGTGCAGGTAATTCTAAAATCGTTCATCATGCATTACTTTTTGAAGATGAAACAGGGGTGGCCGCTCAAAATGATGCTGCAACGCCAGAATATGGCTTTGATGGATTTGGTAGTTTTAATGGTGGTAATATTGCGGAGACTTTAAATCAGAAACAATTTCCAGGTTATGTTCCAGGTCAAAAACCAATTAGATATCCTGATGGAACCGGTCAGGTTTTACATGCAGGTGCAGATGTAGTGGCGCAAATTCATTATGCGCCATGGCCAGTTGAGGCTAGTGATAAATCTACCATTAATATCTTTTTTATGGATGAGACAGAAGAAGATTTTGAAAGAGAGGTAGGTGGGCATATTATGGTTCCATTACCTGATGTGATTGGAGATTTATTTATTATCCCTGCAAATTCACAACCGACCTTTCACGGTAGATATGTAATTCCTAGAGATCTTAGTTTGGTCAACATTTCTCCTCACATGCACTTATTAGGAAAAAACTGGGAAGTATGGTTGGAAAAACCAGATGGAGAAATCGTTAATTTGATTAAAGTCCCTGATTGGGATTTTAATTGGCAAGGAGCTTATAATTTTGATCGATATATTGTCGCTCCGCAAGGATCAATTGTCCATGCAGTAGCCAGTTATGACAACACCACTAATAATCCGAATAACCCAAGCAATCCTCCAGCATCTGTAACTTGGGGAGAGGGAACCACCGATGAGATGTACTATTTGCCAATTGGTTTTGTAGACTATCAAGAAGGTGATGAAGATATTGTATTTACGGAAACAACCACAAGCACATCAGCTATAGAAACCGACAATAGTCTAATCTATCCATTACGACCAAACCCAGTTGATGATTTCACTATTGCTGGGTTTCATTTAACAAAAGGTCAACCTTTAAATATTTCGATCTTTGATATAAATGGCAATAGAATCAGAACATTAAGAGAATCTGAATTCTTCAACATGGGTGAACATTTTATTAATTTCTCAACAAAAAACCTTCCAGCAGGTGTTTATATTTTGACCATGCGTGGAAAGAATTTAACGAGCAGCCAGAAGTTTATTAAAATATAAAAATTTCCGAGTTCCGAGTTCCTGTTATGTCAATGCCTAACAGTAGTTGCCCATTTATCAGTTTAATTTTATATGGAATCTACTCGTTTCTTGGAGGGATGACAATATTCTTAATGCATGCTGACATTGAGCCCAATTTAAAAACCTTACTTTGTATTCCTAAACTCCTAAACTTTTATGGAACGCAAAAACCTAAAACAAAAGCCTAACACTAAACCCAGCTTCCTTATTAAAATGAATAACACCCGAAATATGCTCAGCTCGCATTTTCATATTAGATATTCCCTGTCCATCACTTTTTAATCGAGCATTTTTTCCACTACCATTATCTTGAATCATTAATTCAAACTTATGCTCATACTTTTGAAATAGAATTTTCACATGGTTTCCGTCGGAGTGCTTGGCAATATTGGTAATCGCTTCTTTGAAGATTAAATATACATTTTGTCGAATTTCAGGACTGATAGTAGTATCACCTTGGATATCTTCCACATTAAAATCATAGGCTATATTTTTTCGTCTTAATGTATTTTCTGCAAACACGCGCATTCGATCTATCAGGTTTTCGTATTTATCTTTTCTTGAATCCAATGCCCAAACTATGTCCCTCATTAGGTCCATAGCATCACGACTCGTTGTACTCATTTCTACTAGCTTGGCTTTGTAGGTTTCTGGAACTACATTAGACATCAAATCAGATTGAATGGCAAGACCGCCGAGCAAACTTCCCACATCGTCATGCAGATCACTAGATATTTTAGTTCTTAATAATTGAACTGCTTTTTGCTGTTCCAATTTTCGTTGAAAACGATTTTTGACAAGCCAAGCAACCAAAGCAATTAAAGCTGAAATATAAAGTCCGATAGCCCACCATCTGAGATACCAATATTGGGGTTTGTGAATCCGTAATTGGGTGATTATTTCTGTCTTATCAAGTGGGCTTTTCAAAGCCTTTAACTCAATAGTGAAGTCTCCTGGAGGTAAAGAATAAATGTCTAGTTTTCCTTCCGTTGAATATGTTGACCATTGTTCTTGAAGGCCCATTACTCTATGCGAATACCAAACCGTATTTTGAACTGGAGATGAATATTCCAATATTATGTTTTTATCACTCGCCTTTAATTTTTCTTTCAACCGGTTTGGCCAATCGGAGATAATTGTTCTATGCTTGTTTATGTTTTCATTAAAGACTTTTAGATGGTAGATAGCTGGCTTTGGAATATCTGATTGATCGACTTGAAAGACCAACTTCTCCGGTAGAAAAGAATAAAGACCATCTACGGTTCCTAAGTAATAACGACCATCTGCAGCTTTGAATGCAGAGTTTCGATTAAATTCCTTACTGGCAAGAGGATGACCTATTTCTAATTCCCTAAATGTAATTAAATTTGGATCGAAGAAGACTAAGCCATGGTCAGTACCCAAATAGAATTGCCCTAAATCGTTGGGCAATATGGAATAGATTCTCCGTTGAACCAATTGCCCATTTTCACCAGCATAAGGAATATGATATAGATTAGGCTCCTCTGTCTTTATGTCCAGAACTATTAAACCCACCTGAGTAGCTATGTACACTTTTTCCTCTCCTACATGAAGACCATAAAGAAAGTCGTCTTTATAATTTAATCCTAGTTGCCTTGGGGTAAATTCTTTGACTAATTCGCCACTTTTACTCATCACCTTTATTCCTCCTTGATCATTGGCAAACCAAAAGTGACCGTTTTTATCCAACTCCATTGCAGATGCTATAACAGGTGTGTCAAATAATTGATCTTTATTGAAAGTAGTTTCAGCAGTTGGGACCACATATTTAATCCAATGATTTGTATACCAAACAAAGACCCACAAGGTATCTTGCTCCAGTACATGATTTACATGTTCTCCTATTTTATCTATGCCCACTGCTGATTGTACACCGGTCTTAAGATTGTAAGCTGTGGTATTCCATATAAGTAAATCTTTATGATAAGTTAGGCTATAGGTTGCTTCCTTAGCATGTGGAATGGTTCGCGTATCTCTAAAATCTGTAAAATTTTCACTGCCTTTCCTTTTTTTGGCAACACCTGTATAGTAAGATGCGTAGATATTGCCTTCATCATCTTCCGTAATTTGTCGCATACTTGTAATCGGTTTTCCCGAATAGATCGGTTCGAAAAATTCCGCCTCATTGGGCAATCTAACCTTCAGTCGAAATATTGAATTTTCCGAAAGTAATAAAATGCTACCATCCTTAGTTTTTATGATTGAAAACAAATTCCCCCTTAGAGTTTTTGGAGCATTGGTGGTAGCTAAATCATTAATAATGGCTGTATAGTCTTCTATTCTTTGTTCTTCAGGAAACCAGATTTGTAGGCCATGACTTCTATTCGTGAGCCATACCTCGCGCTCGTAAATTTTTAATACATCATAGTCATTGTCCAATCCTGTGCGCCTTGAGATTTCTTGAAATAATGATTTATTGCGGAGCGAATCGATGTTATTTTTAGTATCTACTTTATAAAGTTTTTGTTTTACAGTAGTAGTAATGTGATGTATTCCATCTATTATCTTGTAAGAATAAATATCTTCTTTTACATCAAGAAATAAGGTGTCAACATCTTCTCGATTGAGGCAATAGATCATTAGGTCACTATCTTTAGATGCTTTTCTCAATGCATAAATCCCGTTTTCGTTTTCTCCTGCATATGCTATACGGTAAACATCCTCATCTTTTCTAATATAATTGACAATCTTTCGGGTTTTTGTATTAAAACAAATGACATTCCCAGTTTCATTTTCTAAGGTCCATAAATGCAATCCATTATCATCTGTATTTAAATGCAAATATCCAGTTCCTTCCTCCGATAGAAAAATGCTATCCTCTTTGTTTCTGTTATTATAATGTATGAGTTGATGTCCATTATAACAGCTAAGGCCTTTATAGGAAGCAAGCCATAGGTAACCTTCAGGGTCTTCTTTGATATCGTTGATATAAGTGAATGCTGACAACTCTTCAGGCAAAATCATATCAACATCATAAGTGAGTAAGTTGGGTTGTCCGCATAGACTAGGCCCAAATATCAAGGTCAAGAAAACCAACTTATATCGCAACACTGATTTCATCATTCTTTGTAAGCCTAAAAGATACTGCTTTGTGATGTATATATATTCTAAATAAGTAATCATATAAATGATTTCCATCAAAAAAGCCCTCATTTGGGGGACAAAAACAAAGGTAGAGAAGACTTAATTTTATTACAAATAAATTAATAAAATACAATCATGAAAATCAAATTATTATCTAAGACATGCTTAATCCTTACAATCATTATTTTTTTCGCCAATATCTTTGTTGCTCAAGAAGTCAGAATTCGAACTAATGACACTACATCTCAGTATGTGATGATAGAACCATTGAATACTAATAATGGAGTTTTTCTAGGAGAAGGAGCAGGAAGGATAAATCTTGGCAGTAATAATACTTTTATAGGACAAGCTGCTGGGAAAGTGAATATATTCGGGAGACAAAACACGATAATTGGAAGCAGAGCTGGATTTTCTAATATTGATGGACTAAAAAATACAATTTTAGGTTATCAAGCTGGATATCGTAATACAGCATCCTTTAACACATTTATTGGATCTGAAGCTGGATTCAAAAACACTTCTGGAACTCAAAATACATTTATTGGCAAGAATGCAGGATTTTCTAATACTACTGCAAACTTTAATACAATGATTGGTCGTGACGCTGGCGGTACAAATACAATTGGACATGATAATACTTTTTTAGGTTATTTTGCTGGACAAAGCAATACTGAAGCAAATTTCAATACCATGATTGGGAGTAATACTGGAAAAATAAATTCAACCGGCACCCAAAATACTTTTATTGGTGCTAATGCGGGAGAAAATAATATCGATGCTTCTTATAATACATTTATGGGCTATCGCGCAGGTTTGAACAATACTACTGGTACTAACAATACGTTTATAGGTAAAGATTCTGGAGAGAAAAATATTGATGGAGAACAGAATACTTTTGTTGGTGTTGATGCAGGAGAGCAAAATGAATCTGGATCTGATAATACCTTTATTGGTTATTTTGCTGGTTTAAATAATACCGAAGGGGCAAATAATACCTTTGTTGGTAATAATGCAGGAAGAAGTAATACAACAGCAATTAATAATACTTTCATTGGTTTAAATGCGGGATATTATAATGCTACTGGCGCTGCGAATACTTTTATCGGGGTACAAGCAGGAGGAGACAATTCTATTGGTAGTTTAAATACTTTTATTGGGGTGCAAGCAGGATTTAGAAATACGGAAGGGGAGAATAACACATTTATTGGGTATAGAACCGGAGAAAAAAATACAACAGCAAATGATAACACTTATATTGGTGTAAATGCAGGCTTAAATAATATTGTAGGGGAGAGAAATGTTTTCATTGGAAAAAGTGCGGGCGGATTTGAAACAGGTAGTGATAAATTATACATTAATAACAACAGTTCAGATTCTACAGGGGCATTAATCTTCGGGAAATTTGATACAAAACAATTGCGATTTAATAGCAATTTTGTTCACATCTACGATACAGACAAACCTCGCCTTCTTATCCAATCTAATGGCACAGATGAAGAATCAGGGAGACTATCCCTACGTCAATCTAATAATTCTGGAGCAGATATTTCATACGATGGTACAAATACTGCAGATGTCTTTGCCATAGAAACTTTTAGTAGTGGAACCAGCCAAGGACGAAAATTTACTATAAAACTAAATGGTAATATCGGTTTGAATGGGCAACTAAATCCAATACATCCAATTCATCATATTAATGGTGGTCACCTAACAAGTTCTGGAGTTTGGACTAATGCTTCTGATCTAAGGTTGAAAGAAGATATCAAGCCTCTTCAATATGGTTTAGAAACCATACTTCAACTAAACCCCGTTGCCTATGAATTTATTTCATCTGGCATAGATCAAATTGGTTTCATTGCTCAAGATGTAAAATCAATAATTCCAGAAATAATATCTGGGATTGAAGGAGATATGGATAAAGGGGAAACGTTAGGTATGGCTTATGGTCAATTGACCGCAGTGCTTGTCAATGCCATTAAAGAACAACAGCATGAAATAGAAAACCAAGCTATTGCTTTCGAGGGGCTTCAAAAAGAGCTAAAAGAGCTAAGGGCAATCTTAGAAACGCTAACTGCAAAGGCAGAAAAATAAAAATAAATCTAAAAAACAATAAACCTGCATAACCCCAAATTCTGCAGAAAATAAACAAAAAAGTATGTTTAAGGCAACAGCATCTCGTACCTTACAATTTATGAAAACCACTTTACAAATATCCATCATTGAGGATAACAAGTCCATACGCGAAGGCGTATGTACTTTTATCGGATTTCAAGACGATATGAAGGTTTGTAGTCAACATGAATCGGTAGAGTCTTTTACAAAAAAGTTGGATAACCCAAACGATCCCCAACCAAACATTCTACTTTTAGATATCAAATTACCAGGAATGTCGGGCATCGAGGGAATCCCGCTCATACTTGAAAAGTTACCAGATGTTGACATTATTATGCTGACCACTTATGAAGAAGAAGAAGTCATTCTGAAAGCTATTTGTCTTGGAGCTTGTTCTTATTTAAGTAAAAAAGCAAGACTTGAAGAAATCATTGATGCAATTCGCATCGTTGGTAAAGGTGGCTCTTACATGTCGCCTAATATTGCTAGAGAAATTGTTCAACATCTCATGGGTGGTAGAGTGAGTAAAGCAACCATTCTTACAAAGCAACAAAAACTGGTCTTAGAAAAATTGGTCGAAGGCAAAACTTATACCGCAATAGCGAAAGATCTCATCGTGTCACCTCATACAGTAAGATCGCATATTAAACGAATGTACAAAACTCTCCATGTGAATAACAAGGCTGAAGCCATTGCTATGTATATGCGAGGGGAAATTCGTTAAGGAAGTATCTATGACAGGAAAGATTCAAAGTTCCGAGTCTCAAGTTTCAATGAGTTTCGCCCCAGGTCTCAGACCCAATGTCGTCTTTTCATAAAGATTTAGGGCTGAATCGCATGCCTATGCTCATTTTCTTTATTCTAATTCTTTTTAGTATTCAAAATTAATATGTAAATAGATGATTGTGTGAAGAGACACTTTTACATTCCAAACGGGGAGTTCCCCTTGATTAAAATCATTAGCCTGATATCTTGAAAACCCCAAACCTTCTTACATTCCCCAGGCTACCTTCATGGATTCTATATTTTTGAATAAACATATATTTTTTTTACATTTGTATTTGTATTTTATAGGGCTCGCACACCCAACTCATCCCGTCCTCCTTCGTCGACCAGCTTCTCTTGACGAGGGAATTTTGAAAGAGACAATAAGCTAAATTTCCAATTTAAATCCATAAATGAAAACATTCCATCATTCCATCATTCTATCATTCCATCAATCTACCATTCCCAAATGAAACCACCCAACAATGAACATGATCAACTTAATTCTGTTTAAAAACCAGTAAAACAATTTTATAACAAATGAATACTGAATTAACAGAAATTGACATCGACAGAATCATTGAAATGGCCTGGGAAGATCGTACCCCTTTCGAAGCTATTCTTTTTCAATTTAGGCTAACGGAAAAGGACGTCATTAAACTAATGCGCAAAGAATTAAAATTGACAAGTTTTAAAAGATGGCGCAAAAGAGTAAACAGTGGAGTTAGCCAAAAACATTTGAAAAAAAGAAACCCTGATATCAATCGATTTAAATGTAGCAGGCAAAGACAGATTTCGTATAATAAAATTTCAAAAAGGTAAGGATGTATTTTTCGAAACAAGATTTAGCGGAAGCGGAAAAGATCAAACGTTTAAATATCATAAATTCTGTTTCAGGAATTAAACCAGCAAATCTAATAGGAACCAAATCAAATAATGGAATTAATAACTTGGCAATCTTTAGTTCCATTGTACATTTAGGAAGCAACCCCGCACATTTAGCTTTTGTAATGAGACCAAGTGAAGAAGTTCGCAGGCATACTTATGAAAATATTTTAGAGAATGGATTTTTTACGATTAACCACATACATACCAATTTTATTGAACAAGCACATTATACTTCAGCAAAATTTGGAGCAGATATTTCTGAATTCGAAACCTGCGGATTCAATGAAGAATACTTAATGGATTTCAACGCTCCGTTTGTAAAGGAGAGTACTTTGAAAATGGCAATGAAACATGTAGAAAGTATTCCCATTAAATCCACCAATACCCTATTAGTAGTAGGAGAAGTTCAACATTTGTTTATCCCCGATCATGCAATGGATGAGCAAGGACAGATTAATTTGAGTCTTATCGACGATGTTGGAATTTCAGGCTTAAACAGCTATTATAAATTACAGAAGCTTGCGGAATTCCCATATGCGAGGGTGAGTGAATTGCCTGATTTTAAAGAATGATAATTAACAAGCCCAACCAATTTATATTTATTTTGACGTCTGATCAATTGAGCATCAAAAGGATTGTTCGATTTTTTCTAATTTAATATAAACGTATGTCACATTCATTTTTAATCTATCTCAAGGGGTGTGTCATCCTTTCCATTTTTATATTCATTTCATTTAAAAAGGAAGAGTCAGCACCATATGTTAGAACTCCCTGTAAGCTTGTTCAAAATGATGCAGATTTGGTCGGTAGGATTGATGATGTAGAAAAAACGTTGATGGATAATTGTCAAGCAAGAGAATTTACCTCAAAGGGAGTTATTGAAGCTAATTTAATCGGGGAATGGGAACTGGTCGGTCATGCTGAAGGTTGGAATAGATAAGGTTCTTTACCTTGTGGAAATTTTACCATTACTGAAAATGAACTGACATTTGAATACCAAGATAATTCTATAAATACAATTACCGAACATGAATGGACAGTCGCAGAATTTTCGAACGGAGCCTTCTATATTAATCTTTAACCTAATTATCCTCTAGGAATTATGAGCCCAACTACTTTTTGTAGTGAATATATGTTTAGTAATGCAACACCTTGTGATGGGAGTATGTAATTATTTCACAAGGTGAATTAGGAATAAAGAACATTGAATTTGACAATAATCTTATCCAATTGAAGATTAATAAATAACAATGGCAAAAACTACTTTCTTGCCAAAAAGTCACCCATCTTCGTTAAAACCCGACATTTTTTCAGCAAATCTGTATTGGTCGAATCTTTGATAACTATAACCATATGATTCAAAAAGACTTTTTAGAGAGAATGATCGAGCAAATGTCAGAATTGATGGCCAAACTAGCGGGTTTGCCATTACCTGAAAAGCAAGTGATCATTGATGAAGCCTACACAGAATCATTAAGATTGGACAAAATTGAGATTGAAAAAATTGATAACAATGCACTTATTGATTATTTAATCGCTGAAAAATTGAATATCTTTCAAATTGAATGGCTCGGACAACTCTTATTGGAAGATGGAAAATTACAAGAAGCGCAAAATTTGGATCCATATATGTATTGGAATAAAGCATTAACTTGCTTAACCTATTGTGAAGAAAATTCTGATACATACAACATAGAGACCGAGGCCAAAATTAATAAATTGAGCAATTGGATAAAGGAATATAAAAATGACGTACGATAATTTTACCATAAAATCGCAAGAAGTAATTTTAAAGTCACAGCAATTGGCTGGTTCTTTAAATCAACAATCCGTAGATACTACACACATGATTAAAGGGATTGTGGAAACGGACGAACAAGTAGCTACTTATCTTTTTCAAAAAACGGGTGCAAGTGTCGCCGCTATTATGAAGGAAGTGGATGCTGCATTATTGAAATACCCCACTGTACAAGGAACCGATAAGCAGTTTTTGACCAATGATGCAAATCAAGCGTTGGCTAGAGCAAAAAAATTGCTTAAAGAATTTGGAGACGAATATATATCAATAGAATTAATTCTATTAGGCATTTTACAAGGGAAAGATCAGGCTGCAAGAATATTGAAAGATAAAGGCTTAACGGTAAAAAATTTGAAGGCAGCAATTCTAGAATTAAGAAAAGGGAAAAAGGTAACCGATCAACATTCAGATGATACTTATAATGCCTTGAAAAAATTTGCCATCAATTTAAATGAAAGAGCAGAACAAGGCAAATTAGATCCAATCATTGGAAGAGATGAAGAGATCAGAAGGATCATGCATATCCTTTCCAGAAGAAAGAAAAATAATCCAATTTTAGTAGGCGAATCCGGTGTTGGAAAAACAGCTATTGTTGAAGGGATCGCTTGGAGAATTGTGAAAAGTGACGTACCAGAAAATTTAGCAAGCAAACAAATTTATGTCTTGGATTTAGCAGCATTAGTGGCAGGCGCAAAATTTAAAGGAGAATTTGAAGAACGATTAAAAAGTGTCATTAAAGAAGTGAAAAGCTCAGATGGTGAGGTCATTTTATTTATTGATGAAATTCATACTTTAATTGGAACGGGTGGAGGAAGTGGAGCAATGGACGCAGCTAACATTTTGAAACCAGCATTGGCAAGAGGTGAACTAAGAACTATCGGTGCAACTACTTTAGATGAGTATCAAAAATATTTTGAAAAGGATAAAGCGCTAGTTCGTCGTTTTCAAACCGTATTAATTGATGAGCCAAGTGTGGAGGATACGGTTGCTATCCTGAGAGGGATTCAAGATAAATATGAAGTCTATCATAAGATTGATATTTTAGATGAAGCGCTTATCGCTGCAGCTGAATTGTCTCACAGGTATGTATCCGAGAGGCAATTGCCAGATAAGGCTATTGACTTGATTGATGAAGCGGCTGCAAAATTGAGACTGGAATTAGATTCTGTTCCAGAAGAAATTGACGAAGCAGATAGAAGACTTAGACAATTTGAAATTGAAAGAGCTGCAATTATTCGGGAGAATGATGAAAAGAAATTACAAAAAATTAATGAGCAAATTGCTAATGCAAAAGAGAAATACGAATCTCTAAAAGCAGCTTGGCAAAATGAAAAAGATGTTGTTGATGGAGTCCAAAATGTAAAAAAGAAAATTGAAGATTTAGAATTTCAAGCAGAAAAGGCAGAGCGGGAAAGTGATTTCGAAACGGTAGCGAAGATCCGTTATGGTGAAATCCAAAAACATGAAGCTATCCTTAAAGCTGCGGAAGAAAAGCTAGATGAATTATCTGAAGAAAAAAGATTCACCAATGAAGAAGTCACGGCTAATGATATTGCAGAAGTAATTTCTAGATGGACCGGAATTCCATTGCAAAAAATGATGAAGAGCGACAAGGAGAAGATGTTAAATCTAGAATCAGAAATTGGACAACGACTTATTGGGCAAAGAGAAGCGGTAACCGCCGTCTCCGATGCAGTGAGAAGATCGAGGGCGGGATTATCAGATTCAAATAAACCAATTGGATCATTTATTTTTCTAGGACCAACAGGTGTCGGTAAAACTGAATTAGCAAAAGCTTTAGCAGAAGTTCTTTTCAATGATGAAAGAGCCATTACGCGAATTGATATGAGTGAATTCCAAGAAAGACACTCCGTATCAAGATTAGTGGGAGCTCCTCCGGGATATGTTGGTTATGATGAAGGGGGTCAATTAACGGAGGCAGTTAGAAGAAAACCTTATTCGATTGTTCTTTTAGATGAGATTGAAAAAGCACACCCAGATACCTTTAATGTATTATTACAAGTATTAGATGATGGAAGGTTGACGGATAATAAAGGTAGAGTTGCAAATTTCAAAAATACCATTATCATCATGACTTCTAATATGGGCGCAGAAACCATTTTAGAGAACTTTGAAGATTTAGATCATGTAGCGGATCAACATAAACAAGATATCATTGATACTACTCGATTGGAAGTATTTAACCTGTTGAAAGATCAACTAAGACCGGAATTCTTAAATAGGATTGATGAAAAAATCATGTTCCTACCACTGACCAGAGAAGAGATTAAAAAGATTGCTGGTTTAATGTTGAGAAAAGTGCATAAGAATTTGAAGAAACAAGGCTATCTCCTTGAAATAAATGATGATGCAATGGATTTCATGGCTGATTTAGGTTACGATCCACAATTTGGTGCAAGACCAATGAAGCGAGTAATAGAGAAAGAATTGGTCAATGAATTGGCAAAATTTGTACTTAGTGGACAATTCGGACCTGGATCTACCGTTTATGTAGGAGCAGATGCTAAAGGGCTAACTTTCACAGAAGAAGAAATTGCAGCCGATGGTATTACGCCAAGTTCTAAGGGTAAAGCCAAACAGAATGGCAGTTCAAATAAAGATAAAAAAGTAGAAGATTTAAAGAAAGCAACGAAGCATGTGGAGGATGCAGTTAAAGACCTGAAAAAAGATAATGGTAAAAAGGATGATAATGCAGGGCCAAAACCACAAGAAGATCCAGGAGAAGCTTAAATAAAATAAACACATGCGAATTAAATTATTTATTTTAGGCCTTCTATTAGCAATAGGTAACTCATCATGCGTGGATCAATGTAAAGAAGTCAACAGTGATGAGAAATGTGTAAAAAATATTGGCACACAAGATTTGGAATATTATGTAATTGGTGCAGATTCTACCATCAGTAATAATATTATCTTAAATCCAGATGATCGAATTTGCCAAACTTTAGATAACGGTGAATACCAATGGGTAGCTGAAAATCCACAATTTAAATTTGAAGGTGATTTTATAATTGACCCTTGTGAGAGGAATCCGGAGATCATACTAGATATTGATTTTCTAAGATTTGATTATAGAGATAGTCTTCTCGGTGAATTCAATTTCATTTGCCAAAAACAAGAACACCCAGATTCTTTATTTGTAACGGATTCAATAACCGGAAGTATAGGTATTGAAGACATTTCAAATAACATCAGAATTAATGGCTTCTCTTCTGATTTGGTGAACCTTACTCAAACTAGTCCCAATGTTTTTGAATTTACATCTGTAGAAAATAATCCCACCATTACCGGTACCTACAATGATCTCACTAAAGAGATCACCTACAATAGCGTACTGTTAAATAATATTGGAGTGAATGAAATTTGTGATTGTGTGGGGACGAGATGACTAAAGCCAAGAGGTCGGGAGACCAATGTCGTTTAGTTAAGTAATCATTCTTTACCTATTGGGACTAGCCGTTATGTAGTATCATTAGTTGATTTGGAAAAAATGAAAATGAAAATGAAAATGAAAATGAAAATGAAAATGAAAATGAAAATGAAAAAAAGGAAGGTGGCTCTTGACTCGTAAATTCCTGTTTGCCAAATGGTTCTGAGCACTGCCTCCAAACACTTTTTGAACTCATAAACTTATAATTTCATAAACTAGCAGCCCGATATACAATAGGTTCGATATAATCTTCTTTGACGCTTAACTAAACGACATTGGGTCGGGAGACCTTTGGCGCAAAGCGTTTCCTGCTATACCATTTATATACTTTAAACAATTTCAACAAAGGTCTCCTGACCTCTTGTCTTCATATCTTAAAAACCACTTTCAACTCCCTATAAATCTCCGGCAACACCTCTTCAAACTTTTCAGGAAAACTAAAAAAGTAATTGATAGCCACCGGCAATGGTCCAGAGATCGCTGCTCCAAAAAGATTATTTAAATAAGATGTTTTTAGTCCACTGATATTTTCTAAATCAACCCAACTTTCATCATTTAAAATAGGCCAATTTTCATTCGGGTAAATATGAATGAATGCCTGAGCATATTCATGTAATGCGATGTTGTAATGAGCTTTCGGTTTTACAACACCCAACATCATTTGTTCAACTGAGAAAATTAAAGCTCCATCCTCTGTATTTATTTCCGAAGCATGTAAGAATTGATAACTTGGGCTTGGAAAAGGGTGTTTGTAGAAAACAATATGCTCAAAGGGATGCATTAAATAATCCTCTTTATCTAGGCTTAACATAATACCATGCATTGCCGCCATGATTTTTACATCTTCAGGTACCATATCTTCTTTTTCAGATCCTTGTGCTATGAAAGTGTGCGCAATTAAATATAGAGATAACCTTTCATTGAACTTGGCCTTTTTCTCAGTGGAGAGGATATTATAAAAGGGAAGATTATGCTCGAGGAGTTTAATACCTCTCGGGTCCAAAGCTGGTGGTCTCCTTTTCGCCCACCACCAATCTATTTGATAATGAAAAATATAAAGTAGTACCAAGATAAATCCTAATGGGATAAGATAATAAGATAGGTCTGTCGAATCTGAATAATTCATAAACTCCATAGAGAAATAAAGGAGGGCAAATACCGTAATAAAACCTGATGCTAATAACTTACTCATAAATGTTTATTAAAAAGTCTTAAAATTAAACCTTTATTCTTTGGTGATTTCAAAAAAGAGCATAAATTTGCAAACCGATTTAACAATCGGAAAGTTCTTTTCAATTTCCACAAGGTACCTTAGCTCAGTTGGTAGAGCAATGGACTGAAAATCCATGTGTCCCCAGTTCGATTCTGGGAGGTACCACACAAAATTTATACTATTTAGGATGTGGAAGTCTGAAAACGAATGACTAAGATAAAAGACCATCGTTCTGATGGTCTTTTTTATTTGACTATCAAGGTATTAGATTAATTTAATCGCTGATTAGCAATTAGTTTAAATTCTGGGATTTGCACAAAAAATTGCTCATCTGCTGCAAGATTTACCATTAAAAAGGTGCCACTCATCTTTCCAATTTCTGTATGCAATGGACACCATGAAACATATTCATGACTTTGACCCGGTTCTAAAATAGGCTTTTCTCCGATCACACCTTCTCCTTCCACTTCTCTAATCGGACCTAATGAATCTACAATTATCCAATGTCTACGTAAGAGCTGAACCGTTGAATCACTTTTATTTTCAATAACAATATTGTAAGAATGAATATAACGATGTTGTTCGGGATCAGAATGCTTGTCATTATACAAGCTTTCCACACTAATTTTTATGCCTTTTGTAATACAAGTTTCCACTATGATTCTAAAGATAAAAAATCTTCTACGATTAATTCAGCTTCTTTTAAAGAGACTTCTAATAAATCATTCACCAAAACCTTATCAAAGGTCTGCTCATATAGCATTTCTCTTTTCACTCTGGTAATTCTTTTATTTAAACTTTCCACTGTTTCTGTATCTCTTTTCTTGAGTCGATTGATCAATACATTTATAGATGGTGGTTTTATAAATATAGCCAAACATTGATCTTGATATAGTTTTTTAATATTGGTTGCACCTCTTACATCTATGTCGAATACGATATGCTTTCCAAGTGCCCACAGTCTATCTATTTCGGATTTTAAGGTGCCATAAAATTGGTCATCATAAACTTCTTCCCATTCAACGAATTCTTCATCCGCTATCTTAGACTTGAATGCTGCGGTGTCCAAAAAATAATAGTCTCTGCCTTCTATTTCCTTTTCCCTTTTCTTTCGATTTGTGGCAGAAACGGAAAAATCCAATTTTTCATAGGATTTTAAAAGATGTCTTACAATTGTAGTTTTACCAGCTCCAGAGGGAGCCGTAAATACTAACATTTTAAATTCAGCATTCATGCTACACCAAATTAGCTACTTGTTCTTTAATTTTTTCTAAATCATCTTTCATTTGAACGACGATATGTTGAATTTCTGAGAATTGAGCTTTAGATCCGATGGTATTCATTTCCCTTCCCATTTCTTGGGTGATAAATCCTAATTTACGCCCTTTTTCAACTTTAGCATTTCTCAACTCTTCCAGAAAATATTTACAATGTTGTTTGAGCCTTACCTTTTCTTCGGTAATATCTAATTTTTCTAAATAATATAAAACCTCCTGCTCAAATCTATTTTGATCAATAGCGTCAGGTGAAATTAATTCCTTTAGATTTCCATTGATTCTTTCTTTAATTTTAAGCATTCTTGTGTCTTCTAAAGGAATAATTGCTTCTAATGATTTTGAAATGTTTTGAATTCGCAATTCTAAATCCTTAGCCATTGCTTCCCCTTCAGTAGATCGAAATTCCTCCAAGTTTGCGCTTGCCTTATTTAAGGTTCCCATTACCATATTAAATTCAGCTTCATCAACGCTTCCTTCAGATATTGATACTACATTTGGAATCCTCAATATTGCATTAACAATATCTCCATTTTCTATTCCCAATTCCTTATTAATTTCACTAATATCACCATGATACTTACGATAAAGATTTTTATTCAGGGAATGTTCATCATCTCCACTCAAAGATTCCATAGCTATGCTAAGTTCAATTTTTCCTCTTTTCGCTTTATCAAGAATAGCTTGTCTCAGATAAAGTTCTTTTTCACGATAATTATTCGGAATCTTGCATCTAACATCAGTAATTTTTCCATTCAATGATTTTAAAGAGACCGTAATAGTTTTATCATTAAAATTACATGAACTACTTCCAAAACCAGTCATTGATAGTATCATTCTTCTTATTTTGATTAGGGTGAAAATAAGAAAAGTCTTATTATAAAGCGCCATGGAATAACTTATATTCCCTTTTTATTATTAAAACGTTTTAGAATATTACTTATTCTAGAAAATAAGATATGGTTCTTGAGATAATTTTTTTATTTACATTAAACCTATTATTGAAACCTTAAAATTTCACTAAAAAATTGAAAATGAATTAAGTAAGTTGAAAAATAGTTGAAAAAAGGAGGCGATATTTTTTTTTAAATCAATAAAATTGCGAAATTTGCGACGCTTTAAAAACATCTTATTTTGAGTATAACTTATTAAAAACCAAAGATTAATGAGAAAAGCTGATTTAGTTGCCACGATTTCGGAAAAAACAGGAGTTCCTAAAGTGGATGTATTGGTAACCCTTGAAATGTTCTTTAAGGAAATTAAAGGATCCTTATCAGGTGGTGAGAACGTATATATTAGAGGCTTTGGTTCATTTGTAGTGAAGAAGAGAGCAAAAAAAATAGGAAGGCATATCAAAAAGAATATTGCCATTGAAATTCCAGAGCATTTTATTCCCTCTTTTAAACCTGCAAAAGTATTTGTGGATCAAGTAAAAGATAATGTATCTGAATTGCCAAAAAGCGATAGTTCAAAAGCAAGCGATAGTTCAAAAGCAAGTGATAATAATAACACTCCCCCGATGATATGACAAAGCTTCAGCAAATCGTTATAGGAGCTTGTTTTTTATTATTTCTAGTATTGTTTTTCGGCTTTGGTACTAAGTCAAACGAGCAAAAGCAACTTGAAATGTCAAGAGTGCAATCCTTTGAAACTTTAGGGGTAGATAATTTGTTGAAAGATGCAAAGGAAAGTCTTCCATCTGAAAAAATAGATTTAATTCACTTCTTTGAGAAAGAAATTCAGGATGCTGAAAATGATTCAATAAAGATTGAATTGCTCAAGAGACTATCTGGTGAATGGTATGGGCTTAAAGAATATGCACTATCTGGTCACTATGCAAGTCAAATTGCTAAAATAATTGATCAAGAAGATGCTTGGTCTATTGCTGGTACAACTTTTGCAATTGGCATAAAGAATTACCAAGATCAAAAAAAGAAAGACTACTGCACGGATAAAGCAATTCAATCATTTGAAAATGCCCTAAGTGTAAATCCAAATAATTTACAGCACCGAGTAAATATGGCGCTGTGTTACACGGAAAATCCTCCAAAAGACAATCCCATGCAAGGAATTGTTATGTTGTTGGATTTAAATAAAAAACATCCAGATAACATTCCAGTAATGCAACAACTTGCAAGATTGGCTATCAAAACTGGACAATTTGAAAAAGCAATTCTAAGATTAAATAAAATTTTAAGCTTAGATGAAAATAATAAAAAAGCAATTTGTATGCTTGTTGATGCTCATGCAGGTGCAGGAAATCAAGAAAATGCAAGATTGTTTGAGGAAAAATGTTTAAATTATAATTAAAATTCAATTTATGCCTTGCGGTAAAAAAAGAAAAAGACACAAAATATCTACGCACAAGCGTAAGAAACGATTAAGAAAAAATCGTCACAAGAAGAAGAACAAGTAGATTTTTAGATTAAGCTAGGATGGAGGTCCTACTCTTTAACTAATTTATTTTGTTGACACGTTGGTTATATATGCTTTAGAGATTTGAAATCCAAAGCAATGGTTCGAAAAAGATAAGAAGAACACACTTACAGGGAATAAAGCCCGAAAAAAATATTTAGAACCTTCCACAATGTCGATGCGAAATCGATTTTATACGCTATATATAGATCTCCTTTCATAGCTTCATAAATATATAAATACTGTGGAGAAGGAACTGATTATTAATTCCTCTCCGACTAAAGTGGAAATAGCACTTATCGAGGGAGGTAGGTTGGTTGAATTGCATAAGCAAAAATCCAACACTAATTTTTCAGTAGGAGATATCTTTGTGGGATCTATTCGTAAAACAATGCCGGGCTTAAATGCCGCATTCGTTGACATAGGTCACAAGAAAGATGCATTCCTGCACTACACTGATTTAGGGCCAAAATTAAGGTCCTTAATGAAATTCACAAAAGGATCCTCTAACGGTTCTCTGTCTACTTCAAGATTAGAGAATTTTAAGTTGGAACCTGAGATCATTAAAACTGGTAAAATAGATCAAGTCTTGAAAAAGAAGGATGCTATTTTAGTACAGATTTTAAAGGAACCTATTTCAACTAAAGGTCCAAGATTAAGTTGTGAAATTACCATTCCAGGTAGGCATTTGGTGCTGACTCCTTTCAATGATGCTGTGGCAGTTTCAAAGAAAATATCCAATGCAGATGAGCGAAAGCGGCTAAATGTTTTAGTAGAAAGTATTCGACCAAAACATTTTGGTGTAATTGTTCGGACCGCTTCGGAAGGAAAAAAAGTAGCTGATCTTCACGAAGAGCTAAGTCGCCTTATGGAAAAGTGGGAAGACATTCATAAACAATTGGCTAAGGCAAACCCGCCAACCAAGTTATTGAGTGAATTGGATAAGCCAACTACTATTTTGAGAGATGTATTAAATGAGTCTTTTAATAAGATTGTTGTAGACGATAAAAATCTATATACAAACATTAAAAGTTTTATGAAATCTATCGCTCCAGAACAGGTAAGTATAGTTTCTCACCATAAATCGAAAAGACACATTTTTGATACTTTTGGTGTAACTCGTCAAATTAAATCATCATTTGGTAAAACGGCAACAATGCCCTCCGGCGCTTACTTAGTAATTGAGCACACGGAAGCAATGCATGTTATTGATGTAAATAGTGGTCCAAAAATGCAGATGAGAGATCAAGAGTCAGCCGCTGTTGCTGTGAATATGGAAGCTGCTGCAGAAATTTCTCGACAATTAAGATTAAGAGATATTGGTGGATTAATCATAATTGATTTTATCGATATGCGCAAGGCAGAACATAAACAAAGGTTGATTACCGGAATGCGTCAATTTATGCGATTGGATACTGCTCAGCACACCATTTTGCCTTTAAGTAAATTTGGTTTAATGCAAATTACTAGGCAGCGGGTAAAACCAGAAGTGAAAATTGATACCGCTGAAGTTTGTCCCACCTGCAGAGGAGAAGGAAAAGTTAATGCAACTGTTCTTTTAACAGATGAAATTGAAAGAGACCTGAAGTTCATTATGGATTCTCGACCAAATTCCCAAATTAATTTGACAGTTCATCCATACATTGAAGCTTACTTGAAAAAAGGTTTACCTAGTATTCAACATAAGTGGTTTATGGAACATTACAAATGGATTCGAGTCCATGTTAATAATGATTTTAATTTAAATGAATACAAATTCTTTGACCAAAGGAATGATGAAATTCGATTGAATTAAATAAGAAACTGTTGAAAAAGAATATTCGAATATTGATCGCTGCTCTTGATTGGGGTTTAGGTCATGCTAGTCGATGCATTCCTATTATAAATCATTTACTCTCTAAAGATTTAGAGCTAATTCTTGCAAGCGATGGTAGGTCTTTACATTTACTTAGAGCAGAATTTCCAAATTTAAAATGCATTGAATTGCCTGCATACCAAGTGGATTATAGTTCCAATAATATGGTATGGAATATCCTGAAACAAGGGCCAAAAATTTTAAATGCAGTTCGTCGAGAACAGAAATTTTTAGATGGGTTATTAGTCAAAGAAAAGATCACTCATATTATTTCTGATAATCGATATGGGATTTATAACAAATCATTACCTTCCGCTTTTATTTGTCATCAACTTTTTCCCATTACCCCAATACAAGGTTTGAGTAATGCTGTACATGAGAGAATGCTTTCTAAATTTAGTGAAATTTGGGTGCCAGATTTTCAAGGAGAGAAAAATCTTTCCGGCAAATTATCACATGGTAAAACTAAGCTTCGACCAAAATTTATTGGACCCTTATCTAGGTTTGTTAAGCAAATATCCGAAAATAAAAATGACCTTTTAATCGTGTTATCAGGCCCTGAACCTCAACGCAGTATTTTAGAAGATAAAATCAAAGAGGCTTTAAAAAATGAAAAGCGTAAAATAGTATTGGTGCAAGGGATTACCAACGTAGAAAATAAAATTAGCTATGATGGTCCTTTTGAAATTCATCATTTCATGAATGCTGAAAAATTAAATATAGTAATGAATGTAAGCGCTTTGGTAATTTGTAGAGCAGGATATTCGAGTATTATGGATCTGGCAAAAGTTCAAAAGAAAGCAATTCTAATTCCTACACCAGGGCAGACGGAACAAATTTATTTAGCCAAACAGTTGAGTGAGAAAAAGCAAGTCGTGGTGCGATCTCAAGATAATCTAGATTTAAAAACAGCAATTACTGAAGTAGAAAATATAGATGGCATTCAATTAGAATTTGATGATCAAAAGTTAGAAAAAGTATTGCAAGAATTTATAGAACAATAGTTATTTTTTCATGTGTTGAAAACCTACTGTTCCAAACTCCACTATTTTTTTAATGGCTTTATCAATTATTTCCGGCAATACCTCTTCTTCTTTTTTAGACCATTCTCCTAATACATAATCCACTTGTCGGCCTCTTTGAAAGTTATCTCCAATACCAATTCTTAATCTAGGATAATTGTTTCCTCCTAGAATCTCATCAATATGTTTCAATCCATTATGCCCACCATTTTTTCCTTTTTGGCGAATTCTAATTTTCTCAAAATCTAAGTTTAAATCATCAAGCACAATCAGTAAATTTTCTTGCTTAATCTTTTCTTTTTGTAACCAATACCGAACCGCCTTTCCACTTAAATTCATATAAGTAGATGGTTTTAATAGTACAAAGATGCGCCCTTTATGTTTCCATTTGGTAATGGAACCTAAATTATCAACTTTGAAGGTTAAGTCATTTTCTTTCGCAATGGTATCTATTACTTCAAAACCTACATTGTGGCGAGTATTATCATATTTAGCGCCAATATTTCCAAGGCCTGCAATTAAGTACTTCATGTTCGGATCTTCAACTTCCTGAGGGTCTTCCTGAGGAGCATTCGGTTTTGATGAAAAAATAGATATTATACGTTCTAAGAAATTCATTTGTTAGGTATAAAGTTCCCACAAAGATAATCGAATTTAGGAATTTTGAATGATCCGTAAATAGCCGACTGAATTAGGATAGATCCACCTCAAAATCTTAAATTATTCATATCTTTGACCCAATGAGTGTTTACGTGAAAGATAGCATCAATTTTTTATCTAAGATGACGCCTCGTAGGCTTTGGAATGCCAGTAAGGTGTTCGCATCTTACCATGCTACCAAATGGTCTAAAGCACCAAAGCAATGGGGGATGCCTTTTACCGTAACGATGGAACCTACCACAGCATGCAATTTAAAATGTCCCGAGTGCCCGAGTGGTTTGAGAGCATTTAGCCGAGAAACTGGAAATTTAAAAGAAGACTTTTTTCGTAAAACGATAGATGAAATTTACAAAGATTTAATTTATCTGATTTTTTACTTTCAAGGGGAACCTTACATAAATCCTAAGTTTTTGGATATGGTTAAATATGCCAACGATAAAGGCATTTATACCATTACTTCTACCAATGGTCATTTTTTAAATGATGCCAATGCAAAGAAAACCATTGAGTCTGGATTAGACAGATTGATAATTTCTGTGGACGGAACAAGTCAAGAAACGTATGAGAATTATAGGATAGGAGGGAAGTTAGAATCAGTGTTGAAAGGAGCGGAAAATATGGTGAAGTGGAAGAAAAAAATGAAATCCAAAACGCCACATCTCATCTTTCAATTTTTAGTGGTCAAACCTAATGAACATCAAATCCCTGAGATTTATAAGTTAGCAGAAAAAATCGGTATCGATGAAGTCAAATTAAAGACTGCTCAAATTTATGATTACAAAAATGGGAACGAATTAATTCCTACCATTGATAAATATTCTAGATATAAAAAACAAGAAGACGGCACTTACAAATACAAATCTAAATTAACCAATCACTGTTGGAAATTATGGCACGCCAGTGTCATCACTTGGGATGGTAAAGTTGTCCCTTGCTGTTTTGATAAAGATGCCACTCATCGTTTAGGAAATCTCCAAGAAGAAAGTTTTGAAACCTTATGGCAAGGGGACAAGTATGGAGACTTCAGATCCAAATTAAAAGAAGGAAGAGATAAGATTGATATTTGTACCAATTGTTCGGAAGGCTGTACGGTCTGGGCGTGATTGGTGGTGGTTGCCCAAGAGGTCTGAAGACCTTTGGGTGGAAGTTGGATTTCAAGCATGGTTTTGGTGTTTATACTGGAGGTCTGGAAGTTGGATTTCAAGCATGGTTTTGGTGGTTGTCTGGGGGTCTGGAAGTTGGATTTTAAGTTTGGTTTTTTGGTTAGGTCGAGAGGTCTGAAGACCATCGACTGGAAGTCGGATTTCAAGCTTGGGGACTATTGGATTTCAGGCAAGATCTGTGTACTTGTTGTCAAAAAGCTATTTCAACTATCAATTTTGAAATAAATGTCTTATTTTAAAAAAATGAAAACACCTATTCTTGCAATTATAATTTGCTTTAGCTTTTGTTTTTCGCTAAGTTCTCAAACTTTAGCGATAAAATCTTTTGTGATCGAAGGCGAAGGAACCTATTTTCATATACTTGAAAATGAGATTCCATTGGATACTTTTCATCTATCTCCTGGACGAGGTAAAGTAGAAGATTTTATTTTTGAAGAGAAAAATAAATTTAGCTTTATTTCTAATATTGACAATATGATTTATTACTACGCCTATGAAAAGAACGAATATAAATGGGAGTTCAAATTAAATCACCTCATATATATAAGAATGATCGATGGTGTTTATAATCCAAAAAAGAAACACCCATCTAATTTCAAATTCATAAATAAAGAATTGATTTCTTATCAATGTGGAAAGGCAAGCATGGAAGTTTCTATTGAATCAATTAGTGACTCTTTGTTATCCTATTGTTTAATGGTTAACGAATAGAGTTTTGGAGCAATGATTGGCAGTAAGGCCAGGTTTGTGGCTAACTAAACGACATTGGGTCTTCGACCTCTCGGGCAACCACAAAATACCACCTCAAGCCTGAAAAACCGCTGCCCCCGCCAAGCTTGAAATCCAACTTCCACCCGAAGGTCTCCGACCTCTCGGGCAACAACCACAATGAGTCTCCAGCCCGCTCCACAACCAATCAAACAAGCGTCAGGAATTCAAAAATTGGAGTATTTTGCTTGTAGGACATTGCAGAAGAAAAAATATAATCCTCAGGTTTTTCGCAAACTCTATAATTCCCTTTGAGTGGATTGTAATGTAAATAGTAAATTTTTTCTCTTAATATATCTATATGTTGAATCTTAAAATTATTAGCATTTAATTTCCAAAATTTAAATTGTCTGTCTTTTCTATCAGATATAAAATAAAATTCTAAGTATTCTAGATCTAGATTTTTCAATAGACTTACGATTCTTGATCCCGTAAATTTTTTAAAACTATTTACTACTTCATCAACAGTTCGATCACCATTCATTGACCATGCAATATGTAAATGATCTCTCATAATTATAAATGCATAAATAGTAGCCCATCCATTTTTATTTAAATAGTCCAGAGATTCAACTATGATTTCGTTTGCTTCCGGATAATCTTGAAAAATGGAGATCCATTTGTTCACAGTAATAGTGCTGAAATAACATTTTCTCATTTTTTCTGTAAAGCTAAATAGCTTCCCCCTAAAATAATCGCATTAACCGTTTATAATCGATTAATTTGTATAACTAAAAAACAACTGTTCTGGCCAAGCCTGAAATCCAACTTCCACCCGAAGGTCTTCAGACCTCTCGGGCAACCACCAAAACAAATTCCCAATCCCTATAAATTCTCCCCTAAGTTCCTTACATTTAAAAGAACAAACAATTAAACTAAGTGCAACTCATAAAAAGCGAACACCTCTCTTTTCAAGATGATAAATCTGACAAAGTCTATGAAGTTGAATTGTATCAATTGCAAGATGACGAGTACATTGTCAACTTTAGATATGGGAGAAGAGGCTCGCGGTTGAAAGAAGGTACTAAAACGGTTTTTCCTGTTCCTTTGAATAATGCTGAAAAGATATACAGTGATCTAATACAAAGTAAACTTGTAAAAGGATATCAAAGTAGCTCTGGAATTGTACCTGATGATATTTCAGAAGCCATTGTTGAAAATGCTTCTGGCAGTGAAATCGAATTGCAAATACTAAAGTATCTAGAGGCTTATGCCAACAGAATCGCCCCACCAAAGAAATGGAAATTATCAAGAATCATTTGGAAGGCTGGAGAATTGAAAATTGAAAAAGCACTACGACCTATTGCCATGCTTCTGTCAGACTTAGAAGGTCAAGCAAAGTATGCGGCTTTTTGGTATCTGGGAAGACTAGGTAACCAGGAATGTTTGAATATTTTAAAAGCTCAAAAAGTAACTAAAGAGGATTTATGGAGTAAGATTTATATGGGTGGGTTGATGCATTGCAAAAGCCAAAATACTTTAGAGGGAGTGATTGCTGCATTGCCGAATGATTTGAAAACACCTTTTTTGAATAAGGATTATGTTGGTTTTATTGAAGGATTAAAATCCTACTTGTTTACTATGCGACCTCCCCAAGTGCAATACTTGTTACTATCCTACTATTTAAGTATTGGAAATCCTGCAATAAAAAATGGATTGCTTATGCTATTAAGCACTGTACCATTGAAGCCTAATTATTGGAAGAATATTCGCTATATTTTTAAGATTGCCCAAATGATCGATGACGGAGAAACTTTCGGATTAATCAGTGCAAGAATCAACGCTAGTCAAGCTTATTTTAGGAAGAATCCATGGGGTTCCATTTGGATAAACCAAACGTCTTATAAATTCAAAGAGGAAATTGTATTGCCAAATTCAAAGCTTGCATTTTCAAACACTACCCGTGATTATTTTATTAGAAGGAGTCTAAAGACATTAAAAAAAGCTGGAATTGCAAAGAAAGAATTCTATTGTGATGCAGCTTCATCAATGTTGTTGGCTTATTCAGAAAATGATTACAGAACGCACTATCCAGAATATAAATATCAATATAATTCAGAAACTCGACGACATACAAGGACGGAACATCCCTTTTCAAAATTAGCACATATCCCGATTGTATTTTACATTCTCTATTCAGCAGGAAGTCGTTTTGAAATGCTTGGGAAGAGGTTTGCCTATGCAGATGGAATGAAAGAACAAAGTGCAAGAGAGGATGCTTTTAGTCAGTTGTGGGATCGTTATCCTAAGTACGCAGTTCGACTTTTGAAGCATGGCCAGTTAAAAGAAGTTACAGATTTTGCAATTCGGGTTTTAGAAAATAGAAAAGATCTTGTTCAATTATTTAGCAATGAAGATATGCTTTTTTTACTACAACATTCTTTTAAAGACGTTGTTGATTTTTCACTGAAGGTAATAGAACAAAAATACGACTCTACTAAAGCGGATGTCTCCTTAATAATTGCCATGATCACATCTGGGAATGATAAGGCAATTGCTCTAGCCGTCGAATTAATCAATAAAAATAAAACACCCTTTGTTAAAGACAGCCCATTTATTCAGGCTGCGATCATTTCTAAAAATGCCAACTTACATGAATGGTTAAGAGCCAATGTTACAGAAAAAGAATTATCCAAAGAAGAAAATAAATCAATAATAGATCACGCTTTTGCCAGCTATCTAAAATTAGAAAAAGAAGAAAAATTAGCGCTATCAGTAGATTCGCTTAGTATTTGTTTTAAAGATACCTTAGCTAATCTTGATGTAGCGTATTTGATCAATCTTTTCGAAGATGATCGGGTGCAATTACAATTGTTAGCTGCGCAAATGTTGAACATAAATAATACACCGGTAGAAGAATTACCAGATGAATTATTTTTAAAGATGATCATCTCTGATCATGAAGAAATCCGAAATCAAGGAATGGCTTTGTTGGCCAAACTTAATGATGAAACCTTAACTCAAAAAATTAAGCTATTAGGAGATTTAGCAATTGGGAAACGACGGGATTTAAGATTACATGCAAAAGAGATTATTGGACGCCTTGTAGCAAAAGATGATAATTTTAGAAATGAAATATTTCAAAGGGCCTATCCAGTACTTTTAGAAAATCAAGAAGATGAGGACCTGCATCCGGATGTATATCAATTAATAAAAGATCATTTACACGGAGCACTTCCATTGATGTTATCTAATATTGATGAAGTTATAAAAGACAATCATCGAGAGACCCATTTATTGACTTATGATTTACTTACCCAATATGCAAAGTTAGAAAATTGGCCAATGGATATTATTGCCGCTTTAGGTAATCATGATATGTTGGAAATAAGAGAAATAGCTTATAATTATTATAAAGATAATCTAGCACGTGTCAAGTATGAAAAAGAAGAGGCACTTAAGATAATGGATAGTCATTGGGAAGAAACGCGAACTTTTGGTTTTAATTACTTTGATGAACATTTTGATGAAGCAGATTGGAACCCAACATTGATTATTGCATTGTGTGATAATGTAAGACCAGAAGTGCAAGAATATGGAACAAGAGTATTAGGTAAATATTTCAAAGATGAACATGGCATAGAATATTTGGATGCTTTATCAGAACATCCAGATCCGGTGATTCAATTATATACCACTAATTATTTAGATCGTTACGCATTTAATAATATGGGTATGTTGAATAAATTGGAGCCATATTTCCGAACAGTATTGACCTCTATTAATAAAAAGAGAGTAGCAAAGTATAGAGTTTATCGATTTTTCCAAAAGCAAATAAAAGAGGGAGAAACCTATGCGCAATATGTAGCGAAGATTATGAATGACATGGTGGTGACCAATGCCATTACCTATAAGGAGAAATGTATTCTGTTGTTGTATGATATTAAAAAGCAATATCCGCATATTGAATCGGATTTAGAAATTGTTCCTTTAGAACAAAGAAATTAATAGCAAATGGAATTTAATTATAAATATAAAGGAAGCTCAAAAGTTCAAAATAGTAGTGGACTTACAGGAATGACTTTTGTTCCTGACGCAAAACGCGAACCTACTTTTTTTAAAGGGCTATTGCATAAAAAATTACCATTTAGGGAAGCTATTTCTGCATTGCATCATATCGTCGTTTCTGATTATCGTTATCAACCTAAGGATAAAACGCAATATCTAGAATGGGCAAAAGGACAAGAAGATATTTGGTGGGCTGAAGCAATGGAAGGTGCGGAAGATATTAAAATGGAATTGAAAATTAAGAGAAAAGAGTTAGATCAATTAAATAGAACTTCTCGAGAAATTATGGCTCCATTTTGGAAAGCGCGAATGGAATTTAGACAATACGCATGGAAAAGAGATCCTGATTTAGCAAGAGTTTTAGATCCTGTAATTTCCGTTCATCCAGACGAATTGTTTTTTGAATGTTTCAGTCAGGATGAATCTTCCTATGGGAAATTATCTTGTAATTATAACGTGTTTAAAGATTTAGGCGAGTTTAAATGTGGCACAACGAATATTGATTACTCTGTTCTTTTATTTAATGAATTTCAAAAAATTAGAAATTACAAAGAAACTTCATTTGAAATTGATCCTTCTGGCTTTGAAATACAAACTACCAAAGAAGAGAGTTTTAAAGAAGTAAAAATTGATTTGCCAGATTCTTGGGTACGTGGCTTTTTACAAGTAAGCTCGGCAATGACCATGCAATCCTATCAATTCGATTTAGATCCAATTGATATGGCTAATATTTTATTATTCCTCAAAAGAAATAAAGAGAAAAAAGGACCAAGATCAATTCGATGGGTCTTAAAAAAGGGAGAACCAGTCAAAGCAATTTTCGAACCTTGGAATAAAGTAATGAATTGCAGAGCATCTATCTATAATGGACATGATGATGGAGAAATTAGAATGTGGGGAAGAAGAAGATTGGCATTACTAGAACGTTTACTTCCAGTAGCCAAGAATGTGAAAATTACTTTATTGGGAACTGGATTACCATCATTTTTTGAAGTTGATTTAATAGATATGGTATTCACTCTAGGATTGTCTGGTTGGACCAGCAATGACTGGAGCCGCTCAAGTAACTTTGACCTAATGACACCACGTCTTGAAACCGATGGGATTACCCAACAAAAAGTATATTTGGCATTAAAAGAAAATTGGTATTCTAGCGCAGTAACCTTATCCACGAAACTTGGGTTGAGTGAAGCGGTGATCGAATCTGCTCTCACCAATTTCATACAAGAAGGCAAAGTAGTTTATGATATGTATAATGGAGTTTATAGATTAAGAGAGTTGACAAAAGATCCATTGCCAATCGATAAATTAAGATATAAGAATGAAAGAGAAGAAGAGGCAGCGCAGATCATTCGCGCTAAGACTTTTCAATATAAGTCTTATGAGGTTTTGGAAGGTGCGATAAAACATCGCGGTGTGGTAAAGGAGAATAAAGATATTAATGTTGAAATAGTGATTAGTGATGATGAAAAATTAGTAGAAGGAAAATGTGATTGTCGCTTTTATTATCAAAATAAATTATATAAAGGGCCCTGTGCTCATATGATGACTTTGAGAAAAGCAGCAACAATAAGATTAGAAAAAAAATTAAATGTTTAAATAAAATTGTAGATTTGAAAAAATGGTAAGAGGGTGCAAAAATCTTGCAAACCGAATGGTGGATCACCATTCTTGCTTTTGGTCTAGACAGCGTCACAGGCCAGCTCTTTACTTTGCAAATTTATACTATACCATCCATTTCCGGTGCGACAATCGGAAAGATGTGAAATAGACGGTATAGTATTATTTGCTTGAGTTGAACTCTCCTGAAATATGGGAGTACGAAGAAACCCTCTTCCATTTTTTCCTCTCTCTTTTAAAATCCAAAGTATTGGGAAAAGAAAGACAAAAAGAAGTTAGATCAGGAATTCAGAAAATGGGTAGGGAAGGCTTTGTCTTAAGTGAAATGCAAAGACTTGGCTTTTGGCCTAAAGATTCGGATAAACCTAGTGTTGCAGAGCAGGTTGTAAAAAGAAGGCATCAATTAAGTCAAGAGATCAGAGACCTTGCTAAAAAGCAAAAACGATTTGAGAACAAAGAAGCAGTTTTAAAAGCATATCGAAAAGAAAGACTTCGTAAATCAAGAGAACTGCAAAAATTAAACAAAGCAAAGCGGGCTGATGCAAGATTGGCCAAAAAGTTAGAGTGGAAAAAGAAGCAAGCAAAAGACATAATTTATCTTGGAGAAGGAGTAAGTGGTAATCTTCATAAAAAAGAAAATAATTTAGAATTACTGGCAAAAAACCATCTACCCATTACCCAAGATGTAGTTGGTTTAGCAACAACTTTATCTACTACAGTTAATGAATTAAGATTTCTTTCCTTTCAAAGATCGGTGTATAAAAAAAGCCATTATATGCATTACACCATTCCTAAAAAGGCAGCAGGCTTAAGAAAAATTTCTGCACCAATGCCTCGCTTGAAAAAAGTACAAAGGGCCATCCTAGATGAGCTGCTAATCAAATTAGAAAATAGTAATGAGGCCCATGGATTCATTACCAAGCGATCCATTGTTACTAATGCGAATCCACATGTAGGAGCAGAGGTGGTCATCAATATGGACTTAAAAGATTTTTTTCCGAGTATTAATCATAATCGAGTCTACGGTCTTTTTAAGTATTTAGGATACAGTGACCAAATCTCCACGATATTGGCATTGATCTGCACACAACCTTCAGGGGAGAAAGTAAAGCTACATGGAGAAGAATTTTATATTAACTCAACATCCAGAGTGTTGCCACAAGGTGCACCAACTTCACCTGCCATCACGAACATTATTTGTAGAAAGATGGACGCGAGGCTGTTGGGCATTGCAAAAAGCTTAGGTTTAAAATATACGCGCTATGCAGATGATTTGACTTTTTCAGGTCCAGCTTCAGTAAGGAGAGATTTAAATAAATTATTCTGGAGAGTAAAGGGAGTTGTAAAAAGTGAAGGTTTTGCATTACATCCAAAGAAAACTAAAATAATGTCTAATGGAAATCGCAAAGAAGTAACAGGAGTAGTCGTCAACGAAAAGCCAGCGGTTTCAAGAAAAAAATTAAAAGCTTTTAGAGCATTATTATATCAAATTGAAAAAGATGGACCAAAAGGAAAGCATTGGGGCTCAGGTCCTGATTTAATGGAATCCATATTAGGTTATGCCCGATTTATCTATATGGTTGATCCAGCAAAAGGAAAAAAATTTTTAGCACAAGTCAAAGCTATTCGGTCCAAGTACAAACCAAAAAAGGCGAAGCTTTTTTTCAAACCTAATGCTGCACCAAATCCTACAGGCATTCCTCCGAAAGATAAGGGGGACGATGATAAGCCTTGGTGGAAGATTTGGTAAGAAGAGCTTTAATTTCTTACAAATGAAAAAAATAATTGCATTTAAGTCTAAATTGACTTAGATTTGTCCCAACCCGTATTTAATGGATAATTATAATATCTCTACTTTAAGCAGAGGTAAAGTTTACTATTTATCACTTTACTAAATTATCCAAATGAAATTACGTACAATTATTCTGGCTTTATTTTGCATTTTATTTAATGCTTATGCTTTTTCGCAACTTTCTGAATCTACAAATCTTGAGACGAAATTTAAAAATAAAAATTTAAATAAGTATTCACCTAAAGATGGGAAACAGGTAAGCACCCTGTTTCAAAAAACATATCCAGATGGAACTATTAATCTACGTTCCCATAATGTGAAAGATGAAAAGGAAATCTTAAGTTTATTAGATATTCCAAGTGAAAGTACTTTTAAAATTCTTGACGAAAAGGTAAATAGAATAGACAAAAATTCAATCACCATTAGATATCAACAATATTATAAAGGGATTAAAGTAAAAAGCGGTGGGTATGTAATTAAAAAGGATATTGCTTCGAATAAAATCCAGCTTTTTAGCCCAAGAATTTATCATTCAATTAATCTCGACCCAAGTAATGTAATTGAGGTATGTGATTTAAAAGGATCCATATGTAAAGATAAAGTACATGAATCTGAGTTGGTGATTTCGAATCAATACGAAAATGATTATAAATTAATATGGGAAATTTTACACAATGACCATGGGGGCAAATTCTCACACATAGATGCCCTGACTGGTGAATTATTATATAAAGAGAAGGCAAGTTGTGAAACAGATCTTCTTGCAGAAACCCAAACTTATGGAACAGTTACTTTAGAAAATTTCATGGCAGGTGTTAACAGTACACTTGAAAATCTAGACCAAAGCATAAGTATTTATGATTTTGACCCCGAATCTATTGGAGGTGTTATTAGTTCTTATAATCCTGATTTAATTCCTTCTACTGATAGTGACATTGAATGGACGGACGAAACCCATTACAACGCTTATCAAACGATGTTTTCAAGCGCCCAAGTCGTACCATTTTTTGCTTCAAACTTAGGTATTGATTTTTTAAATGTTCATGCTGCTGCAAACATAAGCGACCAAAATGCTAGGGCTTATCTAGGGTCTAATTTAACGAACGCATACATCACTATTGGAATTTTTACGGATGATGATGCTAATGATCATTCTTTAGCTTTGCATGATATTGTTGCACACGAGCTCGGACATTGTTATTTATTTCCATATCTAAATATAACTTCACTTGGTCCTTTGTCATTGCATGAAGGGATCAGTGATATGTTTGGTACTTATATTGAATCACTTATTCAACCAGATGGGATAGATTGGGTAATGGCAGATGATGATCCAGTGGTGGCAACAGAATGGATTCAGAGAGATTTGGAAGAAGAGGTACTTTTTGGAAATACGAATGCACCTAACTCTCAACATTTGAGAAGTAGGCCTTTAGGGCATTGGTATTATTTAATCTCTACTGGAAATCTAGACAACCCAGTAACTGGACTTGGCCCTCAATTAGCACTTGAACTTGTATTGGCATCCTTACCATATGCCGGAATGGATGCGGATTATCCTGAACTTGCAGTTGCAACCTTAGCATATGCAGCGGATATTTACGGAGCTTGTTCAGAGACTTATGCTTTAATATTTAATGCTTGGCAAACTATTAATGTACCTGTTCAACAAGATGACTGTTGTGAAAATGTAGAAGATGTTGTTATTTCTACAGACACAAATTATCCCAACGAAATGCTTTCAGGGAATATCCTTATACAACAAGGAGCGTCATTGACCATTTCTTCAAACATTAGATTTGCAGAAGGAACTGGTATTACGGTGGAAGCTGGAGGGAGACTTTTATTAGAAGGTGCTACCCTGGATAGATGTTCTGCTGCGGAATCTTGGAATGGAGTTTTAGTAAATTCCTTTGGAAGATTGACTGCGGAGGCATCGGTAATCAGTGGAGCTACCAATGCAGTTTGGGCTAAACAGGAAAGTTTTATTGATATAGTTTCTCTGGATTTGAATGGTATAGGAGTTGGGAATGGTTTATTTATGGAGCAAAGAGTATATCTTACAGCGAATCCAGTTATGACAATCCAATCATTTGAAACAGGTGTACTTGCATTTAATATTATTGACCCTGTTTTTTACCGCTTTAATTCAGACTTAAAAATCTTTCAATGCAATGATGGGATGAATCTAAGCAATGTAATGGCAGTCATTGATGGATCGATTTTTATCAGTACAAATAATGGAATAATCTTAAATCGAGCACATGGTACAATGATTTCGAACGTATTTATGCAATATCAAAATATTGGGATTAATGCCACTCGATCTTATAATATAACCATCGATGGAAATAGAATTGGAGGAATTGGTCAGATGCAAGTTGGGGAAATAGGGGTTTATTTAGAAAATTGTAATCGAAGTAATATTACCAATAATCCACGAATTATTGCAAACCGAATTGGAATAGAAATTTGGGATTCTGAAACTGTTATTTCGGAAAACGAAATAGAAGTTGATGGAACAAGTGAATATGATGATGGAGGTATAAAAATATCCTTCTCAGAAAATGCCACCATTGAACATAATTATTTCGATCTTTCGGAATGTCAATATGGTATTCAAACAAATAATTGTGTAGGTACAACTATTAGTCATAATAGTATTCTTAATAATAATAGTGGAATACGTTCTGCATGCATTAAGTCTGAAGGCAGTTCTGATGAAATCATTATGTCTAATGACATCCAAAATGAATTGGGTTCAAAGTCTGGAGGAATTCGTGCATTAAATTCAAGCTTTAATCAATATACTTGTAATGATCTAGCAAACTCTGAAGATGGTTTAAGAATTCATGTCAATTCTGAAATTCACACCATTCGTGGAAACGAATTTAGAGGCTGTAGAGATGATCTCATTATTCGGTCCAGAATTGGTTTACAAGCATTTGCAGGGAATAGATTTATGAGTGGATCGGTCAAAGCATTAGGCCTAACTAATTTCGATTTAGGAGATTCTCGCTTTCTTGTCAATTCAAATATAAATTTCCATATGCCTAGTGTTATTCAACCAAATAACAATCATTGGTTTGTTGATTTTCCAAATGAACCCAACTTTTTTAATGATTGTGATGATGCAGGACCAGGCTGGTTTAATAGCCCAAATCAAACATTTTTATGTAATTATTTTAGATCCTTGAAAAGACAATATGCTACTAATCCAGATCAAGTATTTGTGAAACTAGTTCACCTTATGAAATTTTATGGATCTAATCTACCCAATTGTATTCTTCAAGATCCACTTATTAATTCAATTTGTGGTTTAAAAGATATTGTGAAATTCTATAGAGATCTTAAAGTTAATAGAAGTGGAAGATTAGAAAGTCCACAATTAGATGCACTCCACAATTCATTCCTTCAAGCTCAAGGTCGAACTAGAAGGATCATGGCTTCAAGAATTGGTCAATATCTAAATCAAAACTATCAAGATTTTGAAACTGATATTCAAAAGCATAATTTAGCCCTGAATAGTTTAAAAGATAATCTTGACCTTTTGGATTGCCCTGCAATTGCTGGACTTTGGGCGAATGTGCTTTCTTCCAATATTAAATATCTAATTGACGGAACAATTGATCCAGAACTGGTTAATCATGCTCAACTTTGTTCTGATAGATATGGTGATGTGATACACCTAGCTAGGGCACTTGTAAATACTCAAGAAAATATTGATCTAGATATCTATGATAATTGTGATAGATACGAAAATACAAGGCAACGATCAGTGACTCAGGAACCGCCATTAAAACCACAATCAAATTCCATTTATCCAAATCCTGCAAGTAATCAAATTATGGTAGACTTTGAAAATGAATTTTCTGGAACCATTCAAATTAGGAATTTAGAAGGTAAATTACTAATGGAACGTGATGAGATAAAACAATCTAAAGCTGTGATTAACTTTTCATTAAATTCAGGAATTTATGTTTTAAGTACAATTTCAGTTGAGGGAGAAATCAAAACAGATAAATTTGTAGTTATCCACAATCCTTAAATTAAAAAATTCTTGCTTTAGCTTCATACTCAATGGAGCTAAAGCAAGATTATTATTAAGTGCCATCAAGCATGAAATAGTAAATTCCATCATTGAGATAATAATTGATATCTCGAAAATTCTGCAGAAATTAAGGTCTGACATCTGACGTCTAGCAGTGAAGCTGTCTTAAGTCTATTTTTTAAAATATAATCACTACTTTTGTCTTTTGTAAATCTAAAGCAAAGCGAATATGATTTATTTCTTCAGTCCTAATACTGAAAAAGTATACGTCCTTCAATCTACTATTTCCTTATCCAACGATGATCTTCAGAAATTGCAATGGCTTTTTGGCAATGCAAATCATCTAGATCAACCAACACTTAAAGGTCCTTTTATCGGACCTCGGGCAGCAATGATAACTCCTTGGAGTACCAACGCTGTAGAGATTACTCAGAACATGGGAATTACGGGCATACAACGCATTGAATCTTTTAAAGAAGTGGATAAATCTGCAAGCTTTGATCTAATGTTATTTCAGAAGTATGAGACTTTGGAGCAGACCGTTTTTGAGATTGATATTCAACCAGAAGCCATAAAAGAAATTGATGATATACAGGCTTATAATCTTCAAGAAGGATTATCATTAAATGAAGAAGAAGTAGGGTATCTGAATAAGCTGGCTACTAAGATGGGAAGGAAGTTAACAGATTCAGAAGTCTTTGGATTTTCACAAGTTAATAGTGAACATTGCAGACATAAAATTTTTAATGGCACTTTCGTGATTGATGGTGAAGAAAAACCAGAAAGTCTTTTCAAATTAATTAAGAAAACTTCCGCTGCAAATCCCAATCATATTGTTTCTGCCTACAAAGATAATGTAGCTTTTATTGAAGGTCCAGAGGTAGAACAATTTGCTCCGGATAAGCCAGAGGTTCCATCTTATTATGATACAAAAAATTTTAAATCTGTAATTTCATTAAAGGCAGAAACCCATAATTTCCCAACTACCGTAGAACCATTTAATGGAGCAGCTACTGGATCGGGTGGGGAAATAAGAGATCGTTTAGCGGGTGGAAAAGGATCGATCCCTTTAGCGGGCACTGCAGTTTATATGACTTCCTATTCTCGCTTAGCCGATAATAGACCATGGGAAAATAAAATGATAGAACGGCCTTGGCTATACCAAACACCAGTTGATATATTAATTAAAGCATCCAATGGCGCATCTGATTTTGGCAACAAATTCGGACAGCCATTAATCTGTGGTTCATTACTTACATTTGAACATGAAGAAGATGCGAGGAGACTTGGTTTTGATAAAGTGATCATGATGGCTGGCGGTATTGGATATGGTAAAGCGGAACAAGCTCAAAAAGATAAACCAAGCGCAGGAGATCAGATTGTAATTCTTGGTGGAGACAATTATCGAATTGGAATGGGAGGTGCAGCAGTTTCGTCTGCAGACACTGGAGCATTTAATAGTGGAATAGAATTAAATGCCGTTCAGCGATCTAATCCTGAAATGCAAAAACGAGCAGCTAACACTATTCGAGCTATGGTGGAACAAAAGGTCAATCCTATCGTATCAATTCATGATCATGGTGCAGGCGGACATCTAAATTGTTTGTCTGAGCTAGTTGAAGATACTGGAGGAAAAATTGATTTGACAAAATTACCTCTTGGAGATCCAACCCTTTCAGCTAAAGAAATATTAGGGAACGAATCTCAAGAAAGAATGGGTTTAGTGATTGCTGAAAAAGATTTAGCATTACTTCAAAAAGTGGCAGAACGTGAACGGTCTCCAATTTATAATGTCGGGGTAGTTACTGGAGATGATAGATTTACTTTTGAATCTTCCAAGACAGCAGAAAAGCCATTAGATTTAAATTTAGAAGACATGTTTGGAAGCTCTCCGAAAACAATCATGGAGGATTCAAGCATTGATAGAAAGTATAATGATCCATCTTATAATCAAAATCAAATTGAAAATTACATCGAAGCTGTCTTGAAATTGGAAGCGGTAGCTTGTAAAGATTGGTTGACAAATAAAGTGGATCGATGTGTTGGAGGCAAGGTTGCCATTCAACAATGTGTGGGTCCATTGCAATTGCCATTGAATAATTGTGCAGTGATGGCTTTGGATTATAAATCAAAAGATGGGATTGCTACTTCAATTGGGCATGCTCCACTTAGTACATTAATTGATGCTGCGAAAGGTGCAAGGAATGCAATCACGGAATCTTTAACTAATATAATATGGGCTCCACTAGAAGAAGGGATCAGTGCTTTATCCTTATCTGCAAATTGGATGTGGCCATGTAGGAATGAGGGCGAAGATGCGCGACTTTATGAAGCAGTTCAGGCCGTCTCTGAATTCGCCATTGGATTAGGAATTAATATTCCAACAGGAAAGGATTCTATGTCGATGTCTCAAAAATATAGTGATGGGAATGTGTTGGCTCCAGGAACTGTTGTCATTTCAGCTGCTGGACATTGCAATGATTTTACCAAAGTAGTGGAACCTCTATTTAAATTGTCAGGGGAATCAATTTATTATATCAACTTCTCCAAAGGAGGTTTTCAATTAGGTGGATCATCGTTTAATCAAACTCAAAATTCAATAGGAGGAGAAACTCCAGATACATTGGATGCGGAAGTGATTGGTAAAATATTTAATGGTATTCAAGAAGCAATTCAGCAAGAGATGATTTGTGCAGGACACGATATTTCGGCCGGAGGAATGTTCACTACTTTATTAGAGTTATGTTTTGCTAATAATAATGTGGGTGCAAGTATTGATCTTTCTGCAATTGAAGAAACAGATATAGTAAAAGTTGGCTTATCTGAAAATGTAGGAATTATTATTCAAGCTAAATCAGATGAGGCGCTAGAGGCACATTTAAATCAAAAGGATATTCCGTTTAATAAAATTGGGAATGTTTTTGAATCAAATACACTTGATATTCATAACGGTTCAACTAATCTTAAATTAGATATTTCTCATCTTAGAGATACTTGGTTTGAAACGTCTTATTTATTAGATCAAAAACAATCTGGACTAAAAAAAGCGAAGGAGAGATTTGAAAACTACAAAAAACAAGCATTAGAGTATATTTTTCCTGCTGATTTCACAGGTCAAATTAGTTATACGGGTTCACAAAGACCGAAAGCCGCCATCCTTAGAGAAAAAGGATCTAATTCTGAAAGAGAAATGGCTAATGCATTATACCAAGCTGGTTTTGATGTGAAAGATGTACACATGACAGATTTGATCTCAGGTAGAGCGGATTTGACAGAGATTCAATTCCTTGGAGCGGTAGGGGGATTTTCAAATAGTGATGTTTTAGGATCTGCAAAGGGCTGGGCTGGTGCATTTAAATATAATGAAAAAGCCAAAAAAGCATTGGATCAATTTTTTGCACGACCAGACACCTTATCTATAGGTATCTGTAATGGATGTCAGTTATTTTTAGAATTGGACCTTATAAATCCTAATCACGATCAATTGGCTAAAATGCATTGGAATGATTCGCAAAAACATGAAAGTAATTTTACTTCGGTGAAAATTAAAAAGAATAATTCAATCATGCTTGCTAACCTAAAAGGGGTTAATTTAGGAGTTTGGATTTCTCATGGTGAAGGTAAGTTCAATTTACCAATGCCAGAGGATCAATACAATATCGTTGGAAAATATGGTTATGACGCCTATCCTTCCAATCCTAATGGTTCAGATTATAATGCGGCGATGCTTGTCAGTGACGATGGTAGACATTTAGTGACAATGCCGCATATAGAGCGCTCGTTTTTTGCCTGGAACTGGGCGCATTATCCGGAAAATAGGAAAGACCATGTTTCTCCGTGGGCAATGGCGTTTCTAAATGCTAAAAGTTGGATTTTGGAAAATAAATAAACATTCAAACCCTTGAAGCAATTTAATGAAGGATCAAATAATAAAAAGTTTAATATCTTAGCCCTTGATTTTTAATAAAAAAATAATATATATTTGCCGTTAGCCTTTCATATGATATATTTTTATCATTCGTTATTGATTTTCAACACTTTATAAACTTTTTTTGAAATTATTTTGTTACCTTTAGGTATTCATTTTACTATAAGTCGGAAACAAAACTATTATTTAGGAAAAATTGGAACAATTTTTTCATTAAAAACTTTACTCTTTTAACCCAAGATTATTTTTTTATTAAAGACCAAAGTTAAACATTAGATGTATCACAAAACAATCATTCAGGGAAGATTAGAATTCGGAAATCCAAAAAGTTATGAGAAGGTTGTAAAATTGTTTCATAGTAGAGCAGAAACCTATTACAAGTCAGACATACTTTTGAAAGAGGAAACCTATTTTAATGATGAAAATAAATCTATTGTCATCCCAAGAATGGTAATTCAGTCCACAGACAAAGCCTGGAAAAATACGGTAAACTTGTTAGAATATATTTCACAATTTGCAGTGTCAGGTTGGATTGGAGTTTGGATGACTGATTCTGGTACGATAATGAGATACGCGAAAATTGAACCTAATTGCGATAAGGCTGCCGTCCAATCCTTTTTAAAAGGGAGAAAATTATACGGTAAAAAAGGTAAAGAAAAGGAGGCATTAGATGCATTGTCTACTGCTATTTCTAAATATGATCGCCACGCACAAGCCTACGAACATAGAGCTTATGTTAATTTCAAATTAGGAAATATCGAAGATGCCCTATATGATTTTGATAAAAGTTTGAAAATCGATCCGACCAATCCTGAAGCTTATGTAGGTAGAGCTAAACTAAATTGGAAACAAGGTAAACAAAAAGAAGCCATTGATGATTTAGATTTATCTATTAAGAATGCGATAGCACTACAACCTGTTTATTGGAGAGCGCGTTTACTTAAGGCAGAATATTCGATAAAAATGAATGATTATAAATCTGCAGCTTTTGATTTGAAATGGTATACAAAAAGAAAATTTTTAAGCTCTGATAAAAATTTCCTTCGCAGAAAATATGCTTTTTTCTTATACGGAAAAGTGTTACTAGAATTGGAGGAATTCGATTCTGCATTTGCTGCTTTTGAAGAAGCATTGGCCATCACTGAATCATCAGATAGAATCAAAGAAGCAGATATCTTGATGCAAAGAGGGCTTGCCAGACAGAAAAATGGTAAAAAGGGCTTCCTCAAAGATTGGAAAGAAGCTGCTAGCCAAGGTTCTAAAAAAGCAAAAACGCTATTAGAAGCACATTCATAGTCAGATAACTTTTCCTATTACATGAAATAAATCTTGATTTATTATCTAATACTGAAATTTCAGTTTTAAGGTGAACTTTGTAAATCAACAAAGCGGCATCACCAATTCATTCCTATTTTTAGCTTTAATTTTAAATAAAAATGTTAATCTCTTAGGTTGACTTTATTAACTTTGCCGCGTCAAAAGAAAGTGAGTAGGTATTGCGTTATATCACTACTTTAAAAAAACAACATGGCATCAAAAATTAATTTTAAAATTACTTCCATTTTAGTCGTTTCATTTTTGTTAATGACGGTACAAGTATTTGCTCAAGTCACTAAAAAAAATGCAAGTGATAAATTAATGAAATGTTTCAATAAAGGTGTCAGTCTATCAAAAGCTGGGGATCACGAAGAGGCGATCAAACATTTTAATAAGGCTATTAAAAAGGATGCCCAATTTGTTGATCCATACATTCAGAAAGCAGTGGCTTTAGATAAATTAGGGCGGCCGCTTGATGCAGAATTGAATTTTAAAAAAGCGATAGCCATTGCTCCTGACTATGACCCTAGAGTATATTATGCGTTAGCAGAAGTAGAGTGGGAACAAAAGAAATTTGAAGAGGCAAAAATGCATTATGAAAAATTTATGACTTACAAACCTAAAACTTCTGGCCTAACCAAAAAGGCAAATTCTCAAATTGAAGATGCAGCGGTTATAATCCCTGCCTATAAAAATCCAGTACCTTTTAATCCAATGGTATTATCTGAAAATATTAATACATTGAATAGTGAGTATCTCCCTTCACTTTCAGCAGATGAGGAGGTATTTGTATATACGGTAAGAGAAAATTCTCAAGAAGATTTATACATCAGTCGGAAAATTGATGGAGAGTGGTCTCAAGGAAAGCCCATTGAAAAGATCAATACCCCAATGGATAATGAAGCTGCTCAATCCGTGTCGGCAGATGGAAGCATGATTATTTTTACGCAATGTAGTAAGAAGATTGGCTTTGGAGGTTGTGATTTATACTTTTCTCAATTTAGAAATGGACGATGGACAACAGCTTTAAATTTGGGCAGCACCATTAATTCATCGGCTTGGGAATCTCAACCATCACTAACCGACAACGGAAGAACTTTATACTTTAGTAGTAATCGAGAAGGAGGTTTTGGAGGTCGGGATATTTACGTAAGTTATTTTGAAAATAATAAATGGACGAAACCGATTAATATTGGAGAACCAGTAAATACTAAGGGCAATGAAGAATCTCCTTTTGTACATCATGATGGTGAGACGCTTTATTTTATGTCAGATGGACATCCAGGTTTAGGATCCTATGATCTTTTTATTAGTAGAAAGAATGGTGCAGCTTGGGGAGAAGTTAAAAATTTGGGCTACCCAATTAATAGTCTAGTAAGCGAAGGAGCGATGGTTGTAAGCTTGGATGGTAGCGAAGCTTACTACGCAACAGATCGGAAATATTTAAACAATTCTACAGATAAACCAGAAACAGATATTTACAAATTTGAATTACATCCTGTAATTAAGCCTCAGCCTGTAACTTTTGTTAAAGCCAAAGTAAGAGATAGCCAAACTAAAAAGTTGATTGGAGCATTTGTAGAAATTGTTGATTTAAATTCTAACAAAGTTATTTATGACGGGAATACTATTGATGTAGAATCCTTTTTAGCCTGTTTGCCCGCTGGCAGAAATTACGGATTGAATGTTTCAAAAGATGGTTATTTATTTTATTCTGATAATTTTGAATTAAGCCAAAAAGAAAATATAAACAAGCCTTTTATCTTAGATATTGAATTAAATAAAATTCCAGAAAAGGGGGTAGAAAAAGAAGATGATGAAGTGGTATATAATCAACCAGTTATTTTAAAAAATGTATTTTTTGAAACTGGCTCGGCTGAATTGAAATCAGCCTCCTTGGATGAATTAAATAAATTAAATGAATTGCTGATTAAAAACCCAGCAATCAAAATACAAATAAACGGACATACAGATAATGTTGGGCAAACGGATGCAAATCAATTGCTTTCATTAAACAGAGCCAAGGCCGTTTATTCTTTTCTGATTGATAAAGGTATAGTAGGTAGTAGATTGAAATACCAAGGATTTGGAGAGAGCCAGCCAATCGATAGTAACGATACAGAGGAAGGGCGGAAAAATAATAGAAGGACGGAGTTTATCTTATTAAAATAATATGGCAAGAAAGAAGAAAATCGTAGAAGACGTTGAAATCGTAGATTTTGGGTTTAAAGGAAAAGCGATTGGCAAAGATAAAGCTGGTCAAGTTTATTTAATAGATAATGCAGTACCCGGGGACGTCGTGGACGTTTTAGTATTGAGAAAAAAGAAAGGAATGCTAGCGGGCTTCCCAAAAAATTATAAAACATTTTCCCCTGAAAGAGTAGAAGCGCAATGCGGTCATTTTGGTGTTTGTGGAGGATGTGCTTGGATGAAAATTTCTTACGAAGCTCAATTAAAATACAAAGAGAAATCTGTATTAGATGCAATGCAAAGAATTGGAAAGCTAGCCTTTAAAGAGACTATTCCAATTTTGCCATCTGTTGAGCAAGTCTATTATAGAAATAAACTAGAATTTACCTTCTCAGATAAAAGATGGATCACTCAAGAGGAAGCAGCTTTAGATATAACCATAGAGAATCGGGACGCGTTAGGTTTTCACCGGCCCGGCGCATTTGATAAAATCGTTGATATTGATCATTGCTATTTACAAGGTGGAATTTCCAATGAGATTAGAAATAGTATTCGTGTCTATGCAAAGGAAAATGGCCTAAGCTTTTATAATATCACTGGTCAATCTGGTTTGCTTAGAACCTTAATTATCAGAACCACTACTTTAGGAGAAGTAATGGTCATCGTTACTTTAGGTAGAGAAGACAGAGAACAAAGAATAGGCTTGCTGACATTTCTAAAAGAAAAATTTGGAGAGCAAATTACTTCCTTAAACTATGTAATTAATACCAAAGGAAACGATACCATTTATGATCAAGATGTAGTTTGTTTTAATGGACAAGCATTCATCACGGAGAAATTGGGCGAGACTAAGTATCAAATCGGTCCAAAGTCTTTTTTTCAAACTAATCCTCTGCAAGCAGAAAAGTTATATGAAATTGCTGTGGCCTTTGCTGATCTAAAACCTACAGATTTAGTTTATGATCTATATACCGGATTAGGAAGCATTGCTTTATTCTTAGCCAAAGACGTAAAAGAAGTGGTAGGCATTGAAGAAATTCCGGAAGCTATTGTTTATGCTATTAAAAATGCGGAATTAAATAATTTATCAAATACGCATTTTTATGCGGGAGATGTAAAGGCTTTATTGACCAAAGATTTGATTGAAAAGCACGGGAAGCCTGATGTTTTAATTACGGACCCTCCGAGGGTGGGCATGCACGAAGATGTGGTGCGCAGTTTGATTTATCTAAGGATTCCAAAGATTGTTTATGTAAGTTGTAATGCTGCAACCCAAGCTCGAGACTTGAATCTTTTAAAAGAAGTTTATAGCTTAGAAAAAATTCAAGCGGTTGATATGTTTCCACATACCAATCACGTTGAAAGTGTAGCGCTATTAAAATTATTAGATGAGTAAGACGAGAAAATTTTTACAATTAGAAAGCGAATTGGAATCGTATAAAATATTGATGTCTAAAGCAATGGATTCCATAATCGATCAGGAAATCTCAAAGTATCCTATCTTCGTGGTACATCAACATGAGGTTGAATTAGGCGTTCCAATTGTGGATAAAGAACAGGTCACTGGCATTTGGTCTATCAATGCAAGTTCTTTAGAAGAGTTTGTTTATAAACAAGTCATCCAAGAGGATAAAGTAGAAGGGTTCAAGAAAGTCTATAAAGACCCTGCAGATTTTTATTGCGTTTTTGTACTGAGTGAACTAGGAGCCAATTTTCTTTTTATTCCTAAAGTAGCGGCACCTAAATAGATGTTAGCAGCCAATCTAGAAAAACAGGTAAAATTTTATTTTGTTTATGTAACTGTTATGTAACTAGTACATTGATGTTAAGGCATAACTTGTTGATATTCAGTAATAAGTTAATGTAATTTGTGAATATAAAGATTTAAATATATTACTAGACGAATTAAGAAGTCTCGATTCTGAAAACGAATGGGTTGAGTTTGAGACAAATAACTTAAATCCACAAGAAGTTGGAAAGAGAATAAGTGCTTTAGGAAGTTAAAAGAGAGGACCTTAGTTTCTCATACCTAGATCCCCAATGCTTCTTGGGTAGATACGGACGGAAATTACTTTGATATTTCAAAAAGCGAGAAAGATTTGACATTTATCAACCTTTGGTTTGCAGAATGTCAACCATGCATAAATGAAATCTCTCATCTAAATAAACTCAAAGAAGAATTTGACGATAAAGTGGAGTTTGTTAGTGTTTGTAGGTATGATATACAACAAGAATTCATCGATAAGCATGCCTACAATTTTAGACATTTAAAAGTAAATAAAGATAGCGTTGAATATTGGTTTCCTAATGTGGGATATCCAACAAATTATATAGAAGATAGAAATTCAAAAATTATATATGTTATTAAGGGGGTTGTAAATAAACCCAAAGAAATTGCTGTTTGGAATAACAAAATAAAAGCCGTTTTTAATTCACAATTGAAATAAAGGAAATAGCATCACATTATTTGAAACCCTTTTTTAAGAGTGACTCAGGATCAATAAAATTATTAGAACAAATCAATCCAACTTAATACTAAAAGCCAGTTCTTTCCCATTGCGAATTACAATTAAATTTATAGCATCACCAGGTACTTTGTCCCTCAATACTGCACCCAAATCTTCTCGGTTATAAATTTTTACCGCATTGCATTCTATAATTAAATCCTCTTCTTGCAATCCTACTTTGTCTGCTGGAGAATCTTTATAAATTTCAGAAATTAAAAGCCCTTCCAATTTGTCAGTTTGAAAAAGAGAGACGCCTAATTTTCCACGTTCTGCTAAGGTGCGCTCATCTAGCATCATTATATTTTCGTCTTTTTCTTCAACCATAACTTTGCTTTCATCTTTTTTATCCACTGGATGCTCATAGACTTTTTCCTTTGAGCTCAAAGTAATAGTTGATGAAAGGATTTTACCATCTCGAATATATTTCACTTCAATTTCTTCATTTACCTTTAACTTAGATAAATGAGAATATAGGTGATTCAAATTATTCACATCATCTTTCTCATTTATGCTGTAAAATTGGTCTCCTTTTCTAAGACCACTTTTAGATGCAGGTCCATCTTCAATCACTTTCACCACATAAACACCTTTATCATTTTGATCAACATAAATACCCATATATCCTTTTTGAGGATCGCTAGGATTTTGATCTTGATGTCCATTAATAATTATGGTTGTAGTAGATTCCGTACTTGATTTTTGAGCATTACTCTTGAAAGAGATAATAGTGCTTATACAGATTAGGCAAAACAAAAAAAACTGTTTAAGTTTCATATTAGTTGGTTAAACTAAGTTATAAAATATTGCAAGCCTAAGTTGGAAACATAAATCTATAATTTTTCACAACTCTATGTACCTAATAAAACGTTAAAGGTAAGTTAAATTAGATAAAAGGAAAGGTTATTTAATTCATTCAAATTTGTAAGAGTATAGATTATTGTGCTAATTTGTACATATTGATATTTAAGCATTTTCCAGATTATAACTTAAATGAACAAAAAAATTATTTGGGCCATTGTGGGATTGATGAGTATTGCTTTACTAGGATTAGTATTGATACAAGCTTATTGGATCTCTTGGTCTTTTAATTTAGAGGAAAGAAGGTTTAATGATCGGGTTGAAAAATCCTTAGTCCAAATTTCAAGTCGATTGCAGACCGCAGTGAATGCCAAACACGATAATTCACTCGACTTGACGAACTTGAAGAACAGCTTCTCAAAATTTTCTAATGATTCCACCCTTTTATCAGATGTTTTGCCAATAGCTCAAAAGACAAGTAATCCATTAAGAGGTAAGTCTTATTATGAAATGTTGCAAATGAAAAATATCATGAATCCAGTCTCTTTGGAGGACAAAATTGACTTGGAAGTCTTGAAAAAATTAATAACCCAAGAATTTAAAAATAGACGCTTACCAGCAGATTTTGATTATGGCGTATTTTCTATAAAAGATAGTAGCTTCGTGATTGTCAATGACCATTTTACCGTGACCGGACAGAATAATAATGTCTCTGTGACGGACATTAGCGAAAGCAACTTAAGAGATTCTCCATATTTTGTAGAACTGTTTACACTTAGTTTGGAATCTGATGGTATTTTAAAAGTGTTTTTTAGAAATAAAGGAATTCTAACAGGAAATATATGGAAGACGCTTATTGGCTCGATAATTTTTACCGGCTTAGTTTTATTCTGCTTCGCATATACCGTTTATGTGATATTTCAGCAAAAGAAAGTTTCTGAAATGAAGACCGATTTTATCAATAATATGACCCACGAATTTAAAACACCGATTGCGACGATTTCCTTGGCGGCAGATTCGATAACTAGTCCAATGATTGCTGATGACAAATCTAAAGTTGGACGTTTTGCAGGAATTATAAAACAAGAGAATAAGCGAATGTTAAGTCAAGTGGAGAAGGTTTTGCAAATGGCTTTGATCGATAAAAGTGATTTTAATTTGAAAGTCACCCAAATTGATTTACATCCAATTATACTGCAAGCCTTGGATTATGTTAAGCTTCAAGTGGTAAAAAGGAACGGGGAGGTAAGTTCAGACTTGAAAGCAACAAATTCAGTAATTGAAGGAGATCAAACTCATATTAGCAATATAATCCATAATTTATTGGACAATGCAAATAAATATTCACCAGAAAACCCGAAAATTTCTATAGAAACACGCAATGTTCCTAACGGAGTTGAAGTTATTGTTAAGGATAATGGAATTGGGATAAATAAAGAAGCCAAAAAACACATTTTTGACAAATTTTATCGCGTCCATACCGGCAATTTACATGATGTAAAAGGATTTGGACTAGGATTAAGTTATGTGAAGGCTATGATTACTGCTCACAAAGGACAAATTGATGTGAAATCAGAGCTTGGGGAAGGCTCTTCCTTTATTTTATTTTTCCCTCATAGACATAACATGTAATTTATGTTTTACAATTTATTAATAGAAATTAAAGATTTAACTATATTCAGATAATCAAAACAAATTGATAATGTCAGCAAACAAGATTCTTTTAGTTGAAGATGACCAAAATTTTGGGGATGTATTACGTTCTTACCTCGAAATGCACGAATTTGATGTAACGCTAGCCACTGATGGCTTAGAAGGCTTAAACGCTTACAAACAGGGTGAGTTTGATTTATGCATCTTTGATGTAATGATGCCAAAAATGGACGGTTTTTCTTTAGCTAAAGAGATAAGAGAAAAAGATAATGAGATGCCTATTATATTTTTAACTGCTAAAACATTGAAAGAAGATGTTTTAGAAGGGTTCAAAATTGGGGCTGATGATTATATAAGTAAACCATTTAATTCTGAAGAATTATTATTAAGAATTCAGGCAGTTTTAAAAAGAAGTCAAAAGAAAGCTGACCCTCAAGAGGATGTAAAGGAATTTCAAATCGGCTCTTACAATTTCAACTACCCATTAAGAATTCTTACCTATAGCGCTAATGGAGAAGAAGAGAAATCTAAGTTGTCTCCTAAAGAAGCACATCTTTTGCGCCTTTTCTGTATTAATAAAAATGATGTCCTTTCAAGATCTGAAGCGTTAACAAAGATATGGGGCGAGGATAATTATTTCACAGCTAGAAGTATGGATGTGTTTGTGACAAAACTTAGAAAGTATTTGAAAAAGGATGAGAATATTGAAATTGTGAACATCCATGGAAATGGTTTCAGACTTTTAATTACTAATGAAAGTGCTGAAATCTAATGTAGATACTCAGTTTTCCAATTTTATAATTGTAGGATTATCTTAAAAAGCATATAGAAAAATTAAAAAAGGAGATGTTTTAGCATCTCCTTTTTCTTTTATACCATTTACCTTTTTCGTATTAAATTAGGCAATTCCATTTTGAGGAACGATGGCCGGAGCAACTGGCCGCTGACCAATTAATCGCTCAACATCTGATTTCAATAAAACTTCTTTTTCCAGCAATGCCTGCGCTAATGCATTTAATTCAGATCGTTTATCTTTTAATAAATTTTGTGCCCTTACGTATTGCTCTTCTACTAATTTTCTAACTTCTTCATCAATCATTGATGCTGTTTCATCTGAATAAGGTTTGCTGAATTGATCTTGCTGCATTCCATAAAAAGAAACGTTACCCACTTTATCATTCATTCCATAAATCGCAATCATGCTATAAGCCATTTTTGTAACTTGGTCTAAATCACTTTGCGCTCCAGTAGAAATTTTATCAAATACTATCTTTTCCGCAGCTCTTCCTCCAAAAGTCATACACATTCTATCTAGCAACTGTTGTGTTCTAGTAATATATTCTTCTTTCGGTAAATATTGAGCATATCCTAAAGTGCCTATTCCTCTCGGCACAATGGTTACTTTTACTAACGGAGATGCATGTTCTAAAAACCAACCACAGACCGCATGTCCAGCTTCATGGTAGGCAATAATCTCTTTCTCGTCTGGAGAAATAATTTTATTTTTCTTTTCTAATCCACCAATGACTCTATCCAATGCATAATTGAAGTCATCCATATCCACCGCAGACTTATTTCTTCTAGCTGCGATTAATGCGGCCTCATTACATATATTGGCAATATCAGCACCAGCAAATCCTGGAGTCATTTCAGCTAATGCTTCCGCCTGAATAGATTCTCCAATTTTTATATTTTTCAAATGCACTTTGAAAATAGCTTCTCTACCTTTCAAATCTGGGCGATCAATTCCAATCTGTCTATCAAACCTTCCTGGTCTTAACAAAGCACCATCCAATACGTCTGGTCTATTCGTTGCAGCCATTAAGATTACTCCTTTATCAGTGCTAAAACCATCCATTTCTACCAACAATTGATTAAGCGTATTCTCTCTTTCATCATTTCCACCTTGCATGCTGTTTTTCCCTCTTGCTCGTCCAATCGCATCAATCTCATCGATAAATACTATACATGGAGCCTTTTCTCTGGCTTGTTTAAATAAATCTCTTACTCTTGAGGCTCCAACACCTACAAACATCTCAACGAAATCTGAACCTGAAATAGAAAAGAAAGGAACATTTGCTTCTCCCGCTACTGCTTTTGCTAATAATGTTTTACCAGTTCCCGGAGGACCTACCAATAAAACCCCTTTAGGAATCTTTCCACCTAATGCGGTATATTTTTTCGGTTGCTTTAAAAAGTCAACCACTTCCATTACTTCTTCTTTCGCTTCATCCAATCCTGCCACATCTTGGAAGGTTACATTAACTTTGGTATTCTTATCAAATAAGGTTGCCTTTGATTTTCCAATATTAAAAATTTGTGCTCCTGGACCACCGCCTGATCCAGATACTCTTCGCATTATGAATAGCCAAATCGCAACAATTAAAAATATAGGTAATACCCAACTTAGAATTGGCGTTAACCAATTTGTTTTATCTTCAAAAAATGGATCTACTTTGGCAACTCCATCAGGCAAATCAGCGTTAAGCGCATTTATTTGGCTGTTAAAGTATTCTGCTGATCCAATATTCATGATGTATTGAGGTCTAGATCCTAGGGTACTTTCCATTGCATCACTATATTGTGATTCCTTTAATTTATTCTCCTTAACATAAATGTACCCGTACTTATTATTGATGACTTCCAATTTTTCTAAATCCCCGTTCTTTACAATTTCAGCAAAACGGCCGAATGTAACAGGGTCTTTCGAAGGATTCGATAAGTTAATTAAGTTAAAAGATATTAAGATTAATGCAATTAAACCATATATCCAATACGAATTAAAATTGAACTTCTTAGGCTTATTTTCATCGTTATTATTATTCATTTCCATGTTTAAATATTATCTGCCTATTATAACGTAAAAAGGGGGCAGTAATGTTCAATAATATTTTATAAGTCTTCGTATACTGTTTTATCTGCATCACTCCAAAGTTCCTCCAACTGATAAAATTCTCGGGTTTCTGGATAAAATACATGAACTACTGTATTAAAAAAATCAACACAAATCCAATTTGCAGATAACTTACCTTCGATTCGAGATGGTTCAATTCCTAATTCTTGTTTTAGTCTTTTGCTGATATTTTCGGCAATTGATTTCACTTGAGTGCTTGATTCACCTTCGCAAACTATAAAAAAATCCGTGGAAGCATCTTCTAGCTTTCTAAGATCAAGTTTTATAATATTTTTACCTTTTATATCTTGAATAGCATCAATAATTAGATCATTTATAGACTCCTCTGTAACCTTTCTAAAAGCTGCTTCTGATGTTTTTGTCAAATTATTATCTTTTATTATAAATAATTAGAACTTTTGTTCTTTAATAAATTTACGATTTTTTTGGTTTCCATGCATCAAACAAAATTTATTGGACATAAAATAAAAGATTTTGCTCAATTAGACTCTACCAATCAGTACGCATTAGAACTAATATCAAAAAGCAATCCAATTGAAGGAACGGTCATTTCGACATCCTTTCAATACAAGGGTCGCGGTCAAATTGGCAGAAGCTGGCATAGTGGTCAAAACGAAAATACCACCTTGTCTGTTATCTTAAAACCTGATTTTCTCGAAATTCGGAATCAATATTATCTAAATATGGCACTTGCTGTCAGTATTCGTAGACTAATCGCTTCTTATATCCCTGAGAAGGTTACTATCAAATGGCCAAATGATATATATGTAGGAACTAGTAAAATTGCTGGCCTGCTCATTCAAAATGTCTTGATGGGTAATAAATATAATGCGGCGGTTTTAGGTATTGGGATTAATGTTAATCAAAAAATTTTCCCCAAGGAAATTCCGAATCCATGTTCTATTTTTCTTGAAACTGGCCTGCAAATGGACTTAAAAATATTCAACCAACATCTATATTTTTTGTTAGAAGAGCAATACTTAAAATTAAAAAAAGGATTTTTTAAATCTATTCATTTAGAATACCTTTCTCATTTATACCTAAAAAATAAACCATCAAGGTTTAAATTAAAAAATGAACATCAATTTGTAGGTATAATAAGATCCGTAAATGGTCTTGGTAAACTAGAATTAGAAATAGAAAATGGATCTATCAAGACCTATAATTTTAATGAATTAAAATATGTTTTACAGGAATAAATATGAGAGTAGCCTTACTTACCATTGGAGATGAAATATTAATCGGTCAAATTGTGGATACTAACTCTGCATGGCTAGGAAATGAGTTGAACAAGATTGGAGCTGAAATTGAAGAGATTAGATCTGTTTCCGATACTAGGGCAGGTATCTACAACGCCGTAGAGAGTTTAATGAAAAGCCATGATGTTATATTATGCACGGGAGGTCTAGGACCAACTAAAGATGATATTACTAAAAAAGTACTTGCTGAATACTTTAATGCTGAAATGCATTTACACGAACCTACTCTAGAAAGAATTCAAGAGATATTCAAAAAGTATAATAAAGAAATTTCGACCGCTCATCACGCACAATGTTACATGCCAGATGCTGCAGAAATATTGACTAATAAGATGGGAACAGCTCCTGGAATGTGGTTTGAAAAAGGGCAAAAAGTGCTGGTGTCTATGCCTGGTGTACCTCACGAAATGAAGTATTTAATGGAAGCGGAAGTTTTACCTAGATTAACCCAGCGTCCAGATGTACAGCAAATCGTTCATAAAACCATATTAACGATAGGGGAAGGAGAATCTTTTTTGGCAGATAAATTAGATAAGGTGATTAATCAATTACCTAAAAATATAAAAGTCGCATTTCTACCTGGAATTGGGCAAGTACGAATTAGGTTGACCGCAAAAGGGGATTCCAAGTTAGCACTTGAACATTTGTTAGAGGAGAAAACATTAATATTTAAAAAAGAAATTGGCGAGTATATTTATGGCTTTGGAAAGTTGACCTTAGCAGAATTTATTGGAACATATCTAGCAGAGAAAAATAAGACCCTAAGTATCGCAGAAAGTTGTACTGGAGGTTATATTTCCCAACTCATCACTTCAATACCTGGCTCCTCTAGATACTTTAAGGGGTCAGTTATCGCTTATGCTAATGAAATTAAAGAAACAATTCTTTCTGTGAATCCAGGATTAATAGAAAAGCATGGAGCGGTGAGTGAGGAAGTCGTTACTGAAATGCAAAAAGGGGTGGTGAATTTATATAACTCAGATCTTTCAATTGCCACTTCAGGCATTATGGGTCCCGGTGGAGGAAGTGATGAAAAACCAGTAGGGACGGTTTATATAGCCGTTGGAGATAAGGAGCGATTAAAAGTTAGGAAATTAAATTTATTTAAAAATAGATCATTAAATATTCAATATACAGCGATAAAGACCCTTCAATTGTTGAGGAACTTCCTTATAGATTAGCTTGTTATTTTCTATAATCTGGGAATTTATCATAGTCATCGTATAATTATATCTATAAATCTTTAATAAACAGCATTTTATATATAAAAAGTAAGCTAAAAGGCTACCATATAAATATTATTATAATTACATTCTTAATCACTAAATATTTAAGTATTTTTGTACTCCTTAATCCAAAAACAAAACCTTGCGTAAAAAATGGCAAAAGTAGAGTTAATAATGCCCAAAATGGGAGAAAGTATTATAGAAGCTACCATTCTGAATTGGGTAAAAAATGTTGGTGATACTGTTGATGTGGATGAAACTATTTTAGAAATTGCAACAGATAAGGTGGATTCTGAAATACCTTCTCCAGTATCAGGAGTAATAGATCAAATACTATTTAAAGTTAATGACGTTGTTGAAGTAGGGAAAGTGATTGCAATTATTTCTACAGAAGGAGAAGGTCCTTCTCAAGATATTCCCGCAGAAGTTCCAACCATTAAGGAAGTAGAGAAAGTGGAAAGCGAACCTATTGCTCCACCAGCTCCTGAGCCTAGTGTTGCAAAAGTAGCCGTTCCGGCGAGTAATACAAGTAATCGATTTTATTCCCCTTTAGTGAGAAATATTGCGCAAAAAGAACAGATTAGTTTAGACGTGCTCGATAATATTCCTGGCACTGGAATTAATGGAAGATTGACTAAGAAAGATTTAATGAATTTCATAGCTAGTGGGAAATTGATTTCAAACACGAATGGTCAGTCAATTGAAAGACCACCACTACCAGCCAATGTTACACCGCCTGTTCAAGCCATCGCTCAAACTAATAATAAGCCAGCAAGTACAGAAAGTGGTAATCAAATGTCTCCTTCTGTAAATGGAAATATAGAAATTATCCAAATGGATCGTATGAGAAAACTTATTGCGAATCATATGGTGATGTCTAAGCAGACTTCTCCGCATGTTACTTCCTTTGTTGAAATTGATGTAACCAATTTAGTCAATTGGAGAAATACGAATAAAAAACAGTTTTTAGAAAACCATGGAGAAAAAATTACTTTCACACCCTTGTTTATTCAAGCGGTAGCCAAAGCCATTGTTGATTATCCTATGGTGAATGTTTCTGTAGATGGAGACAATATTTTAGTTAAGAAAGATATTAATATAGGAATGGCTGCTGCTCTTCCAAGTGGAAATTTAATTGTTCCAGTTATAAAAAATGCCAATCATTTAAATCTTTTAGGAATTACTAAAAAAGTAAATGATTTGGCTAATAGAGCAAGGGCTAATAAATTAAAGCCTGAAGAAATCCAAGGTGGAACATTTACCATGACCAATGTTGGAACTTTTGGGAACAGCATGGGCACTCCAATTATAAACCAACCGCAAGTAGCAATTTTAGCTACTGGCTCCATTAAAAAGAAACCCGCTGTATTGGAAACCAAAGAAGGTGATGTAATTGCGATTAGGCAAATGATGTTCTTATCTCTCTCCTATGACCACAGAGTGGTTGATGGATTTTTAGGAGGATCCTTCTTAAGAAGGGTAGGAGATTATTTAGAACAATTTGATACTAATCAAATGGTTTAATTTAATTGTTGGAATGAATTGTAATTTAAAATTTCTTGTTTTACTCCTTTTGATTTGCGCTGCACCAAAGTTGGTCTTAGGTCAAATAATTAAACCTGCAAATATTAAAAAGGAAGCGGATAGTTATTTAGAAAATGGTCTCTATACTAAAGCTATTGATCTTTATAATCGCTATTCCAATATTAAACCTGGCGAACCTGAGGTTTTTTTAAATTTAGGCAAAGCTTATTTTCATAAAAATGACTTAGAAACTTCCCATCAATACCTTTCTAGTTTAGTAGATCTTAAAAAAAGAGATCCTGAAGTTTATTTATACTTAGGCAAAATAGCACATCATCGATATCAATTTGAGATAGCTGTAGTTCAGTATAAAAAGTTTTTAAGAAATTATAAAGCAAAGGACAACAAACGAAAATCAGTAATTGATAAAATTAAACGTTGCGCTAGTGGAGAAAGACTTAGCAGTTATTCTCAAATAGCTTATGTTGAAAATTTGGGTGATAAACTCAATACTAAATATGATGAGATAGCGCCAGTTCCTAGTCCAAATTTTTCTAGTAAAGTTTATTTTAGTTCTAATAGAGCAGGCAGCTTAGGCGGTCTTAGAAATGATGCTGGACTGAAAGATTCAAAGTATGGGAGCTATAACCTAGATATGTATTCAGTAGTTTTAAGTAATGGAGAATGGTCAACAGTGGAAGCTGCTAATCCCACATCCAACAGCCCTAAAAAAGAAGTTTTATTGGATTTTAATGGATCTGGTTCTGTGATGTTTTATTTGAAATATTTCGCGGCTAATAAGAGTGAAATTTATGTAGATACTTTTACCAACCAATCAGAAGAAGCAAGGCTTACACAATTTCATTCGAGATTTGATGCTGAAAATGGTGACAATTATTTAACATTCTTTGGAGATACGGTGACTTTGTTTTCAAGTCAAAGGCCTGGCGGATACGGAGGCTACGATATTTATTATTCTGTCTTAAGAAATGGAAATTGGACAGCACCTACAAATTTGGGCCCAACTATCAATTCTGCTTATGATGAAGTTTCTCCATTTTTAAGTACTAATGGAAGATCCTTATTCTTTAGCGCAAATAACCTGCAAAGTATTGGTGGTTTGGATGTTTTTAGAGCTGACTTTGTGGAAAATGAGGCCACCTGGAAAAATCCTAAAAATATTGGCCTGCCTATAAACTCGCCAGCAGATGATGTCTATTTTAGATTGGCACAAGATGGCATGTCTGCTTATTTTTCCTCTGACAGAAAAGAAGGTTTTGGAGAACATGATTTATATATCGCCTATTTTAAATCTGAAGTTGGTGCTCAATTAGGTATATCAAATCCAACCTATTTTGGATTAGTAGAACCGCAAATTGATGACATTGCTATTAATTCCACCAACCCAAGTGAAAATTCAAATGTTGAACAGAAAGAATACTTTCTTTCTCCAATTTATTTCGATGATAAGGATTTAATTATTAATCCAGTGAATAAGAAGATAATGGAGAATTGGGTAAAATTGTTATTAATTTATCCGAATCTTGCAGCTGAAATTCAAAGTCATTCCATAAAAACTGGCCCTGATTTATTTGACCTTTACTTTTCAATGAAAAGAGCGGAGAAAGTGAAGGATTATTTAATTAGTGAAGGGGTAAAACCTTCTCAAATTATTTCAAGAGCATTTGGTTCTAAATATCCAAGTGTGAAACCTGTCCTAAACGGAAACGAAGTAATTTTAGCTAGAAAATTAAATAGGAGAGTAGACATCAAGATATTAAACCAAGAAAGTAATAATGTCTTAGTTAATTTAGAAACGGCTCCCGTTCCTAATAACTTATTATCGCCAGAATTTGATCGTTATGAGAAAAGATTGCAAGGATTAAGTTATAAAGTTCAGGTTACAGAAACTAGACAATTATACAATAATGAATTAATAGAAAAATATAATCATAACATTGTTGAACAAGCTTTTCCTTCAAATGACTATAAATATGTCATTGGCTTGTATTCTAATTATTATTCAGCAGAAAAGGTTAGGCAAGAATTATTTGTAAAAGGAATATATGAAGCTTATGTTGTACCTTACATCAATGGAGTTAGGTTATCAAAATCTGAAGCAGTAAAATATTTTGAACAATACCCTGACCTCAAAAGATATTATGAAGAAACCAAATAAGTTTAATTTAAATCATTTTGAGTTTTTTAGAGAAAGTGTTAAAAATCTAAAAACAGTAGGGACTATTACTCGAAGTTCTGATTATCTCTGTAAAAGGATGATTAAGCATGTAGATTTTGAAAGTGCAAGGATTATTGTAGAATTAGGCGCTGGAGATGGAGTTATTACTAAACACATCTTAAGGAGCATGAGCGAAAACGCCAAACTTATTGTTTTTGAAGTTAATTCATCATTTTGTGACGAACTTAGAAAGATAGAAGATAATCGACTTTTAGTAGTAGAAGATTCTGCAGAAAATATGGAAAAATATGTAGGAAATAAGGTAGACTTTTTTGTATCTGCCATACCTTTTGTTATGCTACCAAAGGAACTAACTCATAGTATTTTAAACATTTGTAAAAACGTTCTAGCATCCAGAGGCAAATTTATTCAAGTGCATTATTCATTGGTTACTAAAAGCATTTATAAAAAAATATTTGGAAATGTAAAAGTAAACTTTGTTCCTCTAAATGTGCCACCAGCTTTTGTGCTGGTTAGCCAGCTTACTTAAAATATTTTAATTGAATCAGATGCTTGGAAATCAGATGTAGTGAATAGAAGAAAATAACCTCCTCCTCCTGCTCCACATAACTTCATATAATATTGCTCCGTATCCATGCCTTTTTGCCAATAGCTAGCTACTGATTCCGGAATCATTTCTTTAAAGTATTTAAATTGAAGCATACTGATCGATTTTATGCTTTCAAAAATATCGAATTCATCAAAAATACCATTTATACATACCTCATTTAATGACTTAAGCTCTTTAATTACCGCTGTAAAATTTGCTTCCTTTAATTTTGATTTAAAAAGAGGAATGAGTTGATGGGCTTGTCTAGGAATTTTTGAATCGAATAAAAAACAATTGAAATTACATTTTAGATCTTTTTCAATCATTTGTACACCGTGATTGCTTCTTTTAATGGCTGAATCTAAATAAATTATTAGCGGATCAAATCCAGAGCTGGTCCCATGAAAATATGCTTCCATTTTCGAAAAGGTAGACTGGAGCACATTCAAATCTTCGGATGGGTTAAAAAAGTATCGATCATAAACAGCAGCAGTCAATGCTGCTGAACTTCCCAATCCTTTGCCAATGGGTATGGAAGCATCTAAACGTAGTCCGTTTAATATTTCATTATCAAAATTTGAAGCATCGAATGTCTTAGGAAAAGTGCTCAGTAAATATTTATAGAATCCATTTAAACTTTTATCTTTTGTTCGACTACCGTCAAATTTCCATTGCGCATAATAGGCTTTAAATGGAATGCCAAGTGCAGTTCCATCCACTAAAACCGTGTACTCTCCAAATAATAAAATTTTTGAGTTAAAATACCTTCGCTTCATCCTTGCCAATTTACAAATTTTATTTATTAATTGAAGAGGCCATTATTTATAAAATAAATTCGCAATTAAATGTCTTTGCTTGAAACAATTAGCTATATTTTCATCTTATTATAATGTGAACTCAAAGAAAGGATATTGAAAAAGAAGGACGCAGATAAGTTAAGTGATAATGAAAGTGATGTATTGAATTCGATTAAAATGAATCGAATTATTTTACCTATTATGATTGGATTAATTGTGGTAGGCTACTTACTGTATAAACAATTCGATCCAGCGGCCTTTCAGCATATTTCATGGACAGAACATAGTTATCTTTGGCTAGGGATAGCCATTTCATTTTTAGTTATTAGGCACTTGTGCTATTCCTTTAGATTATACTTATTGGCTGATGGCAAGTTTACTTTTCGAAAAGCAATAGAACTCATCTTTATTTGGGATTTTAGTTCTGCGGTTTCTCCAACAAATGTCGGCGGCTCTGCCGTTGCCCTTTTTGTCTTGGCTCAAGAGAAATTATCACCTGCAAAAACTACCAGTATTGTAATTTATACAGTAGTGCTTGATGTCTTCTTTTTTATAATGACACTATTTGTTTACTATTTATTTCTAGGTCCGCAAATGATTCAGCCAGGCGCAACGCATTTGGGTGATTTTGGTAAACTAGGCAACACGTTCTTATTTGCCTATTGCTTTATGGCCTCTTACGGCTTTTTGTTCTTTTATGGCTTATTCTTTCGGCCACAATGGGTTAGAGGGTTCTTTCATTATTTGTCGAAAAGGAAATGGTTGAAAAGATTTAAAGAAAGCTTATCAAATCTTGGAGATGATTTTATAATTGCTTCCAAAGAAATGAAAACGAAGTCTTGGACGTTTCATGTAAAAGCTTTCTTAGCTACATTTTGTGCCTGGACAAGTAGGTTTATTTTACTGAGTTGTCTAATTGTAGCTTTAGTACAGTTTGCTGAATTCGACTTTAATACCATGTTTACCAGAAATGCACGTATAGAATCAATGTATCTAATTATGGCATTTAGTCCAACTCCCGGTGGAAGTGGTATTGCAGAAGTTGTATTTGGCAATTTCCTAAGTGACTATGTGCCTGCAGGGATTTCAGTAATTATTGCATTTTTATGGAGATTACTAACATATTACTCTTATTTGATTGCAGGAGCTATTGTTATCCCAAATTGGATCAGGAAATTAATTAATCAACGAAAAAATTCGAAATAGTTTAGATTCCTTTAAACCATTGCTGGAACTGCTCTCCTAATAGAGGTAAAGGCTTCATTTCTCCATTAGCAGCAGAAATTAAACTCATAATCCAGAATACCAATACTGCTATCCAAAGTACAAAGTTTACAAAAGGAATAAATGATCCAATAACACTGATGATGATTAAGCCTAACATTTGTCTAATGTAAAATGCGGCAAATTCGTCTTTTTCCTGACCGTTCAAGACTAGCGCTATAATCCAACCAATTAAGGTAATGTGTGCAACGATTGCTTTAGTTTTTCCGTCCATTGTTTATATGGTTATAATCTAAGTTTTTAATAATTAATATTAAGGTACGACAAAATATTTCTATTTACAACTCGAATGAGTAATTGGTTGGCTTGGGTGATTTGTTTGCGAATTAGTGTTTAATATAGAATACTAATTCAAAGAGAATCAGCCAACCATAAAATCTCAGCTGCCATACCTATATTGTCCTCTTTGTCTATAACATTCTTGGCCAATTGATGCAAATTTTCTTGTTTTTTAGGACCTGCTATAATACTTTGGACGCCTTGGTGAGCATTTATAAGTTTGATAAAATTTTCTTTAAGTGGAGCATTTTTCAAACCAGCTAATCTACCCAAATCATTGGCGCTTAAAATTTTACTCAGGCGTATACTTTCAGGAATTTGTTGGTAACCTATACTTATTTCAGTCACTGATTGTACAATTGTATGGATGGCTTCTCCACTTGCTCTAACATAATATGCCCGACCCATTCTTCCCATCAAGTCTATTTTATGAGGATCTATCCGATTTCGATCATCAATAATGACATCGTCAACATGCATCCGAATTACTTCGCAAATGATTAAATGACCTGCGCCTCCTTGTTCACCTAAAGGTTGCACTTCTTTCACCTTGCATTCCATGTTTACAGGAGACTCTTTTACGCGCGCCGCCTTAACTAAGTCACTTTCAATTGGCGTCAATCCCGCTTTTTCAAATTCACTAATACCAGTATCGAATTGAATGCTGGTTACTGCCATTTGTCGAACGATGTCATAGTTGACCACATTCACTACACATTCGCCGCTGTCTATTACATTTTGCAAAGTATCCTTTGTCGTATTATCAGAAACTCTTCTATTAGAACTGAAAACAATAATCGGTGGATTGGAACTAAATGCATTAAAAAAACTGTAGGGGGCTAAATTGTTGTTGCCATTTTTGTCTATAGTACTTACAAAGGCAATAGGTCTAGGAGCGACGGAAGCAAGTAAAAATTGATGTAAATCTTTGGTACCGATTTCTTTTGGGTCTATTTTCATAGCAATAAAATTAGTTAAAAAAAATGGCTAAATAGAAAGCTTTTTATTTTCTATTCAGCCATTAATAATAGAGTGAATTGAATCTCAATTCGCTTTATTTTATGCTTATTCTTTCATGATTTTCATGAAGGACACTTTATTATTTTTATTGTATATTTTTATGACATACATTCCACTTTGGAATCCAATAAGATTGATATTTCCTGTACTTCTAATATTATCAAAAGTGGCCAACTGCTGACCATTTAAAGAAAATAATTCTACTTGCTGAATATTCTGAGCTGGAGCAATATTTAGATAATTAGATGCTGGATTTGGGAATGCTCTGAATGGCGAGACTTCTATTTCTTCGCGGGAGGAGGTAGCGTCTTTTACTTCTAGGTGATAATCTAATTTTAACGAATCATTAGGGTTACTGAAGTTGTAAGCAGTAATTCTAAAATCAACATATCCTGGAATTGGTTTTCCAAGGGGAAATGGAGTTTCGTAATAATCATATGAATATAAATGCATGTCCCACGATCCTGTAGAATCAGCTTCTAATATAAAAGGAACTGGTGGAACATTAGCAGGTGGTTCATAGCAAGCTTTTGGATCACAAACTGCAGTTGCAATTAATGGTGAAATGTCGGTAATTACTCTTTTCCATTCAAAAGATTGTCTGTTAGTTGAGATGTTTTTAAAGTAACCAGCAGCTTTTATATCAGTATAGTCCATTTGATCGGCTAGAAACTGAATAATTGTATCTTCTGCTACTTCAATATTGAATGAAATTTGGCTCTGTGAAATGGTAATAGAGAAAAGGGATAGACTAAATAGTATAATTTTTTTCATACACTTTAATTTTTTAGAAATTGAATCTTACTTAATATTACGTAAATATAATAATCTTGAATAAGAAGATGAGAAAGTTTACTTAGGTTTGTCTAAATTAAGTCAATACAAAATTGAATGTCAGGGTTTTAATCAAGCCATATTTTGTCAATTTTATGACTAATGTTAATTCTAATTCACTTCAAGACAATCTTTTCTCCTTTTTTCTATCAATCAACTAGAATAAAGTATATTTTGGGGTAAATTATTAAAAAATAAAAAAAATTAGTATATGAAGAATCGCTACATTTTAATTTTGTTATTTGCCTTTGTCTTAACAATTGGGATAAGTCAACCAGACCCATTATCTACTCCTCCAACAATGGTTGCCACAGATATAGCAGGTAATGAGGTTGATTTACAACAGATTTTAGATGAAGGGAAGGTTGTAATTGTTGACCTTTTTGCAGCATGGTGTTCGCCATGTTGGACCTACCACATGCAACATGTTTTGGAAGATGCATACCAACAATGGGGGCCTGCTGGTACAGATGAATTAGTTGTCTTAGGAATAGAGGCAGAATCAAGAAACACAGCAGCTCAACTGACCGGTACAAGTGGGGCAGGGGTCTTACAATCTTTGGGAGATTGGACTGATGGTATATCTTATCCTCTGATTGACGATGCCTCGTTTAATGATGCATTTAATCTAAGTTACTTTCCTACAGTAATTGCTATTTACCCAAATAGATTGATGTTTGAAATCAGGCAGCAACCACTAAATGTTATTAGAGATATTTTAGATCGAAATCCAGGATTGGCTTCTGAAGATAGAGATGCCAATGCATTAAGATACACAGGAACCGATAAAACTTGTTCTGATGCGGATATTAAATTTATTTTACACAATAATGGAACAAAAAATCTAACAAGTGCAAATATCCAACTTATAGATAACGGAGAAGTAATTTTAGAATCAGAATGGACTGGAAATCTTGCTACTTACGAGCAAACAGAAGTTTCTCTTGGAACGATTGATTATGTTGAGGAAACTAAAAATTACATAATAAATGTTGTTAATGAATCAGGAGAAGTTACTTCTGATAATAATGAAATAGATGCAACTATAGCAGCATATAAAAATGATAATGAAGAAATTATTGTAAAAATAGTTACAGATTTATATCCAGGTGAAACAACTTGGTTTATAAGAGATAAAGTTGGAAGAACTGTTGCTTCAGGAGCTTATCAAGCAGGCCCAGGCGAAGCTGGCGCTGGTGGAGTAGATGCAAATACTACGCATTACCATAATGTGACTTTAGAAAATGGATTAGGATGTTATTCCTTAAATGTAAGAGACTCATATGCAGATGGAATGGGTTCAGCAGATATAGATGGTGGAGATCCATATCCAGGGTTTGAAATATTAAATGCTAGTGATAGCTCTGTAATAAAACCTTTACTTCCAAATGATTTTGATTTTGAAAGCAGTTCAACTTCAGAATTCGAATATATCGAAGCAACTTCAATATCCACAATCGAAGGCCTTGCAAACATCAAACTATTCCCTAATCCAGCTGTTGATCTAGTAACGGTTGAATTTGATTTAGAAAACAGTGATGCTTTACAAATCTCCGTGATCAACACAATGGGACAAGTAGTTTATCAAAATGCAGAAATTGATTATTCCTATGGACAAGTTCAGGAGCAAATCAACGTAAGCAACTTCAATGCTGGTTTATACTTCTTAGAAGTATCTAATGCAAACGGAGAGAAAAATACATTGAAATTTAATGTTATAAAATAAAAGCAATTTAATTTGCTAACTCAACAAAGAGGCTGTGTTTTTCGCAGCCTCTTTTTTTAGTTATAGATTTCAGTATAAGTTCCAAGTTCCAAGTTCCAAGTTCCAAGTTCCAAGTTCCAAGTTCCAAGTTCCAAGTTCCAAGTTCCAAGTTCCAAGTTACAAGTTCCAAGTTCCAAGTTCCAAATTCCAAGTTTCGAGGGATTTTAATGGCGGCTGTTAATTTAAATTATACTTCCATTTAGAATTGAGATAACTACAAGTATATAAATTAGCCGTAGGGACGCGATTCATCGCGCGCAGTACCACAAATTTACAACTTGTTATAGATCGCAGCGAGTCGAAGAATCATTTCATTTCCCCCTTTAAAAAATCATGCATTGCTTCAAAGCCCATATTACCTCCAACAACATACCCTTTAGGATCAATTAAATATTTAGTAGGAATTTCTTTGACACCATAATCAATAGCTACTGCGGTCTTCATTCTATTAAAATCAGCAAAATGATAAGGCCATCTATATCCATCTTTTGCAATGGCTGCTTTCCAGCGTTTTTCATTGGTTTCTAAACCAATACTAATAATTTCAAAGTCGGAAGCATTTTTAAATGTTTTACCATGAAAGGTGTCGTAAATTTTTACTAATTCATCTGCTTCTGCTCTGCAAGGGCCGCACCAAGATCCCCAAAAATCTAGCAATACATATTTACCTTTAAAGTTTTCTAATGCTAAAGTTTGCCCATTTTCCATCTGGACAGAAAATGCCTGAGCAACTTCTCCTTTATTGAATTTAGGTTGTTTATAAATGTACATTCCAATGAAAAAAATCACTGCTAAGACTAAAAGAACATTAAGGATTTTATTAAACATATAAAAATCGATTTTGATTCTAACATCAATTTACAATAAGAGGTTTGTAATTTGCAGATTTCCTCAGCCTAAATGTCGGTGAATGACGATTTTATATGATTAGATCAGGGTTTCCATCTTATACAGTTCTCAAAATCTCTGACACCAAAAGCCATTTATCTGTCAAAATGGCTTATTTTGGGGATGGCAAAAGAATTGCTATATCTAAAGAAAGATTAAATGTTTAATAAAATTCGCAATATGGTCAAGAAAGGTGACGAAACGGCTACTGAAAAGAAAGATCAGGAAAAAGAGCCAGTAAACAAAAAGCTAGGTAAAAAAGAATTAGAGAAGCACCTGATAGAAACGGAAGCTGAATTAGCAGAACTAAAAGATAAATATTTAAGAATTTTTGCAGAATTTGACAATTATAAAAAGAGAACCGTAAAAGAGAGAATCGAATTGATGAGTTCTGCTTCTCAGGATTTAATGCGGTCCTTCCTGCCGATTCTAGATGATTTTGATAGAGCTAAGGCATTGGCAGATGATGAAAATTCACCCGAATCCATCAGTGATGGGGTTTTATTAGTTTACAATAAAATGCATAGTGTTTTAAGTGCGAAAGGATTGAAATCAATGGATAGCGAAGGAGTGGTTTTTGATCCAGAATTACATGAAGCAATTTCTGAAATTCCTGTGCCTGATGAAGACGCAAAAGGGAAAGTATTTGATACTGTTGAGAAAGGATACTATTTAAACGAGAAAATTATCCGACACGCGAAAGTGGTTGTTGGTAAATAATAAATTATGGCGAAAAGAGATTATTACGAGGTATTGGGAGTTTCCAAAAATGCAGACGCACAGGAAATTAAAAAGGCTTTTAGAAAAGTAGCAATCAAATATCATCCGGATAAAAATCCAGATAATAAAGAAGCGGAAGAAAAATTCAAGGAAGCAGGAGAGGCTTATGAAGTCTTAAGTGATGAAGATAAGAAAGCGCGCTATGATCGTTTTGGTCACGCAGGAATGGGTCAAGGCGCTGGTGGATTCCGTGGCGAGGGAATGTCTCATGAAGATATCTTTAGACAATTTGGAGATATCTTTGGCGATGGGAATAGTCCTTTTGAATCCTTTTTTGGAGGGGGAAGAAAAAGGCGAGGTGGTGCTGGCGAGAAAGGCTCGAATCTAAGAATCAAAGTTTCACTAACCTTAGAAGAGATTTCAACGGGAGTTAATAAAAAAATAAAAGTAAAAAAGAACACTACTTGTAATACATGCAAAGGCTCTGGTGCAAAAGATGCAAAGGCAGTCAAAACCTGCGATACTTGTGCAGGGTCAGGATATGTAAGGCAGGTGAGATCTACTTTTTTAGGTCAAATGCAAACTACTACTGCATGCCCAAATTGTAGTGGAAGTGGACAAACGATAACTTCAAAATGTAATACTTGTAACGGAGAAGGCGTTAGTAAAGAGAATGAAACGATTGCAATTGATATTCCAGCTGGAGTAGAACATGGAATGCAGCTTGCGAAAAGAGGATTTGGAAATGCAGGTAAACGAGGAGGTCCAGCCGGTGATTTACTAATTAATATAGAGGAAAAGAAGCACGATTTTTTGAAGCGAGATGGAATGAATTTAATATTTGATTTGTATCTTAATTTTGCAGATGCTGCCCTAGGAACTTCTAAAGAAATACCTACTTTATCTGGTAAAGTCAAAATTAAAATACCAGCTGGAACACAACCTGGGAAAATATTTAGATTAAAAGGGAAAGGATTGCCTTCGGTTCAAAGTTATGGCACGGGTGATCAATTGATTAATGTAAATATTTGGACTCCAAAAAAATTGAATGATGAAGAAAGAACAATGATGGAGCAATTAAGAGAAATGCCTAATATGGAACCTAAGCCAGGGAAATCTGAAAAAGGTTTCTTTGAAAAAATGAGGGATTATTTTAATTAAAAGTCAAAATTTGAAATGTGTTAAATGTGTTTTATTGATGTTGGTTATAGCCTCCATTTTTAGTGCTTGTGGAGAGAAAACATTTTATACCAATACCATTGATTTTGATCAACAAAAATGGTTTTACGAAAATACCATTGATTTCGAATTTGAAATTACAGATTTAAAAAGTAAATACGATTTATTATTAGATATAGATTTGTCTAAAGATTATACCTATCAAAATATCTACGTGAAGATCTTTACCCATTATCCATCAGGTAAAGTTGTGGAAGACTTAGTCTCCTTAGATGTAATGGACAAGTTTGGTAAATGGAATGGAGATTGTAACTCAAGCAAATGTACCATTCAATTACAACTCCAAAAAAACACCATGTTTCCAGAATCTGGAAAATATAGGATTCGAATGGAACAACACATGCGCGAAGATCCGATTTCCGAATTGTCAGGAATGACTTTCAAGATTATAAATTCCGAATAATGATCCGCAGGATCTTTCTCCTCCAATGGGTTTCAACCCATTGATACCGCAATATTTCAACCAACCTTCCCAACCCATTGATACCGCAATATTTCAACCAACCCTCCCAACCCATTGATACCGCAATATTTCAACCAACCCTCCCAACCCATTGTATTTCCCAAATAAATACCTTAGATTATTTGAGAACACAATACACACACTATGGAAGAGAAACTTTCCTATCATGTTGTAATTACAACACATAACTCCCGTACGTCACAACGGATGATAAAATACAGAGTTCAGAAAGGCCCTGCAATAAATTTCTCATTACAGGAGGAGATACGCTTGATGCAGATTATTAAGGACATCGTTCATAAATATGAAATCGAAATGGTTTCTTGTAATGTTTGTAAAGATCATCTGCATTTTTTGCTTTTCTGCAAAAAGCACGAATTACCGGATAAAGTAAAAACATTGAAGTCTTTGAGTTCAAAAAACTTTTCTCCAGGTGTTACACTTTGGTCGCAAAAATATTTTAGTGTTTGTTGTATTACATTTAATTTTTATAACAATATTATTTTTACAGGACTCGAGTGGAATACGAAACATTTTAAAAATGCGATTTCCTATATTCAGAATAATCGGAATAAACATGATTTAATTGATTCGATCGAATTGAAAGAAATAATAAATTCATGTATTATTAAGAGAGGATAGTGTGATGGATTGGTGTTTCAATGGTTGAAACCCATTGGAGAATAATTCCTTCGGAGTTATTCCCGAAATATCGGTTTCACCTCTTCATATTCCCCCTTGCCAAAATTCGGTTTACTCGGTTTGCTCGGTGGACTTGGTGGAACAATCGAATCATACTTAAAGATAAATCCAGGAGTTCGTATAATGGAATCCACAAATACAATGGCATCATTCAAAGCATCTTCATGACAATCGGATATAAACGATTGTCTATACAATCGAATTTTTTCATTAAGTATTTTATCCATCCGCTCTTTTGGGCTCAGTGGGACTGAAGCTTCTTTGTTTTGAAAAGAAAAGGCAATGAGCAAGAACATAATTGTGCATGCAAAGAAAATTATATATCGAAAATTTATTTTCATTTGCCGAGAATTGATTTTATTTCTTTTAGTCGAACGGCTTTAATGGAATCAACCGATCGTTTGTAAACCAAGTCATATTCTATTTTGCAAAGGGAGTCTAGTTCAACTTTTAATATCTCAGTTTCATTTCTATATAAAGTATCAATTACATTCATCTCAGCCATTGTAAGTGGTCGAATCTCATCCGTACAGGATGTTGACCCTATGTATATACATGTAATTAATATGAAGGTATAGCTTAAACTTCGCATTAGCTTAATGGTGATTTTTTTCGTAACTCAAAATTCTGCCCTAAATAAACTTTCCTTACCATCTCATCAGCGGCTAGCTCTTCTGCAGTCCCTGCTTTTAATATTTTTCCTTCAAACATTAAATAAGCGCGTTCGGTAATGGATAAAGTTTCCTGAACATTGTGATCAGTTATCAATATTCCGATGTTTCTGTCTTTTAATTTTGAAACAATGCTTTGAATGTCCTCTACAGCAATAGGGTCAATTCCTGCAAAGGGCTCATCCAATAAGATAAATTTTGGATTAGTGGCTAAGGCCCTTGCTATTTCTGTCCGTCTCCTCTCGCCACCTGATAATGAATCTCCACTATTGTTACGAACTTTTTCCAAACCAAATTCTTCCATTAATTCTGCTAGCTTATCTTTTTGTTCTCCTTTTGATAATTTAGTCATTTCAAGAACCGCTCGAATATTTTGTTCTACCGAAAGTTTTCTGAAAACAGATGCTTCTTGTGGTAGGTATCCAATGCCTTTTTGTGCTCTTTTATACATGGGCAAATCAGTAATGTCTTCATTTTCTAAAAATACATTACCACCATTAGGTTTTATAAAACCGACCATCATATAAAAAGAAGTAGTTTTACCTGCTCCATTCGGGCCTAGTAGCCCAACAATCTCTCCCTGGTTAACTTCTACATTTACTTTGTCTACTACTTTTCGACGCCCATAATATTTTTCAAGATCTACTGCTTTTAAAATCATTTTTCTTTCCAATTAATGATTAAATCCTTATCCCAATTTGCTCTTAAATCATCGATCACACTAATACTTATCAATTCTGCTTGGCTTCTAGTGTCATAATTTGGTCCATCCCATTTTCCGTTTTTATTAATGTCTTGTACAATTTTTAATTTGTACTTCACTGGTTTTATCAAGCTTAATTTTTTTGAATAGACACTATCTACCATTGTACTTTCTTCAAATATAGTGTTGTTTCCATTATCTAATGAAATAATATATTGTTGATCTTTATTTAGCCCATTTATTTTAAGATTTAAATTGGCAAAATCTTTAATAGAAGCAGCTTTAAATTTGTAGCCTGTACTATCCGACCTTACATTAAATTTATCTGTCAAGGCACCTTGGTTTAAAATTAATTGATAATTTATACCTGCTTCCCATTTATAGTCTATACTCAATATTTTATCTGAAATAGTGGCATTAAAATTTACATTGCTTAAACTGCTGTCCAATAAATTAATGGCAGATTTGTTTATTACTTTCAATGGTCTATTATAATTTAATCGAATCGATTTACCAACACTCAATTCTTTTTTATTAAGGTTTTCAGCAGAAGTGATTTTAAGTGGACTATAAGATTCATTAGTTCTATCTTTTGTAATAATTAAAGTATCTGCCCAAAGTGTGTCATAGCTTGTTATGATCGTCCAAGTACTATCAGAAAAATCATTGTACCATAAGTATATACTATCTTTAAGATAGGATATTGTTGTATTGTCCCTTTGATTCCCAAGGTCTAATTGTACAGCTTTAGGACTGGCACTGAATCCTAAAACTACCAGTCCTCTTTCTTTGATTTTTTTAGCGATTAATCTCAGTTCGGGCTCGTTTGTAGAGGCTCTTATATTTAAATTTATCGAGCTATCCGCTTCAATTAAAATAGGATCATTTAAGAAGCCAATTTTCTCGTTTCCTTTCTCAAATTTAAAATTTCTGTTAATGTCTTCAATGGCTACTACCTTGTATAATCCATTTTTTATATTTCCAATTTTGAAGTTACCTGTCTTGTCAGTTTGTGCAAAGTAGAAAGGCTTCTCAGTATAAACTACAGAATCTGCAAGATTATCATAAAGCATAACCGTCATGTTCTCCATTGGTTTGCCATCTAATGCATTGACCACATTTCCCTGAATGGACAAGGAATCTATAAAAGCACCAGTAGAAAATACAAAGCTGTAATTCTTCAGAATATTGTTCGCAGTAATATCTTTAACGGCATCACCAAAATTAATAGTATAAGTTGCATTTTCTCGAAGCACTTCTTCTTTATCAAATTTAATGCGGATACTTTTTCCCTTTACAAAAATATCAGGTCTTTTTTCAGTAGGAGGGGAGATTACGATTTGATTATAGGCATCTTCAAGTTTAACCCATTCATTAAAGTAAATTTCAACTTCATCTGGTCTGAAATTAGTTTGCTGATTTGGGGTAGAGTTATCTGTACTAATTTTTGGCGCTGTCTCATCAACAGGCCCACCAGTTGGCAGTTGCTGATTGGCACAACTGGTCAAGCCAATAAATAATATATAAATTCCTAAGCTTTTGAGAATCGCCATTAACTTTTTTTGTTTCTAGGGTGAAATGAAAGTAAGGTTTCCCGAAGAAAATCTGTATCTAGATGCGTATAAATTTCAGTGGTTATTATGGATTCGTGTCCCAACATATCTTGAACCGCTTTTAAATTCGCTCCTCCTTCTACCAAATGTGTTGCAAACGAATGCCTAAAAGTATGCGGACTGATATTTTTATCAATCCCAGCCTCCTTGGCTGCTTTTTTTACTATATGAAAAACCATTACTCTAGTCAATTGCTTGCCGCGTCTATTTAGAAAAAGTATGTCTTCATGACCTTTTTGTATATTCATCATTGATCGTCTAACTCCTTCTATATACAATTGAATCTGCTTTATCGCTGCCTCCCCAATAGGAATTAACCTTTCTTTATTATTTTTGCCAATCACTCTAATAAATCCAAGATCAATATACAGATTCGAAATTCTTAAACCTATCAACTCACTTACTCGTAATCCACTAGAATATAAAGTTTCCAACATTGCCCTATTTCTGGTTCCTGTTTCATGGCTTAAATCTATGCTCGCCAAAATTTGGCTGATTTCATCATAGCTCAAAACATCAGGTATTTTTCGTTTTAATTTTGGACCCTCAATTAACTCCGTTGGATCGTCATCGATCAAATCCTCTACTAATAAATATTTGTAAAACGCGCGAATACCGGATAATATTCTAGCTTGACTTCTTGGGCCTAAGCCTAATTCATTGATGAATAATATAAATGCCTCAAGATGATGGAGTTCGATCACTAATGGACTAATACCTTCAAATTGAAGGTTGATAAATTCCATCAATTTGTCAATATCTCGCGTGTAAGCATCAATAGAATTTGCAGAGAGTGATCTTTCTAACATCAAGTAAGATTTAAATCCATTTATACCACTCTTCCAATCCATAAAATCAATTCTTCAATTTTGATACTCACTATAACATTCATTCTTAAATATCACTGCAAATATAAACCTATAAATTAACATTAAATTATCTTTGCGCCACCTGAAAGTCAAATTATGAAAGTCCAAAATCTTATCTTGTTTTTTGTTGTTGGAATTTGCGCTCATTTAAATGCTCAAATAGCCACTCCCCCTGCAATTAGTTTGGAAAATCCTTATAACACCATGTATGTTCATTTGTATTATTTGCAAAATGATTCTTATGAACCGGCAAAAGCAGCAAAAACTATTTATCCATCAGTGGATAGTCTTGATGCTGTAAATGATGCTATTAAATTAAAGCAAATTCTTGATGGGAAAGGTTTATATGTCTATTTGGATCAAGTCCCTCAACAAAGTGATTATAGAGATTCTATTAGCAAGCAGAATTATTATTATCCTTTTAAAGAACAATTGCCAGGATTATATCTCGAAAGGGTAAATGCTAAATGGTATTATTCAAAAGGCAGTATTGACCTCATTCAAAAGATGTACAAAGAGGCATTTCCATACGGCACAGATCGACTTGTTAATCTACTGCCTAAAACTGGTCAGAAAAGATTTCTTGGTCTAGCGCTTTGGCAATATTTAGGAATAATAATATTATTTGGCTTAGCCATAGTCCTTCATTTTATTCTCTCTAGACTTATTAAGTCCTTAGAAGGTTTTATTTTAAAAGGCTGGATTAAAAAATTAAACATATCAAAAGAATATTTATGGAGGATTGCTAAAATTCTAAGCTTACTTTTAATTTTCAAATTAATGGCAAATTTATTGCCCGTGCTTCAGCTACCTGCTAATTATTCAAGCTTCGGTATTAAGATTTTAAGCATAGTTAGTATTGGTTTATTTGCCTTACTTGCCATAAGACTTGTTCAAATTTTTGTAGCCTACGGTAAAAGCTTAGCATTGCAAACTTCCAATAGGATGGATGAACAATTGTTGCCAATCATCGATCGATTTGTAAAAATTGTTATTGTCATTTTTTCTATTGTTCAAATTCTTAGAATCCTTGATGTAAATGTTACGGCACTAATAGCGGGTATATCTATCGGTGGTTTGGCCTTAGCATTAGCTGCTCAAGACACAGTTAAAAATTTAATTGGTTCTGTATTAATTTTTATCGACCGTCCATTTCAAATCGGCGATTACGTGGTTGGAAGCGATTATGAAGGGACCATCGAAGAAGTTGGTTTTAGAAGTACAAGAATTAGAACTTCGGATACCTCATTAGTTTCAGTTCCAAATGGAAACATCTCTAACACAGCTGTTAAAAATTTAGGAGCGAGATATTTGCGATTATTTAGCAAAACAATTGCCATTGCAAATACAACCAATAGTAAGCGTATAGAAATGCTTACTGAAAGTTTAATGCGTCTGATTCGCTTGCATCCAAAATCAAGAGAAGATATGACCCACTATGCACATTTAGTATCTATCGAACAAAGTGGGGTTTTATTAAAAATGCAAACCTTCATAAATGTAGATAGTTTCGCTACTGAATTAAAGGTAAAAGAGGACTTCTTAATAAACATAACGAAGCTATGCGAAGAATTAGACATTAGTTATGCCAATCCTAATGCGCCAGTGGTCGTTAACAATCCACCGCCCCTAAGATTGGAAAATATAGATTATGATAAAAGGCTGTATGACTTTTTCCAAGCCTATCAAAATCATATGGAAGAAAAATATAAAGAGTAATTTAAAACGGCTCCGCCGAGCAAAAAAACTTATAAAAATATAAACCCATAAACCTTTAAACTTCCTCTCCTTGGGTGAATTCACCTATTTAATCTATAGATATAAGCCAATGCATATGGAAGAAATTTATTCAATTATTAGATAATAAGCGATTTACTTTAATTTGACCCTATATGAAAAAGTACCTATTATGAAAATTTAAATACGTTAAAAGTTTTGTTCAGTTGTCCTAAATTTTGCACATTTGCTGCTTAATGTGTCAAAAACTTACATATTCTTAACATAATATTAACTTTGACACAGCACATTTTAATGTGAGACGTTTATGAATAGTATTTATCGTTCAATTATTATTAACAAAAAGATCTTTATTGTATGAAAAAATTTACATTTTGTATTTTCATGCTTTGCGCTTTCGCCATTTCGATGGTAGCTCAAAAAACTGTTTCAGGAACAGTAATTGATGCAGATGGCCTTCCTTTAATAGGAGCAACGGTTATCGAGAAAGAAAATCAAAGCAATGGAACCACCACGGACATCGATGGAAAGTATTCCATTCAAGTAAAAAACAATGCTACCCTAATATTTAGCTCTGTTGGATTTAACAGCCAAGAGATTAAAGTAGGAACTAGTAATATTTTAGACTTGTCAATGCAGGAAGACTCAGAAATCATTGATGAAATATTAGTAGTTGGGTATAGAAATGCCGCAAAAGCAAAATCTAATGTTGCTGCACAAGTAGTAAATGCTCAAACTATTGAAACAAGACCTAACGCATCTTTGGTCCAAACTTTACAAGGACAAATTGCAGGTTTAAATATCACAAGTAACTCAGGTCAGCCTGGGGCAAATAGTGAAATTAACCTTCGAGGAGTGAGTTCTATTAATGGTAATACAGAACCATTATTTATAATAGACGGTACTCCAGTAGATGAAGATAACTTCAGAAGTATTAACCCTGCAGAAATTGAATCTGTTACTGTATTGAAAGATGCAGGAGCAACTGCAATCTATGGTAACAGAGGAGCTAATGGAGTAATAGTAATGAAAACTAGAAGTGGTAAATTTAATTCAGGTTTGAAAATTGGTTATTCACTACAAGTTGGAAAATCAAGCAGACAATCTAATGACTTTGATTTATTAAATGCTCAAGATTTATTGAGATTAGAAGCAGATTTCGGAGCAGGTAGAGGTTCTACCATTTCTGAAGATTCAATTAGTAGAGTTGTAGGTACTGATTGGTTGGATTTCTTTTTCAGAGAGCCAGTCATTCAACAACACAATTTATCTATTCAAACAGGGGGGGATAACTTCACCACCTACACGAATTTTGGATTTACAGATCAACAAGGAATTCTGAAAGATAGTGGATTGAAAAGATATAATCTAAGAACTAATCTTAATGGAAAATCTAAAGATGGAAGATTTAATTTTGGAACTAATCTTTCCTTAAATTACTCTTCAAATGATGAACCTAATAGTATTGGATCTTCTGCAATTAATAGAAACTTTGTATTAGGGGCATACATGTCAGTGCCGTATATTTCTATTGATGAATATGTAGATGGAGCTGAATTAGTAAGTAATCTTGCTTTCTCAGATACGCCATTATTTTTATATGATAGATTATTAACCTATACAAGATTTCAAGAAGAAATTAAAGCTATTGCTAGTGTAAATGCGAGCTATAAAATTTTAGACAATTTAACGATTGCATCTACTATTGGTGGAGATTTTACTGATCAAAATTTGACGAGAGCGGAAGGACCAAAATCTTTTAATGCAATTTTATTCGGTGGTGGTGATCCAACTCCTGGATTCCAAGATCAACAAAATGGGAGAGTGTTCTCTTATAACTGGTTAAACTCATTAACTTATTCTCCAACTTTTGGTGATCACTCATTATCAGTAGGATTATATACAGAGTATTTTAAAGCAAATTATAAAACTTTTGGATTCAGAAACGAAGGTCTTGACCCTAGAACTTTTTCTCCGGGTGATGGATCTGGCTTTGTTGATGATAATGCAAATAATGATTTATATTCTAATTCTGTAAATGCTAATATTTTAAATGCAGGTCTGTTCTCTTATTTTTCTAGTATCGATTATGATTATAAAGAAAAATATGGAATTGGTGCAACTATTAGAAGAGATGCATCTTACAGATTTTCAGCATCGGAAAGATGGGGTACCTTCTATTCTCTTTCTGCTAGATGGAATATTAATAACGAATCATTTATGGCTAATGGACCTTTCGATTTATTAAAATTAAGAGGATCGTGGGGAGTAACAGGAAACCAAAGAATAATTGATGCTGGAGGACTATTAAACTATTTTGGAGGAGCAGATTTAACTGAAAACTTCTTTGCGACAGGCTCTGGATATGGAGGAAGAAATTCTTTAGCACTTTCACAAATTGGGAATACAACCTTAAAATGGGAAACTGTTGAACAAGCAAATATTGGTTTGGATTTTGGTTTATTTAGAAATAAATTAAGAGGATCAATTGATGTTTATACCAAAACTACGGAGGATCTATTCCAAAGTAGACCCGTATCTTCCATAAATGCAACTACTACTCTTGACGCAAATGTTGGATCTTTAAAAAATTCAGGATTTGATTTACAGTTAAATTATGATGTATTAAAATCTGCGAACGGTTTTAATTTGGCACTTTTCTTCAATACAAATTACAACAAACAAGAAGTGATTGATTTACCTACGCCAGATGGAACAATTCAAAATGTAAACTTCATTACTAGAGAAGGTGGAATATTGAATGAGTATTATGTCTATAGATATTCAGGAGTAAACCCTGCTACTGGAGAACTTCAATTTTTAGATGTGAATGGAGAGATTACTGAAACCCCTAGTCCTGATACAGATAGAATAAACACTGGAAAAAACAGATATCCTGATTATTTTGGAAGTTTTGGTGCAAATATGGGTTGGAAAGGAATTTATCTTGATTTACAATTTAATTATACAAAAGGAATTTATAGATATGATTTCGATTATGAAGATGTAACTGATCCTACTTCTATTGGTCAATTTAGAATGTCAGCAGATTTACTAAGAGCATGGCAAAATGAAGGAGATGTAACAGATATACCAGCATTACGTGCTACAAATCTTTCACTAGATGATAACTCTGATCGTTACCTTTTTAAGTCTGATTACGTAAGACTTAGATTTATTAGATTAGGTTATAACTTCTCTAAATCAATTCTTAATAGTATTGGTTTAAGTAGAGCAAATGTTTATGTGAATGCTGAAAACTTAGTAACCTTCAGTAGCTGGAGAGGATATGATGCAGAAGGAATTGGTAACACAAGTAGAAACTTCCCTTCTCCAAAAATATTTACTTTTGGTTTAGAGGTTGGATTTTAAAATTAAAAATTAGAAATAATGACAACAAATAAATATATAATATTATTTTTTGCTTTAATATTTTTTGCTTCATGTGAGGATGCAATTGAAATTACACAACCAGGAAGATTTTCTGCAGAAATAGCTTATTCAACTGTGGATGATTTAGAACTAGGTCTTTTTGGAACTTACGATGAATTAGATATAACGCCGCAAATGGCTTTTACATCTAATTTTACAGATGAAATATCTATTGGATTTGATAATGGTGGACAAGGAGTTGATATATATGGATTTATCTTTAACTCAACTAGCTCACCTGCAAGTGCGCTTTGGCTAAATCAATATCAAGCCATTAATGCCGCAACAAGGCTGATTGAAGCTTCGGCTTTAATTGAAGTTTCTGATGATGAAAGAGATCGATTTAATAACATTGTTGGACAGGCTTACGCAATTAGAGCATGGTCACATTTTCAACTATTTTCGTACTTCACTCCAGATTATACAAATGATGGTGATTTATCTGTAATAGCGGTTGATTTTGTTCCTGAGCTAGATCAAGAATTAGGAAGAAATACTGCAGGAGAAATCAAGGCATTGATTAATAGAGATATGGATCAAGCTGAAGGATTACTAACTGATGACAATACGGATAGAACTTTTATTAATAAAGATTTTATTAAAGCTTTAAGAGCGAGATTTTCTGCATACATCCAAGATTACGGAACAGCAGAAACAATGGCAGCTGATCTTACTGCAAGATACCCATTAGCTACTCAAATCTCATATTTCAATATGTGGTTAGATGATAATTCTGATGAGGTAATCTTTAAACTAGAAAGATCATTTGGTGATAATTATGATAGACAGCAAACCGACAGAGATGCTGGTGGCTGGGCTGGTGCAATCTACGCTTTCGTTAACGCTACAAAAGATGGCGGACCTTACTTTGAAATGAGTAGGTCTTTATTTAACCTGCTTGATCCGAATGACGTTAGATACAGTTCTTATATTGATACATCATCATTGATAGATCCAGATTATGTTACCAACGATAATAGAAAATTTGATGACATTTTAGTTATTAGAAAATATCCAGGTTCAGAAGGGAACCCTTTGATGAATGATTTAAAAATATTTAGATCCTCGGAAATGGTTCTAATTAGAGCAGAGGCTGCTGCAGCAAATGGAGATTTAGGTGCAGCTGCAAATTTCATAAAATTGATTAGAGATGCTCGATTTGGTGGTGGACAAGACACACCAAGTTATGGGTCTGCAGAAGAAGCATTTCAGGATATTATGAGAGAAAGAAGAGTCGAATTAGCTTTTGAAGGACATAGATACTTAGATCTTAAACGTTTAGGTCAGAGAGCTAATGTATCCCTTGATAGAGATCAATTCGATTGTGAATTTAACGGTGCTTGTGAACTTGCGAATGATGATTATAGATACACATTCCCAATTCCTCAAATAGAATCAAATGCTAATTCAGTCATCCGTGAACAGCAGAACCCTGGTTACTAATTAGGTGTGATCGTTTAAAAAATAAGGAGATTGTATCTTAATTGATGCAATCTCTTTTTTAGTATATTCTATCTTTTCCAAACATATATTCACGAATTTGTAATTCTTTAGGCAGATTATCAAGTAATTTGGGCATAAAATGTGATACTTATTATTTATATTGGTGTAATTAAACTTTGAATAAATGTATAAATACCTAGCACCTTGCCTAATTGTTATATGCTTTAATTTAAATGCTCAAAATTCTCCTTTTTGGAATGTTGAATTAAAGGCTACAAACTTTTCTGACAGAATAGTACCACCAGCAAATTATCAAACCTATTCATTACATATTGAAGACCTTAAAGCTGAACTCCAAGGCCTATTAGCTGATGGCAGTTTGAACCTTGCTTTCCCAGTTGGGGAAAATCATTTTGAAACCTTTAAAGTCTATGAAACGTCTAATATGGCGCCAGAATTAGCTTTAAAATACCCTTCAATAAAATCATACAAAGGACAAAGTAAAAAAGGCTCTAGTATTAGATTTGATCTTTCAGAAAAAGGACTAAAAGCAATTATAAATCGGCTTGGTGAAAACACCATCTTAATCGAACCAACTAATGCTATAGCTGATCAGTACATGATATTTAGAACTAAAGATATTCAGTTACCAGCAGGAATGGAACATCAAGGTTGCATTTCAAAAGAATTAAATAATGAGCAAAGTCCCAGCACAGCAAACCATAACAATAACTTTCAAAGAGGTGCTCCTTCAGATCTAGTTACCTACCAAACCGCCATCGCTACCACCTTTGAATTTTCACAAGACAAAGGAGGCACGCTATCTTCAGTAATGGCAGAGCTAAATACAATTGTAAATAGAATAAATCAAGTAATGATCAGAGAAGTTGGTATTCAATTAGAACTGGTTGCTAACAATGATACCTTAATATTCTTAGATGCGGATGATCCATATTCAAATGGAGATTTACCAGAACTATTAGTTGAAAATCAATCTACCATTAATAGGAGAATTGGATTTAGTTCTTATGATATTGGTCATGTATTCGGTACGAATGGAGGAGGCTTAGCAAGACTAGGTTCTGTCTGTGATTTATTCAAAGCAAGAGGAACTTCTAATACGTTCGGAGCATTCGCAGATTTTTATTTTTACGTTCTTGTCTGTCATGAAATTGGTCACCAATTAGACGCTACCCACACCTTCAATTTTTGTGAAGAAGGAAATGCGTCAAACGCTACTGAAAGCACAGCCTATGAACCTGGAGCAGGCAGTACCATAATGTGTTACTCAGGAGCAAGTTCCTGCAGCAACAGGTGGTTGCAATCAAGAAACGATGATTATTATCATACGAATTCTTTAGAAAGAATTTACAACTTTACAAGGTCGGGGAATGGCGCAGATTGCGGGTCTAATGAAAGTATTTCAAATAACACACCTGATATAAATTTAAACTATATTGATGGCTTCGTGATTCCTAAAGGGACTCCATTCAAATTACAAGGTGAAGCTACAGATTCCGAAAATGATCCGTTGACCTATTGTTGGGAACAATATAACTTAGGACCAGTTAGTCCCTTAGGTAATCCAATTGAAAATGCACCCGCATTTAGATCATTTGAACCCATCCCATTTAATGATCGAATTTTTCCTAGAATGGCAGATTTGATTTCTAATACCAATAATGATGCAGAATCACTCACCAATCAAGGACGGGATTTTAAATTCAGATTGACAGTTAGAGATAACAATGTGGATGGAGGAGGTTTCGCAATAAGTTCTGTTGAATTTGAATCCATTACAGATGCCGGGCCTTTTCAAATTTTAAATTATAATTTTGGGTCGAGATCATTTTATGAAAATGATACGGTGCCTTTATTTTGGTCAGTTGCGAATACAGATCAAAGCCCAATAAGTGTCTCTAAAGTAAATATATTATTGTCTACAGATGGTGGCTTAACCTATCCTGATACATTGATGAAAAACACTGATAATGATGGTGAGGAAAATTTAATTATGCCTATTGTGAGTGAAGATAAACTAGCGTGCAGATTTCTCGTAGAAGCAGTGGACAATATATTTTTTAATGTAAATAGAGCGGATTTTGAAATCCTAAAAGATGTAGTAAGTAATGATGATTTAGGAGACAATAGTCAAGTGAAATTATTTCCTAATCCAGCTTCTCAATATATCGAAATTTCTATAGCAGATATTCCATTTAATAACGTCAATGTGGATATCTTTAATATGCAAGGTCAATCTCTATTACAATCTCAAATCAACCAATCAATTAGCAGAATCCCAATTTCGAATTTATCTAATGGGATTTATTTTGTAAAATTTGAAATAGATCAGAAGGTGTACGTTAAAAGGTTTGAAATCCTTCGTTGATTCCATTCTAAAATTCATTGGACTATTTCTAAATTTTCTATTTATCACTTTGGTAAATGGAAAAGCTTTCCTAGTTTCCTCGGTGGAAAAGCCGTTCTAACCTAATGGATTTAGTTTTAGGACTCGCCATTTATTTAATCACTTTTAATTTCGTAAGTTTACACATATAAAATTTCCTAATCTAAAATTTAATAATGAAACAATTTTTTACATTTGTTTTCTTCTCTTTATTTACCCTTCAAATCGGCCAATCTCAATGTGATATGCCCGGCGGTAGTTTTGAAGATTTTTTAGATGTTACTGCTGACATTGAAAATGATTTCAATGTGGATTTAGACGACCCTGTTTTTATATCACAGCAATGGGTTCCATTAGTACGATTGTTACTGTTTGCTTTTAGTGAAGCTTTTAATACGTTGACAGGATTGGAGCTCACTCAATTCATTGCTAACGGTTTGGGTCAAGGGATTTACACACCCGGAGCATTAGGCACCGAAAGAGCCTTGAAGCTATCTCCTGGTGAGTTTATTAATTTAGCTGATGCATACATGCCCATGGAATGCGGAGATCGTCCAGAAGTTTTAAGGGGTCATTACCGACACCTTGGAGCTCCAAATGATACTTTGATAGTCTATACCATCTTAAATGATACCATAACAAACTTAGATTTCTTATCTGAAGATTTCGAAGATTTATTCCCTATTATTACAGGCTACGGTTTGCTTACTATAGAAGGAGGAGCAGATGAATATACATCTTTTGAAATTCCGCTTACTTACAGTAATGATGATATTCCGGATTCTGCAATGGTTTACCTCATCAGTGTAGTTGATTCAGCTTCAATTGCAAATGGAAACGAGGCCTATCATGTAGTGGATGAATTCTCTTTTGGAATGGCTACCTCTTCTATTAGGAATTTAAATAATGCGGACTTAATTAATGTTTTTCCAAATCCAACTAGTGAAGTGATTAATGTGGAAAGTGAAGAAATGAGTATCCAAAGTATTAGAATCTTCAACACTTTTGGACAGTTGATGTATGAAAGTATTAATAGATCTTATAAGGAAACGATAACCATAAATTCGTTTAGTCCAGGAATCTATTTTGTAGATGCAGATATGGGCGAATTTGTTTCTAGGAAAAAATTCATGATTATCGAATAGCAGACATAAATAGTGGCCTTTCAAATATAAAAAATGCTTTCAGTAAAATGAGAGCATTTTTTGTATTTTAGTGCTACAAATAAATGTCAATGAAACCATTATTACTGATCTTACCACTTATGTGTCTTTTTACACTAAACTTAAGTGGCCAAAGATTACCATTTTTCATGCCGGAAGACGTAGAGTCTACCACCCTAAATGTAAAATGTTATTGCAGTCCAGGTGTTGAATATAAATCTAGGTCACGTGGATTAGAACTCTCCTTTACAAGAAATACTAGCGCAGATTTGAGAGCCGAAGATGGTAGCAATCTAAGCTTCCCTTTTTCTTCAAGAAGTATTAATTACTATAAATTTAGCTTAAGATATCCAGTCATTAATAAAGACAATTTAAAAATTATCGCGGGAATAATTTATAAACCAGAGCAATTCAGATTTAGATCAATTGGCTCAGAATTTTCACCTGTATTTGCAAAGTTAAATGAAGTAAATTTAAAAAGTAGTGGCTTCGAAGCTATCATTGTAAAACCGATTAATGAAAAAATCTATACAACATTCAGAGTTCGATCTATATTCAACGGAGATTATAATGGTTTAATAAATTTTGATAGTCGTTTCGCAGTTTATAATTTTTCCGCAGCAATTGGATTCAAAACGAGCAAATGGAGAGAATGGGCAATTGGATTAAATTATTCTGATAGTTTTAGACGGTCCATTTTATTACCATTTTTAATTTATAATCATACTTTCAATGAAAAATGGGGCATAGAATCAGTCCTTCCAGCTTTGCTTAATGTAAGGTACAATGTCAGCCCTAAAACTATACTTCTAACGGGACTTAGATTTGCGAGTAGTAGTTATTCTCTGAGATTGGATGATGGGATCAGTAATGAAATTTTTGCTTTAAATCATTCTGAAATAAAATTCACAGTAAATGTAGAACAGAAATTAAGCTCTTGGTTCTGGGTAGATTTTGCATTAGGTTATCAATACAACTTCAACACAGACTTTGAGGCTCAATTGGATGCTAATGATTCTTTTCAGGTTAGGCCGAAAAGTTCTCCTTTCTTTAAAATTGGTATCTTCTTATCACCACCTGATGATTTCCTAAAATAAAGACCTTCTGAAACTCCAAAATCCTTTTTGGAATAGTATTTCCAAAAATTATTTTTATCCAAAGTGCTCCTCAAAAGCATCAATTTTTCTATATTTGCAATCCATTTTAAAAATGGCGAGGTAGCTCAGCTGGTTAGAGCGCGGCATTCATAATGCCGAGGTCGAGAGTTCAAGTCTCTCTCTCGCTACAGAAAAGCTCTGTTTAAAGCAGGGCTTTTTTAAGCTAGTTCCAATTTCGAGTTCCGATCATGATTCCGCAGGCATTAAAAGAAATGACGTCTGACGCATTTGCTCTGTCCTCTGCCACGAAGCGACCATGGGCGACTAAGGTAGCCTTTGCAATCCAGACTTCGCTTTCTGGTGTAGACTGGTTTTATACTCCTCAGGCTTCATGCTTCTACATAGCTTGAAGTAAGTTCTTGCTGAAGTATAATCCTTTAATTCCTCATATATCAATCCAGCTTGAAGAGCAGCATTACATGCGTAATAATAAGGTAGAGCTTCTCCTTTATCAATACTTGCTTGGTAAGCTGAGAGGGCCTCTTGTAGTCGCGCTGATTTATGATATATTCTCCCTAGACGATATCGAAATTCAATTTGATCCTTTAAACTTAAGGAAGTAAGATTCATTCCTTCCATTGAAGTTAATGCCTCTTCATAATATCCTCCATCAAAAAGTAATCTACCTTTCAAAAGTTTTGCATTAGGAACAATTCCTCTTTCCGCTTCCTTTTGAGCTTGTTTGTCTTCATCAATTAAATGGCCACCTTTATATTTAATCATTTCCATATACTCACTATAAGCATTGGGATCATCATTCAAAATGGCAATCCATGCTAATTTTTGATAAGCTTCTTTTATATAATGTTTACCCTTATATTTCGAAATGAAAGAATGAAAAAACAGATCTGCATCATCATCCAATCGATTTAATTTAGCTTTTGCTAACATATAATCTAAATAATGAAATGGATAAAATTCTTCTCCTTTTGGTCTGCTCATTAGAATATCGATAGCCTCATCATTTTTGCCAATTTTCATGGCCATATTCGCAAATATAAAACTCGCTAATGGGTTTTGCTTAGGTTCCAATTTTGTTTCCTGAATGTAATTCCAAGCCTCTTCTCGCTCATTTTTCAAATTTAATAAAAGCAATGCATACACCACTCTCGTTTCTTCCTCGAAAATGAAGGTATTATTTTGGGCATATGCCAATACTTCTTCAATTTCTTTACAACCCTGATCAATCGTACCATCAAGTCCACCGATTAATTTTACACCCCACTTATATTTGTCAGGAATAGTACCAATAATCGCATGCAAAAGCCCGAGACTTTTTTTATTAGCAATGAATGATGGGTGTCTGAATTGATTCTCCTCTAATAGTCGATAGGCCTTGCTTACTTCACTAAAGGCTGTAAAATATTCCTCAAATTTTAATCTTGCCAATGCCCATTGTAAATGAATTTCGGCCTGAGAATAAAGATAATAAGGCGACTTACGGTCCCCCTTTCTAATTTCCTTTAAGCGTTCTTCCTTATTTTTTTTGAGTTTTTCAAAATCAGCTTCATTCTCATTGATGAAAATGGTGAAAAAGTCAATGTAATTTTCAATGTGATGTACGATTAGATTCTGAGGATCTTCCAATTTGATATCATTTAATATCAATCTTGCCTTATCAAATTGCAAACTGATACTGTATTCGTAAGCCTGAAATGCCTTGCTCGTAAATTCAAATCGGTAAGCCTCCTCCGCCTGGGTGGAAGTAGAAAATATCAAAAACCATCCTAAAATTGTCCACTTGAATACCTTATACATATAACCGTTTTATGGTCGAATGTTACAATTGAGGATTGAGGGGCAGCTTTTAGACTGCCAATTGAATAAATCGTTTAATGAAATTTGGACTTATTAAGCTTTGAAACCTTCCTCCATGGAAACTTTATCAACTAATACTCTTCCACAATGCTCACAAGTAGTTATTCTCTTGTGTAAGCCAATTTCTAATTGTACTTGTGGTGGTACTTTATTGAAACAACCTCCGCAGGAATCTCTTAATACAGGAACTACCGCTAAACCATTGCGATAAGTAGTTCTAATTTTATCGTAGGCTACCAAATATCTTTCTTCTATTGTTTTCCTTACTTTCTCAGCTGCCTTTTTTAATTTCCGCTCTTCCTTCTCTGTCTTCTCGATAATCTTTTCCAACTCATCCTTTTTGATTTTTAAGTCCTTCTTTTTCGCTTTTAGCTTATCGTTGGTTGCTTTTAGCGTTTCTTCCTTCATCTTCTTTTTCTCATCCGTTTCTCGCGACTTTTTCTCAGAAAGTTGAATTTCTAACTTTTGAAGCTCTAATTCTTTTGTTAAAGCGTCGTATTCTCTATTATTCTTGACACTATCTAATTGCTTCTCGTACTTTTTTATTAAAGCTTGACTATCTTTTATATTTCCGCTATGGGATGAAATTAGTTTATCAAAATCAGAAACTCCTTCTTCTAATTTTTCAACTCTTTTCTCCATGCCCGCGATTTCATCTTCTAAATCACTAACCTCAATCGGTAATTCTCCCTTTAATACCTCAATTTCCTTGATTTGAGAATCTACAGTTTGTAGGTTATATAAGCTTTTTAACTTTTCGTAAATGATTGATTCTGTTGATGCTTTTGCCATATCCTATATATAATATTTTATTGGATTTGTATTAATTTTTGTACAATGGACCGCAAAGTTACTAAATTTCTGATTTATAGTCTCATACAATAAATTAATTGTGTACTGTTCGCTCTCAAAATGTCCAATATCTGCAATAATAATTGCCCAATCTGCGTCAAAAAACTCATGATATTTAAAATCTGAACTGATATATATATCTGCTCCATGAGATTTAGCATGCTGCAATAAAAAACTTCCACTTCCTCCACATAAAGCCACTTTTTTGATTTTTTCTTTCACTAGTTCAGTATGTCGTATTACTGAAATATCCATTACGTTTTTTAAATGCTGGAAAAAGGCACTTGTTTCCATCTCTTCCGCGAGTTCACCTATTAATCCTGAACCCATTTTTTGATTAATATCTTCGATCTGGAATACTGAGCTTTTAACACTAAACTCATTCAGCACCTTCATTACAAAGTTTTGCTGACTATCGGGAAATCTAACCTGCATTTGATCTCCTATTACTTGAATAACAATATTTGATCCTTTAAGTTTTGACTCTATACTTTTAATGTAGGTGCTTGGTACGGTGGTATGAATGGCTTGCATTTTGCCTTTCGGCGCAAGAATTTTAGTATTTATTAAACCCAATTTTTTACCAATCATCGAATTGACTCCGCCATAGACATTATCTAGATTGGTGTGTATGGCATACAAAGCAATATCATTTTTAATTGCTTTTATAATAATGCGTTCCACATAATTTTTACCATTAATTTTCTTTAAGCCTTTAAAGACGATTGGGTGATGTGCAACTATTAAATTAGCTTTTAAAGTAATTGCTTCATCAACCACTTTTTCTAATGAATCAAGACAAATTAAAACACCAGTAATATCCCAATTAGGGTTGCCAGTTATCAAACCAGCATTGTCATAACTTTCTTGATAAGTCCTAGGTGCTATAGATTCTAAATAGGATATAACTTGCTTAATCTGCATAATTAAAATTTATATGGTAAGCCTGTTTATTTCTTTGGTAATGTAGCTTCACCTATAATTGTATCATTACCACTATTTAATCTCGGTAATAAAATTAAGGCTAAAATTCCTAATATAATATTACCTCCAATATTAATAGTGAAAAACAAAATATTCACAAATGAAAATGCATCTGCCTCTTCAATATTGTAAAGCATTAACGCAGCAATTACCAACACATGATAAGCACCCATTCCTCCAGGAGATGGAAAAACCATCCCCAATGAACCAAATATAAAAACGGTAAGACCTGCTACCAAAGTTAGATTTGCAGTAGGTGCATAGGCATAAAAGCAAAAATAGATCATAAAATAATAACAGGCCCAAATACCTATAGTATTGAAAATGAATAGAGAAATATTTTCAATGTCTTTGACAGATTTTAATCCATCCCAAAAACCTAGACCAATTTTTTGTAGCTTTTGAAAAAGCTTGGTTTGCATTAATTGCTTACGTAAAAAGTAAATCGCAGCTAAACCAATTACAGCAATAAATCCTAAAATTAATAATAATGTAAATTTATTTTTTCCTTCCCCTAATAGATAAGGTTCAAAGTAAGTCCAAATTTTATCATACTCGAAAAACAATCCTAAAGCAATCATAATGCCTAAGCAAATAAAATCAAATATTCGATCTACTACAATCGTCCCCATTACTTTTTCGGGAGCTATTTTTTCATACTTAGCAAAGGTCCCCGCTCGCACAAATTCGCCGATTCTTGGTAATCCTAAATTCGCGAAATAACCTAACATTATGGTAAAAAAAGAATTATACCATTTGGGAATACAACCGATGGGTTTTAGTAATTGATGCCATCGAACAGCTCTAAAAATATTACTTAGAATATAAATTACGATAATCACTAAGAGCCACCACCAATTAGAGTTTTGAAAATCTGTAAAGACCTTTTCCAACAAATTACATTCTTCCGCAGGAACCCCTCTTTTGACACACTCCTCTTGGTAGTTAGCATTTAAACTCCTGTATAAAAGGAATAGGATGGTAAAACCAACAGCAAAAAAGAGTAGGAATTGTAAAAATTGCTTTACAGGTTTTTTCAATTGGATTATTTCAATTTGTTGCCTTCAGCCGGGAAAATAGACTTTGGCTTAAAAGTTTTTGCTTCTTCAGGTGTCATATATCCATAGGAAATAATAATAACAATATCACCTACTTCCACCCTTCTAGCTGCTGCACCATTTAAGCAGATCACTCCTGTGCCTCTTTCTCCTGCAATAACATAGGTTTCAATTCTTTCTCCGTTATTATTATTTACAATTTGGACCTTTTCGCCAGGTAAGATGTCTACTGCATCGATCAAGTCTTCATCTATAGTTATGCTTCCAACATAATTAAGATTAGCTTCTGTGACCACTGCTCTGTGGATTTTTGATTTAAATATTTGTAATAGCATAGGTGCAAAATTAATAAAGTTTATATTATAGTAAATGTTTAAACCAAAGGAATAGTTCATATGGTCATTTTAAGCAAAAAAGCCGATTCCGTGAAGAAATCGGCTTTTACAAGTATCTTGTGCATCTTTACAAAACTAGTAATTTTATACTTTCTCGCTGATTTTCAGCATTTAAGAAGCAATAATAAACGCCTTTAGGCAAAAAACTAGTCGATATAGAAATATTATAATCCCCAGCCTCTTGCAAAATACCATTATGAAGAACTTTTATGAGTTGACCCAACTCATTTCTAATTTCTAAATAAACCAATTGTGGTGCTGATAATCGATACGATAAATTCGTAGATTCAGTAAAAGGATTTGGAGCTGCCTTTAAATGGATCTCATTTGAGATCATTTCAGTTTCATTTTCCCAATCAAGCCCCATCCCGCTGAAAGCAGATCTTGCGTTTGAACAAGCTCCAATTTCGCCTGAAAAAGTTGCCCCTAATTTGACTTCAAAATTCGCATTTAGATTAATTTCATTACCCGCGCGGAAGGTTATATTTCTACCATTTAAAACAGTCCCATTAGAAGTTACAGAATTACTCGCTTCATGAAGACCATTGGCAATGTTTCCGTTTCTAGTAATATTGGCAGTGCAACCACTATTTCCTCCATTGCAATTTACGAAAGTATGGGAGGGATAATAATGACTAATCATTTGCGACCAAGTCTTAGTACCTTGATTATGGGGCGAACCATTATATGGATTATTACACCAAAATCCAATAGCTAATCCAGTTGCCCATCGTGCAGAACAAAACTGACACATATTCCTGCCATGACCATATTGAACATAACCAGTTCCCAGTGGATCACTAACACAGACATTACCAATTCCATCTCTAATGTTCCCGTTTCCGCAAATATTTCCACTTGATGAGCCGCCTAAGCAAGATGGTAAACTTCCTCCTCGATTATTATTCTCACTAGAATATTCTGCTTTTAGAAAAGCTCCATTTACTTTTAAAACTCGACCAATGGTAGCATCTCTTGCGGCTGTTGCCCAAACAGGTTCACTAGAAGACCATACTTGATCACATGTGCAAGCAGCGATGTGATAGGATGAAGAACGTGGATTGTAGAAACGGAATGCTGCAAAGGTTCTTATCGCAACAGAAGCTGCTCTGTAAGATTCACCAATGCCCGAAAGATTAGACCATCCAGTTAACCATTCATTATCTATAGCTTCAGCAGTATAATCTTCAAGTACTCGCGTTGTTGTATTACTACATGGGCAAGAAGAACCACAATTACAATTATATCCAATGGTTATATTGACATTGGGATAGCAAGGAGCTGATCTTTGGCCTCCAAACGTTAAAAAATTTAAATCTTCTACATCTAAAGGAGCGGGATCTTCTCCAGCCATACTTTGTTCTTTCCCTATAATTTCTCCATCTTCAACAATGAAATTATTGGTGATTTCAAAATCTTTTCCTTTTCCTCTTTCTAATTGAAAATTCATTCTTGTAACGCCATTCGGATAAATTATAATCTGCTCTTTAATAGATTCTAAATAGCCTTCCTTTTCATAGGTTATACTATGAATCTCCACATCATAAAATTCCTTTTTGGTGTAGGGAACAAATAATTCGTAATAGCCACTGACATCACTAACTGCTTTCGCACCAAGCTCATTACTAATTTTTACTTTGGATAAAGGCAATCCATTTACATCCGTTAAATAACCTAGAATATAGGCGCCGTCAGGCCTTTTCATTGAAGCCATTTTTTCGAATGAAACATTTTCATCAATGATCTCAGGACTTAACATAAACTGTTTAGATTGAATTCCATCACTTGCTTTTAAAATAAATCTATCTTCCATTTTCTGATAGCCTTTTGCAGTAATAAATAATTCATATTTTCCATCAGTTCTTGGCAAATACAAGGCCTGTCCTTTGTTGAAATTTTTCTTTGTGTAATTTATTATTGGTTCATCAGCAAGATCCTTAAATATCGTTAATTGATCAATCTGAATTGCTTTGCCAGTTTTTGCATCCATAAATCGTAATACAACATCCTGGCTGTATAGAGGCGAAGCGCCAATTAGTAGCAGTGCTATGGTAGATAGCAACACCGCGATGTTTTTATATTTCACTTTCATGTTTTTAATTTTTTGATAATGAAATATTATTGATCAAGCTTTGCCTTTAATAATTGGATTTGTTTTTGTTGCTCCTTTACCGCCTCCACTAAAAGTGGAATAATCTGGTCATAGCTCATACTATATAGATCTGCTTCTTCATCATAAAAAACAGCGCCAGGCAAAACTTTATTTACATCTTGAGCGATAAAACCAACTTTGTTTTTACGAAGAATTTCTGATTCGCTTTTAAGTTTTTTTCTATCAATTCCATCATGACTTAAAACGGTCTTATTGGTGGCATTTTGACTAGCCTCATCTACCTCATTTTCACCAGTTATAATTTGTTCATCAAAGCTAGGATGGTTGTCAGAAGCTTCAAAAACGCTTGCCTTATAGTCATAATATTTTCCATCTAATTGCATTAAAATTTCCATAGCATTTCCAATCGGTCTAATGTTTTCCTTAGTACGTAAGTCAGAAAGTGCATACTCATTAGTTCTCCAAATACTAGTTATGTAGGCTCTATTCCATCTTTTACTAAAGGATCCTAGATAATAACTGTTATTATTATAAGGATAAAGGTGGTTGTATATTTCTACTCTTTTATCAAACCAAAAAGCTGCACGGTCTGTCCGGAAATGCGTCCACGAGCCATTTTGTGCGCCAATATCTGTATAGCCGGAAGCCGTTCGTACTCTTAAGCTATTACCATTCCCCCTTTGTAAACGTGTGCTTGCATTAATAATTCTCCATTCAGTTGCACGCGCGGTACCGTTTACGTGCAATCGATAAAGCGGATTGGTTGTTGCAATCCCTACGTAACCATTGGATTTAACCTTTATTTGTCCAATAGATATGTTTGAATTAAACAGACAGAAAATGAATACTACGATGAGAGTAAATGTTTTGTTTTTCATTTTATATGTGGTTTATGTTTGAATAATCAGTACATGTGTATTAAATTCATGTTGCAACATGAACCTTTAATACCACTATAAAGGAGCGAATTGAAGTAAGTGATAATTATTAAATGGATTGTGTAAACCCGAAAAGGAGTTGAATGTTCTGCAAATTAAAAATAAAAATCAAGGAATCAAATATTTTACGAAAAGTTTTACGCTGACTTAGGTTCTTTGAGAATCATATTATCGATTAAACGAACCTCACCCGCCCATACTGCAGTGCAGGCTACCACAAAATCATGTGCTTCAAATGATTCAATTGCTTGTAAATTATATCCATCGACAATAGTGAAGTATTCTGGTTTGAAATCTGGGACATCCATGGTTTGCATTGCCCATTTTGAGATTTCGGATGGCTGCATACTAGAAATAGTAGCCTTTGCCTCTCTCAGCGTTTTGTAAAGTAAACTTGCTTTGCTTTTTATTTCAGGATCTAGGCGCCTATTCCTAGAACTCATTGCTAGACCACTTTCTTCTCGAATAATTTCGCAAGAAACGTTCTCTACATTAATATCCAGATCTTTTATCATTTTACTAACGATAGAAAACTGCTGGAAGTCTTTTTGTCCCATATATAAACGATGGGGGTTGGTGATGTCTAATAATCTTTTTACAACTTGAGCAACACCTGCAAAATGGCCAGGACGAAAAGCGCCTTCCATTAAGGTGTCTAAGCCTTCGAGATCTAATTCAATATCGGTGGCTAGATCACTTGGATACATCTCTGCCACAGTTGGCCAAAATAGAATATCATTATTATTTTCAATTAATAAAGTGATATCTTCTGCTAATGTTCTTGGATATTTATCAAGATCAGATTCTTCATTAAATTGAGTAGGGTTTACAAAAATGGAACAAATTGAAATATCGTTTTCAGATTTTGCTCGGTGAATTAAGGACATATGACCTTGATGCAGTGCGCCCATTGTTGGTATAAATCCAACAGACTTATCACGCGCTCTTAATTCAGTAATGTAGGCACTCAGTTTATCTGCTTGAATAAAAATTTTCAAATCATTAGATTTTTGTAAATAGCTTAAAATTAAAAAATGTTTCTATCCCAAAAGAATAGAAACATTTTTCTTAATGAGGTTAAAACTTTTTAAAATGCATATCTAACTGCAAGCCCTCCTGCTGAGGCAGAAAAATTAGCTCCTCCAGTAAACGATAAGCCTGGCAGCCAATCAAGGCTTATATTTATAGGTGCACTTGGAAATTTGTAATCAAGTCCAATTGTTCCAACAATTCCAATCGAAGTGTTGGAGAGACCAGATTCTACAAAATCCCCACTATACAAAGTGATATTTGCACCACCTCCATAATACCATTTTAATCCGTCAGTAACTGAACTAAGGTCATTGTGAATTTCATAAAGACCAGTGATACTAATCCAACTATAACTAAATGCTCCAAAGTTAAATGACCTGAAATTAGCAATTGCCTCGATAGCACTAGACTCTGAAATAAAATGTTTTCCAGTGGCTGCTATACCCCAGCCAACTCTTGCTCCAACTGCTGTTTTGTAATCTTGTGCTTGAATTTCTTGTGCACTAAATAAGCCTACAAATAGTACGCTTAAAATGATGATGATTTTTTTCATAATTAATTTTTTTTGTTATTCAATATTAAGATAAATTTAATTATAATGGTTTTTTAAAATTTCAAATGCTTTTTTTTCTTGTGGGGTGTAATCTTTATCTAAACATCCTTCATGCCCTTGCATATTAGGAAACCATTTCCACAAAAAACCACCTTTCCACCAGGCTTTTTCTTTAAAAGTATTTAACAATGCTTTCAATGCACTGGCTTGGGCTAATTCGTTCATGGCAGTTTCACTTCTCTTCACCTCCAATTCCCAAGTATTGTAGGCACATCCTTCTAAATTCATGTAACCGTATTCAGTAAACAAAATAGGTATTTTTGTTCTTTTAAAAAAGTCATCCATATCATCAACAATTGGTTTCCAACTTTTTTCTAATGCTTTTTCACTTGGAATTTTATCTTTTAGCAATGGGAAATAGGCATCATTACCCACATAATCTAAATCTTTCCAAAAAGATACTTGTTAATAGCTATCCCAATTAGCTGCGTAAACCAATTTGCCTTTGTAGATTGTTCGATTATTTTTAAATAGGTTTTTCCAAAATTGTGTTCTTTTTTTGAGTGCTAATTTTAAATTCAGTACCAATACAAAATATTTCAAGTTTCTGCTCTTCCGCAATTTTGGCGAATTCTAAAATATATTTTGAATAATCTGCTTCTTACTTTTTCCAATCTGTATCTGTAGAGAAATCTAAAGTTCCTATCTATCCACCAGGCACATATACTTGTGGTTTCAACATGACTTTTATATTGGCTTCCTTAGCTAGACAAATAGTTTCTAAAATACCAGTTATTTTTTCTTCCCACCATTGTCTTTCATTATTGTAATGTATTATTGGTTTATCTTGTGGGTAAGCGAAAAGTATTAAAGCTATCCAATCTGCATTTACTGCTTTTACCTCTATAGTTGGATTTTTTGGAAATGGATTTGGAGGTGCCACAAAACTAAGGCCATCAACTTGAATTCTTCCCTTTGTTGAATTATTGATATGTTTCCCAGCAGAAATCTCTTGTTGATTGCAAGTAATAAATATAAACTATAAAGACAATTAATATTTTCAATCGATTTTTTTAGGTTTAATCTTGATGAAACTCTTGTTTCATATTAAACATAGTGACTTGAGATTAAAAACGCTAAAAATTTGAAATTTTTTTGACAGATTTATCTACTTAAATTATAAATATTGTAATAATATACATAAATATGTATAAATAATATAAAAATATAATGAATTCATTAAAAATATTTGCTTTATATGGATAATTTATTGTAAATTTGATTTATCAATACGTTATTAAAGAATAATGCTAACACTGTGAGGTGTTGAAACAGGTAGACAAGCCCTCCTGTCTCGGGGGTGAGGACAAAGGTATAAACGATGTATAATTTGCCGCAAGGCTAGGGTTGACCACTAAATTTGTACATTGGCTAACCACCTCGTGGAGGTTCGAATCCTTCTCTCACAGCATATAAGAGCCTGTCCTTTGCAAAAAGGATGGGCTTTTTTATTCAAGAATCTTGATAATTGTAATTAGGGTCTAGTCTTTCCTAGAAATCGTCGATTTTCTCTTTAGAGAATTTGCAGGTCAAATTGTGTTTTAGTTACAGCATTTCTTACTTTGTTTAAATGAAATACAGGAATATTTATGTTGCTGCATCTAGTCAGCATGTTGGAAAAACAACCTCCACATTAGGGCTTGTATCTGCTTTTATAAAAAAAGGTTTAACCTTGGGTTATTGCAAGCCAGTTGGTCAAAAGTTTTTAGATTTAAATAATCTAAGAGTAGATAAGGATACCTTACTTTTTGCAGATTTGATACACTTTGATATTAAACCTGAATTGCACAGTCCAGTTATATTAGGAAAAGGAGCAACCGCCCACTTTTTAGACAATCCAGGAAAATTCAAATTGAAAAAGAAAATTATTAAAGCTGCAGAAAAGTTAGAAAGAAAAAATGATATTGTAATATATGAAGGAACGGGTCATCCAGGTGTAGGATCTGTTGCTGACCTTTCTAATGCGGAAGTTGCTAAAACTTTAAATGCGGGAGTGATAATGATCGTGCCTGGAGGAATTGGGAATACAATAGATACGCTAAATATGAGTTTGGCATTATTTAGAGAAAAAAATGTTCCTATTATTGGAGTGATTGTAAACAAAGTCCTTGATTCAAAGCGTGAGAAGGTTAGTAAATATGTTGGCATAAAACTAAAACAATGGGATTTACCTCTTCTAGGTCTTTTACCTTATGATAAAAGTCTGGCTTTCCCAGTCATGGGAACAGTTGCAAGTGCTATTGATGGAGAAGTCGCATATAATGAAGATCAACTAGACAATAGAGTTGAAGATATCATTGCAGGTTCATTAATAGAATTAAAAGAATTGAAAAGCTTTCAAGGCTTATTATTAGTTGTTTCTACTAAAAGTGTATCAAACGCTATTAAGAAGATTGCCTCTTTGACTCGATTGATGAATAAGACAAATTCTCCATTAGCAGGCGTAGTAGCCACGGGAGAAGGAATTATAGATGCAAATTGTGAGACGTATTTAAACAAGCATAAAATTCCATTAATTAGAACGCAATTAGACACCTATGGATCGGTCTTAAAAATTAGTAGGATTGAGGTAAAAATAAATAGAAGCACACCTTGGAAAGTTAAACGAGCAATAGAATTAATCGAAGAGAATGTTAATTTGGATTTGATCCTTGAGCAATGTGAAATTCTATAGTAATGAATGTTTTTTGTAATAAGATAAAGTGACCTCTTATTAAATGATCGTCCTAAGGAGGTAATTTTTGAACGATATTACAAACACATTGATTCTTGTGCTGAAGAACTGAAAAATGGCAGCCTCGTCTTTTTTGTATAAGAGAAAAAGATATTTCAACAGCATTAAATTAAGGAAGAGTTTTTTCGAGGCTGCCTATTTCTATATTTATAACGATACGGTTTTCTTATCCGCTGCTTTACTGCTTTAGAATTTTAACTCCTGATGCCATAAATTTCAATTCTTCTTTTGGCTCATCTATTGCTAAAACCTCTTCTTTTGATAATCCTTCATCTTCCGCATAATGTCTTAATTCATCTACTGAAGTAACTTCTCTGTAGGCTTTTCCTTTCATTACTACTTTTCCACCAGTTAAATCTAATGGCATGAAAAATCCATAGTCTTTAAATTTCACAAACATTTTCTGATTAGAATTATCAGATTGTACGTTCATCCAACATCCTTTGGCTTGGCATACCGACTCCACATTTCCTTCTACAATGGTCTCCATTGAATCCACTTTAGACATTTTGTTAAGTAAATCATCATATGCCATTACATTAACCATTTTAAAATCTTCCCCATGATTTGAAAGCACATCTTCATTGGCTTTATAGTCAACCTTAGGCGCTGATTTACATCCAATTAGAAGAATACTTAAGATTAGACAATTACAAATTACTTTATACATATTTTAAATTATTAAGATTTATATACTAAATATATCAAATTGACTCAAAATTAAACAATAAAATTTCAATAATTAAGGTTTATTTAAAAACATTTTTTAACCTAAAAAATTTAACCGCCGAACGAAAAAATGCTTTACACTTAAAATTTCTCTAATCTAAAAAACTGTTAATTATGAAGTTCATCCTCAGTTTATCTCTTACTATTCTGGCTTCAATAGGTCTAAATGCAAAGTGTATTCAAGGTAATTGTTTTAGCGGATATGGCGTTTACGTCTTTAACAGTGGTGCAAAATATAAAGGCAATTTCAAAAAGGGCTTACTTCACGGGAAGGGCATTTTTTACTTTTCTAATGGAGATCGATATACAGGAGATTGGAAAGATCAAAATAGACATGGATACGGGAAGTTTGTCTTCAAATCAGGGAATATCTATACTGGATATTTTGTGAAAAATGCATTTGAAGGCAAAGGAACTATGGAATATACGAATGGCGAAAAATACAAAGGAGATTGGGTGGATAATGAAAAAAGTGGAAAAGGAATCTATTTTTTTAATAATAGAGAAAAATATGATGGAGAATTTAAGGATGGACAATTTCATGGCAAAGGCAGTTATTTCTATAGTGATGGTGCCGTATTTGTTGGTATGTGGGATTCCAATCGAAAACATGGTCAAGGAAGTTTCTTTTCTAATGGGGAAGTTATAGCGGGTAATTGGGACCAAGGAGTGCTCAAAGAACATGAAACCTCACTAGCTGAAACATCATCGATAAGTAGGATTGAGGCACACACTTTTAATTACGATCTAAAGGATTGCAATACCCTTTACTGCAAAGCTGGGAAAGGAACCTATACTTATGCTGATGGTACTAGATTTGAAGGTGAATTTAAGGATGGTAAACCTCATGGTGAGGGTATTACTTTTTATTCAAGTGGCGATCGTTACATAGGTGGATGGGTGAATCATGCTCCTGAAGGTAGAGGGGTAATGCATTTTACCAATGGAAAAGTTTACGGAGCATTATGGGAAGAGGGTAAACCATTAAAAGAAACTGAAGCGCGAGAAAAATTAACTTGGACTAACAATATTGAAGTAGATAGAAGTTCTGAGGTGAAAATTTGGGCAGTAGTAGTAGGTGTTGCAAGATATGACCATATGCCTACTTTAAAATATTCTGATGATGATGCATATCAAGTGTATGCTTTTTTAAAGAGTCCTGAAGGAGGAGCAATTCCTGAAACTCAATTGAAGGTTTTGGTAGATGAAGATGCTACCAGGGAAAATATAATTGAAGCAATGCAAAATACTTTTTTGCAAGCGGATGAAAATGATGTAGTCATGTTGTATTATTCTGGTCATGGATTGGATGGATCTTTCCTACCTATCGACTTTGATGGATACAACAACAAGCTTAGACATTATGATGTTAAAAAAATATTAGAGAAGAGCAAGGCTAAGCATAAAGTCTGTATTGCAGATGCTTGTTATTCAGGTTCCTTATTAGCCTCTAAAGATGGGTTCAGTGCACCACTTAATAATTATTATAATAAATTTTTAGAAGTAAAAGGAGGCACAGCATTCTTAATGTCTAGTAAACAAGAAGAGGTTTCATTAGAAGCTGGAGGTTTAAGACAAGGTGTTTTTAGTCATTACGTGTTAAAAGGCTTGAAAGGAGATGCTGATAAAAATGATAATAAAATTATTACCATTTCAGAACTTTATAAATATGTGTACAAACATGTAAGAGATTATTCAGGAAATACGCAAACACCAATCTTGGCAGGTGATTATGATGCATTAATGCCAGTTGGAATGATGAGAAATTAAAAATATACAAATTATAATATAATTTTATTAAGGCCTGCCAAGCAGGCCTTTTTTACTTTTAGGCCTTAATTCAAGTCTTTATAATATAACTAATTTCTTAAAGATATTTCCATACTCCGATTGAACTTTAATAAAGTATACGCCAGATGAAAGATCCTCAATATTATGACTATTTGATGTCAAGTCCAATGATTGCAATACGCTACCATTGTTTTGTAAAATAGAAATTTCATTAACCCTAATATTGCTAGAATTATTAAAATATAACTTTTCACTTGCAGGATTAGGATAAACAGTAAAGGATTGATTTAATAAAGCTAAATCTACGGTTGAGGTATTACATGTTGAACCAGAATCAAACCTATTAACTTGAACTGAAGTAGTAGAAAGATCAAAACAGTCATCTGATAAGCTAGCAGTATTTATATTTTGTCCTGTAAAATTAGTTAAATTCCCAGTGTAAGAAATTCCATAAACCAAACAAACCCCAGCTTCTACACCTTCAAAATTCTGAAAGTTGTTTTCTAAAACTTCCAAGACTATTCCATCTTCATCAGTTATCGCGAAAGTGTAGTTGGCATCTGAATTTGCAGTCCCTTTAAATTCAATAAAATCGGCATTACCATCGCCTACGCAAATGTTTACCTCTTTTTCATCATCCACTGTGAATACTGCTCCTCCTAATGGTCGAGCTCTAATAATTTCTATAAAATTATCAGAAAGGTCAAAGCAATCAGAGGATAGATCACTCACCACAGCAAGATCTCCTACACTTGCAGTGAAATCCCCCGTAAAAGCCAAACCCCAAATGCGGCATGTGCCAATTGGAGCGTCATTAAAATCAGCAGAATTTCCGATAGGAAGAGATAAAATTACATTATTTTCATCCGTGATTATATAGCGATATGCTCCGTTTGAAGTATTCGATTTTTGAAAAGTAACAATATCTGCCATTTGATCTTGATTACAAACAAAGACTTGATTCTCGCCATCTGTTGTGGACACATTACCCCCACTGGGATTTTCTCTGATGACTTCAATAAAATTTGGAGTCAATGCAAAGCAACCCTCAGCAAGTTGATCCCTGTCTGCTCTCATCCCAACTTCAGCGAGTAAACTATTTTGATAAGCAAGACCCCAGATTAAACAGGTGCCTTCAGGCGCATCATCAAAATTAAGTGTGCTATTATCCGTTATATCGATAATGGCAAAATTGGTATCGGTAACAATGAAGGTATATTGGGAGTCAGGAACAGTAGTTTGTGCATTTACCATGATAAAGTCTGGAACCCCATCCCCCGGACAAGTTACAAATACATCATTATCTGCATTGCTTTCAATAGTTCCCACGTTAATATTGGTGCGAATAAATTGCAGGAAGTTTTCACTTAATTCATAACAATCATCCGAAACATCAGTGCTATCTAAATTGTCTCCTACTTCAATTATAAAATCTCCCGTATAGGCTACTCCCCAAACATTACAAACACCTTCTCCAGCGCCATCAAAATTTATTATAGTGGTATCCGAGAATCCTAGAACAACAGCATTTGTATCTGTTATAATAAATCTAAATGGAGTGTTAGATAATCCATCCACACTTATTCGAACGCTTGCATTCCCATTTGCCAGACATAATTGACTAGTGTCACTTTGACTTCCGGGATTATTTACAAATCCAATCATTGGGCGATCTTTAACCACCTCAATAAAGTTATCCGAAATTCCAAAACATCCGGTTGCTAGTTGATTATCAAAAATTGAAATGTTAGATGAAATTAACAGCGCGCCAGTATACGACAGGCCATAGACTTTAAATATACCAAACCCAGTACCTTCAAAGTTAAAATTGGCGGAAGCCGAAAGGGCCACAATCACATCATTTTGATCGGTAATAACAAAGACATAATTAGTTTGTGCGGTAGTGGTTGTTCTAAATAAAACAATATCATTAATACTATCTCCTTCGCAAGTAAATACTTCATTTTGATTATCGACAGTGCTCACACTTCCTCCATCAGTGAAATTCCTAATGATGGTTATATTGTTTTCTGAAATATCTGAACAGTCATCAGAAATAGGATCATTTAATAAATCGTCCCCAATGCCTATTAGCTGATTGCCGGTCCAGGAAATACTCCAAATTTTACAAATTCCACTTTCAACACCTTCAAAATTTAAGGCATTAGTATCTGGGAATTCTAGGACAGTATTATTTTGATCTGTAATCACATAAGAAAACAATGCAGCAGAGATGCCGCTGACTTCAAGTAAAACGTTATCATCCATATTATCTCCTGTGCAAAAAGTTAATGTATCTATGCCTCCATTTGCAGTAATACTACCAGCATCAGCTTGATCTCTAATTACAGTTACAAAATTAGAACTTAGATCAAAACAGCTATCTGAAAAGTTGACACTTGAAATGGGTACCCCCGTAGGTTTATTAATTACATCTTGGTAACTCACTGCATATATTCTAGCAAGACCATCACCTGATGGTTCAAAATTAAATTCAAGCCCATTCGGATATCCTAAAATGATATCAGCAAAATTAGCTAATACTAATTGAATTGGATCGGAAGAATTTCCACTGCTTATAAAAATAACAGAATCTGCAATTCCGTCACCAGGACAAGTGTAAATGAGGTCAGTAGAATCTGAGGTAAGAATTAAACCAGCTTCGCATTGACTATGGAGAGCACTGTTCATGAAAATACACCATAATAATACACAGGTAAATCGAATACAATTAGTCATAATAGATAATTTGCTTGAATAAAATATCTGGGGATTCAAGGGATGGAAAATCAAGTTACGAAATAAATAAGAATTAATCAAAACAGCTTCGCCGCGCAAAACCAACCACAGGAACTTTGCATGCCACAGGCACATTGCCTATATGAATTCATATATTTTTACATATCCCTGAAATCATAGATGCTTTTCCTATTGATAAAATCGAAATTTGGAGAGTAATTTCAAAACTACTACCAATGGAAACAAAATCAAACTCTATCTTATCACCAGCCCGCATCATCCCATTACAAGAATTCAATAATCGCAAATCACAACCCGCTTTTAGCCAGAACATTTTTGTATGTAACAAGGATTGCATTTTTGTAATTAACCCTTTTGATATTTTATTTCTGAAAGCAGATGGATCATATGCAACCATACAATTGAATAATGGAAAAAAGCATGTGGCCTCCAAGACTTTAAAAAGCTTTATCCCAAAATTAAATCCGAATCATTTTTTACGCGTGCACAATAGCTATATCGTGAATATCAATTGCATAGAAAAGGTTTTGCGAAATAACCAAATGCAGCTAGTGTTGAAAGGCGGATTTACCATTCCTATTTCTAGAAATAAGCAAAAATTACTTTTAAATCTTATCAAATGAAAAATATAATTTTATTACTATGCTCCTTTTTTATTATTAATGCAAATGCTCAAAACATTGGCCTTGGTACCACTAATCCTCATCCATCAGCTGCAATCGATATTACAGGTAATAATAAGGGCATTTTAATACCAAGAACAGACACAAGTAGCATTTCAAGCCCAGCTGATGGTTTGCTCATGTTCCAAAATTCGGATAATCAATTTTATTATTATGCTAATTCAATATGGAATGGCATGGGAGGAAATGCCGCATTTGAAAAAGTTGGGAACACCGTAAAGCAATCGTCGGTAGGTACAGATGATGATTTCATATTTGGCCGCAATTCATTGCCTACCAATGGAGATCCGACTTGGAATAGTTATTTTTTCTTTGATCAAAGTAGGTACGCATTTCGAGGAGGAAGAAATATTGGTAGTCACTGGGATACTGATTCATTAGGTTATGGATCTTTTGCTTATGGCCAATCGACTAAGGCAATTGGGAATGCCTCCACTGCAATTGGTAAAAGTTCTATCACTATAGGATATGCGAATGTCGCAATTGGGGAAAATAATGAGACTAGAGGCTATTATTCAGCAGCCATTGGTTCAAGAAATAAAATTAGAGTATCAGGTTTTGCATTTGGAATCAATAATCTAGGCACATCAGCAAATAGCATGGCCTTTGGATATTCAAATACAAATAGAGGAGTAGCAAGCGTAGCTATTGGTAGAAATATAGAAACTACTTCTTTGAACGAAGTTGCATTAGGGCAATCCCCAACAATTTATACGGATGTGGATTCCACAGGATATTATATCAATAATCGGGTATTTGTAATTGGCAATGGGAATGGAAGTCAAAGGAGAGATGCATTTTCTATTTTTCAAAATGGTAAAGGTATTTACAATGGGTCTTTTGATATTGTTGGGAATAACCAATATGATTCTATAGGTTTATATCAAAACCACAGCTTATTTAATAATAAGGGTAATTTTTATGGATCAATAATAAATGTAGATCAAAATTCTGGTTTTTCTGATGATATTATTGGGCAACAAATTAATGTAGCCAGAAATGGAATTGGTAAAAGATTTGGCTTAAAAACTTCTCTTGAGCTTTTTCCTACTTCCACAGATCCAGGATATGGCATCCATTCAGAAGTAACGTCTAATGCCACTTCCCAAACTGCTTATGCTGGATATTTTTCAGCTACCGGAGTAGGTAATTTCTATTCTGGATATTTTTTAGGGAAAGCTTTTTTCAATGATAAAGTGGGCATTGGAACAGAATCACCTGATTCCCCCTTAAATATAGTATCAGACAATTATCGAACTGGCATTAATATGGATTTGGAAGCTACTAACACAAGCTCTTATGGTATTTTTTTAGACATAACTCAGGAGTTCAATAGAAATGTATTCGGCAGCTATTTTCGTGGAAGGCTAGACGGTGATTCAGGGACTAGTTATGGAGTGTATGCTGCTGGATCAAGTTATATCCCAGTCGGAGTTAATGGTAATGTTTACGGCCTGTATGCAACTGCATACAAACAAAGCTCTGGTGGATCAAGTTATGGTGTATTTGCCAATGCAAGTGGGCAGGCAACCACCGAATGGGGTGTCTATTGCAATGGAGATATGCGGGTGACAGGAACTTATAATCCATCAGATTTAAAACTTAAAAAGGACATTGAAATAACAAAAAATGCGGAAGATCTCGAGCAATTGTTGCAATTAAAAGTAAAGAAATACAATTACAAAGTTAAGGAGTTTGAATCTATAAATCTTCCTAAAGGGGAACGAACTGGATTCATTGCACAAGAGATTCAAAAGCTATTCCCGCAATATGTAAAGCAAACCTTTCATTCCACTTTCGATCCTGAAAAGCATGACCATGATTTGGCGCATACTTTTAAAGAGATTGAATATTTAACGGTTGATTACACAGCATTAATACCACATATGGTTTCAGCTATTCAAGGGCAACAATCTTTAATTAAAAATCAAAAAGTAAATCTAAAGCAGTTGAAAGAAGATCAGCTAAAGCAAGAAATTAAAATTAAAGATTTGGAAAATAAGTTAAACCAAATCTTACAGGCAAATAAATAATTAAACAATTAAATCACTTTTTTAAAGCTATTAAAATGAAGAATTTTACATTATTAATCATGTTATTGGTGAGCTGCTATTTACATGGTCAAAATGTGGGAATTGGCACTACAAGTCCTGACCCATCTGCGGCGCTTGACATTGCTACAAACAATCAAGGTCTCCTCATTCCTCGAACAGACACCTCGAATATTGTAAATCCAGTTGAGGGCTTGATGATTTATCAAAACAGCGATCATGGTTTTTATTTTCACAATGGAAATCAATGGCAACTTTTAGGACTAGTCCCAGAATTAAGTGACGTAGATAATGATACTCGGATTGATGTGGAAGTCAGCCCAGATGACGATGTGATACGATTTTATGCAGAAGGCTACGAAATTGCTAGTTTAAATAATAAAGGATTAACCTTGGAAGCACCAGGCTATTCTATATTTATAGGAAGGTTTGCAGGAAATCAAGACAATGGAACTAATAATAATAATATCTTCATTGGTCGGAATGCTGGTTCCACTAACTCCAACGGGAGCAGCAATTTATTTTTAGGAAATTTTTCTGGTTTATTTAATTCAACGGGATCTAACAACGTTAATATTGGAGGTAACTCCGGGCGGCAAAATCAGCTTGGAAGTGGGAATACCAATATTGGTGTCTTAGCTGGCTATTCAGGGACTGGGGCAAATAACACTAAAATTGGATATCGTGCTGGTTATGCAACTGCGTTATCTGATAATGTTTTTATTGGTGCAAATGCAGGTGCATCAAATAATGGTTCTGGCAATGTTTTTATAGGAACAAATGCTGGGTCAACTCGGGCAGGAAGTAATCAGTTAATCATTGCGAATTCTGATGATCGAAGTCCATTAATTTTTGGGGATTTTTCCACTGATATTTTAACTGTAAATGGTACAGCAGAAATTGCAGAAGACCTAGTATTTAGTAACCTGCCAACTTCAGACTCGGACAGAGGTATTAAATTTGAAGAAGGAAATTTTAGTTATATGGGAATGGTGTATGAAGGTAATTCAGGTTATGATAAAAAAATTCACTTTAGAACATATGACCAAGGGGTAGATTATGATGCACTTACCATTGATTATAGTGGCTTTGTAGGTATTGGAAAAGAGGACCCAACACATAGGTTAGAAGTAGAAGGGTTAAGCAATTCTGGTCATATTATGAAAATTAAAAATACATCTACAAGTACTAATGCGGATGGATTGGAAATTGAATTAGGAGTCACGAAATCAGGGAATCAAAATCACTACATAACTTTTACGCATCAAAATGGTACAGCAGGAAGAATTGAAGGATTTAGGGCAGATGCTGGATTTCGTTTTACTGGATTTCCAAATATTGATTTGTCAAAATACTTTAACCTTCCTCAATTAGAATAATTTTTTAATAAAGGCGCTCTACCTTCATTATCAGGAGGAGTAAGACCAAGTTTAAATCTTAATTTGCCAACGGTAAGCAATATTCAACCGCCAAGTTTATCAGGAGGAGTCGTTTCTTTTAGTACCGCTACGATGGCTAATTGTGTCATCAGTGCTGGTTTTAATTGCAGCAATCCGCTATCAGCTACACCAATTAGTTTTGATGAAGGAGGATTTAATTATACTGCAGGAAATCATACTTGGAATAGAGGTCAATTACCAACACTTAATCCAGGATCATTGCCAAGCATTGATTATAGCATCTTCTGGAGCCCTCCAACGATTACTGATCCTTGGGATGATGTGAAAGCTGTGGCGCAATGGGCAGCTGAAAATGGAATGAATTTTCTAGGCTTAGATCCATTCAATATTCAGTACATTAAAGACTTAGATTATTGGTCGAATGTAGCATCTGCAAAAGATGGTGGGGTAACTTATGGATCTTTAGGAGCGGATTATGCAGAGTGGCTAGAAAGAGAAAATACCGATGATGTAATGAAAGGTGGCCAAATAGTATCCGTAAAAAATGGAAAAATAAGTTTAAAAACAGATGATGCAGATCAATTAATGGTAGTTTCGATCCAACCGATTGTATTGGGGAATATGCCGGATTCTCTTAATCAAGACAACTACGAGAAGATCGCGTTTATCGGACAAGCACCCACTTGGGTGGTAGGTAAAGTAAGCTCAGGAGATTATATCATTCCATCTGGACAAGATGATGGTTTTGGAATTGCAATCAATCCTGAAGATATTAGCTTGGACCAAGTTTCACAAATTGTGGGTCGCGCTTGGGAGGATGGAGAAAAAATGATTAACTTAATAAATATGGCAGTTGGTTTAAAGACGAATGAGATGGGTACTATCATGAAGAAATTTCAGAAGAAATTCAATCAATTAGATAATCGTCTAGAAAAAATTGAAGCTATGTTGAGCATTGATCAATAATACAATGGGTATCTGGGTTGTGGCTATCCCAGATACCATTTTAAATATTTTGTTATGAGGCTTTGTATAATATTAATTTTATTAATTGGCCATTTTTGCAACTATGGACAAGGACCACCTAAGTCTAATAAACTGAGTTATAAGGATTGTTTGGAAGTGATTGAAACATCTTCTGAAGAAGGGGAATTAATTCACTGCTACGTTAAAATATGGAATCACTACCAATACCAGAATAACACTGATAGTTTGAGTTTTTATTTTGCGAAAGGTGAAAGTAAATTTCAAAGTATAAATTCGACCAAAGGAATTATAACTACGAGCAATCATGAAATAAGATCATTAATTTGGGATGAAGATTTAGAAGCTGCAGAAAAATTAGCGAGGAAAACATTAGCCTATGCACATGACAATGATCCATTCAATGCACATTTAATTCACTGGAGTTTATCACAGATTTACAGTAGGAAGGTGCAATACGATTCCGTATTAGTCCACCTTTTTGAAGTGCTTCGGCTTACAAATGGTAAAGACAATCAAGCTTACTTTACTGGACTTATCCAGGTTATTGAATCCTATATGGATATTAAGGATTATTCTTCGATTGAAAATTATATCGAAGAGGGATCATCTATCAAAGACGAAGCAAGCAAAATCAGTAAGTATATTTTCTATGAAGTGATTACTGAATATTATGGAGCGCATAAAAACGATTATAAAAAATATGCTGAAAGTTTGAATGAAGTGCTGAAAATGCAAAAGGAATTTGATAATCCTGCTTACAATTATCATGCTCAATCTCTTTTACCAAATAATCTGCCAAAAGAAGAACAGGAAAGATTTTTGAAAAAAGCAATTGAAGCTCATGTGCAGGATAATTATGTCTATGGAAGAAATATGTTATTGTATACCTTAGCCGACTTTTATGAAGAGGAAAATCGAATTGATGATCTAGCTGATCTGTTTATGACTCATTATGAAATTTTTGATTCTATTCGAGTTTTCCCAGGAGCCGAAATTCTGGAAATTTTTGAATCCTCTTTTAATCAGACGGGGTATTTTGATAAAGGAATGCAAGCCAGTCAATTTGCCAAAGCTTTGATGAAAAGAACCCAAAACCAAATGAATGAATCTTATTCCATTGAAATGGAAAAAAAATATCAATTAGAATTAAAAGAAGCAGAAATTCAAAAAGCCAAAATAACTAGAAATGCATTATATGGAATCGGATCTTTATTGTTCTTGCTATCAGCATTTGGATTCTATTCATTGAAACAGAAGCAAAAAATACTTAGCCATGAAAAAGCGATTCAAGGAAAAGAAATTGAGCAGTTGAAAAGAGATCGAAAAATTGTTAATATGGCATCGATGATTGAAGGCCAAGAATCTGAGCGGATTAGAATTGCAAAGGATTTACACGACGGCCTTGGGGGTTTGTTATCTACAGTTAAAGTTCACATTGGGAATATCCAAAGTGAAATACAAGAATTAGAAAATTTTAATACTTTTAATAAGGCTAATAAAATGATGGATGATGCCTGTGAAGAAATAAGAAGGATCACCCATAATCTTATGCCAGCGGTTTTGAGAGCTCAAGGCTTAGGTTCTGCGGTGCAGCAAATCACTAATCAATTGAATGATGTTCATAAGATAAAAACTGAATTTGAAATACATGGTTTTGAGCAACGGATAGATGAATCAACGGAGGTTTTATTGTATCGAATAATTCAAGAGATAACCACCAATATTGTAAAACATGCAGCTGCAACAAAAGCGTGGATACAAGTCTTTGAACATCCAGAAAGTATTCAAATTTTAATCGAAGACAATGGAATCGGCTTCGACCTTTCTAAAATAAAAGGCAATGGCTTAGGAATAAAATCTTTGGAATCTAGAGTTGACTTTTTAAATGGTACCATAGAAATTGATTCTAGGATTCAACAGGGAACTTCCATTACCATTAATATTCCAAAGAATAGCTTAAATTAAAAGAAAAATCCATGATTTATGTAATGGTATGTGATGATCATCAATTAGTAGTAGATGGTATTAAGTTAATGTTAAGCAATCATGACGAAATTGCCGTCATTGCAAGTGTAAGCAATGGTCAACAAGCTATAGATTATATAAAAGATAATAAAGTAGATGTTCTATTATTAGACATCAATATGCCTATTATGAATGGCCTAAAAACTTGCAAATATTTACAATCTAATCATCCTGACATAAAAGTAATTGGCTTGAGTATGGTGAGTGATGTGGAGCTTATTCAATCCATGATTGGCTATGGTGCACGTGGCTATTTATTAAAAAATTCTGGTCAGGATGAAGTAATTAAAACAATTCTCGATGTCAATCATGGAAAGCAGGTTTTTGATCCAACTATTTTGAGTGATTTATTAAATCGGAAAGTAAGGAAACATGAGACCAAGCCAGCATTCCCAAAACTGTCTCGTCGAGAAAAAGAGGTGTTACAATTAATTGTAGATGAGCATACCACTTCAGAAATAGCGGAGTCTCTTTTTATAAGTTTCGGAACGGTAGAATCGCACCGTCGAAATATCATTAGCAAATTGGGTGTAAGAAATACTGCAGGGTTGGTTAGGATGGCTTTTGAATTGGGCTTGTTGGAAGATTAGTAATGAAAATGAGGTTTATCAATCTACAAATGGAGGAATTAATTTTGCGGTTATTGGCTCACCAACGATAAATGCTTTCTATTATGATATGCTCATTTCTGATAGTGGAGATGTCTACGTATGCGTTGAAGATAATAATGGTAATGCCTATGGTATTTATAGATATGACGGAATAAATTAGGACTAAATCTTCGATGAGTCTAATGGTACTAGAAAAATCTTAGTTGCAGATCAAGTCTAAACGAACACTGTTTATCTCTATGATTGGGGCGGAGGACATATATTTAAAACGACAGACAGTCGACGGAGAAAAAGGATATTTTATGAACATTGATGAAGGTTTAAGTTGGACATTCTTAGGAAATCATTCACCAGGTATGTATGAATAGCCTTCCGTTATGGTTGGTGACATGGATGACTTTGGAACTTTGTATGTAGGGCACCAATGGAACTAGTTTCTATTATCATCTTTTAGATAATGTACTTTCTATTTAAGATGAACCTGATGAACGAATTAAAATCGAAGAAGAAATGGAGAAGCAAAGTTTAAATTTCTTCCCAAATCCAAGTAACTGACAATTCGAAATGGTTTACACGAGCTCCATTAAAACAAAATTTAATATAATGATTTATAATTCAATTGGAGGACTAATAAAAGATCAAGAGCAAGATCTCAAGAAAGGTAAGAACAAAATCAATGTGGATCTAAGTAACTTATTTAAAGGAGTCTATATATTGCAATTTTCCGTCAAAGATAAACTGGCTTCTAAAATATATGTTATCCAATAGGAGTATTTAATTATAAAATTAAGACTGGGGAAATAGTGGCCAAAAGAAATTATTTTCTCAGGCTATATTTTATGAAAAAAGTGAAATAATTATTGCGGATATTACTAGAATTATACTAAATTTGCCTCGCTTTTAGAGCAGCCTCTTTAGCTCAGCTGGTTAGAGCGCCGGACTGTTAATCCGTAGGTCCAAGGTTCAAGTCCTTGAAGAGGCGCTTACAGGTAAAGGGATTTCGAAAGAGATCCCTTTTCTTTTTCTACCAATCGGCATACAGAATCGGCATACAATCGGCAATCGCACCGATAATTAAAGATAATAAATTGGGTTTACATTGTTGTTAACTGGGGTTAACAATTATTTTATTGGCATTTAATGGGTTAACAATAATTTGCTCATTCAACTAATTGAGCTTTAATGCTCTATCAGACATCGCCAAACAGGCCGTGTGCGGAAAAAGGTTTCTTTTAGTTTTGGGAACGGGTTTTGTTTATTTATATTTAGGATCTTACTATGAGGCATGGCTGCCTATCTTGTTTTTTAAATATTCAATTTTGATGTTATAATTCAAATAATTCATTTGTGTAAGAACTTGAACCTATCATTATTGTGTAATTCAATTAATCCTGTACCCTTTAACTTTCACTTTAGATTATTAAGTATTATGGTAGAAAACCTTTTTCCCAAAATAATTATGGAGAAAATAACGAATGAAATGGTTGAAAAGACGTTTGAAGTCGGAAGAGATTTTTATAATACTAAAATTTCTTTGAAAGACGGAATAAAAGTTCTGACAGAAATTGGAATGAATAAAAATTCTGCTGTAAATTACATTTATAATTATTCAAACTTAATTCAAGGAAAGCTGTTTACTCGAACAACTAATATATATGGAACTGAATATTCCCTTCAAAAAATATATGAAGAAAACGGACTTGACGGCCTTCAAAGCGCACTGCTCTCTTTGTCTCAACATATTGATTACTATGAAGAAAAATCTGGTTCTTCAGTAAAGCAAAGGAAAGAAGTTTATAATCGTTATTTGGAGCTAATTAATCAAAAACCTATAAAGACAATTTATCCTGACGAAGTTGAATCTGATATTAAGTATTCAGAAGGAAAAACAAAAAAAGTTTTAATAAATAGTTACGAGCGAAATCCAATAGCTAGGAAAAAATGAATTGAGCATTTTGGACTAAACTGTCAAGTGTGTAATTTTAATTTCGAGGAAAAATTTGGGGATTTAGGAAAAGAGTTTATTCACGTACATCATAAAATAGATATTTCAACAATTGGAAATGAATATTCCGTAAATCCATTGACTGATTAAATTCCTGTTTGCCCTAATTGTCATGCTATGCTTCACAAAGAGAAGCCTGCATATTCGATTGAGGAACTGAAATTAATTATGAAAGAAAAAATAAGAATACTACCCTGAGACTATAAGGAGGCGAATGAGCACACGGTTTTTATAAAAGTTTTATACGACTAAAGTATTTTTTGAGTATAAGGTGAACAATAAAAGTTGTCAGCTAGAGGTGGAATTCCTTTGAGTTACTAATACCTATGAAAAAATAAAAAAATGAACTTATATTCAGAAGGAGAATTATCTCATTTTATTTCATCAAAGCAAAATGAGATTATTACACGAATCAAGAAGGAGGAGGAAGATTTCATTCTTAACGTTGGTGAAGAGACATATGCAAAATACTTAAAAGAAGAATACTTACTTGATTGCCCAATTGTAAATCAAGAAAACATTTTTGCTGAAACTTATGAACAAGAAATTTTAGGAGGACAATTTCCATGGGATATTCCACATTTTGAAAGAGGCAGGTATTATACGAAAGATGTATTTTTATATTATGTTCCTTTTGTTGGCGATTTATCCTTATTAAGATATCGTCCGAGTAGATACACAAGTCAGATAGGGCATCCTGTTAAAATAGACAACGAGAGTAACTCGATTAAAGTAGAAATTATTAATTTTTATAACGATCCAGCAAGGATTAATCAAGCTTTTGAAAATGAAATGAGTTGCATCCTTTCTTGTTACGATTTTTTAAAAAATGATATTGATATTTACAATCAAAATTTGGAGCAATTTATCAAAAGTGAATTGTCAAAGAGGAAATTAAAATTACTTAAAACAAATAACTTGCTCTACTCACTTGGTGTTCCTGTTAAGAAAAAATCAAACATTAATAATTCATTTTCAATACCGAAACCAAAATTAAGAAAGAAAATCTCAATTAAACCAATTGTTGATAATACGGGATTTAATCCTGAACCTACTTTAGATAATGACACTTATTTTGAAATCCTAAAAGTTATACATGACGTTGGTAAAAATTTTGAAAGAATGCCATCTGTGTATTCTGATAAAAAAGAAGAGGACCTCAGAGATCATATTTTAATGACGCTTGATCCAAATTTCGAACTGGGAAGTGCATCTGGTGAAACATTTAATAAAAAAGGGAAAACGGATATTCAATTAAGATATGATAGCTCGGTTGTTTTTATCGCCGAATGCAAATTTTGGGCAGGAAAGATTTCAATGCTTAAAACCATTGATCAGTTACTTAACTATTTAACTTGGAGAGATTCCAAAACGGCAATTTTATTTTTTGTTCGAACAAAAGAAATTACTTCTGTATTAATGACGGTTAAAAATAAAATTTCTACTCATTCTAACTATATTAAAGAATTAAATGAAACAGACGAGAGTTGGTTAAATTATATTTTCTCATTGCCATTAGATAAAAACAAAGAAATTAAAGTTGCAATTCAATTATTTCATATCCCATAAAATTTTATCAAGAAGAAATGAATATTTAGTAAATCCATTTACTGATTTTGAATTTTGGTATTAAGAATTAATTAAAAAAATTTATGAACTACTGCAAACTTTGTGAAGATAATATTGCTGATCAAAAGAATTCTCATATAATTTCAAAATTTTTGGGAATAGGAATGTTTGGTGATACTTCTGATAGGAAGGCCTTTAGAAATAGGAGAGACAGCACTCCTCAGAAAGTTCAAGACTTACCAAAGGAGGATTTTGTTTTTTGTAAGACTTGTGAGGCTAAATTTAGTTCTATTGAGTCAATAGTATCTAAAGCTTTAAGAAAAAAGACTTTGGAAGAATTTCATTCTAATTATTTAAAAATAGGCGAACATGAAGTTGAGACAAAAAATCTATCTTGTAAAGAAATTTTACTTTTTTTCTATATTACTTTCTTTAGGCTTCATCATTCTGAACTCGAAGGTTTTCAAGAATTTAAATTATTGGAAAATGTCCTTCATCGAATAAGAAATGTTATTTTAAATAATTTATCTATTAAGTTAAAAGAAACAAAAGAGCGAATTGAAGCTTCAAACTTTGACTATATCCCAATTACAGTAATGACAACGGATTTTAATGTAGATCAATCTCAAAACCTTCTTACCGTGAATCAAACCAACAATCCGAATACAAATTTTTTTATATGCAATAATTGGGCTGCCCATCTATTTTGTGAGGAAGCAATAAAGTACGATGAAAGATTTATTTTTAAGTATCATTTAAATATAGAAAATAAAAGGTTTATGTTTTTAAATAAACTTGAGTGGAGAAATATGAATATGATATTTGCAGACGAAATGGTGAGGCGTAATTATAAATTTTAAGACATGATGAATAGTAAAAGGCATCCGAATTTGTTGGGATGAAGCTTCAGGAATTAAGATTTATTCGGGCTACAGAATTTACATTTATCTTTTGACTGCTTTCAAAACTTGAATTCCACTGTCTTTATTGAGTTGAACAATATAAACTCCTGAGGGTAGCAAAGTCGTATCAATTTCTTTTTCTTGACCAAAGAGAGAAAACTGTTGAATAAGTTCACCCTGAATTGTATAAATTTTAATTTTGGCAGGGAATGAATTTGAATGAATTTTGAATGAGTTATTGAAAGGATTAGGATAAATTTTAAATGACGTCTCATTTTCTATTGATATAGTCGAAGTTATAATAAGAGAGCTATCACAATTTTCATTAAAGCAGCCTTGCTTATTTAATTTCACTACCCAAGTACTTGTTTTAAGATTAATTACATTACTCGATGTATCCATTATCCAGCCAGACATCAAAATATCCTCACTTTCTAACTAATGAATATGTTGTATCATTTTTAAAAGCAGTATTTTTTAATGAAATAAATTCATCATGAAATTCACCGAATCTAATAAAGCACCTGATGAAGTTAATTTAGCTACTACGACAAAAGGGGATGAATTATCAAAAAGACCTGTAAAAAAGGAAAAAACAAAGTCTTTGTCTTGTTCAATTAAGTGCCAACCTTGGTCAGAGTAGTTTGAGAAATTAAAAGATTTAGAAAAATAGGATTGGGAGTAAAGCCCCAATCCTATTAACATTAATATTTGAATTATAAATATTCTCATCTGACGAAATGTTTTTTAACTTCTACGAAGAAATGCCCGAATTGGACTTGCATTTAATTGTATAGAATGAGCATAAATGTTGAATACTAAACTAGTATAATTTGATCTCAATAAAATTTACTAAATATTTGCATTGAGTCCATTTTTAGAATAAAAACTATATGAATTTCCAAAACTCAATTTATAACTTAATCACTTTCCTAAATGAAAAAGACCCATCCTGAGTAACCTTCAAAAAATATAAACCTTTATTAAAGGCAGAAGTTTTAATACTATTTTCCCCTCTCAAGTTGTAATCGGAATAAATTAACTCTCCAGACAAATTAAAAATAGAAAGTGAGTATTTTTTTTCATTTAAAGGTTGAACATAAAGAATATCTAAGGATGGATTTGGATAAATCTCAAATTCAGGTAAATCGACATCAATAGAATTCACATTAGTTATTATTTGAGTGGAATCACAATTATCGAAAAAGCAACCTTCACTTGTCAGTCTAACCAGCCAAGAATTTAGTGTAAGATTATTTATGTTAGCAGAAGTTGTATCTGCTATCCAACCACCTATAATTAAATCCCCATTAGATGCTTCCTCGATAGCTTCAAAAGAACCTCTACCATGATAATCATATCTTGTATCAATTACACTTTTCTCCCAAAGTAATTCTCCTTCATTACTCACTCTTATGATCCACCCCATATCAAAATCCCATAATGCTCGATCTGTGCTTCTTTCTGTCCCTACACAAATTATATCACCGTTCTCTGCCACAATTAAATCATTTAAGCCTTTGTTATGCCTTGTTCTGAATTCTAGTTCCCAGACTATATTTCCAGTCGAATCTATTTTGTATAGTATTGGGGGGGTTCGATTCATGGTGATGTCGTCTGTTTGGATAAACCCTTGTGTAACATAAATGAAATTACCATTTACCTCTAAATTACTAAATGGTGAAGTGACTTCAATTTCTCTAAATTGAATATTAGACAGTAAAGAAAAAAGACTATTTAAATTAAAAAGATACGAGTAAGTCTTGAAGTTATTGAGTTGTACTTCAGAAAGAAGTAAAATTTGATCTAGAAAATAACGCATTTCTATTGGGTTTTCATTTATGGACTCAAAAATTAATTCATTTTCCTCGACCAAAATATTATTTTTCAATTTATACAACGTAATCTTTTTCGAATTAAAATTAAGCCCCACCAAGAAAGTTATTGAATCCGAAACTTGAAGAATATTCTGTAAGACCCGAACTTCATCATATTGTTCTTGAAAAACAATTGAGGAATCCCCCTCAGTATCTAATTCAATTAAATAAATATTAGATGAAGAATCAGAAATAATGTGACCTCCAATTTGAAAGCGATCATTCCTATATTGCATTGCATCAAAGAATGCTGCATCAAAAGTCTCTAATCTATTATTCCAAACTAACTCACCAGAAGAAGATAATTTAGATAATCCAGAACATTCATTATTTAAGTCGCAAATCCCACCATATTTCAAGAATACATCATCATTTACTAAAATTATTTGGTCTATTGAACTCGTATTATTTGTAAACTTATATGTTTTTGAAAAATAGGGCTGAGCAGAAGCACTGCAAAGCCCTAGTTTTAGTAAAAATAATATCTGAACTATTTTATTCAATTAGATACAATAATTTTTTTAGTAAACCTATCTCCGTTTTCTAATTCTATTGCTATAAAATGCAGCCCATGTTGAGCTAATTTAAATATGTAATTATTACTATCAATTGATTCAACATGAGATGAAATTTTTCCACCAATATCAAAAATAGTAACATTTCTGATAAGATCAAAGGAGGAAATTTGTATTTCTTCGTTAATTTTTGCAGGATTCTTACTAAGATTAATGCCAGAAATACTATTTGGATTACTTGAATTAATATTAGATTTAACAGCAGTTTGAATATTATAAATCCCATTCCCAAACCAATATTTATCTTCAAAAATCGAAATTAAAGCTCTCGCATAGCCAGAGTTTTTGTTTTCACTATTTGCATATGCAATCATTAAACTTTTTTCAATTGCACTTGGTGTATAATTTGGATTTATTAATCTTTTCAAATTTATTTGTTGAATACTTACAAAGTCAGAATCTTCAATATTATTAAGAATTTCGGATGCGTGGTTATAATTTTTATTAAGAATTGCAACCCCAAACTGATCTTTAAAATTAAGCTCTAAACCAAACAATTGATCTAGATATTCTAAATTACCAGATTCTAAATTATCTAATGTTATTTTTCTTAGTATCATGTCTTTCGAAATTTCAGCAGACTTTAAACTAACTGAGGATAATTCACTAGAACTTAAATTGGACTTTAATAAATTTATTTCATTATTAATCTGATCAAGATCTTCTTTTGCTGCAGAAATTGGTAATCGTATGAATTCACAATCATTATCAAATAAATTAGGAACGTCATTAGTTACATATTGATTGGTGCCTCCGTCATTTAAATTATTTGTTGGATATTTGCAAGGATCACCTGTTTCAGGCACAAAATAAGCAAATGCCGAATTAGGATCAGATACTGAAATTTCATCGTAAGGTGCCTTACTAAAACAATTATCGGCAGGCCTTGTAATGCCTTGCCAGTTTATTTGGCCAGTATTGAAAAGTGACATGACTGTCACATCTTTAATCTTAGTAGAAAAATTATTAGTTAAAAATTGTGATCCTACATTATCTTCAATATAAAAATTACCATAGTTGGCGTCGAAGATATTATTACAAGAACTATAATTACTATTTGAGCCAGTGTTTCTAAAGATCATTGCCCCTACTCCTTGGTCATCAAAATTATTTTCTCTAATTGAATAAATGGATTCCCCTTCAATTATAATTCCAAAGTCTCCATTGGTTACATTATTTTTTAACATTACAATACCCGTTCCTTTATCTACTCCTGATAGATAAATAGCTTCATAAGTGCAATCAAATTCATTTGGTGCTCCCTCCAAATCGCCAATAATCGCTGAGCTTGCAAAAGGGTTTGACGATAAAAGCCCAATCCCAGATCTGCATTGTATAAATTCGTTACCATTCAATACAGATATCTCAGCATCTATCCCGTAAATTCCATTTAGATCTAAATTTTCAAATCTATTATTTTCAAATAAAACACCCTCACAATCCCAAATAGTGACCCCAATAGATTCATCACTAATGTCATCCGCTTCAATAATTAGACAATTTCTAAATTCAGATTTATTTTCAAAATTATAAGACATAAAAGCAGCCGTTCTTCTATTATTTTTAAATGTACTATTCGTCGATTTAACAAGACCTCCCCAATAGTTTGGATAATCGGGCCAAGATCTTTCACTATCACGGGTATAAATTGCTGTCTTAGCTCCTTCAACTATTGATTGATTTTTCACAATAAGAATTCCTGCAGAATTTACTGTCTGATCATTTTCATCTTTTTGCTCTAACTCCGAATTACCCCACACATCTATTCCCTTCCATCTTGCATTAGGTAATGCTTGAAGATGAGCACCATCTAATTCTAATACAGCACCCCTTTCAACTATAAACTTTACATCTTCAGAAAGATACACTGCACATTCAACTGTTAATTTATTTCCAGAAACTATTCTAATATCTTTATTGATAGTTCTTAATTAATTCCACACAGTTTCGTTGTCGATTACAATTTCATCATTATCACTACTCTTAAAATCGATGAAACCCAAATTAGAGGAAATAAGTCTATCATAAAATATATCCCATTGACATCTAGAAATAGCATCTTGCAATGCATTATTTCCCATCAATTGGCGACTTGTAGTTTCCCAAGGCTCACAATATTGACCAGGACCACCTCCAGGACTAAAAGGTCTGCAACCAAGAGTATTAGTTGGAGGTGGATTACATTCATCAGTTACAACAATATCAATGCCATCGCATGGATTCATGCAGTAAAATACATGTGATAGCCCAAAGATATGTCCTATTTCATGAACAAGTACCTTGTCAAATTTATGATAGGGTTGGTCAAAATTCATGTTCCATAACTCAACAAAAGATGCATTAGTTGCAGTAGACCCACCAGTAACAGTCCCAGTTTTATCAATAATTTCAATGTTTAACACCTTTCCATTATATTCTTTGATAGCGCTATTATAGGCAGCTTCGGATTCCCATAAAAATACACCGCCGTGTGGATCGTTTGGATTTCCTTCCTCAGAATAAATTTGTAACCTAAAGAAGAATTCAGGAAAGAAATTTGAAGGAATTGTATTTGGTATATCAAAATACTGACTTAAATTAGATAAAATAAAATCATTGGATTTGTCAATTAAATGATAAGCAGAAAGAACTGAACCTTCAATATCACTTGTTCCTATGAAGTGAAAATTTACATTCAAAGTAGCAATTGAAAGATCATGATTTTGAGGATCTAAAATTCCAGCCACTCTACAATCAGGCATTCCTGCCAAGAAATTTAAAGGATCAATATTAGAATTTTCGAATCCACAATAAGTCTCTTGAGAGAGTATGGGATTAGTAATTAATGTTAATAAAATCATTTTTATTAGTATAAGTCTCATAACTGTATAACTATTTTTAATGGTGAATAATCAAAATTAGATTTAATTTTCAGGAAGTATAAACCACTTTTATTAATATAAATTTCTTCAATAATTTGATTTAACTCCACTTCAAATATTTTTCTCCCTGAGCAATCGTATATTACCCCAGACCTATCTTTTTCGAAGGACCCAAATTCTAGGGAAACATTTCCAGTGGAAGGATTTGGAAATACATTGATATATTTATTATTTGATGATAAATCACTAGTGTTTGTAAGGTCATCACATGCTCTTTCCCATTCGTTAAAATATAGACGCCCAAAATTCGAATCTTCATATTCTATTAATACAAACGGAGTCCAATCAATAATTGATATCGAATTAGGCATATTGAACCCATCTTCAAGTGGGCCAAAAAAATCTGAAACTACAGTATTTATTCCCCAGCCGTATTGGTCTTCTTGAGATGCAAAAAATAATTTATATTCAAAATAATTATTTAATGAAATTGTTTTAATAGAGTCAATACTTATAAAACGGAGAGGCTCTTGAACAGGAAATGAATCTCCCACATAAGCGTTTTTCTTGTAAATAAACTGGAAATCTTCCAAGGAATTTGAATAAAATATAGAATCTTCGATAACTTTTAAATACTTTGTTTCAATGGTTGTATCCATGCGAAATGGATCATCTTGTTTAAGAATTAGTGTTCTTTGAATGATCTTTATTAAATCTTCATTTACTATAGTATCGCTTATAACTTCTATTTCATCCAGCAAAGATGAAGGAGGTTCAAAATAGCTTAAGCAATATCTCCATTTCGCACCAATAGGTGCGAATTCCTGAGCAAAAAGAGAATTAAAACATGTAGAGAATAATAAAATAAACACAAGTCTCATAGTGGGTGAATTAATCAAGTAATAAATGTAAGTTAGGTACTTTTCTCTGGAATGACAAGTCAATTGAGCAGTTAGCTAATTTTTTCGCGGGCATTTTGCTAACTAAATAGAACTCAAAAATTAACTTCACTTCATGGAAGGACACAAAATTTGATCAGACATAATTTTTTTAGAATAAGTTCCATGGTTAGATAACCTAATGAAAACCTTTGTCATAATCAAACTGAGGTTAACAATTAATTTATTGGCTTTTAATAGGATAGCAACAATTTTATATATTCAACTATTTAGCACAAAAGCTCTTTAATTCTTTCGCAATCTTTTGATAAAAAGAAGTTCTTGGAACACCATTACAACTACCCTATAAACTAATTTATCTCCTAACTAAATAATTACAAATAAATAAAGCTTCAAATTCAAGGTCTATAGAATTTGTTTAAAGTAGACTTGTAAAATATGAATTTACGAGGAAAAGAATCAGCAAATTTTTGCTGTAATTATCTGTTCTAAAGGTAAGTAGAAATAAGTGCAATAATCATTCGATGTTAATTTTGAGAGGAATTAACCAATATTTTAACTCCTAAAAAAAGTTTAGAAAAAATAGCTTTGAATATAATTGCTAGCCTATGTTACTCAATATTTTCAATGCTACTAGCATTGCTCTTTGCAAATCATTTGTGAAAAATGTACCGAAAGCTAGCAAATTTTCTAAATAAACAAAATAAGAATGTCAGACTACGAATTAATAAAACTAGCAATTCAGAATAAAAGTTGTATCACATGCACATATAATGGACATATTAGAAAAATGACACCACATGTAATTGGAAATAAAAATGGGATAGAAAAGGCTTTATTTTATCAATATGATGGTGAATCAAGCGAAGGGTTAAGCAAAAATCCAGTTAAAAATTGGCGATGTTTTGTAATTGCTAAAATTGAAGATTTAAAGTTAAACGAAGACGCATTTCAAACAGCAAACAACCATTCAAGGAAGCAGAATTGTGTTGATGAAATAGATTTAGAAATTGATTACTAATTTATGTTTATAAAAAAGCGAAGAAGTGATTACAAAAATTTAGTCAGTAAATCTATAAAATTCAAATTACATACATCCTTATAGTCTATGAAATAAATCCAATCAGCTATATTACAAGAAGTACCAAAAGAACACTTCACGCCCTTCATCGTACCTGTATCAACATAAACAAACAAACAACGATGAGCCTTTTCATGTCCATACTTTTTAGAAACACTTTTAGAGTTCAAAGCCAAAATATGTCGCTTTACTTTTGCAATTGATTTTTTAGTATAATCCTTATGCTCCAACTCCAGGCAAAATAATTTCTTCCCCTTTCGGGTATCAAGCATAAAAATAGCGTCTGGTTCAATAAAAGTTTTATTTGGCAATTCGACCCTAGTTTTTCTTTTTAAACAACCATCTCTTCTAATACTTCCAACAGTGTCAATTTCTCGATCATAAAATATAATAGGGATTCCTTCTATTTTGCAAGCTTCAAATATTTCGATTTGTACATCAATCGCATATGTTCTATGGTGGATGGTTTGTGGGCTTAAAGAGGGCTTGGTTTTACAGTAATTAATTTCAGCTATCTGTTTATAATGGTGATTAGAAATATTCTTTGCTCCTTTATTTGTTAAATAATAGATGTGACCAAGCCCATAATTTGTAGCATCTATTTTCCCAATAAACTTAGCTTCTAAAAGCGGGTTTAATAATCGGGAAAATGCACTACTGTGTTTTGCAATACCCAGTCTTGCCATTTGTTTTCTAGAAAGGAATTTGTAAATACTGAGGGCTTTTAATGTTTCGATAGTTTTTGGGGCCATACTTAAAAGTCATCAGGGTGAAGCGTAATTTCTGAAGTTGAATATTTTTCGGCCGTTGTAAACTCGAAATGTTTTCTTTCTGTATGATTTTTATAATAATGATAAATCATATATCGATCAATCTTATCTTTAGCTTCTTCTTCGGTTAAATAATACTCACTATCATTATTGATTAATTTGTCATCGCTCTGAAATAGAAAAGCATCCTGATCTCCTGATTTAAAATAGAATTGATACTTTTTGATCTTCATCAACTCCTCTTTTGATACACCTATATCAGAAGCTATAGAACTCATGGAGTCTGCAGAATTTCTTCCTATGATTTTATTTTCTGTATTAGATAGCATTGCCTTGATCATAGTATCATCCAACTGCTCTGCGAATTGATGAGCTAATATTAAGTAAGTTTGAAATTTGGCGAACTCTGAAAGAGCTCGTTCTATTGTTGGTGAAACACATCTTTGGCATTCATCTATAACAATGATTGTCTTAGGTCTTTCTAATTTAGGAATGCGATTCCTTTGGGCAGAAATGTTTTGGGCTTCACTAATAATTAATCTCCCTATTGCTTCGCTGCCAATATTCCCAAGTTTTGTAAAATCTAAATTAACTAAGACAATCTTTCCAGTGTTTAGATAGGATTCAAAATCTAATGAGCTATTTCCAACTAAAAATCTACGCACAATGGGATGGCTTAAAATACTATCTACTCTTTCAATAACAGCACTGAGGGTTCTTGTATCTACATCTTTCCATCCATAATCAAAAAACCTCCTGGTGATTGGATCAGGACTGTTCCTACCCACTTCTAAGAGTTTTAATTCCTCGTTATTAAATTCTGGTACTTTTTTATTCTTGTTTCTACTTAATCCAGAAAGTAAAATAAATAAATCCATTAAAGTAACATCTTTGGCCAAAAGGAGAACATATATACAGTGCCTTAATAAACGCTTCATGTTACCTGTGAGAGATTGGTCCTTTATTAGCTGTTGAAGAGCGTCAAGGATATTATCCGTTGAATAGGCTAAATGAGTTTCTGAATGATTTGAAATGTCAAATGGATTAAAGGTCGGACTATGCTTTTCATCCAATGCAGGATCTATGTAAATAAAGTTATCGAGCTGTAGATTTAAAATTTTTAATCGCCGAAGTTCTGCTGCCATCTGACCATGTGGGTCTATTATTAAAAGGCTAGTGTCACTATCTTTTTGTTGAACAATATTATAGATCATTAACTTTAAAAGCTCTGTTTTGCCAGAACGAGTCTTTCCAACACAATACGTATGGCTAAACAATGATTCGATAGGCAAAAATGTTTTCATATTCCAATTGAAAAACTTACAAGGTTCTAAGCCTTGTTGTAATGTGAAAATTTTATAGTCCTCTGGCGTAAATGATAAATGATTGTATTTGAATTTTCTGTGTTTATTATTTATGGTCTTCGTAAATACGAATGCGGGGTGTTTTAGATATTCAAAGTCGTCATTTTGCTCATTGCACAAATAGAAAAATTCACTATTTAATGATGAAGGTACTTTATTTAAAGAAGTGATTACCGATGAAAATGGGCATGTCACAGAAGTTCATACTGATTTCCTAGGGCGTAAAATATTAGAACGTAAGATAATGGAGGATGGTAGTAATATTGATACAAAATATTTATATGAAGGTCCTGCAGGTCAGCTTTCAGAAATTATCCAACCAAATAATCAAAGTTTCACCTATAATTATGATAATCTAAATAGACTTACAAGTAAGACTATTCCTGGTGTAGGTGAATATACCTTTTCAGGATATAATGCGAATGATCTTTATAGTACTTCTACTGATCCAGCAAACACTACTTTTACCTATACATACGATACCTACGGCCAAGTAGATAAAATTAAGACTGGTGGAAAAATTTTGTCAAACTTTACATATGGCACCAGCGGAGGTGCAAATGGACAAGTCAAATCAGAGGCTCATGCTATATTACCCTTGAGTGTAAATGATTCCACAATTACTAATCATCTCATTGACGGTTTTGGCAGAAATGTTGGCATGAGCTTTTCTAGTCCAGAAGGAACTTATAATACATCTAGTGTATTGGACGATGCAGACCGACTAATGTCTTCGTCCGTAAGTGGTAATGGAATTGGAGCAACTTACACTTATGATCATGATGCTTATGGTCGGAACTACATCACTAATCAAACGATGGGCTTAAATACAGAAAAGTTAAGCCATTCAATACTAAATGGCTCAAATGACTGGGTCAAGCAAGTTAGACAAGGTGGAGTAACTAATCCATTGCATACAATAGGTTACGGCTATAATCTGAGAGGTTGGATTACTGGTATTGGAGCTTGTGCGGGAGAGCCTACATCAGGCGGCCCTGGAACTGGAGGCAATCCAGCAGATGAAAAAGAAAACCAGCAATGGGGAGCCATTGTTTTTCAGTATAATATGGCTGATATTTGCGCGCAAAAAGCAACAAAATTAGACATAAGTTGGAATGCCTTATCTGGTGACCCCAACAATCCAGATAGTACATCAATAGATGAATCAATAAAACTTTTTGGCATCCCAGCCGTAACTTTAAATTTGGACGACAGTGAAACTATTCTATATCAAGGTCCAATTTCACCAGCTCAAATTGCTACCCAAATAATAAATAGAATAGCCTTTCCTTCAGGTTCCGCAAATCCCAGTCCAAATTGTTTAATTGCATTGGAAAGTGAATTTGGAACTTACCTAAAAAAAGTTATTGAGGATAAATTAGGTAAAACACCACAAGGCCAAGATCCAGGAGGCCCAGTTACTGCTACTATATTTGGAATAGCCTTGCAATATGATAACCCAATTGGGTCAGCAACGCCCCAGTATAATGGAAATATTTCATCCATGCAGTGGTGTACCGCACTTGGTGAAAACTATACCTATGAATTTGAATATGATAATATCAATAGAATTAGTTCTTCAAAAAGTAATTATGGAAATAGATATGGTACAGACTACAGCTATGATAAAGTCGGTAATATATTGTCTATCCAGAGAAACGGTGTGATTGGAGAGTTAAACAATGCATTTAGCTATGGTTTGACGGATCAATTAGAATTAGATTATATTGATAGCAGATTAGAAATGGTAACTGAAGTTGGCAATCAGGATTATGGTTTTAAAGGAGCAACTAAAAATTACTTGTACGATGGAAATGGGAATATGACCACCGCTGGAGATGTAACTATTGGTTATACGATTACAAATATGCCACATCTTTTTATCACCGAGAATGAAACAATTTTAGTAACTTACGATGCAGCTGGGAACAAAATAAAAAAAGAAACTCCAGACTATGTAAAGACATACTTCGGACCCATAGAATTTAAAGATGGCGCTTTTGAAGCTCTGTATCATGACCAAGGTAGAACCATTCCTGCAGAAGGAGGATTTCGAACAGAATATAATATAAAAGATCATTTAGGTTCTGTTCGAGTCACCTACTCAGATATAGATGGAAATGGAACTATCGATTACGGTTCTGAGTTATTACAAGAGAACCATTATTATCCTTTTGGGATGGTTTGGGAAGGCACAAGACTTATGCCGGAAGCACCAAACGTTGTGAATCCTTATCAGTATAATGGTAAAGAATTGAATGAAGAGATAGGTTGGTTAGATTACGGAGCTCGATGGTATGATCCTAGTATTGGGAGATGGAATGCGGTTGATCCAATGGCGGAGAAGATGCCAAGTTGGAGTACTTATAATTATACATTCAACAATCCAGTTCGCTTCATTGATCCTGATGGCATGTTACCCAGTGACCCAACTACTAGAAGGCTAGGTAGAATGTCAAGAGCTGCAGACAAGCAGTTTAAAAAAGACTATAAGAAAGGATTTAATAAATCAAGAACACGTGGTTTCGAGAGAGGATTTAGATTTGTTGAAAGTAAATCTGGTAAAATTAAATTAAAAGGAAAAGTTAAGTCAGGGCAAACATCAGGTGGTGAATTAAGAATGATCCATCCAATTAATTCAGATGGTTTTGCAACTTCAGCTGGAGATGGTCATACCCACCCAGTTGGATCAGAGGATTATGGTACTGGACAGGTAGAACAAGGAGTTTCTTTCTCAGGAGAAGATATTATGGCATTAGGAAGTTCAAGTGTTAAAAAAGATGATGGATTTGTTTCCATGATAGAAACAGGCAGTGATCGCCAAGCATTAGTTGTTGTAGATGGAGAAAAAGCGAGAGATTTTCTTTCAGGTACAAACGCAGAAGAATTAAATTCCTCAATTGGAAACAGAACTGCGGCGCTATATCAATCTGGAATGTCAGTTGGAGATGCTTCCAAGCAAGCAGTTTCAGAAATTATTGGAGATTCCGATAATTCAGGAATTCAATTTTATTCAACGTCTACTAATAAAAACAAATTTGATGAATACAAAAAACAGTAATATGAAGCCTATATTTGTTATAATCATAAGTCTAATGTTTTTTAGCTGTGGAAGCCAAGAATCAATTGTTTCGTTACAGCCATACAAAAAAGTACAGGAGAATATTATTGAAGAGCCTAGGAAATATTTGGGCATGGAATTAAATAATTTACTAAATGACTTTAAGCAAACCTATGACGAGTATACATATGATAAAATGAGGATATTTATGTTATCAGGACTAAATTTTAAGTTCAAAGAGGATGTTATTATTAATGGACTATTCGATTGGAAAAATAGTGATTTTGATTATGGCGGAAAGGTAAATGAAAATACAGCATGGGATTTTGAGAAGTTAAAGAATGAAAAAATTAGAAGTATTAGAATTTATAAATCCGATAAAATGATTTACAATATTAGTTGATGTTAAAATACTTAACTATTTAAATGCAATATCTAAGTTCATTCTTTCGGAAAGTTCCTGAAGCTGAATCAAGCTATTTTTAATGACATCAGAATTGAACTCATCAATTGATGAGTGATCTTTTTTATCTAAAATAAGTACTTCTAGTCTGTCGGACTTAAGATGATTTATAGAATATAGATTTACCTCCCAGTGTCCTGCATATATATCAATGAGGATAAGTTGATTGTCATTCAACTTTTTTATGTACCCGTTTTGTTCAACAGTTTTGAATCCATTACGCGTTAACACATCATGATATGAATAAGCAATATTATCTTCCATTAGGCTAGTTGTTTTTGCAAATCCGCTTTCATCAAAAAAGCATCAAGAAATTCTTTTACGAGCAGCTTCTTATTTTCTGGGAGCTGCTCTACTTTTTTAAATTGATCTAGAAATGTTTTATCAGAAATAGATTGCGCTGCATTATCTTCAATGATCCGTTCATTAAATAATCAGCAGAAACTAAAAGTGCATCTGCTAGTTTGGTAAGAACGGCTGAAGTAGGTTTATTCTCTCCTCTCTCATATCTAGAAATATTGGTCACTTGAACAGCTACGGTTTTAGCGAGTGCCCTTTGCGATAATCCAATCTTTACTTTTCTTTTCTTTCAATTGAAAAGAAAAAAGGGAACAAAGTAAAAATGAAAATCGTTATCTTCGGGCGCCTAGAAAAAGTTCTGGTCAAAGAAAAGGTGTTCCAGTGATTTTGAGTGAGTTGAAATAAGTGGTTCGTAATGTGCTAGATTACGGAGCTCGATGGTATGATCCTAGTATTGGGAGGTGGAATGCGGTGGATCCAATGGCGGAATCAATGCCAAGATGGAGTACTTATAATTATGGTTTTGATAATCCGACTAGATTTACAGATCCTACAGGAATGTCCCCTGATGATATTATTATCACTGTAAATGCCTCTGATAAAAATTCACCCGGTCATGTGCAAGTTGCAATAGATGAATATGATGATGAAGGTAATTCAACTGGTAATGTAATAGTGTATGATTTAACACCAAGTGGTAACGAACCGAATAAGAACGATATAATTAATAACAAAGGAGTTCCTGCAAGTTATTCTAGAAGCACGGTTTCTAAAGAAGATTATTTAAAACAAGTCAAAGAAGATTATGATGGCGTATTAGAAATTGAAACTACAAAGGACCAAGATGTAGCAGCTACTGCGAATATGGATGCTCAGGTAGATGCCAATGCTGATTACAATGCCGTAAATAATAATTGTGCTACCTATTCTTGCTCTTCTTTGAATGGTGTTATGGATACAAAATCTATAGGAAATGAGTCAATGAGAAAATTAATATTTTCTAGAACTACTAAAACTCCGAATTCCTTATTTAATGATTTAAAGAACAAGAAAGGTGTTAATGTTTTAAAGGATGCAAGTAAATTTACTAAATCAAAGTTTATAGAGTATGTTAACAATAGGCAATAAGATTACAATGTATATAATAGTAGGTTGTTTAGTAATTTGTTGCTCATCTGAGTCACAAAATGAATTTTATACAAAATCTCAAAATAGAATTTCTGTAAACATTCCCTACCCTAATATTCCATTAATCAAGTATGACTCAAATACGGAACCATTTGAGCTATTACTAAGAGAAAAATATTGCTCAGATTTGTTAGATCCTGGAATGCATATTGAGCATACGATTCTCAGAGAATATTATGAAAATGTTGCTCTGCGAGAAGATACAACAATTGTGAACTTTTCTGATGAGGAGATTTTAAACATGGCAAAAGAATTATTCCAGCCCTTATTCCCATATGGAAAAACAAAACTAAAAAACAAGTTTCCAGAAAAAGTTAATAATAATCACTTGCTAAGCGAGCATTTAAAATTAGATGTTATTCAAAACTTAAAAGAAGATTTAGCTACTGTTGAAGTTCCAAAAGAAGAATATATAATATATTATAAGAGAGTTAACAAGCTTTGGAAAATGTATAAGCGGGAGAATTATTAAAATTCACTGATTGCTTTAAAGACTTTTATTTAGAAACCTTATCCTTTTTTCTTAAATCTGCTATTCTTTGTCCTAAAGTCATGTATAAAAGTCGTTTAAATGATACTAAAAAATCTGAAAAGAAATAAGGAACGAAGTAAAAATGAAAATCGTTATCTTGGGGAGACTAGAAAAAGTTCTGGTCAAAGAAAAAGTGTTCCAGTGGTTTTGTGTGAGTTGAAATAAGGGGTTGGTAATGTGTTAGATTACGGAGCCCGATGGTATGATCCTTCAATAGCAAGATGGAATGCGGTAGATCCATTAGCCGAAGCATATAACTTTTTATCCCCTTATGCTTATGTTGGAAATATGCCATTAATATTTATTGATCCTGATGGTAGAAGCTTGTATCTTGCAGGTACGAATAAAGCCAAAGAAATTGAGGATTTAATATCTCTGGTAAATGATTCAAAATTTAGCGGAAAAGTATCTTTTTCTTTTACTGATACAAATAAAGGTATTAAAGTTTCTGCTGACTTTGGAGATTTGAGTTATGATCAAATAAACCAGGACGCTGGTTTATCGCTAATAAATGATTTGGTTTCTTCAAAAAAAGATTATTTATATGAAGTTGCTCAGTCCACAACAGCTACAAATAGAGAGACAGGAAGAGATGAGGTTTTTGAAACATCAGTAGGGGCGAGAGGAATATATAAAGTTGGAGGTAATTTTTCTACTACTGACAGGGGTGATTTATCAGAAAGTTTAGCCAGAGGAGTCTCCCAATCTAGGTATGATTTGTTTAATTCAATACCTAAGAATTCGTTTGATGGCCATACAATTATTTCTCCAAGTACTTATTTTATGGATCAAGAGACAAAGAATGGGTTTGTTCGCGCAAATCGGTCTTTACTCGTTTTTCATGAGCTACGCGAAAATTTTCTCAGAACGGAATATGGAGGATCTTATCTGTTTACGCATATGATTACAAAAGCACTTGAGAAAAATTTTCATGGTAATAACTCGGGAGGAACTCATAATTTTAGAAAAAACAAAAATAGACGAAATTGAAATTTAATTACATGCTTTTATTTTTCGTGATATTAAGCACTAATTGTGCAATATCTCAGACAAAAGGTTCTTCGGATTCTATTCACATTAAATCAGATCATTTAGAAGTTGAAATTTATTTTACAGAATCTAAGAATAACCTTTGTACTTTTAAAGTCAAAAATATAACAGATGAAATAATTGGCCTGAATTCAACTTTTGGAGTTCGTTCAAGTAAAACTGTTAATGGTAAAATTGTAACTCACTTATATTTCATGGAAGATCTTGATTTTGACTTAATTATGGAATATTCATCTTTGCAACCTAATGAAATAATTGAGTTTTCAAACAATCTTCCAGAAAATTGCGACTTTTTAATTTTCGGACTTACTTATTATAAAAATATTATTGAAGTACCTGCTCAATTGATTCAACAAAAAATTCCTTTTCAGGTGAAATTTGATAATGAAAAATCTTTTACCTTATATGTTTCTAATCCAGGAATTCATGTTAATTATTTAACTCGGCTAACTTTAGATAAACTAAAAATTCCCAACTTGAATAAATCAAAAGTTAAAGTAACCGTAAATACTGATATAGAATAACTAATAAAATAATATTTAATTTTAATTGATATGATTTTTTATAAAATGAAAAATCTGAATCAATTAGGAGCTAAACGGCTTAAGTAACTTACTATTTAATTGTGGGTCAGGTCTAACCCTTATATCTTTTAATTAAACAAAAGGCATTATACATCAGAAAAAGAATACATGTACGGTTGCTCTTTATCATGTATTTTTTTTTGCAAATCAGCCTCCAATAAGAAAGCGTTAAAAATTCTTTAATATGCAGTTTCTTCTTTTATCAGAGTTGCATTACTTTTTAATTTTTATTATTCCGAAATTAACTATTCTTTTGATATCTATAACTCTAACAATTCCAAACTCCTCCTCATTAAATCCTCATTCCTAAACTGAGAATAAATTTCAGTTGTAGCAATTGAAGCATGAGTAAGATTCGCTTGCACTGCTCTCATATCTGCACCCCTGTTTGCACAAATTGTTGCTGAGGTATATCTAGCAGAATAAAAAGTAAAATATCCATTCAAGCCTATTGCTTTTGAAATGTTTAGATATCTTTTGCGTAGGTTGGCAAGAATATCTCTTTTTATTTTATTAATAGATTCATCATTAAAGTCGTAACAGTCTTTTAAAATAAAATCAAAAACGTATTTATTTTCAGGATTATAATACTTGGCAATAATATTTGTGCATACATTTAATAATGGCTTTCCAAGGCTTGAGTTATTAGTTTTAGATCTATTATAAAACCAGAGGCCATTTTGGATGTCAGAATATTTCATCAAAGCAATATCTTTAAGATTAACGCCCATCGTGAAATACGAAAACTTCCATAAATCTAAAGCCTTTTCTTCGCTCTCATTTTTAGGCTTGTAATCTAAAATCATTTTAACTTGATCAGGGGATAATCTTTTAATCATTTTACTAGTCTTAACAATCTTCTTTAAATGTGTAAATTTATACCCGGTTGGGTTATATCCAGTTTTGAATGGCATCAATTTAAGATCTATCACTTCTTGCTCAACTGCTTTTGAAAAAATTCCTTTTAATCCTCTCATGGTTCTATCTCCTTTAAATCCTCTTTGAATATAGTCATCCTCTATACCTCTTAATGTTGCTTTTGTGATTTCTGAAAATTCTATGTTATCTTTTTTAAGGAATTTTTGCATTGCTCTGCATGCATCTTGATAAAAGGTTGCGGTCCCCGCTTTATTTATAAGGTTCAATTTTTGGACTACACTCTTAGTAAATTTATCAAATGTGATTTCTTCACTACTATCTTTAGAAAATAATGCGGCCCACCTAGCATAGTTCCACTCTTTGCTAGAAAAATCGTTGTAGTAAATTTTAAAAGCTTTGTTTAAACTGGATTGAATTTCTTGATTTATTAATTTGGATCTCCAAGCTGTGTTTTTAATAAATCCAGTTTCCTTATCAAATTCTATCTCTTGGCAGGAGATTCCTAAACGCTTGCGCCTAGTGTTAGATTTGTTATCAGTCCAGTTAATTTGGATGACAATTGGATAACTTCCATCCTCTAAAGGCTCAGATTTATAGAGCTTTGTTTTGAAGGTAACATTCGTAATCGGCATAATATAGATAAATATGTAAAAAAAATATATACATAAGACTCTATATGTGTATTGATTATAACTTCAATGTCAATAGAAAAAGGACTGTTAATCCGTAGGTCCAAGGTTCAAGTCCTTGAAGAGGCGCAAAAAGTAATTAAGGAATCCTTGCGGATTCCTTTTTTTATTTTATCTCACCCCAAAACCCCTCTCCATTTTGGATTTTTTGTGCTGCGCTTTAAATCCAAAATAGAGAGGGGCTTAACAACTGTAATTTCGGTTTAATATACTCCTCAACTAACATCACAATTCAATCCCCCTCTCTATCGCAGGTCCCAAGCGCAGCGCTCGGAACCATTATCTTATGCCTACGCATACAATAAAATGTCATTAAATTAATATTCTCCAACTAACATTACTTTCCACTCCCCCTCTCTATCGCAGGTTCCATGCACAGTACTCGAGAATATTATCTTATGCATACGCATACAATAAAATGTCAATAAATTTAATATTCTCCAACTAACATCACCTTCCAATCTCCCCTCTCTATTGCAGGTACCAAGTGCAGCGCTCGGGACCTGCGATGGAGAGGGGATGGGGGAGAGGTTTATTTATAATTTTTACCAACTGACAAATAAAGTTTTTAATTTAGCGCTTATCAAATAATCTTTTACTTTATCAAAATCTAAATTATGACAACGAAAGAAATCGCAGAAAAATTAGTTAGCTATTGCCGAGAAGGTAAATATCAAGCATGTTATCAAGAATTGTATTCTCCGAGTTGTGTGAGTATCGAGCCTATAGGATCCATAATGGAAAGAGCAGAAGGTATGGAGCAAATTGCCGAAAAAGGTAAATTATGGAATTCTATGGTAGAAGAATTTCACGGAGGTACGGTTGGCGATCCGATCTTTGGTGGTGACCATTTTTGTTGTAATATGTCAATGGATATTACTTATAAAGAAGGGGGGAGAACACAGTCAGATCAATTGTGTATGTATACAATTGAGGACGGTAAAATTGTACGTGAGCAGTTTTTCTATCCTTCACCGAATCAATAACATCTCCAAAAGGCAAATCGAAAATCATTTCTTTTAATTATATAATGCAATCCAATAATTCCTATAATTCCTAAAATTATAGGAATTGGATTTGCTTTTATCCAATCAATCTTCATTAAGAAGCTGCCAGCACAGTGAATACCGATCGCTCCAAAGACTCCCAACCAAATTAAGTTGGCAATCAAACTAGTTATAATAAATTTGCTGTGACTAATGGTTGAAATACCTGCAAGAATAAGCAGCAAGTTTCTCAAGCCATAAAGCATTCGGTAAAATAGTAAATAAAATAATTGATTATTGTCAAACCTATTTTGAATTTTACTTAGCTTACTTTTCAATTTAGGTTTCCGTTCAACATATCCTTTCCCTTTTTTCCTAAAAATAATAAAGGACAAGTAATCTCTCAGATAAGCACCTATATAGACTAATGCAAAAACCCACCATAGACTAAAAGCATCCATCTTCGCTGTGATAATGGAGCCTATAAATACTATTTCTCCTTCGATGAATGAACCAAAGAAGGCAGCAAGATAAACGCATAACTCATATACGTGCTCCATAAATTTATTTTCAAAGCTAAAAGGGAAATTTAGTAAAAGAGTTTAGCTTTCGATGTAATTTAATGAAATTACATCGTCAAACGTCTTTAAATTAACGAATGTGGTTAAGAAGATATTTGAAATGCTAAAATTTTAAAATCTTTTTTTGCAATCGCTTGCCATCTTCAGCAATAATAAATAAAATATAAAATCCTGCAGGTAAGTATGGTATGCTTATTAGATGTTCAATGAATGCATTATTTGCTTTGATTAAAAGTCTCCCGTGGCTATCAAATAATTGGTAATTTAGATTTTTACTTAGTTCATTTTTTATTTTAAGAACTCCATCATTCGCATTGTAATGCACAGTGACTTTTTCCAAATTATTTTCTTGAATTCCAGTAGTGTATAATGTACAGTTATAATCACTATTAGCACTCGGAATTCTTTTGGTAGTAGCATTCAAATCCTTTCCAAAAAAGCCAGGATAATTAAGTGGATATTTTTCTGTACGATAGATAAAATTTGCATTAGGAACTTTGAATTCCCACACCAATTCACCATCAACGCTTACTTCTTTTAGTTCGGCAGTTGCTCCTTCCGTAATGAAGTAGTTTCCATTTTCTAAGAGTCGAACTCCAGAAGTATAGGTAGAATATAAATTATCATCGACAATCCTTTCTAAAAATGGCTCAGGAATTTCGGGTCCAAAAGCAACCTCAGGTGCTTTCAAGTAATTACCTTGAGCGTCAATTGGAGGGTCGACTATCGGGATAGTGGAATAATTTCCAGATCGACCAAATCCATTATCAAAAGTGATTATTTTGCCTAGATGTTCACCATGAGTAATCCAATTTGGATTGTGTTGATAATGTAAGAATCGATCACTTTCATTCCCTGAATCATAATTTTCTGGATTCCCCCAACGATATAAAATATCTCCTCCTTTTCCTGAATCTCCTCCTTCGTGACCTGCTGCTTCAGTTGTAGTTGTTGAATGATCAATGATCATGAACTCACTCATTTTTCGAATGCTTAACACTATTTGATCTAAGCTAGGATTATAATCAAAACTATTGATCATAAAAGATTCATCCACTCTCCAATCCCAATCACTAATCGCGTCAATATTGATCAGCTCTGGATGTTCTTTTATAATTCCATAATTGGGTGCGGTAGAGTCTCTTTCTTGTATTACATGATCACCAATATTCCATTGCCATAATATTTCTCCAGTACCATTTTTTATTTCATAGATCATGTCGATTTCTCTTGGCATTTCTCTATTATTAGAAACGTTATTTGGATCGTAGCCGATATCATAAAAACCCTCAATGTTTAGCAATTTACGACCCACTGAAAGATAATTACCATCTGGTAATTTAATCAGCTCATAAATTAACTTTTCTCCCGCTGGTAAATTAGCTGCGGTTTCTGAGACCGTGTTTCCTTCCCAATCAGTTTCAATAATAACAGAGGAGCTAGCCAATGATAGAATATTCCCATTTGGCAATAATTTAGGATGTGGTATCCTTGCATCAACTTCCCATTGATTTACAATAAAGCCGCAGTTATTTATAAGGTAAGTTGTATCAACTTTATTAATAAGGGTTAAAGAAGGCAGGGCAGTAGGGGAATTTAATCGGATACCATTCTGGGCGCTAGATCCAATATGTACAAGAAGAAAAGATATTAATAGAAGATATTTCAACATCATTTAAATTTTCGATTAAATTATTTAATATTTAGCTATAATAAAAGACAAATAAAGGAAGAAATAGATAAGAATTTTTCAATTAAGCTTTATTTTGCGATATTGATTAATAATTGAAATGAACATCAATTGGTTTTATGCCTTAGCTCTTTAATTTTCTTGAAACGAACATTACTGCCAATTTAATATTTTCTATCAGTATTGCCTTATTTATTTTTTTCAATTTATCTCATCCTACAAATTCTGTGGAAAAGGATACTATTATTTTAGATAATTCAAATACAACTTTACAATTACCTTTTTCCATTAATAATAGTTGCTCTGAAGATTATATTTATACCTTTTCATCGGATAATTCTATTTTTAATACCAGCACTGAAATCAATGGAAATATCTTAATAGGATGATCTGAGAATGGAGAGGCTTTGTTGGTTGAAATGGATAGCGAAGGCACAGAAATCTGGCGCAAAAAATTTAATAATAAAATTTATGGCTGGGACGGAAGGTATAAAAACAACCTGATGAATCCAGGTGTTTTTGTCTACTACGCATTAGTGCTTCTAGAAGATGGAAGTACCAAAATGTTTTCTGGAAGCGTGACTTTAATTCACTAAGCGAAAGTTTGAAACTAGTACATAAAAACGCCCGAGCTTTAACTCGGGCGCTTAATTTTATTCCTTGTAGAATTTTTTACTCTGCAGGCCTTCTTTCTGCCGAAGTTGGATGATGTAAAATCCACTTACAAAATTATCAATCGGAATTTGAATTTTCTGATTGCCTTCTGATACTACCTGTTGTTGTTTTAGAATTACTTGTCCATTTAAATTTACTATTCGAATATCAACAGACCCTGTTTCATTTAAGGTGAATTCTATATTAATCAATGCTTCTGCTGGATTAGGATAAACACTCAAGTCACCATTGAATTCAGGTTTAAAATTGGAAGAAAATTTTTCTTTATCACTTATAACACTTTGTGGCAGAGCTATACTTGAACATCCACTAATCTTATTATCATCTAAGTAAACCCAATCCCTAGACCCAGATGCATGACATTTAAATCTAAACCTAGTATTAGTTGAAAAAGGACCATTAAGAGAAACACTATCAAACTTCCGGTCAAGATTTTCAAATTCATCCCCTAAATTCCACTCTTCAAGTGTCACAAAAGATTCTCCATCTTCAGATTTTTGCAACCAAAAATCTTCACTAGCATTATCAAAACTTTCTACGATGTAAGAAAAATCAATAGTGATGCTTTCAAAAGCAGAGAGATCTAATTCATCAGTTGAAGTGTGCGAACTATTTGTCCTTCCTCTTAACATGATGAACCAAGCACCTGAATTTACTTTCCTCCTAACTCTCTTACAATTTCTTCCACCATCATTCCAAAATTGAAATCCGGTTTCAAAATTACTTGAATCAATGTTTGTATTGGTACATCCACCGCTTGTATTATCAATGTTCCCTACTCCAACAATGGACGCAATCAATCTCAAATAGGCCGCTTGATAATATATAGCAGGCTCAGAGATTTCCCAAGAATTGTTAGGCCATCCATCATTGAATTCTAAATAACTCTTTTGCAATGGTTGTCCTGAAGGTGGGCTTAAGGCACCAACTGAGAAATTTGGGTTTGCACCACCAGTTACAAATCCAGGTGCAGGACCATACAAGCTGGTTTGCGCATTATCGTAATCAGTTCCATCATTAAACCAAGTATGGTAAATTTCAAATTTAAAATTGATCTAAATGGCTTTTTACCTGGTAATTATTATTATCGTTTACAAATGGAAAGTCAGGTCAAGACTAAGCATTTCGTTAAAATTTAGACGTCTGACGTCAGATCCTATTGCGTGCCGCAGGCACTTGCCCAGCGCAGCCACTTGAAAAAGTTAATACATTCTTAATTAAGTAAATTTTAAGAAAAACATTCCTATAGATGTATTATATTTGATAGCGAGAGAACAGTTTAACACTGCCTACCAACGATTTAACAAGTTTAAGAAGACCACGACTATTAATTCACTTGTTTAAAAAAAACATCATGAAGTACGTTTACTATTTATGTATCGGGCTAGGCGTCCTATTGTTTACTAGTAGTTGCAATAAAATCGAATTTGAATGTGATAGAGGAGATGGGGATCTTGAATATAGAAACATTGAGATGCCTTTATTTACCGGCATTGAATTAAATTTTGCTGCGGATATATTTCTAACCCAAGGACCTTTCGATGCCATTGGCATTGAAACACAATCTAATATTTTAGATTTAATCGATTTGGATATTCGTGGCGGCAACCTAAGAATTGACACGAGAAGATGCATCCAAAAAAGAGAGAAGGTGACTATCTTCATCACCATGCCTCAAATAGATTTTTTGCAAATTAATGGAGCTGGAAATATCTATGGACAAAATGCTTTTACAGCCGATGATCTATTTTTGCAAATAGATGGATCGGGCGATATGGATTTAGGCATTATCGCGAATCTTGTCAATGCATTCATTGATGGTTCTGGAAATTTTCAATTGGATGGTACTTGTAATCGGCTTGATGCGCAAGTCAACGGATCTGGAGAATACAGTGCCTTTGGTCTTATTGCAAATGAAGTAGAAGTGGAAATCAATGGTTCCGGTGAAGCAGAAGTTTTTGCCAATGATTTCCTTCGCGTATTCATAGATGGCAGGGGAGAAGTATTCTTCAAAGGAAGCCCAAGTATTTTTGAAAGCGTTCGAGGCAGAGGAGGAGTGATTAATGCAAATTAATATCAGTATTAAATAGATAGAGGCGTTTCTAAAAACGCGTCTATCTATGCATTTGCTCCACCCACTTACTCAAATGGAGATTCGGAAACATTTGCTTCCAATTGTCGCTTGGTCCATTGTTAAATAATATTCTTCCCAATCTCTACGAAAGAGAGGTGTGGCCGACGAAGTAGGCTGGGTTGAGTTGGGCACGCGAAGCCGAAGAATTAAAATTAAAATTGGAATGCAAATAAAATGCAAATTAGAATGAGGATTACTCGAGCGAAGATTTTTACAATACAGTCCTGTCATTGCAGTATTGCACGCGGTGGTCCTTCTAGCGAATCACCATTATAAACTACTAAACGCCTAAACTTCTAAACTCCCATCATAAACTCATAATTAATTGCTATTTTCATACTTCAATGAAGCACATTAATTATATATTTATTTTTATCTTTTTTGCATCTACAATCAGCGGCCAAGCTCTGTCTCCTCGTATTGCAAATTATACCATTGACTTGGTGTTAGATGAAGTCAATAAAAAAGTTAATGCAGACCAAACTTTGGTTTGGAAAAATACCTCAACCGATACCATTCTAGATTTGCGATTCCACCTTTATTATAATGCATTTAAAAATTCCAATTCGACTTTTATGAAAGAAGGACGTATCGGTTTTTTAGAGGATGAATTAATTGAAAATTGCGGATGGTCGTGGATGAAAATTGAATATATTAAGGATAGTAATGGAATCGATCTTATGCAATCTGCACAATTTATTCACCCTGACGATGATAACGAAGAAGATCAAACAGTCCTTCAAGTATTATTAGAAAAACCACTTTACCCAGGGGAAATTATAAAACTAGATATGAAATGGGAATCCAAGATTCCTAAAATTATGCCACGAACAGGATATAATAAATCGTATTATTTTATGGCGCAATGGTTTCCTAAGATTGGTGTCTATGAAGCGGCTAGTGTGAGGTGTAGAAAAAAAGGAGCTTGGAATTGTCATCAGTATCATTCAAATGGAGAATACTATGCAGACTTTGGTGTTTATGATGTAAAAATTAATGTGCCTACAAATCATATGGTAGCTGCTTCTGGGGCATTAATTAATAAAGAAGAGAAAGGAGATCGCTCAGTTTGGAATTATTACATTGAAGATGTTATTGATTTTGCTTGGACAACCTCTCCTCACTACGTTGTACAAGAAGATCAGTATAAGGATACAAATATAAAGCTCTATGCCTATGATTATAAGTGTCAATTGCGAGATCGGTATATAAATACCTTAAAATTTGCAATGCAATATCTGGAAGAAAGATTGGGACCTTATCCCTATTCTACTATTTCAGTTGTTGATCCACCCATTCACGGAATCTATTCAGGTGGTATGGAATATCCAACTTTAATTACCACTTTTAGTTTTTGCTTTTTACCGAAAGGAATTAAAACACCAGAGACATTAATTGTGCATGAGTATGTTCATCAATATTTTATGCAAATGGTGGCATCCAATGAAGTAGAAGATACTTGGATGGACGAAGGGTTCACTACTTATTGGGAAGGTAGAATTTTGGATGCAATGGATGGTCCTCAAACCTCAACTATTGATTTTTTGGGCATCAAGGCAGGAAATGCAGAGTATAATCGGGCTGAATTTTTTGCTTTCGAAAATCCTAAAATTGCTCCTAATACTTTCAAGAGCTGGGAATTTAAACATGGAGGCTACGGGGTCATTTCTTATAATAAAACAGCCATTTGGTTAAAAACTTTAGAGGGAATGCTTGGCGTTGATGTAATGGATGAAATAATGGGTACTTATTTTCGAAAAATGCAATTTCAACATCCTTGTAAAACTGATTTTATTAATGTTGTCAATACTGTAGTGCAATCAAGATTTGGAAATAAATACGGGGAAGATATGGCTTGGTATTTTGATCAAGTATTAGAGGGCACAGACATGTGTGATTACAAACTTGCATCAATTTCTAATGAGGAGATCAAAGAATCCTTAGGCTATGTCAGCAATATTGATAATTGTGAGAAACCAAATAAAAAAAATGGCAGAAGTGGTAATTATAAATCAGAAGTAATTGTACATCGTTTAGGTGGAATTCATTTACCTATTGAGGTAGCTATTCATTTTGAGAACGGAGATAAACAATTAGTAGAATGGGATGGAAAGGCGCGAAGTCACAACTTTACTTTTCATGGCTCATCTAAAGTTATAGCAGCAGACATTGATCCAAAACGCAAAATTTATCTTGATAGCAATTTTATAAATAATAGCTACAGCATTAGAAAACAAACCAAAGGAATTAAAAAATATTTCGCACAATTTATGATTACTATTCAAAATGCAATGGAAAGCATTTCTTGGTTAAGTTGATATGAGCAAGTCGATTAAAGCATATCAATCTGGGTTTTCTTTTCTTCTTTCTTCAAAGAAAATATGGTTTTTAATTTATGGTTTAAATGTCGGTTTTGCCATCCTCGTTGCCTTACCATTAAATAATTATTTAAAATCCACTATAAGTGATTCTTTGGCTACTAATAATGAATTTTTACAATTTAATTACACGTATATAAGTGATTTTTTAGCCAATTACGGCAGTGGTCTGGAGGTGGTTTTTAATACCTCTATTTATATATTACTAAGTTATTTTATAATCATGGTATTCATTTCAGGAGGGATGGTTACTATTATTCAAAATAGAGATAAGTATCAAGAATTTAGTAATTTTTGGAAAGGTGGTGCCGTACTGTTTTGGCGATTCTTGAGATTAGATTTTTATTTTATACTCATCTATTTAGTTATTGCTGCCATTGGTTTTAGCATTTTTCAATTCGGAGGTTTGTCCGTATTTGAGATGGAAAGCGAAACAGGATTGATTAACCGATTTTATATTATTGCAATAGTAATGTCAATCCTGTTTTTCATTTTAGGAATTATTCATATATATGCTAAATTATTTATTAGTAAAACAAACAAGATCTTGATCCATAAAGATGTTCTAAAAGCATTTTCCTTTTGTATTAAAAATTTCGGAATCGTTATCCTACTTGGAATTATTAATTTATTGGTCTTTGGAATTTTCGCGGGTTTTTACTTTTGGTTCAGGAACCATTATTACTTTTCAAATAGTCCTATACTTCTTTTGTTTGTAATAGGCCAATTGTTTATTTTATTCAGAATAGCATGTCGAATTATTAGGACTGCAAGTTTTGAGGCATTGTCGAGAGGGGAGTAAGTTTTAGGTTTCTCTTTTCAGAGGGGCAAGGTTCATCGATTAACCAATGACAAATCAAGCTCCCCATATGTGAAGACGTTTTTCAAAACGTCTGCACTGCAGGTGTCCTTATCAACAAAACATTCTAGTTGTATAGCAGCTAGCGCAAAATCCCCTCTCTTCGCAAGAGAGGGGTGGCCGACGAAGGAGGTCGGGGTGAGTTGGGTACGCGAGTTAGAATTGAAGGCATTATTAAATTAAATTTAAATCCCTTATCTTAAGCCTAACAAACACTATAATTTCCTATAATGAAGGCATGCTCAACACTGATCATTTTGTTATTCCAATGCGCTATAATAGCCCAACCAAATCTAGACTGGAAGAAAAACTATGGAGGCTCTGGTGATGATGTTGCTGATCAAATTCTAAAAACGCTGAACGGTTATTTCATATCAGGATCTACTACTTCAAAGGATGGAGATTTTATAGATAATCCTGAAAGCTTATCTTATTTTATCATGAAAGTTGATTTGTTAGGAGATCTTGAGTGGAAGGTTTATTATAGCAATAAAATTATAGCCACTGCGAAAGACTATAAGGAGGATATAGTTTTTATTAAAGCTATCGATGAAGACGCATTTCACATTGAAAAACTAAATAAGCAAGGTAAGTCGATATTCGTGGATACTATCATTTCTGTAGAGAGACCTATACTTCCGAGAGATCTTGCAGAAATAGAAAAGGGGAAGTTTAGAATAATTGGGGATTTGGCTGAAGAACACCCAAGAGATGGAGTATTTAATTGTAATTATAATGCAATAGATAATTCCTATGAAATGGATTATTTCCCTAGGTATTGGACGGGTGCTATAAATAATTATTTACCACAATACAGTGGGATAATTGAGTTTCAGGATACTGCAATTCAAATTGGTTATACAGAATTTCAAAGAACTTTTGAACGATTTAATTTTCCAGAGGAGTTAACAGATTGTGATCTAAATACGGATACAAAACTTGTAGCATGTAGTGATAATTCTTATATGCTTTATTGTAAAAGAGTAACATCTGATAGCGTTTATATATATCAAACTCCGAGCTCCCAACTTTATGGGAAACCCTTGGCAGGAAATAAAAATTCCAGTTGGTTTTATAGTCAAATTGGAAATAATATTAGCATAAATGCATTTACTTTGGAAGGAGACAGTTTGTATCTAAATCAGCTTTCCTCAAGTGGAATGGATTTAGCTAAAGATGCCACTATCGCTTATGATGAATCATTGGTATTGCTGCTTCAATCCGACGGAGGTGATGGTGATTTTCCCATAAATCAAGATGGTCAAGATTTTTGGATTTTTAAATATAATAATTTTCTAGACCGAAGCATTCAAATTAGTCTTCAAGACACCCTTGTTTTATGTAGCAATGATAGCCTTCTAATTTGCCCTACTATTGATGGCTGTTATAATTGCACTTATGAATGGGCTGATGGAAGTAGCCAATTAGAACATTGGGTAACTGTTGATTCTTCTACAAATTACGAATTGAATATTTCAAACAACAGTGGTTTTGATACTACTTTGCAAGTATTTATAAAAATTCTTTCTTTACCAATGATAAGCTATCAAATTGAATCTGATTCTGATTGCCCTGGTACTTTCCAGAATATTTTGTTTGATACAAATAGTTGTTTTGATTGTAATTTAATAATTAATTCAAATCTTTTAGATACTAATATAATTCAAGTTTTTCCATTAAAAGATGAAAATTTAATCGTAGAAATTAGTAATGAACATTGCACAAATGAACTTAATATTCCATTGAATGTCTATGACTTTGAAGTACAGATTATTACAAGTTATTGTGCGGATAGTAGTAACCAAATAGAAATTGTACCAATTGGTGGCAATGGAGAAATTGGAATTCTGTGGGAAGATGGCAATAATAATTTTATTCGAAATGATCTCGTGCAAGGGCAACATTCATTTATAATTTCGGATAGCTTATGCACGATAGGAGATTCGACTTTATTATCAATTAATTATCGTATTAATGATAATTATGCACAACCTGGTTTTTATTTAAAAGACACTGGAGGCAACACCTATCAAACAAAAATAACCGCTTATGCTAATGATGAATTGCAGACTGTTTATGATGCTTTTTTATTAAAATTTAATTCTAGCGGCGATTTAATTAAAAGTTCTTTTATACACCAATTTTATTATTACGATTATTCTACAATTCGTTGGTTAAATGGAAATATTCTTTTTGAAGAAAGAGATGGTATTTATAGAACTTACAATACCGATTTAGAATTAGTGACTGACGAAATTGAAGTATTGCCCTTTCATAAATCGGTTATTAAAAAGATTATGGGCGATACGATTTGGGATCTTGAGTTTTCTAATTTCCCTTGGCACACTATACATTCACCGGATAGCACTAAAGTATTAATTTGTGGTTCCGAGTTTCTTTATATTTTAAATGAATCAACTGGAGAAGTAATGAACCAGGCAAATATTGGAGGGGGTGGGAATGATAAATTTTCTCATGCATTATATTTTGAAGATAGGATTGTAGTTCTAATGTATACAAATTCGTCGGATGGCAATTTAGAAGGTATAAATAGCACCGATAGTTCAAGGCTTTGGCTTTTTGAAACGGATTTAAATTTAGAAAACCCAAGGAGTTACAAACTTTTTATTCCTTTTGATCAAAGCACCTTTTATAGCAGTTATTCAAAACTTCATCAATTTAAAGACGGAGGAATTCTTAGTGATCTAGGCCAATCAATTAGATTTAATGCTGAAGGCGAAACCCTTTGGCATGTTCAAAGTGGTTATAATTACTTTAATGGAGATACTATTTTCTTTCAGGATGGTAGTATCATTATTGATGAATTTGAATATAGTGGTATTCGGCCTGACAGCTTAAACATCGAACAAGACTCCACAATTACAACAACTTCAATTCCCGGCAGCAACATCCTTTGGTCAACAGGAGACACCACCTCCACCATTACCGTTTCAGACCCCGGCACCTACACCGTACAAATAGAATCTCCAGATGGATGTGTAACCCTAGATACGATAATTGTCTTTGCAAGATCAGTTGCGAATTACGATATTGCTTTAGAAAATCACACAATCCAAGTTTATCCCAATCCAAATAATGGAGAGTTTGTGGTAGAAAGTGAGACAAAAATACAAAGCATCAGAATTTTCAATGCAATGGGAGAAGCAATACAAGAAGTCCAGTTCCCAAACGGTGTAAAAAAACATAGGATCAATCTGAATACTGATTTTGCTGGTCTCTACATAGTCCAATGTCAAATCAACAATTCATGGCACAACAAAAAGATCATAACAAGCCAATGACAAATCAAGCTCCCCACCAGTAAAGACATTTTTCAAAATTTCTACACCGCAGGTGTCAGGCAATGGAGAAGAGATCAGTTTTGGTCCTGATACTTGAATATAAACAACAAACAGTACAGCTAAGAAAAACGAACAACCGTCCAACTCCACGACTCAGAACTTTGAAGTTAGAATTTTTAACTTCAATAGGGTCGAAGACCACCTCCTAACACCACAACTCCACAAAAATAAAAAAGGCCAGACATAGTCCAGCCTTTTTTTTCTATCAAGGGATTAACATTGCTGTTAATATGAGATTTGTCAATTTTTTATCCTAGTCCTTCTTGATTCTTCATGTAGATCCAAATCAGCATGCATATAAATAATATGATCGCTACTAAAAAGCTTAAAAAACAACTTCCTTTTTTCCCGTAATTCTGATCTTGGTTATCCATCTACTAGTATCAATTAAAATTATCCACAAAGAAAACTTAAAATTCAATTATTTTATAATTTTTGGCATTTTTCTTTCATCCAAATTTGTTCCTTTTCACTTAACCTAGGTGCTAATTTTTCATAAACTTCGGCATGATAATCATTTAACCAAGTGGTTTCCTCCTTAGTGAGCATGGAAACCTCAAGTAATTGGGTATCAATCGGAAATAAGGTTAAAGTTTCGAATTTTAAGAAATTGCCCTTCTCTACGGATTCATCCACTATCGTTAATACACAATTTTCAATTCTTATACCATATTCGCCTTCTTTATAGTATCCTGGTTCATTGGATGTAAACATGCCGGGTTCTATCACTGTTCGACCCCTCATAGATAACCCTGGAGCCAATCCTTGTGGTGGCTCATGAACATTTAAAAAGAAACCAACACCATGACCCGTACCGTGTAAATAATTTAGCCCATGTGCCCATAAATGCTCTCTTGCTAGTATATCTAACTGTACTCCTCGGGTCCCTTTTGGAAATTTTGCCCTAGCCAAACCAATATGACCTTTTAATACTAAAGTGTAATTTCGTTTCTGTTCTTCAGTAGGCTTTCCCATAGCAATAGTTCTTGTAATATCGGTGGTTCCATCATCATATTGACCTCCAGAATCAGTCAATAAAATACCATCCGCCTCCACCATTGCACAAGTCTTTTTGTCCGGACGATAATGGACAATCGCACCATTTCCTTTATAACCGATAATGGAAGTAAAGCTTTCTCCATGAAAATTGGCTTGCTCTGATCTAAAGGAATACATCTTTTCAGAAATTTCTACTTCAGAAATACTTCGCGCTTTTACAGTTTCTTCTAACCACATAAATAACTTGGTCAAAGCAACTCCATCTTTAACCATCACTTCTCTGATATGACTGATCTCAGTCTCATTTTTAATAGCTTTCAGATGTAATGGGATGGTAGATCCTTTGATAATGTGTTTTGTACTAATTGCATTGTAAACGCTCACACTAGTAGTATTCATATCTACTAAAATGCTTTGATCTTGAGACAATGTAGATAAGAACGGAACTAAAGAAGAATACGCTTGTATTTGAACAGCATTGGATACTAATTTTTCATTTAAAGGAGTCGGAATTTTACTTTCATCAATGAATATGAAAGCTTCCTCTTTTGCGATAACAGCGTATGCAATGGCAACTGGATTGCATTCTACATCCTTTCCTCGGATATTGAAAGTCCAAGCAATATCATCCAAAGTGTTGATTAAGTGATAATCGGCACCAAGAGACTTCATCTTAGCTCTGATGTCAGCTAATTTTTCTGATATAGTTTTTCCAGCATATTTGATATTATGTTCAAATATGGCTTCCTTTGGTAAAGAAGGCCGATCGGTCCAAGCTAAATTAATTAAATCTAAGTCAGTTACAAAGTGCATTTCTGCAGATTGAAACTCAGCTGCTAAATGTTTGGACAATCCGAGTGATAGCACATTTCCATCAAGGCTGATTTTAGCTCCTTGCTTTAAATGATCCCGTAGAAAATCAGCGTATTCTGCATTTCCTTGTACGTTTAATTTATGCAATTCAAATTCGCTTGACGCCAATTCTTGTTCTGCTGAAATAAAATACCTTGAATCTGTCCAGATTCCTGCATGATCTTTGCAAACTACCGCAGTTCCAGCAGAACCGGTAAAACCTGATATCCATTCTCTTGATTTCCAATGATCTGCCACATATTCACTTTGATGCGGGTCACTGCTAGGAATAATAACCGCATCTATTCCATGGATTTCCATTTCTTTTCTTAAAGCCGCTACTCTTTCATTAATACTCATAATCTAACATTAATAACATATTACGAAATAATTTAATATATTTACCTTTGTAAACTAGACCCAAAAGCTTAAATTTATACTTTATTAAACTCCGAGAAGCAATTTTACGTTTTAAATATAATGCTTTTGGACGTTAATCAATCAGGATTTAAATTTTGACTTGCAAAATGTAAAACTTGACTAATTACCATCATTTAGAAATTATGCTCAGACAGAAACTTAGTCATAAATTATTACAAAAACTATCTCCTCAACAAATACAGTTGATGAAGTTGCTGCAAATTCCTACCGCAACATTAGATCAGCGAATTCAGGAAGAATTAGAAGCTAATCCGGCTCTAGATGAGGGAGAAGATAATGAAACCAATGAATTGGTCAATGGCGGTGGAGAAGGAGATAAAGAGGTAGATGATACAAAAGAGCAACAAGATGATGACTTTGAATTGGATGATTACTTAAACGAATATATCGAAGATGATCCGATTTCATATCGGATGCAAAACAATTATAATAATCAAGAGGAGTTTGATAAAAATATACCCATTGCGGTGGAGTCAACCTTTCATGATCATTTAGAACGGCAGTTAGGAATGGTGGCGCTAGAAGATGAGCGACTTATTAAAATTGGTCAACAAATCATCGGTTCTATTGATGAGGACGGTTATCTAAGAAGAGATCCAATTTCAATAATTGATGATTTATTATTTTCTCAAAATATAGAAGCAACCGAAGCAGAGATTCTGAAGGTATTAACAAAAATTCAAACTTTTGATCCTCCTGGTATTGGTGCAAGAAATTTGAAAGAATGCCTGATAATCCAACTTGATCAAAAGATTGAGGCGGAAGATGAAAAATTGTCAAAGGATGATCCTAAAATCTTAGGTAAAAAAATATTAGAAAAGTATTTTAATGAATTTTCGAAAAAGCACTTTTCAAAGTTGCAAAAAACCATGGACATTACTGAGCTTCAGCTTAAAGAAATCATGGAGGAAATTTTGAAGTTAAATCCAAAACCAGCATCTGGTGTTGCTGGAGGTGGAAGCCAATCCATTCAATACATTGTGCCCGATTTTATCATCTCCAACCGAGAAGGTGAATTGGAGCTGACACTTAATTCAAGAAATGCTCCAGAATTGAGAATTAATGATCAATATGTTGATATGCTCAAGTCATACAACACTAAGAGGAAAGTAAAAAAGAATAGTCGAGAGGAGAAAAAAGCAATAATTTTTATCAAGCAAAAAATTGACTCTGCAAAATGGTTTATTGATGCCATCAAACAAAGACAAGCTACGCTTTATAAAACCATGTATGCGATTCTGCAATTTCAATATGAATTCTTTAAAACTGGTGATCAATTGACGCTTAAACCAATGATCTTAAAAGATATTTCTGAAATTACAGGATTGGATATTTCTACCGTTTCAAGAGTAGCCAATTCTAAATTTGTGCAAACTGAATTTGGAACAAAACGCCTTAAAAGTTTCTTTTCTGAATCTTTACAAAATAAAGCTGGAGAAGAAGTGTCTACCATCGAAGTAAAAAATATTCTTTCCGGGATTATCGTTAACGAAGATAAACGCAAACCTTTATCTGACGAAAAATTGAAAGACATGCTCCAAGAGAAAGGCTATAATATTGCAAGAAGAACGGTTGCTAAATATCGCGAGCAATTGAATATGCCAGTGGCCAGGTTGAGGAAGGAATTGTAAGGAGACTTAAGACTTAAGACTTTTTTGCGGTTCGAGTGAAGCCTTCATAAATGAACAATTTCTAGTTCCAAAATATCATCGAAAAAAATAAAACGAGCGAAGTGAGTTAAAAGTCTTTGGTCTTACGTCTTTTGTCTGAGGTCTGGAGCGAAGTGATTAAACCAACATCTCAAACAACTCCTGATTATCATTCAATGCCTGATAATTAATCTTATGCTTTTCCATCCGATCAATCAATGCCGCATAATCTCCTTTATGTTTCAACTCCAAGCCAACTAGCGCTGGTCCTTTTTCCCGATTTGTTTTCTTGGTGTATTCAAAGTGTGCAATGTCTTCATTTTCACTCAAGACTTCATTAAGAAATTCTTTCAAAGCTCCTGCACGTTGTGGAAAGCGAATGATGAAGTAACATTTCAAGCCTTCATAAATTAAAGACCGTTCTTTAATTTCCTCCATTCTGGTAATGTCATTATTACCACCACTCAAAATGCAGATTACATTTTTGCCTTTAATTTCTTCTGCATATTGATCCAAAACGGAAATGCTCAAGACTCCAGCCGGCTCTGCAACAATTGCTTCTTCATTATACAAATCTAAAATAGTAGAACAAATCTTTCCTTCTTCAACTAAAGCCACATCATCTAACACCTTAGAGCAAACTTTGAATGTGAACTCGCCTACATTTTTTACGGCGGCACCATCAACAAAAACGTCAATCTCTTTTAAAGGAGTCAATGCTTTATTATTTATGGAATTATACATCGCTGGAGCACCCTTAGGTTCTGCACCTATTATTTTTATGTTAGGACGAAGGTCTTTTAAATAGGTTCCCACTCCTGCGCAGAGTCCACCACCTCCAATAGGTGCGAATAAGAAATCAATTTCCTCTTTGAAATCTTCTAAGATTTCGTAGGCGACTGTTCCTTGTCCCGCCATTACTAATGGATCATCAAAAGGGTGTACGAAGGTGACATGGTGTTTTACAGCATACGCTTGTGCGGCTGCATAAGCATCATCAAAAGTATCGCCTACTAAAACTATCTCTATGAAATTTTTTCCAAATCGCTTGACCTTTTTAATTTTTTGGTTTGGAGTTGGGTTGGGCATGAAGATAATTCCTTTGACTTTTAATTTTTCGCAGACGTAAGCGACACCTTGTGAATGATTGCCAGCACTGGCACATACGATACCAGTTTTCAATTGGTTCGCCGGAAGTCGACTAATTTTATTATAAGCTCCTCTAAGTTTGTAAGATCTTGCAATTTGTAAATCTTCCCTTTTTAGATAAATCTTACAAGCATATTTTTCAGATAAATAATCGTTAAGCAGTAATGGCGTATGATTAATTACTGGTTTCAATCTAAGATAAGCATCTTCAATATCCTTTACTTCTAAGATTTGTTGAGCTGTTGTTTGCATAATTATTTTTTCGTATTTTCTGGTCTCAAACTTCTTACTGTTTGACCTGCTTGCCACATTTCTGAATTTTTAAGTTCCGCTAATTCTTCTTCTAATTTTGCTCTGTATCCCTCTTGTCCATTAGAGTCGATTGATCGTTGCGCTTCATTTCCACTAGCAACACTATCATATAATTCTTCGAAAACTGGAGCCACTGCATCACGAAATTTATCCTTCCAATCTAATGCTCCTCTTTGAGCAGTAGTTGAACAATTTGCATACATCCAATCCATTCCATTTTCCGCAACTAATGGCATTAAACTTTGTGTAAGTTCTTCTACGGTTTCATTAAAAGCTTCACTTGGAGAATGGCCTCTTTTTCTAAGAACATTATATTGAGCTTCAAAAATTCCTTGAATCGCACCCATCAATGTTCCTCGTTCGCCTGTCAAATCTGAATATACTTCTTTTTGGAAATTAGTTTCAAAAAGATAACCTGATCCAACACCAATCCCTAAGGCTACAATTCTTTCAAAAGCACGACCTGTTGCATCTTGATGAATAGCATAGCTTGAATTTAAACCTCTTCCTGCTAAGAACATTCTCCTAAGACTAGTTCCTGAACCTTTAGGGGCAACTAAGAATACATCAACACCTTCTGGTGGAACAATTCCAGTTCTGTCTTTATATGTAATTCCAAAACCATGTGAAAAGTATAATCCTTTTCCTGGAGTAAGATATTTTTTAATAGTAGGCCATAGCTCAATTTGAGCAGCATCTGAAAGTAAATAACAAATGATGGTCCCTTTGTCAGCTGCCTCCTCGATTGATAGCAATGTTTCTCCTGGTTCGAAGCCATCAGCCACTGCTTTATCCCAAGATTTACTTGGCTGTCTTTGACCAACGATTACCTTGAATCCATTGTCTTTTAAATTTAAAGCTTGCCCTGGACCTTGTACACCATACCCAATAACTGCAATTGTTTCATCTTTTAAAATATCCCTTGCTTTATCTAAAGGAAATTCATCTCTTGTGACTACGTTTTCCTCTACGCCGCCGAAGTTTAATTTTGCCATAATATTTATGAATTTTAATGTTCGATTTTAAATTTATTATTTAAGTTTTTTAAATATTGATTCAATTGTTCCATCGGCTTCACAATTGCCACTCTACCAGAGCGCACAAATTCGTAAATGCCTATTTTATTTCTTATCTCATCTAATAGTGCTTCCGTTTCTGCCGCAGTTCCAGTTTTCTCAATTACCGTGAATTCAGGTTCAATGGTGAGGACTTTAGCGAAATGTTTCTGTATTAAGTTTTCGATTTCTTTACTTTCTGAAAATGCAATACTCGGTACTTTATAAAGAGCAATTTCCTGTGTTACAATTTCAGAATTGTCATAATAAAAAGCTTTCATCACATCTACTTGTTTGTCGATTTGGGCGACTAATTTTCTTACTCGTTCTTCAGATACATTAATCACAATAGTAAATCGGTGAATATCAGGTATAGAAGATCTTGAAGTGGTTAAACTTTCAATATTAATATGTCGTCTTGTGAAAATGGCTACTATTCTAGCCATTAAACCAGTTACATTTTCTGTGAATATGGAAATGGTATATTCTCTTTCTTCCTTCATTGCAATCTTATTTCGGATACGGATGATCCGCTTGGAATCATCGGGAAAATATTTTCTTCTTTTATTACGCTTACATGTAAAAGATAGGGACCTTTATATTCCAGCATTTCTCTTATCCCATCTTTCAATTCGTCGATGTGGTCTATTGTTTTACCTTTTACACCAAAGCCATCTGCAATTTTTACAAAGTCAGGATTTTGCAATGCTACTTCAGAATAGCGTCTATCAAAAAATAACTGTTGCCATTGTCTAACCATCCCTAGAAATTCATTATCAAGTAAAACAATTTTTACTCCTACGTCCCATTGGCTTAACATGCCCAATTCCTGAATGGTCATTTGGAATCCGCCATCACCAATAAATGCAACAACTTCTTTCTCAGGCTTTGCCAATTTTGCTCCAAAAGCAGCTGGTAAACCATAACCCATCGTCCCTGCTCCTCCAGAAGAAACCCATTGGTTGGTGTCTTCATATTTATAGTATCTGGCTGCAACCATTTGATGTTGTCCAACATCTGTACATACAATAGCCTTGCCTTGTGTTTGATTGGATACCTCGAGCACTGCTTGTGCCATTTTAATTCTATTTTTTGAATCTCTTTTAAAATCATTGTCTGAGACCAGTCGCTTTTCTTCTGCAGCGCAGGCTTTAAATTCCGCCATCCATCCTGGATATTCTTTCTCTTTCATCAATGGAAGCAAAGCGTCTAAGGATTCTTTTGCATCAGCTAAAACTGGAATATCTGCATGAACATTTTTATTAATTTCTGAAGGATCAATTTCTAAATGGATAACCGTGGCTTGTTTTGCGTACCTACTTAAATCGCCAGTAACTCTATCGTCAAAACGCATACCGATTGCAATCAACACATCACATTCATTAGTTTTAATGTTGGGTCCATAATTTCCATGCATGCCGAGCATTCCTACAAATTGTGGATGCGAAGATGGCATGGAAGATAGGCCATGAATGGTACTTGCTACTGGCACACCAGTCTTTTCAACAAATTTTAAAAAAGCTTCTTGCGCATGGGAAATTTGAATGCCATGTCCCGCAAGAATTAATGGCTTTTTAGATCTGTTAATAGTTTGAGCAGCTTTTTCTACAGCTTTCAAATCTAATTTTGGTAATGGGAAATAGGATCTTATTTTCGGGCGTTTATTATAACTAAATTCTATTTCTTCTAACTGTGCATCCTTTGTAATATCGATAACTACTGGACCCGGCCTTCCCGAATTTGCAATGTAAAATGCTTTCGCAAATACTTCAGGTATATCCGCCGCTTTTGTAATTTGAATATTCCATTTAGTTACTGGGGTTGTACAACCAATCACATCTATTTCTTGAAAAGCATCAGAACCCAATACTTTTGAAAATACCTGACCAGTAATACATACCAAGGGCGTTGAATCCATCAAAGCATCCCCAATACCGGTAATAAGATTGGTTGCGCCAGGCCCCGAGGTTGCCAAACAAACGCCAATCTTTCTAGTTACCCTTGAGAATCCTTGAGCAGCATGAATGGCTCCTTGTTCATGTCTTGGCAAATAGTGTTTGAGTTGGTCTTTGTAATCATACAACGCATCATACACTGGCATTATAGCACCGCCGGGATATCCAAAGATGGTATCCACACCTTCTTCTAATAAACATTTTAAAATAGCCTCAGCTCCTCTAATTTTTGTAGTAGGCTTTATAGCTTCCTTTAGTAACACTTTTGCTTTTGAATTACTCATTATTCTAACATTTTATATTATTGATCAGTAATGCAACCTTCACTTGCTGAACTAACCATTTTTCTATACTTTCGCAATATTCCCAATGCTGGTGTATCATCGGGAGCTTTCCAATTCTTTTTTCTTTCTGTTAATGTTTCATCACTTAAAGCCACCCTTATTTTATTTGCTTTCGCATCAATAGAAATCATATCCCCATCTTGAAGTAATGCAATGTTACCACCCACATAAGCTTCCGGAGTTATATGCCCAACCACAAATCCATGAGTTCCGCCTGAGAATCTACCATCGGTGATCAATGCCACACTTTTTCCCAAACCCACTCCCATAATTAATGAAGTTGGCTTCAACATTTCGGGCATTCCTGGTCCACCTTTTGGGCCGCAATATCTGATCACTATAACTTCCCCTTCTTTAACTTTTCCATCTTGAATGGCCAAATTGGCTATCTTTTCGGAATTAAAAATTCTCGCAGGACCTTCAAAGTATTCTCCTTCCTTTCCAGTGATTTTAGCTACCGCGCCTTGTTCAGCAAGATTGCCATATAAGATTTGTAAATGCCCACTTTCTTTTATCGCTTTATCTAAAGAAGTGATGATATCTTGCTCGTCGTTTAATACAGGAACATTGGCTAAATTTTCAGCAACCGTTTTTCCTGTTATGGTCATACAATCACCATGTAATAGTCCAGCGTTTAATAATAACTTCATTACCGCGGGAACACCACCAATTTCAAATAGATCTTCCATTACATATTTACCACTTGGTTTTAAATCTGCAATAAATGGTGTTTTTTGACTAATCTTTTGGAAGTGATCAATGGTTAAATCTATATCTGCTGCTTTGGCCATTGCTATTAAATGCATGACTGCATTGGTTGATCCACCTAAAGCAACAATAGTAGTAATGGCATTTTCAAAAGCCTTTAAGGTTAAAATATCTCTTGGCTTAATATCTTGCTCTAATACGAAACGCATTGTTTTACCAATGCGTTCTGTTTCTGCTTTTTTGTCTTCGCTTGTTGCAGGGATAGAGGAGTTTAATGGTAGACTCAAGCCCATTGCTTCAATAGCTGAGGCCATTGTATTTGCAGTGTACATTCCTCCACAAGCTCCAGCTCCCGGACATGATTTTTCAACAATCGTATTGAATGTTTTATCATCAATCTTTCCACTCATCTTTTCACCCAAGGCTTCAAAGGCTGATACGATATCTAATTTTTTGCCCTCATGAAAACCAGCACTAATCGTCCCTCCGTAAACTAATATTGCAGGACGATTTAATCTTGCCAAGGCCATCATCGCTCCTGGCATATTTTTATCGCATCCTACAACTGCAATAATTCCGTCATACCACTGTGCAGATACAACCGTTTCAATAGAGTCTGCTATAATATCTCTTGAAGGCAATGAGTATCGCATGCCATCTGTTCCCATTGAAATACCATCACTTACACCAATAGTATGAAAGATCAATCCAATCAAATCCTCTTTTAATACATGGTATTTAATTTCTGATGCTAGAAGATTTAAATGCATGTTACATGGATTTCCCTCCCAACCAGTACTCGCAATTCCAATTTGAGGTTTTTTCAAATCTTCCCTATTTAAACCAATGCCACACAGCATCGCTTGAGCACCAGGCTGACTTTCATCTTGCGTTATGGTTCTACTGTATTTATTTAATTCCTTCATTGCATATAAATTAAAAAAGCCGCTCTTTTGGAGCGGCTTCATTGTATTTTTAATAACTAAAAAAGTCAACCACTCACTATTGCCTTATTGACTATAATGATGCTAATAATGCTAATAATAATATTGTTGAAATTCTTAATCATTTATTGTTCTTTATGAAGGTAAACTTATAGGAAATAAAACATTTAAGCAACCTTCTTTTTCCTTTAATTGAAATCAATATAAATAATAGACAAGCCTCCAATTACTGCTATAATTGAATAAAATACAGAGTATCAGTACGTTATGGCTATATTATTTCCACTTTTCAAGATTTAAATAAAATTTGTTTAATTTTGAATTATTCAAATTATTCCTGTACGTTTGTTATGATAAAAGAAATTATCACAGATATGAATAATATAAATCATAATTTTTCTGCTTCTTATTTTTATTTTTTTTACGGTCAATCATCGTAGGGAGCTGAAATTATGTAAAGAAATAAATAAGAGCCCGCGGCAATGTAGCGGGCTCTTTTTTTTATTAAAATTTTATATAATGAAAAAAATTTCAATTCAAGGTTATCCAGGTGCTTTTCATGATGTAGCGGCTAGACACTTCATTCAAGATGAAAGTATTGACTTGTTAGCAATGGATACTTTTGATGAGGTTGTTGAAAGTGTGAGAGATAATCAAATAGCCGATGCTGCTTTAATGGCCATTGAAAATACAACCTTTGGTAGTATCATTCCTAATTACAAATTGTTGTATAGAAAAGATGTGAAAATTGTTGGAGAAGTTTCTTTACGCATTCGTCAAAACTTAATGTGCCTCAATAAATCTCGGCTGGAAGATTTAGAAGAAGTCTATTCTCATCCAATAGCTTTAATGCAATGCAAAGAATTTTTTAGTAATTATCCTAAGATTAAATTAATAGATTCAGTAGATACTGCCTTAGCAGCAAAAATGGTGAAGGAGCAACAATTGAAAAATGTAGGAGCTATTGCAAGCAGTCGCGCTGCGGAGATTTATAACTTAAATATAATTGCGGAATCAATTGAAACCAACAAAAAGAATTATACAAGATTTTTAGTTTTGACGGATCATGATGATAAGCATTTTGAAGCTGATCAATTTAAAACTGCTCCAGAAAAAGTGTCTTTAGCGTTTACTGCAGCACATGAAATTGGTAGCCTTTATAAAGTGTTACAAATACTAGCAGAAAATGGAGCCAATCTCACTAAAATACAATCGGTTCCATTATTAGAAACGGAATACGAGTACATGTTTTTTATTGATTTTATTATGAGTCAAGATAAAACCTTACTCGAATATTTACAACATATTCATGCTTACATAGGTGAAGTAAAAGTATTAGGGATTTACAAAAAAGGTATGCACCATGATCATTAATGAGGCACGAAGACTGGAACATATTCGAGAATATTATTTTTCGAAAAAATTACGAGAGATTCAAGAAATGCGTGAACAAGGAATAGAGGTAATTAATTTAGGTATAGGAAATCCTGATCTCAATCCTTCTGAAGCAGTGATTCAAACGCTCCAAGCATCTGCTGCCGAAAAAGGGGTACATGGCTATCAGAGTTATAAAGGATTACCCGCTTTAAGATCCGCAATGGCTAACTGGTACCAAGAAAAATTTAAAGTGAATTTGGATGCATCAAAAGAAATCCTACCTTTAATAGGATCCAAGGAAGGTATTATGCATATCTCTATGTCATTTTTGAATCCTGGGGATCAAGTATTAGTGCCTAATCCTGGATATCCCGCTTATAAGGCTACTACATTGCTGGCAGGAGCGGAAGTGATTAGTTACGAACTAAAAGAAATAAATAGTTACCAACCAGATATTGATGCACTAGAAGCAATGGATCTTACCAAAGTAAAAATTATGTGGATCAATTACCCGCATATGCCAACAGGAGCACCGCCACAGGCGGATACGTTTAAAAACTTAATTCAATTTGCAAAACGTAATCAGATATTATTGGTACAAGATAATCCTTATAGCTTTATTTTAAATGATCAGCCAATGAGTATCCTGGCATTCGAGGGAGCTAAGGAGGTAGCACTTGAATTAAACAGTTTAAGCAAATCTCACAACATGGCGGGATGGAGAATCGGGATGTTGAGTGGGGCAGCTGCTTATATACAAACCGTCTTGAAATTTAAAAGTAATATGGATTCAGGTATGTATTTGCCATTGCAAAAGGCAGCTGTAAAAGCTTTAAGTCTTGGACAAGAGTGGTATGATGGGATGAATAAAGTTTATGAAGAGCGCAGAAAGCATGTCTATACATTAATGGATGCATTAGATTGTGTGTATAAAACAGATGCGGTTGGTATGTTCGTTTGGGCGAGAATCTCAAAAGCATATAGCGATGGATTTGAATTGTCAGATTTGATCTTACATGATACGGGTGTTTTTGTAACCCCAGGAGGAATCTTTGGCAATGCAGGTGATCAGTACATTCGAATTTCATTGTGCAATACCATTGAAGTATTTGAAAGTGCCATTAATAAAATAAACATTTTTAAAAGTAAAGCACTAGCTGAGAAATGAAAGTTGCAATTATAGGATTAGGATTAATAGGAGGATCTTTTGCCATAGCATTGAAAGAAAATGAAATGGCTAACCATATCTGTGGAGTGGAGAAAAATGAAAGCATTAGTAAGGAAGCGATGCAACTTAATCTAGTAGATGAAATTGTATCGATGGATGAAGCCATACGGAAATCTGATTTAGTAGTGCTCGCAACTCCAGTAGATGTCATGGTGAAAATTTTACCAACAATCATGGACATGGTAGATCAACAAGTCGTCATAGATTTAGGTTCTACTAAACGACCCATGGTAGATATATTAAAAGAACATCCACTGAGAAAGCAATATGTAGCTTGTCATCCGATGGCAGGAACTGAATTTTCTGGACCTAGTGCAGCAATCCCTAATTTATATAAAAATAAAAGATGTGTTATTTGTAATAAAGAAGAAAGTGATCCTGCAGCTTTAACCCTAGTGGAAAAAGTAATAAAACAGATGGAGATGAAATTGTTATATATGAGTGCAGAGGATCACGATATGCATACGGCTTACATTTCACATATATCTCATATCAGTTCTTTTGCCTTGGCATTGACCGTATTGGAAAAGGAAGAAGATGTAGATAAAATATTTGAGTTGGCAAGTGGTGGATTTGGTTCTACTGTGAGATTGGCCAAAAGTTCTCCAGATACATGGACACCTATATTCAAACAAAATAGAGATAACTTACTAGATGTGGTTGACGAACATATAAATGCATTAAGTCAATTTAGATCTTACTTAATAAAAAATAATTTTGATGGAATCTATGCAATGATAGAGGAAGCCAATAAAATTAAAAAAATACTAAAATAGAAAATAATGGATATGCAATTTGAAAAAATTTTTAAAAGAGGAGATAGAAATCCAGCGATCATTGCTGGACCTTGCAGTGCTGAAACTGAAGAACAAGTTTTGGCAACCGCTCATGCTTTAAAGGGTCAAAATATCGATTTATTTAGATCGGGTATTTGGAAACCTAGAACAAGACCGAATACTTTTGAAGGGGTAGGGAAGCCTGGCTTAGTTTGGTTGAGAAAAGTGAAAGAAGAAACTGGGCTAAAGGTTACTACCGAGGTTGCTAACAAAGAACATGTTTATGAATCTCTAAAATATGGAGTAGACGTCCTTTGGATTGGTGCTAGAACAACCGTAAATCCTTTTGCAGTTCAAGATATTGCTGACGCATTAGAGGGAGTTGATATTCCAGTAATGATTAAAAATCCGATAAATCCAGATTTGAATTTATGGATTGGTGCAATTGAAAGAATATACAATATTGGTATTCGTAAAATCGCAGCAATACATAGAGGTTTTTCATCTTTCGGTGATTCTCATTATAGAAATATTCCATTATGGCAAATTCCTATTGAATTAAAGAGAAGATTTCCAGATTTAGAAATCATCTGTGATAATAGTCATATTTGCGGACGACGAGATATTCTGCAAGAAGTAGCGCAACAAGCTATGAACCTAAGTTTCGACGGTTTGATGACGGAAGTACATCCTAATCCTGATGAAGCGTGGTCAGATGCAAAGCAACAATTGACCCCACCAAACTTTAAGAAATTAGTGGATGAATTAATTATTCGAGAAGGAGCGAGTGTGGAGGTTCAAGATTCTCTAGCGGAATTGCGACTACAAATAGATCAAGTAGATAATGACTTGTTAGATATTCTTAGTAAAAGGATGGGCGTCGCAAAAGCTATCGGTCAATATAAGAAGGAAAACAATGTTCCAATTTTACAGCCTGCAAGATGGTCTAAAATATTAGATAAGTCTGCTAAGAAAGGAGAAGGGAAAGGATTAAGTGAAGACTTTATTGTTCAATTATTTAGAGCAATTCATCAAGAGAGTATTAATCAACAGAATGAGGTGATGAATTCGTAAAGGAGACTTCAGATTTCAGTACACAGGTGTCAGATTTTTCCGTAATGTAAAGTGTCAACTTTAGTAGAGCTTCAGCGGGGCGAAGGTGACAACTTTTTGGACCACAAATGAGATCCCAAGATTGTATATTTTGAATTCGAGCCTGATAAAAGAAATAAAAAAGCCATTGTGATAGCAATGGCTTTTCAAATGGATGTACCATCTATTTATAATTTTTTATAAAGCAGCATTATATAATTGTAGACAAACTATCAACAATATTCTTAATCTTAAATTCAGCATTCTTATCATAAACTAATGCTGCTAAAAGTTCGCCTGAAAAAGAACATTCAATGGTTTTCTCCGCTTTCAAATCTGGAGTTCCAAAACCATTTTCTAAAAACAAACGAACTGCTCTTCTGACATCTTTTGCCTCTTCATTTAAATTTAGATATTCAAGCATCATCGCCGTACTTAATATAGCCGCGATAGGATTGGCAATGTCTTTACCAGCAGCCTGCGGATAAGAACCGTGAATAGGTTCAAATAATGCCGTCTCTGGCCCTAAAGAAGCGGATGGAAGCATTCCTAATGAACCCGCTAAGATGCTCGCTTCATCTGAAATTATATCACCAAATAAATTACTCGTTAGAATTACATCAAACTGTTGAGGATAATAAATGACTTGATAAGCTGCATTGTCAACAAACATGTATTCCACTTTAACACCTGGATAAGTTGGAGCTATTTCTTGAACTACTTCTCGCCAAAGTCTAGACGTCGCCATTACATTTGCTTTGTCTACTAGGGTTAATTTTTGTCTTCTTGATTGAGCTGCTTTAAATGCTTCATGAGCAATCCGTTCAATTTCATCCTTAGAATATACACAATGATCATAAGCGGATTGACCACCATCATCCAATCCTTTCTTACCAAAATAAATGCCGCCCGTCAATTCTCTATAAACAACAATATCTACATTTTTAATATGATCAGCTTTGAATGGAGACAAGTGAATCAAACTAGGATAAGATTTTATGGGTCGCACATTTGCGAAAAGAGATAACAATTTTCTCATTCTCAACAGGCCTTGCTCTGGTCTAACTTGCGCTTTTGGATCATTGTCATATTTGGGATGGCCAATAGCTCCAAACAAAATTGCATCTGCCTTAAGGCAAGTATCATGAGCATCATTGGGATATGGATCTCCATAATTGTCAATAGCTACAGCTCCAATATCTGCAAAGCAAAAGTTAAAATGATGATCGTACTTTTCGGATATTGCTTTAAGTACTTTTAAAGCTTGTTCAATCACTTCTGGACCAATGCCATCTCCTGGTAATACTGCAATTTTAATACTCATATTTGCTGCTTATGCTTTGTGTGCTAATTCAAATTTTTCTATAATATCGGATTTACTCAATAGAAAATCAATATCATCTAATCCATGCATTAAACAATGCTTTTTATATGGACTTATTTCGAAGCCTGTAGTCACATTTGAAGCTAATAATTTAAAAGTTTGTTCGGGAATATTAATTTCGAACAATGTATTTGAGTCTTTTTCTATGGCTTGGAAAATTTGATCTAATATTACTGGGCTTACCGTTATCGGTAGTAATCCATTATTTAATGCATTGCCTTTGAATATATCTGCAAAATAACTAGATACTACGGCTTTGAAACCATAGTCATGAATCGCCCAAGCTGCATGCTCTCTACTAGAGCCACAACCAAAGTTTTTTCCGGCAATTAATATCTTTCCAGTATAAATGGAGTTGTTTAAAATAAAGTCCTTCTTGGTTGTTCCATCTTTTGTAAACCTCCAATCTCGAAATAAATTTTCTCCAAAACCAGCTCGAGTTGTCGCTTTTAAAAATCTAGCTGGTATGATTTGATCCGTATCCACATTTTCTATTGGCAATGGAACCGCAGAAGAGATAAATGTATTAAGCTTCTCCATGGTTAATTTTTAATCATTTTTCTTACATCAATAATTTCTCCTTCAATAGCTGCTGCAGCTGCCATTAATGGACTGGCCAAAATAGTTCTAGCGCCAGGACCTTGTCTTCCCTGAAAATTTCTATTGGAGGTCGAAATGCAATATTCGCCACTTGGAATTTTGTCTTCATTCATCCCTAAACATGCCGAGCATCCAGGTTCTCTAAACTCGAAACCTGCGGCTTCAAAAATCTGATCCAATCCTTCCGCTTTAGCTTGTTGTTCTACCAATTTTGAACCTGGTACAACCATTACATTTACATGAGCTGCTTTTTGTTTTCCTTTTATGAGATCTGCTACTAATCTTAAATCGTCCATCCTTGAGTTGGTACAGCTGCCAATAAATACATGTTGTATTTTCTTTCCAATCAATGAATCATTTGGATTTAAATCCATGTATGCAAGTGCTTTATTAAAGGAAAGATCATTTTCAGCAATTGGAATTCTTTCAGAAATTTTAATACCCATACCAGGATTTGTTCCATAGGTTAACATGGGTTCAATGTTCGCAGCATCGAAGCTCAGCGACTTATCAAATTCAGCATCCTCATCAGTAGATAAAGATTCCCAATATTCCTTCTGTTTTTCCCAATCTTCTCCTTCTGGGGCAAAAGGTCTTCCTTTAATATATTCAAAGGTGGTATGATCAGGTGCAATTAATCCTCCTCGAGCTCCCATTTCAATACTCATATTACAAACGGTCATTCTTCCTTCCATAGACAGTGAACGAATGGCGGTACCAGCATATTCAACAAAATATCCTGTTGCACCACCCGTTCCAAGTTTAGATATTATATAAAGAATAAGATCTTTGGCAAAAACGCCTTGACTCAATTCACCATTGATCGTAATCCTCATTTTCTTTGGCTTATTTAATAATAAGCATTGGGTAGCTAGGACTTGCTCAACCTGACTGGTTCCAATGCCGAAAGCTACATTACCAAAAGCTCCATGCGTAGATGTATGGCTATCTCCACAAACGATGGTCATTCCTGGTAAAGTAATACCAAGCTCAGGACCAATAACGTGAACTATACCCTGATTAGGATGTCCTAAACCATATAGCTCAACACCAAAATCAGCACAATTTTTAATCAGCATGTCTACTTGTTTTTTAGACAATGGTTCTCTAATGGGCTGATCTTGATGCTTTGTAGGGACATTATGGTCAGCAGTTGCAATGGTTTGATTAGTTCTAAAAACTGAAATGTTTCTAGCTTTTAAACCAGCAAAAGCTTGGGGGCTCGTTACCTCGTGAATTAAATGTTTATCTATATAGAAGATTTGGGGACCATTTTCTATTTCATGTACCACATGTCTGTCCCAAATTTTGTCAAATAATGTTTTTCCCATATTAACTAACGTTGGCTAAACCTGATCGCATGATTTGATGCAAGTCATCCGCTCTCACCTCTTTTTTAGAATCTGCAATTTTTAAAAACTGAGCATATCTGCAATCTAATTCTCTCTTATTGATTTCGTAGCCTACTTGTTTTAATTTATATGCTAATGCCGCTCTGCCTGATCTAGCCGTAAGGACAATAGAACTTGGATTAGCGCCCACGTCTGCAGGATCTATTATTTCATAATTTTCTCTATTCTTTATTACCCCGTCTTGATGAATGCCAGAACTGTGGGCAAATGCATTTGCACCCACAATCGCTTTGTTTGCTTGAACTGCCATTCCCATTTCATGACTTACTAAATCACTAATTGGATTAAGTAATTGACAATTGATGTTGGTGTAATATTGTTCTTTTAATCTATGCTTAACTACCATTGCTACTTCTTCTAAAGAAGTATTTCCCGCACGCTCCCCAATTCCATTGATCGTACATTCAACTTGCTGAATACCATTTTGAATTCCGGAAATAGAATTAGCGGTAGCCATTCCTAAATCATTATGACAATGAGCTGAAATTTTAGCCTTATGAATATTGCTTACATTTTCGAAAAGGTAATTTATTTTTTGGCCATATTCTTCTGGCATGCAATAGCCAGTAGTATCAGGAATGTTCACGACCGTTGCACCAGCCGCAATTACTGCTTGGGTAATTCTAGCTAAATATTCATTATCAGTTCGTCCAGCATCTTCTGCATAAAATTCTACATCCTCAACAAAACTTTTTGCATACTTAACTGCCGCAACCGCTCTTTGAATAATTTCATCTTGCGTAGAATTGAATTTATATTTGATGTGCATATCTGAAGTTCCTATGCCAGTATGAATTCTTGGATACTTTGCAAATATCAAAGATTCCGCTGCCACTTTTATATCTTTTTCAACTGCTCTTGATAGGCCACAAACGGTAGCGTTTTTTATCAATTTTGAAATTTCTGTAACAGATTTAAAATCACCAGGACTTGATATTGGAAAGCCAGCTTCGATAATATCTACTCCTAATAATTCTAGACGTTCTGCAATTTGCAGCTTTTGATCAGTGTCTAATCTACATCCTGGAACTTGTTCTCCATCCCTCAAAGTTGTATCAAAAATGTCTATCTTTTTCATCTTAAAAATTTTTACTCCAATTCAATCTTAAATTGACTTATTAAATATATTTTAGTGGCATCAAATTTAAAAGTCTAATATTGTCTAAAGTCATAGACTAAAGTACAAGGATGTGATTATAAAGACCTTTAAATCAAAGATTTATATTAATTACCATTACAATGCCTAAAGCAAAAGCGGATACCCTACATGACCTTATCAAATCGATGACAAAGGCGGAAAAACGGCATTTCAAGATGTTTGTGAACCGATCTCAATCTTCCCAGGGGAAATTATTTGTTAAATTATTTGATGTTTTGGACAAAGCGAAGGACTTCAATCCAAGCCATATTTTTGAGAAAATACCAGATCTCAAAAAACGACAACTGTCAAATTTAAAAGCCAATTTATATAATCAAATATTGGTTACGCTCAGATTGGTCCATCGAAATCAAAATATTGATATTGAGCTTAGAGAGAAGTTAGATTATGCGAAAATATTATATAATAAGAGTCTGTATCGCCAATGTTTAGAAATTCTAAGCAAGGCTAAACAAAAAGCAATAGAACATAAATATTTTACGCTTACTGCAGAAATGTTAGAATTTGAAAAATTTGTAGAATCACAACATATTACCAGAAGTATTGATGGAAGAGCTGAAGCTTTAAGTAATGAAAGTATTGAGGTGAATGATAGGGTAAGAAGGATTCAGCAATTTTCAAATTTAGCGATTCAACTGTATGGACTTTACTTAAAAGTCGGTCATGTAAGAAATATAGATGATAGTGAGTTCTTGGAAGAATTTATGCATTCAAAACTTCCAGATTATAATATAAAAGAATTAAGCTTTTTTGAAAAATTATACTTGTTTCAAGCAATGGTTTGGTACCATTATATGCGACAAGAATTCTTGAAATATTATAAGTATTGCCAAATGTGGATTGATCTTTTTAGAGAAGAGCCCAAGATGATTGATGTATATACACCTTTATATATCAAAGGTATGCATAACTTAATGAATGCCTGTTACTTGACTATGTCTGGGAAACGGTTTAGGGCAGCTCAAGAGGAGTATAATAATTTTTTGGAATCTAAGCGAAGTGAATTATCTTCTAATGAATTATCTCTAATGATCATGTTTGAAAATGTACATCAGTTTAATCGTCATTTTATGGAAGGCACTTTCAATGAAGGTTTTGAATTGGCTGAAAATTTGGATAAAATAATAAACGCCAATACTTATAAATGGGATGAGCACAGAATCATGGTTTTTTATTACAAGATTGCAAGCTTGTACTTTGGCGCAGGAGATAATAGCAAAGCCATTGACTATTTAAACAAGATCATTAATGAATTTACTCCAAATTTTAGAGGAGATATACATTCCTTTGCAAGAATATTAAGTCTAATTGCTCATTTTGAATTAGGCAATGAATTACTATTATCCTACCATATCAAATCCGTGTATCGATTTTTAATGAAGATGGAAAACATGCAAAGCGTGCAGCGGGAAATTTTAAAATTTCTTAGGAAAGTACCCTCTATGCATAAGTCACAATTGAAAAAAGAATTCATTGCACTTAAAAATCAACTGAAAAAAATTGAAAAGGATCCTTACGAGAAAAGAGCCTATCTCTATCTGGACATCATTTCTTGGTTAGAATCTAAGATTAAGAATGTACCTGTGCAAGAAGTTATTCGAGCGAAATATTTGAAAAGAAACAAGGTTAGGGAAAATCTTATATCTTAAATTCGAAATGTAAGTAAATTTTAAGTATTGATTACTGTTGAAATGAAGTAATCTCCGATTTATATTCTACATACCATTCTAGTCAAACGGCTGCGCTGTGCAAATCAAACGGCTTCGCCGCGCAAACGGCTGCGCCGCGCAAGTGCTTCGCACGCAAACGGCTGCGCCGCGCAAACGGCTGCGCCGTACAAATCAAATGGCTTCGCCGCGCAAAACGGCTGCGCCGTGCAAAACGGCTTCGCCGAGCAAGTGCTTTGACAAGCAAACTACTTTACGCCATAAGTGACAAAAAGGCGCAAAATTTAACCTAAATCCATCACATAATGCCATAATGGCGCGCGAAACTGCCGATTTGGTTCAAATTCTCAAATGGAACAGCAATTGATTAATGATAAACTGTAAATCAATTATTCATTTGAAAAATTATAAATCATGGTTCACTCAAATCATAAAAGGAAAAGAAACCAAAATCAGGATTTCTTTGTGGAAATCGGAAATGCATTTAATGATCTGTTAGGTCATGAAATTGCGGAAGTATTTACACAAAAGAGACCATTGGCAAATATCATTGAAGAAGATGATGGGTACAAATTGGCTATTGCATTGCCAGGATTTTCTAAAGAAGATCTTAGTATTAAACTGGATAAAAATAATCTGATTGTAAGCGCAGATTTAAAATCAGAGGAAGAAGTAAAGTTCAAATTAAAAGAGTTTGCCTACAACAAGTTTTCAAGAACATTTATAATTTCTCCAAAAGTAGATAAGACAAATATAAAAGCTTCCATGTCAAATGGTATCCTGCATGTGAATCTGCCTAAAAGAGCAGAAGAACAGGATAAGGGAGCGCATAATATTGAAATTTCCTAATTATATAACTAAAAATAAAACATCATGAGTTTAATAAAATATGATCCATTCGCATTAAGAAGAAGAAATTTATTTGATGACTTTTTCACTAAAGGAATTTCTCAAACTATTGGTAATGACAATTTATTAAGTCATCCAGCAGTCAACGTGAAAGAAAAGTCGGATAAATTTGAACTAGAATTAGCAATTCCGGGTTTAAAAAGAGAGGACATCAAAGTAAATCTAGATAAGGATCAAATTCAAATCAAAGCCGAAGTTAAAGAAGAAACCGTAGAAGAAGGAAAGTTTACCAGAAGAGAATTCAATTATTCTCACTTTTCAAGAAACTTTATTCTTCCAAAAAGTGTAGATAAGAATAACATAGAGGCTAATTATGATCACGGAATTTTAAGAGTAATCTTAAATAAAAGAGAGGAAGAAAAAGATCAAGGAATTAGAAGTATCGATATAGCATAAGAGACTAAGAGCTATTTAATCAATAGGGTTTGTGAGTTTTGTTCGGGGTGGGGCGCTAGACGCCTCGCCCTTTTTTTATTTCCTCAAAAATTAATAACAATAAAATTTATTTGAGTAAAACTTTTTTCGAAAATAATGCATCCGCACCATTAATACGGTTCACTTCTATTAGATAATCTAAACTAACTTGGTTAGCTTTCGCAAGGTCATAAAGAGACTTACGGCGGTTCACCATCTTAAAATCTTTTTCGTCAGCAAATAATCGTTTGTTATAATTGACTTTAGCACTTAAAGATGACGGGTTACTTTTGACTTCTTTTTTAAAATCTAAACTCGGTAAGGTGTTGATTAAAAATTTTGCTTGATTTTTTTTAACCACTGGTTTTGGTCTTTCTACTTTTGGCTTAGTATAAGTTATGCGGGTAGGAGTTGGAGCTTTTACCAATACCTTTTCCATCATGTAATAATCTATCTTTTGTCCGATCTTTAATTTATCAGATTTTAAATTGTTCCAATTTTTGAGATCACTAACTCTACAATTAAATTCACCAGCCAATCTATAAAGGTTTTCACCTTTCACTACAAAGTGACTGTGTTTGATCTTTCTATTTTCATATTTATACTCAGATGATGGCGCATTTAATCCAGCATAACTTACATTATAAGTAGAATGCACGGGAGCGTCTGGTCTATTGATATTAGCAGTAAATAAATGCATTGCGTTTTCAGGTAAAACTAATTCTCTTCCGTAACTACTTTTTGGAATATAGTTTTTGATGTAGGAAGGATTTAATTGTCTTACAATCTTATAGTCAACACTTGATTTATTTGCAATTTCTGTAAAAGACATGCCACTATATATCTTAGTCTTTGCAGTGTAAAGTAAATCTTGATCGATATGCACCAAGTTTAGATCGTGGTGCGCATAATAGTTACATAAATATTCTGCCGCTAAAAATGCAGACACGTAGTTTCTAGTTTCTCTAGGTAAAAATTTCTTTACGACCCAAAAGTCTTTACTACCTTTTGCTTTTCTAATTGCTGAATTTACTCGTCCTGGACCTCCATTATAAGCAGCAAAAGCTAATTTCCAATCTCCAAATTTTTTATATAACCAAGTTAAATATTCCAAAGCGGCATCTGTAGATTTTTCTGGATGCCTTCTATCATCTTCATAAGACGTCATTCGTAAACGTAAATCTTTTGCGGTAGGTCTCATGAATTGCCAAAGTCCTGCAGCGCCAGATCTTGAAGTTGCTTTAGGATTTAAAGCAGATTCAGTTACTGCTAAATATTTTATTGCATCAGGCATATTTCTTTCTGCTAGTGCTCTTTCTATCATCGGAAAATAAACCTGCATCTTACTAATTATGTAGGCAGCTTTAACTCGATCCTTCACAAAATAGGTCATCATGTAGGATCTCACCGTTGAATTATAATGAGCACCAACTAATGAATTCATATTCATGATCCGATCCCTGATTTCGTCTTCCATCAATCCATAGTCTGTTTCCGTATTATTTATGGCAACACAGGTATTAGGATGCACTGCACCTAAATTTATAGATAAGCAAAGTAAGAAAAGTACAAAGAAATGTATGGGGGATTTGTTCACGTTTCTTAAAATTTGGATTAAAATTATAAAACTCCTTTCTGGGCTATTTTAGTATTACCATACAAATATATAAAAAAATATAAATACTATATTTCACATTAAGATAAAATATAATATCTTTTTAATTATTAATCAGCTAGTTAGATTTGTTTATATATTTAATAAAGTCTAATATATTATTTTCATCTTCGTTTTTTGCGATCAACTGCAGCCCAATTGGAAGACTTTTTGCATTGACTTTCAATGGAATAGATATGGCGGGGAATCCGATTAAGTTGGCCAAGACGGTGAAGATATCTGACATATACATCTCAACTGGATTATTTAACATTTTTCCTATGTCCCATGCTTGATTTGAGCAAACGGGCAATAATAAAAAGTCATTTTTAGCTAAAAGTGACTGAATTTCATCTTTTATCAGTTGTCTAGCTTGTTGTGCTTTCTGAAAATAAGCATCATAATATCCTGCACTAAGTACAAAAGTACCAAGCATAATCCGTCTTTTTACTTCTTTTCCAAAGCCTTCAGTTCTAGATTTTTTATAAGTTGATGTTATATCAGAGGCCTCTTTACTTCGATGACCATATCGTATTCCATCAAATCGCGACAGATTTGAGGATGCTTCAGCAGTGGTAAGAATATAATACGCAGGTACTACAAAGTCTAAATAAGGGAATTCATATGGAATCAATTCATGACCTTGATCCTCCAATGCCTTTATGTATTTTGTGGTCGCATCATAGACTTGAGAACTCAAGCCTTCTTCCGTAATCCCATTAGATAGATAAGCGATTTTTTTCTTTCCTTCTCCATTTGACTTAGCTTCCCATTTTGATGGGATAGCTGTTCCATCAAATTTGTCTGGACCACTTATTACAGTTAATACCTTTGCTAAATCTTCAGGATGCTTGCTTAAAATTCCTATTTGATCAAAAGAAGAAGCGTAGGCAATTAATCCATGTCTAGACACTCTTCCATAACTCGGTTTCAATCCATAGATTCCGCAAAGCGCGGCAGGTTGTCGTATACTCCCTCCCGTATCTGAACCTAATGCGATCATACAATGATTGGCTGCAACAGAAATTGCTGCACCACCAGAAGAGCCTCCAGGGACTTTTGTTTTATCAATAGGATTTTTTGCAGGACCGTAATTAGAATTTTCATTAGTAGATCCCATCCCAAATTCATCGCAATTCGTTCTTCCAATTATAATTGCATCGGCTTCAACTAATCTTTGTACCGCCGTAGATGAGTATATTGATTTAAAACCTGTTAAGATTTTTGAGCCAGCTGTGCTTGCATGATCTTTATACAGGATGTTGTCTTTGATTGAAATGATCACTCCAAACAAAGCACCTAAATCCGCCCCTGATTTTATTTTTTCGTCTATTCTCTTGGCTTGAGCATTTGCACTTTCATGAAAGACTTCGACAAAACCATTCAAATCTTTATCCTCTTCAATCTTGGCAATATAAGTGGCTAGAAGGTCGACACAGCTGTGGTTTCCTACGCTAAGCGCTGCTTGTAAAGTTGCTATGTTTCTATTTTGGATCAAGATAGTTTTTCGATTAATTCATCAATAGTTAATTTTTCTTGTGTTCCAGTTTCCATATGCTTAATGCTCAAAATGCCTGAGTCCATTTCTTCATCACCAATGATTGCGATGTAAGGAACTTTAGTCTTATTAGCATATTTCATTTGCTTTTGAAACTTGATTGGTGATGGGTAAATATCAGTGGATATACCTGCACTTCTGAGCTTATTGACTTGCTTAAAAGCAAAATGATGATTGGTATCATTAAAACTTAAAAACATAATTTTTAGTTTTGATGATGTCGAATCTGGGTAACGGTTCAACTCTTCCAAACAATCAAAAATTCTTGCTGCTCCAAAGGAGATTCCTACTCCTGAAACATCTTTTAAACCGAATACACCTGTTAAATCTGCATATCGTCCACCGCCAGCTATGCTACCTATTTCTACTTCATTAGATTTGACTTCTAAGATACACCCCGTATAATAGTTCAAGCCTCTCGCTAAGGTAATATCAAATTCTATTGTAGAATTTAATTTTTTAGTATCCGCATATTTATGAAAAGTCCTTAGTTCTTGCACGCCCAATAAACCAATTTCACTTCCTTTCAATGCTTCTTCTAATCCATCTAAAGTTTTTATTTCTAATAGGTTGGCAATTAGATCTAAGCTGGATGTTGGAATTCCTTTCTTCAGCATCTCCTGCTTCACTTTATCCATTCCTATTTTATCTAACTTATCAATGCTTACCGTGAATGCTTGAAAGTGTTCAGCAATACCTGCTACTTCTGCAATACCATTAAGTATTTTTCTATTATTAATTTTAATGGTAACATCCATTTTTAATTTAAAAAAAACGGTATCGAAGATCTGCACTAGTTCCGCTTCATACATCAATGAATCCGAACCGACCACATCAGCATCGCACTGATAGAACTCTTGGTATCTTCCTTTCTGAGGACGGTCACCTCTCCACACTGGTTGAATTTGATATCTTTTAAAAGGAAAAGCAATTTCGTTTTGGTGCATTACCACAAAACGCGCGAAAGGAACAGTCAGGTCATAACGCATACCTCTACTAGATATGGAAGAAGTCAATTTTTTTGAATCCTTATTTTCATAAGCTTCCAGGTTTGCTTTCTTTAAATAATCACCATTATTTAAAACTTTAAAAAGTAAATTGTCTCCCTCATCTCCATACTTCCCAGTAAGGGTAGATAAATTTTCCATAGAAGGGGTCTGAATAGGCAGGTAGCCGTAGGTTTCAAAAGTCTCCCTAATGGTGCTGAATATATATTCTCTTTTAAAAACTTCCTCAGGCAGAAAATCTCGGGTTCCTTTCGGCAAACTTACTTTCATAGGATTATAGCTTAAAAAATAGAAGAAAATTGTTGAAGAAATCGGACATCGTTTTCAAACAAATACCGGATATCACTTATTCTGTATTTCAACATGGCTTGCCGCTCAATACCCATTCCAAAAGCGAATCCCGTATATTTTTTTGAATCGATACCGCAATTTTCTAAAACAGCTGGGTCTACCATGCCACAACCCATAATCTCTAACCAACCTGTTCCTTTTGTAATTCGGTAATCTACTTCGTCTTTCAGTCCCCAATAAATATCCATTTCGGCTGACGGTTCTGTAAATGGGAAATAGGAGGGTCTCAACCGAATCTTTGCGTCTTCCCCATACATCTCCCTAGCAAAATAATACAAAGTTTGTTTCATATCTGCAAAAGAAACTCCTTCATCAACATATAATCCTTCCACTTGATGAAATTGGCAATGTGATCTAGCGGAAATAGTTTCATTACGATATACCCGACCAGGCGCGATAATTCTGATAGGAGGATTTTGTGCAGTCATTACTCGTGCTTGTACAGAACTAGTATGTGTTCTTAACAACATCTTAGTGCTATCCATCAAGTAGAAAGTATCTTGCATATCTCGTGCAGGATGATCTTCCGGGGTATTCATTGCGGTGAAATTATGCCAATCATCTTCAATTTCACGATCTTCAGCAACCGTGAAACCAATTCTTCTGAAAATTTCTACTATCTGATTCATGGTTATAGAAATGGGATGTCTAGATCCCAGCGGAAGTTTCTCTGCAGGCCGACTTAAATCTAAATAAGCGGAAGCCTTGTTTGAGCTATTTTTTGCTAACTTAGATTTTAAACTATTGAATTTTTCTTGTGCAATATTTTTAGCCTCGTTAACCAAAAGACCGAAATCTTTTTTTTGTTCATTTGGAACATTTCGCATCTCGGACATAAAGCCTTTAATCTCATTCTTAGAACCCAAATATTTGATACGGAAATGCTCTAAAGCTTCCATATCTTCAGGATTTGCCCCGTTAATTTCTTCTATTGTCTCTTTTACTTTTTCGAATACATCCATCTCTTACTAATTTGGATTAAAAATGAAACAGTAAAGTTAGCAATTTTTATGTTTCCAATTAAGTCCTAGGCAATAATTGGGTGTAAGTTTTTAAATTGGATTTTAGGAATCCTATAGGCCCAAATACTTCAATTTATTTTCTTACGTTTGAGTATAAACAAAACAAGCATTGAAGATATTTAACATAATAATAGATAAAGCGGCTTTTGCTTTTTTTTTAGGTCTTGTATTAATTTTTTCATTACTCTATTCTAAGTTTTTGTTATCTGTTAGCATGATAGCTTTGGCCTTCATAACCGTATTCAATGTTGATTTCTCTAAAGGTTTCAACATGAGTATAAATCCTCAATTAGGTAAATTAAAAACCTTTTTCAAGCATTCAGATTTTGCAGTGTTGACCATATTTTTTTTCTTGATTGCGCTTTCTGGTCTCTATTCTGAAAATTTTCAATACTTCTCGATTAAGCAAACTTTACGTGGTCCATTATTATTTCTTCCCATTGTATTTTATGTTTTGCCAAAATTTACGAAGCAACAATTCTTTGGCTTATTTATCTATCTATCTCTGATCATGTTATTGCAATCTTTTGTGATAGTAGGAAAGTTTGCCCTAAATCAAGAATTTTATATTTCGGAAATCGGTAGAGGGAAAGCATTACCTACTCCCATCAGTCATATTCGATATAGTTTACTTACTGTGTTTTGTATTTTTTCTTGTTTTTTTTGTTGGAAAGAAAAGGTCAAAATGAAATGGAATTGGGAACCGACCATGTATTTAATACTCGCAGTACTTCATGTGATAATGCTCCATTTTTTAGCTGTCCGTTCTGGTCTTTTGGCATTCTATGTAACAACTATCCTCTTACTTTTCATTTATATATTCCGAACCAGAAATTATCGCAATGGAATACTAATCCTATTGTTTCTATTTTTAATTCCCGTCATTACCTTTCAAAATTTTCCTTCATTGAAGCAAAAATGGAATTATATGAAGTATGATTTCGAACAATTTAGTAAAGGAAATACAGGAACCTATTCAGATAAAGACCGCATAAATTCTTTGTTTATTGGATGGGAGCTTATTAAAGAAAATCCAATTGTTGGGCTTGGTGCTGGGGATATTTTAGATGAAATGCAAAAGCAAACCTTGAAGACCTATCCTGAATCTAATGGAAATATAAAACTGCCACACAATCAATTGATGACTACGATGGTCAGTGGAGGAATAGTAGGTCTGTTTTTATTCTTGCTAGCATTTCTGTTACCTGTATTTTACAAAGGGAATTATCGACATCCCTTTATTTTCGTAATTACTGCAGTGATTGGTATTTCGTTTTTGACGGAAGATACTTTTGAGAGTTCCGTTGGAGTAACGATTTATGCTTTCTTTTTATGTGTGAGTTTGAATTATAAGAAAGATGAATCTAGCTTAATAAGCATCATTTAATTAGCGTTTAGAAGTTTAAGTGAAAATTTGCATTTCTAATTCATGTTTTATTTCACATTTATTCACACTGAATTATCTGGACTTTTCATGATCCAAATTTTAAATAGCAAGCCTGCCACTATCCCAAAAACAAAACCACCTATATGTGCCCACCATGCTGTCCCTCCAGATGAAGAAGCTGCTGGTCCCAATGAACTTACCCCACTAAATAATTGCATTATAATCCAAAAGCCTAATGCTATCAAGGCTGGAATGTAAAAGCTTCGTAAAAAAATAATACAAGAATCTTTACTTTTGATTTTGGGAACATTACCATGTATGCGCCCATCACGGCTGATAAAGCTCCACTAGCTCCTAAAGATGGGACGGTACCTGGACAAATGTTATCTCCTTCTACACAATTCTGAAAACACATTGCACAGCATGAAACGGTATTGGGCTCAACTGCGCCCATGGTAAATATTACATGTGCGGCGCTTGCAAAAATTCCACCTAAAAGATAGAAAATTAAAAATGGAATATTTCCAATAGTTGCTTCTACATTGTCTGCAAAGACCCAAACAAAGAGCATGTTCCCAATGAGGTGCATCCAACCACCGTGCATAAACATGTTGGTCATAAAAGTGAAATAATCTTCCCCTCTCATAATTTCAGCAGGTAGTAGTCCCCACTCACAAAATAACATTCCTGGTGTACTTAGCTGGATGGCAAACATGATTACATTGAGGGCAATAAATCCATAACTAAAAATGGGTTTCGCTCCTCCCTCAATGTTATCATCTCCAATTGGAAAAATCATAAGTCAAAAGTTTTGGTAAAAGCAGTGAAAAGATACGAAATGAATAAGGAACCTCGATAATCCCAATGTCGTTTAGTTCTGGGTAAAAGAGATTATTATTTATATGAGCTACTTGAATGTAAAGGCAAATGCAAATGCAAAAGGCAAAACTAGACTTTTCGAAGTAGGCTCAAATTTCTAGCCTTAAACCCCTAAACTCCGAAACTTCCTAATCTAGAGAATCCCCTCTCGCATTATATCATGAATATGGACCATTCCAGCATATTCTAAACCTTTTAAAATCACTAATTGGCTAATGCTATTCGCTCTCATTAATGCAAAACCTTTAGCTGCTAATTCGTCAGATTGGATGGACTTAGGTTCTGGAGTCATAATGTCTTTTGCTTTCAATTGACTCACATCTCCTTCTTGTTGAAGCATTCGCCTAAGGTCACCATCAGTAATAATTCCAACGACCATATCTTCCTTATCTAAAACAGCAGTAGCTCCTAATCTTTTACCCGAAATTTCAATAATAGTAGATCGAATATTAGAATCTAAATAAACTTTAGGCTTAGGGTTTGAAGTCGCAATTTCTTCCATTCTTAAATAGAGTTGTTTGCCTAAGGAACCCCCTGGATGAAATTGTGCAAAATCTGAGGGGCTAAATCCTTTCAATGCTAATAAGGAAGTTGCAATCGCGTCACCCATTGCCATTTGCAGGGTGGTAGATGTAGTAGGAGCAAGGTTATTGGGATCAGCTTCTTTTGAAAGGGGAGTATATAAGCAAAAATCAACATTCTTTGCTAAATAAGATGTTTTGTTGCAAACGATAGCAATGGTTTTATTACCAAAGTTTTTAATTAGAGGAAGCAATACTTTTAATTCATCAGTCTCTCCACTTTTACTTAAAATCATCACCACATCATTATTTTGGATGGTGCCTAAATCTCCGTGAATAGCATCTGCTGCATGTAAAAATATGGATGGTGTTCCAGTTGAATTCAAAGTAGCTACAATCTTTTGAGCAATGATCGCAGATTTACCAATTCCACAGATAATAACCCTGCCAGTCGTTTCCGCAATACATTCTACGGAAGCAACAAATTCATCGCCAATATTATCTTTCAGTACATGCAATGCCTCAGCTTCAATCTCAATGGTCTTGATTGCAATTTGTTTAATTGTTAATTTTTTATCCAAAATAAGTGACTTGATGAACAAAACTTAGTCTTGTAAATGTACGGTAATTTAATTCAAAATAGGGACTGGAAAGTAAGCGCTTTTCTTTAAGAATTTAGTATATTTAGTATGAAAATTTCTACTCCTTGATCAAAAGTGCTACGGCACTTATTTTTTTGTTCAGTATTATATAATTTAAGAATAGGATGAATACAACAACAATTGACCTTCAGGTAGCTCTGCAAGAGCATTTTGGATTTGATAAATTTAAGGGACCACAAAAGGAGATAATTGAGAGTGTAATCGGTGGACATGATACTTTTGTGATTATGCCAACGGGCGGTGGGAAATCTCTTTGCTATCAATTACCAGCTATGATTATGGAGGGTACCGCAATAATTATTTCTCCTTTAATTGCTTTAATGAAAAATCAAGTAGATCTAATAAGAGGGTATAGTCAAAATGACAGCGTTGCTCATTTTTTAAATTCCTCTCTGAGTAAGACCGATATAAAAAAAGTAAAATCTGATATTTTAGCACATAAAACTAAATTACTCTACGTTGCACCAGAAACATTAACTAAAGAAGAGAATATTGAATTTTTTAAAAATATTCCTTTGTCATTTGTGGCAGTGGATGAAGCCCATTGTATTTCCGAGTGGGGCCACGATTTCAGACCAGAATATAGAAGAATTAGAGTGATGGTAGAAGCCATAAACAATACCATTCCAATCATTGCCTTGACCGCGACAGCTACTCCAAAAGTGAGGACTGATATTGTTAAGAGTCTGAATATGGAAGCGCCTAAAAGTTTTATTACTTCATTCAATAGAGATAATCTCTTTTATGAAGTAAGGCCAAAAGTTAGTAAGGAACAAGTTGTAAGAGAAATCGTAAAGATTGTAAAAGGAATGGCAGGGAAATCTGGGATTATTTATTTCCAGAGTAGAAAAGCAACAGAACAAATTGCTAAAATATTAATGGTCAATGATATTAAAGCAGCACCTTATCATGCAGGGCTAGATGCAAAGACAAGATCTAAAGCGCAGGATAATTTTTTAATGGAGGACATTGATGTAATCTGTGCAACCATAGCCTTTGGAATGGGGATTGATAAACCAGATGTTCGTTTTGTTATACATTATGATATTCCCAAAAGTATTGAAAATTACTATCAAGAAACGGGAAGAGCAGGTAGAGATGGTTTGGAAGGAAAATGTATTTCCTTTTTCTCTCCAAAAGATATTTTACGCTTAGAGAAATTTTTGCGAGATAAACCAGCCGCCGAAAGAGACTTAGGTGCACAATTGCTACAAGAGATGGTAGCTTTCGCAGAAACAGCTGCATGTAGAAGACAATTTTTGTTACATTACTTTGGGGAATCTTACGAAGAGGATAAATGTAATGAGAAATGCGATAATTGTAAACATCCTAAAGAAAGAAGAAACGTCCAAGCTGAAATAAAATTAGCATTATCGTCCATTCAATTGCTGAATGAAAATTATGGTATAAAAATAATTGTTGATTTCTTAACTGGTAAACAAACCAAAGAAATGCAAGATTTTAACTTTGATAAATTGGACTTGTATGGAAAAGGAAAAGAAGAGTTAGATATTTTCTGGCACTCTGTAATTCGACAAGCATTACTCAGAGATTTTATTTATAAAGACATAGAGCAATATGGTTTATTAAAATTAAACGATAAAGGCAGAGCTTTCATTAAAGCACCAACTCCGGTGGAAATCGGCATTAATCACGATTATTCCTCCGCGGCAATGGATGATTTTGAAAATCCTCAGAGAACGGCAGCCTTGGATGAGCAATTGGTTCAGCTTTTAAAAGACTTAAGAAAACGTGTCGCCTCAGAAAAAGATATTCCTCCATACGTTATATTTCAAGACCCGTCTTTGGAAGATATGGCTACTCAGTATCCTCTAAACATGGATGACATGGCGCAAATTACTGGAGTTAGTAAAGGAAAAGCAATTAGATATGCAAGACCATTTCTAGATTTAATTAAGGAATATTGCGAGGAAAATGATATTGAACGACCAACTGAATTTGTTGTCAAACAGGTAGCCAATAAATCTAAAGTTAAAGTAGCTATCATTCAATCTATTGATCGTAAAAATGATTTGGAAGAAGTAGCTGCCACAAATAATTTATCCTTAGAAGCACTATATGAAGAAATGGATATGATTGTGCATTCTGGAACTAAATTAGATTTAGATTATTATATCGAAGAGAATTTCGATGAGGAAGTAGCGGAAGAAATTTATGACTATTTTATGGAGGCAGAATCTGACTCTGTGGAAAATGCTTTTAATGAATTAAAAGAAGAAGACATTACCATGGAGGAAATTCAAGTCATAAGAATTAAATTTTTATCAGAATTAGCCAACTAAGAAATCTTATGCGAATTGTAATAATCAACGGACCTAATATGAACCTAGTTGGGGTAAGAGAACCTCAAATTTACGGATCCAAAAGCTTCGTTGTTTACATTGCAGAATTGCAGGAAAAATATCCAGATATTGACATCGATTATTATCAATCCAACCATGAAGGAGATCTCCTTGATAAGTTACATGAAATTGGTTTTTCAGTAAAGGGTATTATTTTGAATGCAGGTGCATACACACATACCTCCATTGCACTAGGTGATGCAATAAAAGCTATTACAAGCCCTGTTATAGAAGTGCATATTTCTAATGTTTTCGAAAGAGAAACTTTCAGACATCATTCTTATTTAACCGAACCTTGCGTCCATCACATTATTGGGCAAGGGTTGAAAGGTTACGAAATGGCAATTCAGTATCTTAAGGAGCTGAATATTTAAATTTTACAGCGTAAGCTTTTCTATTTATTGGTGTTCCGATGGTGCCATCCTCCCCAATTATAGCATAACTATAATTATCGTTGTCAACTATCGGTAAATGTATATTATTGCTAAATAAAGTTACCTTTCGAACATTAGGGCTATTGGCATAATTGCCACTATCAATTTCACAAACTACTTCATATACAAAGTTGCCATTGACCAACCTTCCTCTCACTACTTGTAATTGAATATCAGAAGAAGTATTATTATCCAAAAATACAAAACTGACCTCTTCAAGAATCGCTCCTTGCGGTAGATATAGATCTTCTAATGGTAATGAGGGTGTGAAAAAATTTGAATGATTTAAGGCTTTTGAGTAGTAACCAATTTCTTCATCAAGTACTACTTTACCGTCTGCTTGTATCTTTAAATTTCTACTGCCATTTCCTGCAAATTGATCTAACTTTAAATCTCCTTTCAAACTCAGTGTTTTGGAATGATCGACTTCAAGAATCGTATTTTGATTTAAGCCTGCAATTAGATTATTTTCACTAGAAGAAATTTTAAATTTATCATCAGATCCATCGATTCCAACATTGAAAGATTGGGAAGTGAAAAAACCTCGGCTAAATCGCAAATTTGCATCTCCAGTACCTGCTTGCCATAAATGTACTTGCTCTCTTAGTGTTTCTCCATCTGTCCGTCTAATATCTAATTGTGCCAAAGGAGCTATTGTGCCAATGCCAATATTTCCAGCATTAGAAATGGTCATTGCAGCATCACCACCAGTTTTATTAAATATTAATTTATTATTAGTGCCAGTGCCAGTGCCATTGTATTCTATACTCATTCCATTATCAATATTTGAACTAGTCGATTCAGAAAATAATAAGGTGGGTCTTTTTGAAATTGAAGACTCTAAAATTCCAGAAACAGTTCGTTCATTAGCTACTCCATTTTCTCTTATGTGCAGTCGCGCTTTAGCATCTGTTACTCCAATTGATAAGCTGTCAAGAATTTTAGCACTCCCTCGAAGGTCAAGTTTTTTATCTGGAAAAGCAGTACCTATTCCCACATTTCCATCTTTCTTGATAGTCAATCTATTAATGTTATTTGTGCGAATCCTTAAATCATGGTTTGTTACAGTACCTAAAATCCCTTCGTTAGTTGGGTTATAACCAATAATCATTTCTGCATCCTGTGTTCTTAATTTTGCAGCCACGGAATTATTTTCAAAATTAGTATTGTCATTTATTACTAATTCTCCATCTGGGTTCTTTGAGTTTATACCTAACATCCCGTGGATGGTAGCAGTCTTTTGATCAAATTTTCCATAGATAAGAGGCTCTGTGGTATTGTTATTAGCTATGATAAGTCGATTATTTTCAGTTTCATTCTTTCCAGCTTGATGGCCTAGCATTACAGATCCATTTATGTCTTGACTGCTAATTCCACCTCCCGCTTCGTAACCTAAAAGGGTATTTTGATCACCAGTTTTATTTTCAAATCCAGCTTTGCCACCGATGATTGTGTTCTTTGTTCCAGTCGTATTATTATTTCCTGCATCAAAGCCTATTGCAGTATTGTTGCTTCCGAGGTTTTCGAATAAAGATTGTTTACCTATTGCAACATTATTATTTCCAGCAACAGATTTTGTTAAAGCCTGGTTTCCCAAAGCAACATTTTGTGTTCCGGTCTGGTTAAGTTGTCCTGCATGATGACCCACAAATGTATTTCTATTTAGTAAAAGGTCGTCATTTTCCCCAGCGGATTCTCCAATAAAAACAGATTCTCCACTATTTAGAAATTCTAATCTATTCATATTTAAATTCATCACTTCATTCCCGGAAGAATAGAAACGAATAATGTCATCATCTAAATTTTTATCAAGCAAGATTTTGGTATCCCCATCATTATCTGTAAAACCACTTTGAGCATCAGTCACTTTTACCCAAGCTGTAGAATCCCTCCAGTATAAACTCTCTTCAATTGCATCAAAAACTATTAATCCATATGCTGGATTACTTATCGCTGTCCTATCAGCAGAACCCATGACAGGTAATAAGAGTCCTTTATTAATTGATCGAATTTCGAGAGCTGCACTTTCATGAGGATTATTTGTTCCAATTCCAATATTTTGAGAAGCTAGTGGTGCAGTTAAGAGCAAAATTATTCCTAAAATGAGAGTGTTTAAATAAAATTTCATAATAAATAGTTTCTGATAAAGCTACAGCATCCACTTTTTCTAAAAACTATAATTGATTATACTATGAGGTAAATTGAGTAGTTGGTCGTTAGGACTTATTCAATGAAAAATAGGACATTAGGATAAGTTCAATAATTGAATGTAGAATCTCTCTTGAAAATGGTTTTACGTTAAATCAATCCCATCTTCATAAATAAATTAAATTGTTTATTTTCGATTAACCTAAACGAATATGAACTATGATTTTTTTATTAATAAGATTAACACTAATAGGTGGCCTCATCTTTCTATTCTATAAAATTTATCAAATGATATTTCCACCTGCATTCATAAACTGTGGAAGATGCCAAGGTCGTGGATATTGGGAAGGAACAAGAAGGAAAGAAGATTGCGATGTTTGCAATGGATCTGGGAAGGTTGAACGACTTAGGAATATGAGATAAGAACAAAGACTTAAGGACAAAGACATAAGACATAAGACTGAAGATTTTGGCCGAACCTATCCATAAACTTATACACTTATAAACTGTATCACGCTTTATCCGCAGTTATCTCATCCTTTTTAGGAAAGTTTAAGTTCAGCAATCGAATTCTTTTTCGTTTACCAATTTTATGGCGTTTAGATTTAAAGAGAAATTTAATGATGGATCCTGTTCCCATGGTTAAAAGAGGAACAGTAAGTGCAGCCCAGCCAATTGGGCTTCCGGCAAAGGCCCAGCCAGCAACCGAATAAAAACCCCATGAAGTACCGAATTGAATTAATTTATTACCAGCTGCTTTTGACCAGGATCTACCTTTTTTCGTTTTAATTTCAATGATGTCCTTAATGTGAACATATCCATATTCAAATAGGATGATACTGTCTTGAGATAAAACATCTCGGATGGTTTCTGTATTCCAATAATCAGGGTCAATAGTGCTTTTAAAAGTAATTTGGTCACCAACGAAATATCTAAAAGTTTTTAAACTATTCGCTTTTTCAAGTTGGACAATCTTTTGAGCTTGTAAACTTCCAAATGAGCTAACAACAATAATTGCAAAGACAAAAGTGGAATGTACCCATCTCATAAGAATAAAGATATCGAATTATTTAATTTTAATGGACTTGGTTAATGATGTTTTAGAGCAAGGTTGGTCGGTTTATCATTTTGCTTCTAATTCCTTTCTTAAACGATCGAGCTGGGTCTTAATGCTGCTTTCAATTATTGAATAGTCTAATATTTCTTTTCCAGTATATATGAACATAAAGTAAATGATCGGAAGCGGTTGCTCTACATCATGAATTAATTCTTTATTTAATCGATAGGCTTCTCTCATCCTTCTTTTAATGAGATTACGGTCAACTGCTCTTTTAAATAATCTTTTAGGAACCGTAAATGCAGCTTGATTTGATATGATCTCTTGGTTTAATTGCGCTTTCCAAACAATCTTAATAGGATACTTGTATAAAGATGAACTATCGCTGAATAGTGATTGAATAGCTTTGCGGCTTTTAAGATGTTCTTTAGATGGAAAGCTTTGATTTGACATAAACTACTCTAAATATTTACCAATATAGGAGTTTATGTATAAACTGATTTAAAATAAACAAAGAAGAATAACAGAGAAAAAGATTACTTCAATGTCTTTTCATCAGAAACAGTCAATTTGATTCTACCCTTAGCTCTTCTTCTAGCTAAAAGCTTTCTACCTTCTTTAGTAGCCATTTTAGACCTGAATCCGTGTTTATTTGCTCTTTTCCTTCTCGATGGCTGAAATGTCCGTTTCATTTTATATAATCTTTAATAGTTTTTTCAAAAACAGTTTGCAAAAGTACATTTTATTTGGTAATGCACCAAACTAATTGAAAAAATCTTAGCTATTCATAGATATTAGGAATTCTTCGTTAGATCTTGTTGATAACAAGTGTTTTCTTAAGAAATTCATAGCCTCATCAGGTTTCATATCTGCAAGATGGTTTCTTAGAACAAACATTCTAGACAAAGTTTCTTTATCTAATAATAAATCCTCTCTTCGGGTACTAGATTTGGTTAAATCAATGGCTGGATACATTCGCTTATTAGCCAATGATCGATCTAATTGAAGCTCCATATTACCAGTACCTTTAAATTCTTCAAAGATAACGCTATCCATTTTAGAACCTGTGTCAATTAAAGCAGTGGCCAAAATAGTTAATGATCCACCTCCTTCTATATTTCTAGCTGCTCCAAAAAATTTCTTTGGCTTGTGTAATGCATTTGCTTCAACACCACCTGATAAAACTTTACCACTAGCTGGTGCAACCGTATTATAAGCTCTAGCCAATCTTGTTATTGAATCTAATAAGATTACTACATCGTGACCACTTTCAACTAATCGCTTTGCTTTTTCCAAGACTATGTTCGCAACTCTTACATGATTTTCAGCGGGCTCATCAAAGGTAGAAGCAACAACTTCAGCTCTTACATTTCTTTTCATATCGGTTACCTCTTCCGGGCGTTCATCTACTAGAAGTACAATTAAGTAACATTCCGGGTGATTTTTTGCAATGGAGTTGGCTATATCTTGTAATAAGAATGTTTTACCTGTCTTTGGTTGTGCAACAATTAATCCTCTTTGTCCTTTTCCTATTGGAGTAAATAAATCGATCATTCTAGATCCATAATCTTTTCCATTAGGATCAGAAGTTAAACTAAATTTCTCATCTGGAAATAATGGCGTTAAATAATCGAAAGGCACTCTATCTCTAAGTTGAGTAGAATCTAAACCATTGATTTTTGATACTCTTAATAAAGCAAAATATTTCTCTCCTTCTTTTGGAGGTCTAATTGCTCCACTTACCGTGTCACCCGTTTTCAAACCAAATAATTTTATTTGAGATGGGGAAACATAAATATCATCTGGAGATGTCAAATAATTGTAGTCAGAAGACCTTAAGAAACCATAGCCATCAGGCATCATTTCCAAAATTCCTTCCCCTTCAATAACTCCGTCAATTTCTACATTAAACCGTTCATCTTTTTTTCTTGTGTCTCTATTATCCCTTCTATCTCTATTATTACTTCTAGTGTCTCGATTGTCTCTGTTATCTCTTCGATCTCTATTGTTACTTCTAGTGTCTCTTTTATCTCTACTGTCTCGATTTTCTCTTTTTTCCCCGTTAGCTTTTCTTTCTCCGTTCTTTCTGTCGTCTTTTTGTCCTTCTTTTTGTTCTTCTTTTGGGTTATCTTTACTTGCATCTTTTGTTTCCGCGACCACTTTTTCGGCTACTTCTTCTTTCTTTTCTACTTTTTCTTTAGCTGGCTGCTCTTTTCTTACAGCTGGTTTTCTTTTTGCGGCGGGCTTAGGAGCTGCTTTTCTTTTAGGAGCTGGTTTGGCTGCTTTTCCTTTAGCGGCTACTTCTTTTTTTACCTCATCAGAAGGTTTTAAAGCTTGGTGATCTAAGATTTTATAAATAAGATCTTGCTTATTTAATTTTTTATATCCTTTTAGTTCTAACTTTTCAGCTAAATCCCTCAATTCTGGCACCAGCATGTCGTTTAACTGTAATATATCGTACATAATTAATTTTTGATTAACCCTCCTTTCGGTTGTTGTTGAGAAAGTATGGCTAGTTTTAATTTTTAATTGAATAGTATTTTTTGCTATTAAATTCTAACTTGATTAGATAAGCAAAATGGGTGACAACCTGTGTATTTTAAATTATATATATGATTTTGGAAATAAACGTGGTTGGTCAAGTGGTGCAAAAATAAGTATTTTTTTGAATCAAATGCTATCTTTGCTAAAATTATTTAAAAAATAAAATTCAACAAACCACACATAAATAACGTAAAATGCTGGAAGTAAATTATATCAGAGCCAATAAAGAAGTCATCATTGAGCGATTAGAGGCTCGAAATATCCCTAATAAGTTTATTGTTGAAATGCTAGATAATGCTATTAAAATAGATGATGAAAGAAAGAATATTCAGACGAAATTAGACCAATTGAACAATAAAGTAAATGTGATTTCTAAACAAATTGGGGAATTATTCAAGACAGGAAAACGAGAGGAGGCGGAAGGATTAAAAGCGGAAGTTGGCCTAATAAATGAACAATCAAAAACCTTTACGGAGGCGCTTAAAGAAGCAAAATCAAGGCTTTTCGAGCACTTGTTAGAGATTCCAAATGTACCTCACAGTTCAGTACCAAAAGGAAATACTGATGAAGATAATGAACTATATAAAGCATGGGAGGGATCATTACCAAAATTGAGCGGGGAAGCTTTACCCCACTGGGAATTAGCAGAAAAATATCAACTAATTGATTTTAGATTGGGTGTGAAAATAGCGGGTGCTGGATTTCCATTGTATAGAGGAAAAGGAAGTAAACTGCAGCGCGCATTAATAAACTTTTTCTTAGATGAAGCTGACAAAGCAGGCTATGAAGAAATTATTCCGCCATTATTAGTCAATGAAGAGTCTGCTCGCGGAACAGGTCAACTTCCTGATAAAGAAGGACAAATGTATCATGTTACTAAGGATGAATTGTACTTGGTGCCTACAGCTGAGGTACCACTAACTAATATTTATCGCGATGAGATATTGAAAGAAAGTGATTTTCCAAAGAAAATTACGGGTTACACGCCTTGTTTCAGAAGGGAAGCAGGTTCTTATGGTGCGCATGTAAAAGGATTAAATAGAGTGCATCAATTTGATAAAATAGAGATTGTTCAAGTGGTGCATCCAGATAGATCTTATGAGGTATTGGAGGAAATGATGCAACACATTGCTGGATTACTCACCAAATTGGAACTTCCATTTAGAATTCTTCGATTATGCGGTGGAGACTTAGGTTTCACCTCTGCATTAACATACGATTTCGAAACGTATTCAGCTGCTCAAAAAAAATGGTTAGAAGTTAGTTCTGTTTCAAATTTTCTCACTTTTCAGAGCAATCGTTTAAAGTTGAGATATAAGGATACAAATGGTAAGACTCAATTAGCGCATACCCTAAATGGCTCTGCTTTAGCTTTGGCTAGAATTGTCGCTTCCATGATGGAAAATCACCAAACTCCAGAAGGAATTGTAATTCCTAAAGCGCTCAGATCATACACAGGTTTTGACATTATCTCTTAAGAGAATGCAACTTCAGCGGCTTTTCCTAGCTCTAAAAGTTGAATTTAATAATGGTTATTTTGGCAACATTTACAATTTTTTGCAATGGGTTTATCTGGGATTGGGAAATGGATATATGGCAATTATAAAGAAAATTTAATCGCGATTCATTCGTCAAGATTGAATAGTTAATTTATTCTTCTTTTATTACCATTACTTCTCCTTCAGCATTAATAGCACCAGAAGGACCAGCGTTTTTGATCGTATTCCCAGCTCCATCAGCTAATGGATCAATAATAATTACATTATTCAAGGTTAATTGAGAATTTGTATTACTTATTGCTCGTGCTATATTTCTAGTACTTGTATTGTTGATGAAAGTACAATCTTTCAAGGAGATATTGGATAATCCAATATTCGATACTGCTCCACCTTCATTTCCAGTATTGATGTTAAATGTACAATTATTAAAGCTTACTTCACTTCCATCGTTTAGCATACCACCACCTGCGGAATTATATGCATTTCCATGTTCAATAATAAATCCGTCCAATAAAGCATTCGATATTCCAATATTGGATATTACATGTATGCTATTGTCTGTGGAGTCACCTAAAATTCCAAGATCGCCACTTAAAATAGTAGAATTTCCATCAACATCTCTTTCACCACGCAAAATTTCAGTTCCAGCAAAACCTCCGTATATCTTAGAATTTGTTGCCATATGGAAGGAAACCTCGATATCATTGGTTAAGCTTGGCAAATATGTTCCAGCCTTTACCCATATCTCTGTAATATTATCATTGCATGTTGAAAGATCAATAGCTTCTTGCAATGATTTAACTGCATTTGTCCAATCTCCTCCATGATTACTTCCTGTTGACGCTTGGTCAACAAAAATATGATCTTGGTTCAATTTATCTATAAGTATTGTTGTTTCCTGAACATCCTGAACCTCACCTGCAGCTGTTACCTCTTTATCAATTTTTATAATCGGAGTGGTTTTAATTTTAATGTCGTCAATTATCCATCCATTCAATCCAGATCCCGCTACAGCTGCATCGGAAGCAAATCGAAACCTTACAAGAATGCTTGATCCAATATAATTACTGAGATCAATTTTACTCTCAATAAAATTTACAGTTCCAAAATCAGTATCACTAGAACCAGAAAATGCATCTCGACCACTTAATCCACTTGCAGGATTCACATTAATTGTGGATTGATATCCGTTTGTCAGAAAATCTTCTCCAAGATCCGTCCATGATGCGCCGTTATTTGTAGAAATTTCTACAACTCCGCCATCCCAAGCAGCCTCCGTTGAATACTTATGATAGAAAGATAAAACGGAGGTAGTAGTAATCGCAATTTGATTATTCATTGATAAAGCAAAATCGGATTCAGAAGCAAGATCTTCTGCATACCATGCATTTGTACCACTATTGGTGGGAAGATTTGTTTTTGTCCAACTTCCAGCCACATTTATAAGCTGTGAGCTAAAGTAATCAGCTCCTTCTATATCATCTTCAAACAAAACATTTTGTAAAGTAGGATTACAATTTTCTATTTTTGCTAGGTAAACTAAAGTAACTGTTTCTTGCGGAGCTAAGCTCTCTATACTATTGGTTACTTCGTTACCAGATACATCGCCATTTTGCACTGATACTATTGACATTCCTTCCGGAACTAAATTCTTCAAAACTACATCTGACTGTGCTTCACATTGACATCTTCCAGTACTAGTTATTGTAATTTCTTCTCCTTCCAATGTCTCGATAGCTATATTTTCATCGATAATCTCTACACCAGAAGGAATATCAAATGCTTCCGTTCCATCGGATCTACTTCCAGAACTGCCTTGAGTAGCGCTATATCCTAATCCTCTCCTTGCAAATGTATTCCAAATAAGACATTGATTCACACCGCCATTATTAATTCTATCCGCTGCTAGAATTGCATCTCTTGAATCAATAAATCCAGGACTACAAGGCTGCATTTTTAATCCATCAATTACCAGTTGGGTTGCTATATTATTTCCACCCGTTCCATTATAAATATCGCTGTCAAAACCATATTCATCAATAAGATCCCAATATAAATCCCATAGTATGGTACAAAAAACCGATCCTACACCATGCGGTACTGATAAAGTTTTTATGTCGTCATATGTTGAGGGATTTATAGCCAGATCAGTTGTATATGGATATGGTCTAATACCAGGACCTGTTGTATTTTGACCTTTTGCATAAGTTCCTATACCTCTAGAGGTTGTTCTTGTATCTCCAGCTTTATGACTCAGGACCAAACCAAAGAAATCACTCCATCCTTCTCCTGCTTGTTCTTGATTACCTAGGCAAGAAGAAGTTGGACCACCTGTAAGTCTTATGGATATTCCATGTCCATATTCGTGAGCAATAATCGCATTATCAAAGGAACCATCTATTTCAGATGGAGGGTCTTCAGAAAACAAAGTTACATTAAGGGATTCTAGTTCCGCACGTAAAGTAACACAATCGTTCTGACTAATCATGACCGCAGGAATTGTAACCAAACCTCCATCGGTTCCTGGGCTCATAGCTATTGGAGCTCCTGGTACATTATTACAAACAATTACTGCAATCGCTCCAGCATTTTCAGCATTAAGCGCTTTAACGCCAAATTGGCAATCCCCTCTATCTATTAATGCAATATTTCCATTAATTGCAGCAGCGTTTATAAGCACTCCACAACCCTCAGAGGGTGCACTATTTCCATCATTAACTTCTACAACATTTCCTGTGGTATTATAAGTTGAAGCTCCGAAATCTGCCCCTGCAGCGCTGTAATTCCCAGCTATATTTCCTGGTGCATTAACGGTCAGTTCTACAGATTGTCCTCCATTGTTATTCCATAAATACATTTGCATTCTTCCATTACCACCATCAGCTGGGGTTGAAAAGTTAGCATTATTTGTTCCCCCTCCATCTAGTCCGTCGGCAATCACATAATCGCCACTAACTCCCCCTTTTCCATAATTATTTTCTTGAAAATTACCACTAACTTCATCAAAACCATATTGATAAAATACATCATGAATAATATTATTCCAATAAAATAAATTGGTTAATGACGAATTTAGATTTTGAGCGGCAGGTGTATTTGATTCTGGACTTTGGTCAAAATCCAAGGTATAATCAAACAGCAATGTTGATCCACCATCTGGACTAAATCCAGGAACATTATCAGCATCAATATCTTCAGCTGCATAAACATTATTTCCTCTGGTAATGGTATATTCTGCTCCGGCCATGCCATCTGTATCATGCCACCCGAAAGGAGAAGCTGTGAGATCAGCTGGATCACTTACAATAGCTCTATTTCCGTGATTTGGACTTTCTATTGGCCATGGAAATACGTTGTACATGCCTGCCAAAGAGATTGGAGGCATCGTGACTTCGGTTTTAGATTCTACAGTTGAATGATGCGAAGTATGATTATAGTGACTCATACATTTATCGTCGCTTTCTCCAAAACTACATCGTAATACTTGGTCTGTTTTTTTAATAAACTCACCAGTACTTGCATCAATGTAAACTTTCCATTCATGAAATTCGGGTTTCAAGGTAGCAATGCTAGATACCCAACTCAGCTTCACTTCTTCCCCTTCAGTAGTTATGTAAATTAACTTAGTAATGATTTCTCTTTCAATATTCCCAAACGCTGCAAATCGTGTTTCCTTTTGAATCCCCTTAGATGCCGATACTTCCATTATATTTATCGGCGGAGCAATACCTACTTTAGGCAAACTATATTTAACTGCTTCCTTTGCATTTATTCTTTGTTCACCTTTAACCTTTTGACTTAGATTAGCAACAAATCTACTATTCCAAGTTAATACACTACCGTCAGGTAATACATTTACATTAATCAACGAATTTTCTATAGGAATGCCTTCGTGAGTCTGTTGATAGTAAATATGGTTCACACCATTGTGTTTACTCACATAATTGTCACTAACTATCCAATCCTTTAAATCCGTTTTGGATAAATTATACTGTCCTAGGTTTTCTTGTACATAATTGTTTGCAATCACTATTTTATTTTGACCAACTGAGGTTAAATAAGAAAATGAAAGGATAAGAAAAACGAAAATTGTTTTAGAAGAAATATTGAGCATTATGATGAAATTTAGTTGAACTAGATTCAAATTTAATTAAAATCTAAATTGATTAAATGATTAAATCCCTTACTATAAAGATACGGATATATCTTACTTTCGGATTTGTTGGAAGCTATTTTCCATCTTCACCGAAACATTTAACCAGTAAAAAATACCATCAGGTCACCAAATAGGCTATTATATAAAGAAAATCTTATAATTTACCTAAAAGAAAAGGATATACCTAAAGCGTTTTGACACTTTACAGGTTTTGACATTATTTCCTAAGTAAGTGCAACTTTAGGGCCTTTTCTTCGTCTAAAAGTTGAATTTAATAAAAGTTGTTTCGGCAACATTTGAAAATATGGGATATTACGGATTTATATTTTTAGCAGTAGGTTTATCAGTAATTGGATCTTGGGTAAAGAGGCAATTGCAAAATAAGTTTAATCGCTATCAACAGATTCCAATCGATCGGAATTTAAGTGGTGCAGAAGTTGCTATGGCAATGCTAAAACATTATGACATCTATGATGTAAAAGTAATGCAAGGAAAAGGAAATCTAAGCGATCATTATAATCCTTTGACAAAGACAATTTCTTTAAGTCCAATGGTATTTCAAGGCAAGAATATTGCAGCTGCGGCAGTGGCCTCACACGAGAGTGGGCATGCGGTTCAACATGCTACTGCCTATTCCATGTTGCAATTAAGGTCGGCCCTAGTTCCTATTATTAGATTGGCAGCCGGTGCGTCTCAATTTTTATTAATAGGGGCTTTTATTTTTATAGAAACTTATCCCCAGTTAATGTTGGTAGCAGTAGTTGCTTTTGCACTAACGGCCTTATTTAGTTTTATTACCTTGCCAGTAGAATTTGATGCAAGCAAACGGGCATTAAATTGGCTAGATAAAACGAATTTAACCACAGATAAAGAATATGATGGAGCGAAGGATGCATTATGGTGGGCTGCAATGACCTACGTAGCATCTGCGTTAACCTCATTTATAATGGTAATTTATTTATTGTTCACTTATTTAAGCAGCAGAAAATAATTTACTATTTTTAGTTTTGTATTTATTTATTTCAAATTTTAAAATTATGAGTCAAGATATCGATGCGTATTTAGGCAAAGGTGATGAAACCATGCAAAAGTCCTTGGACCATTTAGGGGAAGAACTGCAAAAAATTCGGGCAGGAAAAGCAAGCCCATCCATGTTGAACGGAATAATGGTGGATTATTACGGCAGCATGACGCCGATTCAACAAGTTGCTAACTTAGGGTTGGCAGATTCTAAAACAATAACCATCCAAGCATGGGAAAAGAAAATGCTTGGCACTATAGAACAAGCCATTTTTAAAGCTAATCTTGGATTAACACCCATGAATGATGGTGAATTCATTCGCATTACTATTCCTGCTTTAACTGAAGATCGAAGGAAAGATTTAGTAAAACAGGCAAAAGCTTTAGCCGAAGATGCAAAGGTTGGGATTCGAAATTCTCGTCAAAAAATGATGGAGTTCATCAAAAAGGAAGTCAAAGATGGCTATCCTGAAGATATGGGAAAGCGTAAAGAAGCACAAGTTCAAGACATGGTTGATAAATTTGCGGAGAAAGTGGATAAGATGATTGAATTGAAGGAGAAAGATATTATGACGGTTTAGATAGGGAATGATAGATTGAATGGTAGCATAAAAATTTTGTTATCCTGAGCCTGAAAAAAATGAAAACGATCATTTAAAATTAAAATAATGACAAGGCGAACTTGGTTATGTAGGCTCACGATTCATTGCGGGCACTTCCTCAAATTTACAACTTGTCATAGATAGCGAGCGAAGCGAGTCGAAGGATAGAAGGGTTGCCCCCAACCTCCATTTACTTGCTGCAGGCAAGTAAATAAAGCATTTTCGAAGGGGCGCGATTTATCGCGAGCAACCCACAAACTTCACTTCCCTTTAAACGACTTAAAATCATAAAAGTAAATTCCTTCTTTTTTTCCTACAATAAAATATTTTTCAGACAAAATGGTTTTAATGGATTTCTCAAATTTGGGTAGATAAGAAATGGCTTCTTCCTTAAAATCAAGTGGGATATATTTGTAGTAGCTTCGGTCATTTTTTTGATAGTATAATTCATTATTTAAAATCTGGAAATGTTTAATCCCTTCAATGCCCACACTTTTTTTATAATTTGCATAATTATCAAAAATCAAAAGACCATTAATTGGATCCTTTAAGTACACTTCATTATTTCGTTCAATTATTTCGTTGATAAAAATTTCTTTGTCTAGTAGTAAATGTAATGGATCACTATCTAAAATTAAATCATTAGAAGTTGTTATTTTTTTTAATCGTGAATTGACTTCATCGTAAATCCAAATGTTATTATCATTAGCTAAAGCAATCGACCGAATATCTTGATAATCGATATTATTGAGAATGATCCTTTGTATAGGAGATAGGGTATTATCCAGAAAAATAATGGTTTGAAAGTCTGGATAATAAACTAAGATTTTCAAAGGATTACTGACATCTACCAAATTGGGTTCTCCCAAATCATAATCAGAAAATCGAAAGGATTGGTTATTTAGATTGCCGTATTTAATAATTTCATTACGTTGGGTTAGAATGTAGAGTTGATTTAATTTATCGTAATAGAAATTTTTGACATCTGCTTTAATAAAATGATCTGCTTCAATTGATGGCTCTATTTGGCTTTGCAATGGCAAGCTAGTTTTACAGGCTAAAAATATTAGCAGTAAAAAGAAAAATTTAGGAGTTAGCAATTTGCCCTGCTTCATTTTCAAAGAATTTAATTTTTAATTCATTGCCATCAAATACGGCATAAGAATTATAATGCATCCACTCACCTAGATTTATATAACGACTTTTATTATTCTTAAGTGTGTAATCAATCGGCAAGTGTCTATGACCAAAGATAAAATAATCTATATCATCGGTGTCCAATTTTTTATTGGCATAAATGGCTAACCATTCTTTCTCTCCTCCCAAGAAATGTTTTGCTTCCTTATTTCCCAACCTGCTTTTTCTAGACCAATATTCCATAATGCCCATACCCAAATTAGGGTGAATTCTAGCGAATAACCATTGACAAAATTTATTAGCAAATACTTTTTTTATAAACTTATAGCCATGATCACCTGGACCTAATCCATCTCCATGCCCCAGAAAGAATATTTTGTCATTAAAGTTTTTTGTAATGGGTTTTCTATAAATAGGAATATCAAATTCCTTTTCAAAATAATCGAACATCCACATGTCATGATTTCCTGTAAAGAAGTAGATGGGAATATTTGCATCTCTCAGTGCTCGTAGTTTACCGAAAAGCCTAGGATAACCTTTTGGAATAACCATTTTGTATTCAAACCAATAATCGAAAATATCGCCTAGCATATAGATCTCAGCAGCATCTTCTTGGATCATGTCCAACCAACGCACAATGCATTGCTCTCTTTCCTCAGAAGTAGTCTTTGCATCCATTCCTAAATGAAAATCTGAGGCAAAATATATTTTTTGATTATTCTTCAATCCACATAGCTTAAATCTAAATCAAATGTACAAAATATGCGCTGAGAAAAAATATTAATATTTCGGTGGTTACCTTTTTTAAATTTTGGAATAAAGGAACAGAACATTTTATACTAATTGAGTTGGTTGCCTTTTTCCAGTCGAATAAAAGAAGGAATACTATTCTTAATGGATAGTTTTCATCAATTCACCAATGAATGATGTAATAAATGCTGGGTCCCTTGGGATCCAGCTTTTAAAAGATTTTATAAAAAAGCAGATTAATAAATGAAATAAAGCTGCCACTCCAAGCAGCTGACGCATGAAGAGTACCCATTTATTTGGGATTGGAGAATTGATTGAAATGTCCCGCCATGAAAGTGGTGGGTTTTTTGATTTTAGAAAGGTCTGATCTCTCACGTCTAAAAGCGTCAGCGGTCTGACGTCAATTTTTTTAAAAACGATCTGAGAATACCATCTACAAGGCCCGAAGTCTCTTGCTTTTTTCATTTTGAAGAATGATGTTGTATTTTGTACAACACAAAAGTTTTTTGGTCTAGAAGAAGGGCTTCGGAAATGGCTTCGTAGATTTTCGCCTACAAAATACCAACCTTCTTCTTGTGAATCTCCCGATTCACAGTAATGCAAGACACCGGATCATTTCCGATTGGGCATCTCTAATACTGCAATCCGCACCATAAAAGTCGATAACTTCTACCTTAACAATTACTACAACTTTTCTTATTGAAGTCTCCTCCTCAAACCTTTTACTTTGGCTATGCTACCAATTCGATCTCGGCGGTCGCCCCTGATAAAATGTGCATCATATGAGTTGCTTGCTTATCTGTACTGAAATAAATTTCAGTCGCCAATCACAGTACCTGTGAAAAGATTTATCCTTATTGCCAAGTTTATCTAAGAACGATAAGCCGCCCCGACCATTCCATGAATGGCCGATTTTTTTATGCTAATATATTCTTTCGAATACTTAGTTTTTCAAAGAACGTATACACCTTTTGTGTATGGTGATGTAAAAATGGGAGGGGAGTGCGCAGTGGATTTGCGTAGTGGAATAAATTTTTTTTATTTTGAATTACTTATTACTCTTTAATTCAATTTTAGTTAGTAAATCTTTTGTTCCTTCAATATCATAATATGAATCCCTCAAAAGGTTGATTTTAAATTTCTCTGGTAAAGAGCCACCCCATTTTGAAAAGCCTAAAATTGATGGCTTCTCCTTTAGCGTGTTTGAAATGTATTGATCAATATGTGATAATTGTTTACTCATTGATGGCCATTTTAAGACCAAGTCATTTTTAGAGCTATTAATAGTGAAACTACTGTCTCCTTCATTTAGGTTGTTTCCAATTTCTAAATAATTAAAGAGTAATTCAATGGTTCGGTTGATTCTTGAACTAGAGAAAGTAAATAATTTCAACTCTTTATCATTTTCTAACAAAGGCCGCTGAAATTGAATATTAGTGATTCTAAAAATAGAAAAATCTTTGCGCAAAAAATTTATTTGGTCATTACTATTCTCATCAAGAAAATTGTAATGCTCTGTAGTGTATAAAATGTCTAGCATTTTTAAACGAACCCTTTTATGAACTAATGCGGAACTTCCAAAAAATATTGGAGGTTTGCCATCTTTCGCTGGTACAACTTCAACCTTTTTAGATTTGTGGTCAACGAAAACTATTTTCCATACTCTTGCAGAAAGTAAAACATTTTGATCTTCTAGCAACTGTGGTGAGAAAGGTAATTCGCCAATCACATTTCCAGAGCTTAAAATTTTAAAGTTTTCTTCTATTTGAAATACACTATAAAAGTCTCTACTGTTTACAATGTATTCTCCTTCAACTCCTACGATAACCTCTCCTTGCAATTTTTCTAATAAGTCCAAGCTGACTAAATGATCTATTATTTCTTTTATTTCAGAAACGTCTATTTTCGAGAAAGCTGTATTATTCTTTAAGATTCTAATCAGCTCATTTGATTCTATTCCTGAATTTTGTTTGGTAATAGATAATGCCTGATGTAATAAGATATCAAAGGGTCTACTATTTATGAATGGAGGTTCAATGAAGCCATCTTTATATAATAGCCAACAAGCTAAAGATTGCAGAAGACTCCATTTGGTTGTTGCGTATAAATGCAAATTACTTGTTCCCTCTATTCGCCCACTTCGTCCAACTCGTTGGATTAATGAAGCAATACTGTGTGTAGCATCAATTTGGACTACTTGATCTATGGACCCAATATCAATTCCTAATTCTAATGTTGATGTGCATGAAATGCAAAAGTTTTGGCTAACATTATTTTTTGCAAAAAATTCTACATATTCTCTAATTTCTTTATTGACTGATGAATGATGTGAAAAATAATTTGAATGCCCGTTAACTCTACGGGATATTTTTTTGAGTTTGACCGCAATCTCTTCGGTTCTAGCTCGGCTATTCGGAAAAATTAAGGTCTTGTTATCTTTTGTTTGAAGGTAAAGGTCTTTTATCAAATCAAGCGGTAATTCAGGCTTCTTATTTTCAAAATATCGAAATTTTGCATCTATTTTGTTGGATGCTCTATCAATCAATATCTTAGTATTCTCAATGCTTCCTGTAAAATCCTTTACTTCTAAGAATTTATTTTCTTCGCTCATCGTTGCCGAAAGACCGATTGTTGAAATGCGGGTTAAATTTAAATTTTGAAGCCTAGATATTAAAGATTTTAGCTGTGTTCCTCTATCCGTTCCAATAAAAGAATGAATTTCATCTATCACTATAAATTCAAGGTTTGAAAATAATTGATTTGCATTGTAAGGTTTATTTACCAACATTGCTTCTATTGATTCCGGCGTAATAAGAACTATCCCTGATGGATTTTTAAGTAATTTGTTTTTCAATGATCTTTTAGCCTCCCCATGCCATTTCGTGACAGGAATTTCTAGGTCCTTGCAAAGATCTTCAATACGCAAAAATTGATCATTTATTAAGGCGATTAACGGTGAAATATAAAGTACTTTAACGCCAGGATTATTGAAATTAACCTTAGTTAAAATAGGTAAGAATGCTGCTTCGGTTTTTCCTGAAGCTGTTCTAGAAATTAAAATATAATTTGAATTCGTAGCTAGAATTCTAGCAATTGCACCGTTTTGAATAGGGCGAAGTTGGTCCCATCCTTTTTTGCGAATAAACTTTTTTATGGGTTCTGATAATAATTCAAACGACATTTAAAGTTCTTCAATATTATCAAGTAATAGTTTATCATCTCTTTTGTCCGAAACTTCAAGTTCTCTAAAAAGTTTGTTTTTGTCAACGGATGGATTTTGTCTAATAATGTTTAGTATGTTTAAAAAATCTCTAATGACTTCTCTCGGTGTAAGAAACTCTGTAGCTCCAGGTTTATTAAATAATTCTTCCATAAATTTCTGAATTTCTAATTCTGAAATTTCTATTTCTATATTCAAATTGAAATTGAATATATTCTTAAGTTTTTTAAGTAATACGAATATTTCATTATGATCTAAAGGCATTAATTTAATAACAGGCTGTGCATAATCACGTATTTCTGCAGTTTCAAATTTATTAGCTTTTAATCTTGTTTTCAAAGCATCATAACTAAATAAACCTCTTCTTTCATTCTCCAAAAATTCTATTGTTCCTGCAAAATTGAAAAATAAATTCGAAACTTTTCCCTGCAGACAGTCATTATAAATAGTAAGGATTTTTTCATAATTTTTTGCTCTTGCAACTGAGGTGGATATTTTATAGAGATTAATGGCCTCATCTAAATTTACTATAAAGCCACTGTAGCCAATGCTAACAAAAAGTTTGCAGAAATTTTTGAGCATATCATAATAATTCAAATCATTAATTATACCTCTGATACCTAATTCTTGCCTAGCTTCTGTTTTTGTTCTGTATTCTCCTTTTAACCATTTTAGGGCGTTTCTTCTTTGATACTCATCATCCTTGATATAACCTTCATAGTATTTATAAATCACTAAGCCAAAATCGAAACCACCAACTTCAGTAATCTCGTTAATGGTCATCATTATATTATTTTGTATAGAAGGTAAATATTCTTCATTGCGCATTTCTACCAAGGAAACATTACATTCATTCGCCGTTTTAGATATAATTTGATTAATCCATTTTTCTAGAAGTGTTGGTAAGGCGCCACCAGATGGTTTAGTTTGTATAGATATATTATCCATGATAGCTGTATACAATGCTAAGCCTTTTCCATCATTTGAATATAATCTATTATCAGGAGTAAAATCTGCATTAGCAACCACAAATTTTTGCTTTAATGCTACTGTATTTAATAGATGAAGCATGAATGATTTTCCAGACCCAAAGTCGCCAATCCAAAATTTCACTAAACTGTGGCCATTCTTTACATCTTCTAATGCATCTACCACTGCATTGATTTCATCAGTTCTACCAACGGTAATGTGCTGAACTCCTAGGTTTGGAACTACACCTCCAATTAAGGAATTAATGATAGAGGTAGCTTCTTTTGATTTAATTTTAAGACTCATAGTAAACTAATTTTTTGATAATATGCTACCTCTACAGTATACTCATCATCTTCTTCTTCAATAAGAATATCATCAATAGTTTCATAGCAGCATTCATTGATACTATCTATTAGTTGATTTTTGAATATGCCTTTTGATTTTGTGTATTGACTTAATTGGGAATCAGTAAGCAAAAAATTGTTTTTTGCAAAATACTCCAAAAATGAAATTTGTATATCGTTTAATGAAAGATTCTCCTTAAACGGGGAAAGGGTCTGAGAATGGAGGTTGCTAGTAATTTTAATTTCTTTATTATCATTTACTTGATCTTTTATCATATTGACATCCACTTCAATTTCTTCTAAATATTCGTTCAAAAGATTTACAGTACCAAGGTGTTTTTGTTCTACTTCTTTGATTAAAGATTTATTAATTTCAATCTTTTTTCTTTTGATTTGATAAATTGATGGAACTTGAACCAAAGCTCTATTTAAATTTTGGTGTTTTGCTAATTCATTTATTATTTTCTCAAAATCTTTAAATTGTTCAATCGATTTGAACAATATTTTGTGAACTGCTTTGGTAATAGGCTTACGAGTAAATTTTCTAGATTTTAAGTTATGGTAAATATAATTGACGTATAAAAGCAATGATGTTTCCTTATCATATTTTGAGATAAATTTAGTAGCTTCATAATAGATGTTTTCTATTGAGGTATTCTTCTTATTTAATTCTCCAAGGGAGAGAATATCTTTAAAAAAAGTTGTAGCATTTTTATTAAATTTTTTTGTCAACTCTTTATATTTCAATTTCCACCTAGTAGTGTTCTGCTTATTTAGTTCTACCTCGGTTTTGAGATCAGGGGCCGAAGTTTTAGAAATTACAGCTGGTAATATTTCCCTTAAATATGTGTTAATAATTAAATCGCTTGCCTTTACTACTTCAGGATTGGAATAATATGTTCCTGTTTTTAATTTTCTTTTATGACCATACAATTCGCGAACAGCATTTTCACAATGCTTATAAATATCTTCATAGATTTCTTTAGGAACAGTGACTATTAGGTATTTATAATTCCAGCTTACTATTTTTTTGTCTACCTGTTTTTTGATAATTAAATCAGAAAGTTTTGTGAATTCAATTTTGATTGTTGATCCTTTTTCAAAATACTTAGTCTCCAATTCTGAAATAGTTGCTAAAAATAATTTCATAATTTCTATTCGACAATACTCTATCCTAGAAAAATTATTAGTATTTGAACGAACCTTGTTCAAAATAGAGGCTTCCTGCGAATTCAAACCCAATGCTTCTTTATATCTGTTACCTAATCTCCAATAGTAAAAATCATGATCCTCATAGGTATAATAATTGTCCTCAGGCAAGTGTTGATCATTTATGGTAATTGGCCCATTCAAAATTTTATCAAGATATTGAATCCCATATCTGTAAGTTCCGGGATAATATATTCCTAAGGTAATAACAGATGATCTTAATTGTTTAAAATCATTGTTCTCTGCATAATCTCCTAGCAGATTGAAAAGTAAAATAAATGCATAGTTGTCATTACCTTCCAGGTCTAAATATCCTCCATTTTTGAAATAGGTTTTAAAGATTTTATAAAAAACGAATTGTTCATTGTTAGCCTCTAAAATATCATCAAAGGAATTGATATATTGATGTTCCCAGAATGGAACACCTTGAACATATTTCTGTAAGCATTTTGGAGATTCAATATTTTGTGAAAGGTTTGTAATGTCAATTATAGAATCATCCATGGTTTAACTTTTTGGATATTAGTAGGTTTAATTCTTGTATTAATATTTATAGTTTGGAGTTGGGCAAACTCAGTTTAAAGCATTTGTCAATAACCAAATGATTCGTAAATCTAATGAAATACATTTATAAATATTCTTATTTTAAAATGATTTTTATATAATATAGCTAAATTATTCCTAATTTAGTTTATTCTATTAATAAACCATGGTTCAACAGAGAAGCCCTATAATTAACAAAAATCAATATTAGTTTTTTGGAATTAAATTATGGTTTTAAAAAATTCTTTAGATTGCCGTAATATTGTATAAGAGGTTGGACTATAACTGAACTAACTAACATTTATGAACGATAAACCAATCATCGCCCGTGTAATCGGTACAGAAGATTCCACACCAATGTCATTCTGGGTAGCGATTGCTCCAGAGCAACATTTACAATTGGATGATGTAGTAGCCATGGAAAGAGATTTGGGAAATGGAAACACGGTAAAGATTTATGGAATTGTAGGCAATGTGCGAGCAAGACATGAAGGAGCTAAATTTGATAGTGATGTTTTTTTAATTGCTGAAGGCTTATTACCTGCAGAAGTTAGCGAAGCCGCAATGATTCAACCTACTCGATTCTCTCCTGAAACTTTAGTGCCACCATTACCTGGCACTCCGGTATATAAGGCAACTGATGAGGAGAGAGATCAAGCATTAGATTTTGAGAATGTAGAAAATAGAGTGCAAGGCGGATTGTCTAGAGATAATGAACCTATATGGTTAGACTTTGATTTTATGAATGGAAGTAAAGGAGCACATGTAAATATTAGTGGGATTTCAGGAGTTGCAACAAAGACTAGTTATGCAACCTTTTTATTGTATTCTATATTTAATTCAGATGTTTTAAAAGAGGAAGCAGCGAATACTAAAGCTTTAATTTTTAATGTGAAAGGGGAGGACTTACTTTTCTTGGATCATCCAAATAATCAATTAGATCCAATACAAGCTGCAAAATATGAATCCTTAGGATTACCGGCAAAACCTTTTCAAAGTGTAGATATTTTAGCGCCTCCAAGAATTGGAGATTCTACTGCTGCTCCAGCAACAGGCTCTAGAAATGAAGGGGTCTCTCCATTTTACTGGACCTTAGAAGAGTTCTGCCAACAAGGCTTATTACCATTTTTATTCGCAGATGCTGGAGATGAAAGACAACAATACACGATAGTTGTACAAGCGGTAACCGCAAAATTAGCAATTGAAACTAGAGGTGCTAATGATGAAAGAGGAAGTGTTCGAATAGACGGTGTGACCATAAAGACTTTCGATGCCTTAGTAGAATTTTTAGAAGAACAATTGATTCCTTCGGATCCAGATGCACATCCAAATGCTGATTATTCTGGACGAGCAGTGACTGGTGGTTCAATCAATGCATTCGTTAGACGATTATTTTCCGCTAAAAAATATGTAGGTCATTTAATACGGAGTAATGATGCCGGAAGAGGCCACTTTAAAATTGATCGTGCGCAATTAACCGTGATTGATATTCATAATTTACATGATCGAGCAAAAAGATTTGTGGTTGGGGTGATTTTACGTCAGGCATTTGAGGCAAAGGAAAAAAGTGGATCTGCCAAACCTTTACAATTTATTGTATTGGATGAATTAAATAAATATGCACCGAAGGAAGGCTCCAGCCCAATTAAAGAAATATTATTAGATGTAGCAGAAAGAGGAAGATCATTGGGAATTATATTAATAGGAGCACAACAAACAGCAAGTGAAGTAGAACGACGAATTGTAGCCAATAGTGCAATAAGAGTTGTAGGGCGATTAGATTCTGCAGAAGCAAAACGGAATGAATATGGTTTTTTACCTCCTGTGCAAAGAGAAAGAGCAACGATTTTGAAGCCGGGAACCATGTATGTTTCTCAACCTAGAATTCCCGTCCCATTACTAACAGAATTTCCATTTCCAGCTTGGGCAACTCGATCTGCGGAAGCAGGGGAAAACCCAAAATCTGATAATCATCCGGAAGATGTTTTTGAAGGCTTAGAATAAAACTTATGAAATTTTTACACACAGCAGATTGGCACATCGGAAAAACTCTGAAAGGTATTTCAAGAGCAGAAGAATTTCGGGCAGTTTTAAAAGAAATTGAAGACATTGCCATTCAGGAAAAAGTAGACTTTATAATAGTGGCCGGAGATTTATTTGACAAAGCTGCACCTAATCCAGAATCTGAAGATATTGTTTATACTGCTTTAGCCAACCTCGGGAAAATTGCTCCAGTATTTGGAGTCACGGGGAATCATGATAACCCAAAAAGATTTCAAGCTATTGCCCCATTGCTTAGGCAATCCAACGTACGATTTGTGAACCAAGTACTCCGACCTAATGAAGGAGGAGTTATGGAAACGAAGATTAAAGGAGTAGGTTTAAAAATTGCAGCCCTTCCTTTCGTCACTAAAAGAGGGATTATAAAAATTGAAGACCTCGACGGAGAAAAAGAAGAATTTCAGAACATGCAAAAATATGCAGAGCGTCTGGCAAGAATTATTGGAGCATTGAGTAAAAACATGGATTCCTCCTCAGTAAATTTATTTTGCGGACATTTATTTGTCGCAGGAGGAGTTTTAGGTGGCGGAGAGCGAAATGCGCATACTATTTTGGATTACGCGGTTTCTTCTTTAGCATTTCCAGCAAATCTTCAATATGTAGCTTTAGGACATTTGCATCGAAGTCAAAAGATAAATGGTAAGTGTCCAATACATTATAGTGGATCTATTGTTCCCTTGGATTTTGGAGAAGAGAAAGATGAAAAATTTGTAAAGATTGTGGAGGTTGAACCAGGCTTACCCGCCAAAATTAAAGAAGTAAAATTAAATAAAGGTAGAAGCTTAAAAACGATAAAAGGTTCCCTAGAAGAATTACAGAATTTTGAAGAAACGTTTGATGAAAACACGTTTTTAAGAATTCGAGTGAATGAGCCTAGGAGGCCTGGCTTATCTGAGGAAGTAAAAGATATCTTTGGAGAACAAGCTATTAATATTGAAATTATATCAACAGAAGTAAATCCAAAAATCAATAAACCGAGTAGACGTGGTAAGTTGCCGATTGAATTATTTTCGGAGTATTGTACTGATAAAAAAATTAAAGATCCTGCTGTAATTGATGCCTTTAAAGAATTACTAGGAGAAGTGAAATTATGAGACCATTAGAATTAGAAATAACAGGCTTTGGTCCCTTTAAAGCAAAAACTGAAATTGACTTAAGGGACATAGAACTAGTTGCACTAGTGGGGCGAACTGGAGCGGGTAAATCGACAATCATTGATGCCATGACCTTTGCTTTGTTCGGAGGGATAGCGAGATATGGGATGAATAAATTATACCCGGTCATTAATCAACTTTCCAAGGATGCTTTAGTGGTCATGAGTTTTGAAGTTGGAGGGGTTCATCACAAAGTATTGCGAAAATTAGTACGCACAAAAAGTAATGGCGCAACAACCAAGGACGTTAGGTTAGAAATTGAAGGTCAAAGTGAGATTTTAGGAGCCGATGAAGTAAACCAAAAGATTGTGCAATTATTGGGCTTAAACTTTGACCAATTTAATAAGGCCGTATTCTTGCCTCAAGGAAAGTTTGCAGAATTCCTACATGTCAAACCAAGTGAAAGACAAAACATCTTAAGATCAATTCTGGATTTGGATATCTACAGCAAGGTTCAACTTTTAGCGAAAGAAAGAGTTCATCAGTCTTCATTGACCATTACCCAATTAGAAACAGAATTAGCAATACATGAAAATGTGGACAAGGCTTTAATCAAAGGCTTAAAAGCACAACTTAAAGAAATTATAGAGGCGCAAAAATCAGTTGAAAAAAAATTAAAAGCCATTGATGCGGAGTCCAATAAATTAACAATACTACAAAAAAAGTTAAATGATTTAGATGGTCAACTAGAAGCGATTAGCCTAATTTCAAAACCTGATACCTTAGATCAACGATCTGATTTAATAGAAGCTAACCGTAATCAGGTGCTTGCACTAAAAAATAATTTAGAAGAATTTGAAAATAGATTGGAGCAAGTCATTCTGAAACAACAGGCGCTGCCTGATATATCTATATTAAATAATCTAATTTCTAATTACGCAACTTTAGAAAAAAACACAAAGTTACTGAAGCAAAAAGCTGCGGATTTGGAACAGGCAAAAGTGACTTTCAAGGAAACAACTCAAGCTGAGAAACAATATTTAAAAGATAAAAATAATGCAGCGGCAGCATATTCAAAGAAGGTAAATCAATCCAAAATTGAATCTTTTGTACATGTCTTAAAAGAGGGTGAACCCTGTCCTTTGTGTCACTCTGTTGTTGATCATATTCCAGACCATCATCATACGGATATAGATGAACTTAAAGATGCCAAAAGCGAAACAGATCGAATTTATAATGATGCTTTAAGAACAGTTCAGAAAGCAGAGTCAAAATATCAGAATTTAGAAATTGGCTTAAAGGAATTGCAAAGCCAAAAAAGTCAAATAGAGGCGCAAGTAAAAAAGGAGACTTCATTAAAAGAGGCGGAAGCGCAAAAAGTGAAAGTTCTTGCATTAGAAGAAGAACAGAAGGATTTGCAAGAAAAGAAAATTGAATTGAGAAAGCGGCTTCAGGAGTTTGAAAAAGAAGCCCTTGCTTTCGAGAAGGAAAAATTAACTCAGGTGAGCGTATTGAGGACGCATCGCACAGCTTTGATCAAAGAACATTTAGCGCCTCCTGTATTAGAAGGTAAACCTTTGAGTGATCTTTGGGACGATTTATTGAAATGGACAACGAAGGAAGCGGGAGCCTTAAGTTCCAAACATAAAAAGATAAAAGGTGATTTTACTACTCAACAAGCTACGGTTGAGGAAGAGCAAAAGGCTGTTGTTGAATTAATGCAATTAGATTCGATCGGCTATGATTTAGCTTTTGATAAATTTGAAATCGCTCGATACTTGGAAAGAAGTCTCACCAAAGTACAATCTAGTTTGCAGTTAAGTGAAGCTATATTTGCTGAAACAAAGGAAAAAACGATTGCTTTAAAAGGAGAGCAAAAAACCTTAAAGGTTTATGAGATGCTTCAGAAGAATTTGGAACCTCGAAGATTTGAAAAATGGTTAATCAGAGAAGTATTGGAAGAATTAGCAGAGGGCGCAACAACGCATTTGTTAGTCCTTTCTAATGGAGCCTATTCCTTAGAAATTAGTAAAGATCAATTTTATATCCGAGATCATCAAAACGCGGATGAATTAAGAACAGCGAATTCCTTATCTGGGGGAGAGACGTTTTTAGCTTCTCTTTCCTTAGCGCTTTCTTTATCAGACAGCATTGCGGGAATGGCGGTAGAAGGTGCAGCAAAATTAGAATCCTTATTCTTAGATGAAGGTTTTGGAACCTTGGATGCAGAGACCTTAGATGTAGTCGCCAACTCTATTGAAGAACTTGGATCCAATGGAAGAATGATTGGGATCGTAACCCATGTAGAAGAAATTGCGCAACGAATGCCCGTACGAATAAAAGTGACCAAGGGACCAGATAGTTCATATACAGAAAGAATAAACTCATGAGTGAGAAGAAACCACCAATGGAATTTGTAGTGGAGACTTGGGCTCCTGAATTTGGAGCAAGTGTAAAAAGCTTAGACTTAGAAAAGGCCCTAGAACCTGCGAAATTAGAGGTCGATTTTCCATTAAAAGATTGGAAGGCGATTACTCCAAGTCTTCATGCAGAGCCGCTAACTAATCTTTCCTTTATAGATGGGGTGCGCCGCACGGATGCAAGACTTTGGATAAAGGAAAAAGATGGCCTTTCTAGTCCTAGTATTTGTGCCACAGTTGCTGCAGGAGCTGTGAAAGTAATAAATAATAAAGCGGTTTGCGAACACTTAAATGTACGCCGATATTTTTTGACGGCCTCAGCGCTAGGAGAAGATATTGAAACAAAATATGGAGATTACTTCTTCCATTCTTTGGAGGATGACAGTATTGAAAAAAGTATGTCAGGTGTACAAAGAGTAATGCTAGATTTGGAAGACGAGGTATCGGATTTGCTTGATCCAGAAATGCCTGTAGTCTATGATGGGCCATTGCGTGGTCGATCTTCAAAATACTCCGTGGGCATGATTAAGACTCATCACAAAATGTATTTAGAAGGAAAGGCATTGGAAGTTTTAATGCAGTTAAAAGCGGGCCAGATTACCCCAATATTTAAGATTGAAGGAAGAGAGCATCGTTATGTTTGGTATTTACAATTGCCTGGTTTGAAAGCACATCCTTTAGGAGGGATTGTGCGATGTGAGATTCCAGCCAAAGCTTCCATTGCTCAAGTGAAACCTTTTGTTTATTCGATATCCGCTACTTTGCCTCGCTTTGCAAGTGAGCCGCATAAAGATACGCGGGCTCCACAGAATTTGTATCCGATAGCTGGGTTGGAGAGGGAGTTGAAAAGGAGGTTGGGGGATCAGCGGTTGTTGGAGAAGGGGTTGAGGATGAGGAGTAATTGATTGCATTGATACATATTATTCAATAATTGATTTAATTTTATTAAAAAGTAATTCAAGTACTTGAATATTTTTTATTTCCTCGGGTGTTAAACAATGGGCTATTTCTTCAGCCAATTGTGGTTTACCAATTCGCTGTTTACATTCCTGATTCAATTTAATTGTTAGTGCATTAGAAAACTTGGGTTTAATTCTTAACGCTAATATTTCAGACTCAGCCCAATTTGTTTTATCATGTTTTTTAAATCTATCATTAAAAATATTTACTAATTGTTCATCAGTAAAAACGTCTTCAAATTCTTTGATACCTATAAAAAAGCAATTTTCAGAAAGAAATTTGGAATTAAATCCTATATCTTCTAATTTTTCTTTAGTTACTATATTTGTTGATGATGAATATTGTGTATCACTATCTAGCAAGATTACTGTACAATTTTCTTTGTTAGAATTTAAAAATCGTAATGCATTATTCCATTGACCGTTTGTTTGAAGATTTATTAATACTATTCCATCTTCTGATAGAAATCGACCGGTTACTTTTCTATACATTATTGGTAGTGCATTTTGCTCACTTTCTCCTTCAACAATTAAAAAGCACTTTTCATAAAAAATACTACTATTTTTAAATCCACTTACTTCTGAAACTTGGTCTAAAAATTCCTTTACATTTGAATCGCTTTCAGAGGTTAAAAATTGAATTTCTGATACTTCTTCAATAGGTTCTCTTATTACATGGTTTATGCATTTTGAGGGAGCTCTATCAATCATAGTAATCGAATGTGTACAAATTAGAGATTGTATATTTGTGGTTTCATCTATAGCTAAATCTCGTATAACATAAAACATTTTTCTTTGGGCCTCATAATGTAAATTTGAATCAGGTTCATCATACGCTCTTATTATAAGTTTATTAGAGTTTTGTTTGCTATTTATTTCAGCATCCCATTCAAGTATTGAAAGGAATATCTTCTTTTTTGAACCTTCACCTATTTGTGTTAACGATCTTTCTTTGCCAGATTGATCAATAATATTTAGTCCTGAAAATGACAATCCTCTTGCAAAATCAATATCATAACTACCTTTAATTGCAGTTAATTCAGGCTTGTATTTCTTTAACTGTGATAAAAGCTGCTTTTCTAGTTTATCGTTTAAGTCCTGTGTAATTGATGACTTAAGATCTGAAAAATCACTTTTTAACGATTCTCTTCCATCTTCACCTTTGTCATAAAAAGATGATCTATATACCAACTCCAAAGTCCGTCTAATAACATTTTCTGGATTACCATATTCATGGGAGGAAAATCGTTGAAATATTGGTAAAAAGTTTGAAATTTCATTTTGCTTAATTTGTTTCCAATCTTCAGTTTTTGGTAGTGAATTTCCAGAATCTAAGAATTTCTTGATTGACATTTTACGCTTTTCTTGATTAACCTCTTCTTCAAGTTTGTATTTTTTCATAAGCGCTTTTAAATCGGCAGCGTTCATTGTATTAAATCTATATAAATCTTCATCTTCATACTTTGCTGTGTAAAAAAACAGACTAGCTATCATTTTGTTAGTTATAATCTTTTTAACTCGAATTTGCTTGTTGTAAACTAAAAATAAATATTCGTTTTCAATATCATTAGTATTAAATATTACTTCAATACAGACATTGCTTTGATCCTCTCGAAAGTCCTCAATTCCTGGCATTTTGTTATTCAAAATAATTTCTAATGCATCTAGGATTGTAGATTTACCTGAATCATTTTCACCAATGAAAACAGTTAAGTCATGAATCGGGATAATACCTGAATTTTCGAAACATTTAAATGCTAATATTTTTAAATTAAGTAATTTCATTATTAAGAGAATTTGCCCCAGTTTCTTGAAACGAACCAATTTGGAGTCCAATTAATATAGTCTTTCGGATCAAAAACTACTTCAGTTTTTTCTATGCTAATTATTTGATCAGGTAAAATACTTAAATTGTGTTTTCCATCAGGACTATTTAGATCGTACATATGAAATCTGTCCGGATTATCAACAAGTTTTCGTCTCCATGGTCCATAATCAAAAGGGATACATTGTCGAGTTATTATCCCTTTTTCTTTTGATTTAAATGTTATAGATATTTGTTTCTTCTCATTAATTGATTCTATAAAAATTTCTTTCATAACTATTTAGTTTTTTTAAATAAGTAAAGTTTACAATTCATGAATTATTATGAATAGTAAAATTCTCACAAGGGCGATGACTTATATCCTGTGTTTTTCAATCTATTTGCAAAATTCCGTTTTTCGATTGATCTTCTTTTATTATCATAGTTAATTATTTGCCATTATATAATTAAACATAAGTGTGTATACAAATAATTAAACTCACGTTAACATGAATACTTTTAAAATTGTAAATAATGCAGCCAGCATTAATGTGAAATGAAAATTGTGTTCTTTGGTCGGCCTAAGTTAATAAATTAAAGAGGAAATCAAAACTCCTAATAGTAATTTGTAAATCCTAAAAACTTTAACCTTTTGTTTAAATCCACTATCCTATGACGCTTATGTAATTTGGTATCTTAGTTTAGTTCCCCTTCTAAAGGCTTCTACTAAATTTCATTTAGCGAATAATTTGACAAAATGTTATAATTCTAAATCCTTAAAATATTATCAACCTTGGCTTGTATATTATCGAGACCATTTAAAAATGATATTAAATCCGGATTCATCCATTCTGATAAGTCAAATATCAGATTTCTTATACTAAGCGGTAAGTTACAATCAATAGTGTTACCTACAAAACAAATAGGTTCACAATGATTCACTCTATTTCTAAAATCTCTAATTTTTTCTAACTTCTGATGCAAGCTTGACCTGTTTTCAATTCCCGGTTTATTAGAAAAGATATGAATCGGTTTTCCCTGCAAAAGTCTATAATGAGGGATTGAGAAAAATGCAACCCAGAAACCAAGGGTTTGATCTGCTAATAATTTACCACTAGTTATTGTGATTCCGTTTCTATTCATGTTATTTTGAGATCTTAGAACTTGCTTTTTTAGATATAGTTGAGGCCTCAAACTGTTGTCATTCATAAATCCACTTGTTTCGGATAGGATCCAATTCGTGGTGGAAAAATGATCAGAAAGTTCTTGATCTAGAGAATTCCTAAAAATTACTTCAAACTGACTCAAAAGAGGATAAAAGGCTTGGCCTAATCTAATATTAGCTTTATAAAGTCTATTTGCCCTACTTAAATCATTGCCCGTGGATATCAAGTATCTATTGAATCTTGATCGTGAAAGATATTTATCTCTTAATGCTATTTTCATGAACTATTTGCGAAATATAATAGTTTTACTTATATTTATAGGCATAAACGCTTGATAAAGCCTCTTCCATTGGAACGTAATCAAGTATAAGAAATTAGACTCCATTTAATTATGGGGTCTTTTTTTCTTCTTAAGAAAGCCTTCATTTAATTATTCCTTAATAATCACCCAATCTGCCAATTCCTCATTATTTATTACATAATGGTTCGGACAAATCAAATGATGCTGGTCCTCAATTTCAATCAGATAATAACCTGGCCTACATGTATTAATTCTGTGACCTAACATGATTAGTGCTTTCTTCATACCCTCCTCATTCAACACTCTATAAACCTTCCGACTACACGACTCCTTATAAAGGCATTTTGCCTTGAATCGCTTTGGTATTTTCCAATACAACTGAAATAATATGGATACTATAAATCTCATACCTCTCTTGAAAAAACAATAAAATGATTTGACATTCTGTAAGGCGAGCTTTTAAAAAACCCAAAGCAACCGCCTTTTGCAGGAACATGGCTTGTGATGGTTTCAATTCTTTCATAAGTCCAGCCTTCTTGTGATCCTTTGGAAAAGTAATCTTCCAATTGGTCGGCTACTTCATTAAGGCTTGTGGGCCCTTTAATGTTATGCCTTGCGACAAATGGTTCTACTCTAAACTCTTTCATAATTAGTTGGTATTTTTAGTAATGAATAATAAGTATATGCTAAATAATATTTACCCCTGCCTTATCGTATTAGCAACTCTCCTTCGAATCTCCTCTATTAAATCAGTAGTCGCATTATAAATTGTGAAATTCTCATGAGGGCGGTGGTTAATATACTCAACCGCATCATCGATGTCACCAAAATTTCGTTTTTCTGATTGATCTCCTTCTAAGGTCATGGCTAATTTTTTATTCAAAATTGATTTTATAGTGTATTTAGTTGAAATACTAAACACATCTACATGTATTGATTAATCAAAAAGATTACTCTTTATAAATTAGAAATAATGCAGCCAGCATTAACTTAGAAAGCATTTGTGTTCTGAGGTTGTCGAATTTAATAATTATTTTAAAGACATCAAAAATAAATAACTTTAATCTGCACTGCTATTGAATTTTACTAAAAGACCAGTGGTGAAGTCCAAGATGTTGTCAACGTCGTACCCCGCGATTCACGGCTGAAGTTAGCAGCTCAACTCCTATCCAACTTATATACCCATTCATTATAAATTTATAAACTGCAAGTAATAATCCTTTCATTGAACAATTGACTATTATTTTAAGTATTAGTATAACAAGTAGATTCTAAAACATATGACAATAATAAATTACATTAAAAATACTTGGACTGAATTCTCAAATGATGATGGATTTATGATGGCTGGCGCTTTAGCGTATTATACATTATTTTCTATAGCCCCATTGCTGGTCATTGTGATTTTTGTTTTTGGCTATGTGGTAGATTCTGCTAATTTGGAAGCGGCTTTATTTCAGCAATTGGGGTCTATAATGGGTTACAGTCAAGCGGAAGAATTGCAAACGATTGTAGATAATGCTAGAGCAACCTCGTCTGGCGTAATAGCTACCATTATTTCTACGGTGACCTTAATAATTTCTTCGACAGCGGTGGTTATTCAACTTAAAGATGCCTTAAACAAATCTTGGAATGTCATAAAAGATCCAGAGCTTGGATTTAAGTCAATAGTTATAGATCGAATTCTTTCATTTGGATTTTTGTTGGGGATAGGATTTATATTTCTAGTATCTATGGGTCTTAATGCAATTGCGACTCAATTATCTGATCAAGTAGGGAGACTATTGCCAGAAATAGGAGAGACGTCGGTTATAGTTATATCTACCACCATAAGTTTAATAGTAACAACAGCCATGTTTTTAATGCTGTTTAAAATCTTACCAGATGCAAAACTCCATAATAAAGATTTATTTATTGGAGCGTTAGTGACTACTTTATTATTTACAGTAGGAAGATATGCCATTGGATTTTATCTTGGTAATAGTAATATAAATAGCACATTTGGGGGAGCAGGAGCGTTGGCAAGTTTTATGGTTTGGGTGTACTATAATTCAATCATTTTAATTTTAGGTGCTGAGTTCACTCAAGTTTATGCAGCAGCACATAACAGAAAGATTAAACCGACGGATCAGTCTGTAAAAGTGCAGCGGGTCATTAAAATGAAAAGTACTGGAGAAGAATTATAAATAATTATAAATAAAATAGCTCAAAAGAATATTTTGAGTTTTCGAACAAATTTCTTTTGTGTCTGGTATTAGATGTGTATGAAAAATATGTCATTTATTTTATATTATTTATGTTATGCATTATAGCAATGTCATAAAAATTGTGGTAGTAACATTAATCCAATTATAAAATTATAAAAACAATTTATTATGAGAAATTTACTTTGGTTAGTAGCAGTAATCTGTATAGTTGTATGGGTACTTGGTCTAGCAGGTTTTATGGGGGGAATTGCAACAGGCAGTTTAATCCACATATTAATAGTGATTGCAGTTATCTCCATTTTATACAATATTATATCAGGAAGACGGCCACTGTAGATACATAAGAATTATTAAAAAATCAAAATATTTCATAATGAAGAAAATTGTAGGAATTGTATTAATCGTTTTATCTATTGGATTGGGCTACTTTGGTGTCACTCAATTTGTTAACAGTGGTGAATCTGTAGATGTGCTTGGTATTGAAATATCCGCAGAAGATAACAAACAAAAAACAAGTTCATTTATTTATTTGGGTTTAGCGGTTGCCTCTCTAATAGGTGGCGTTGCTTTAGCGAAAGGTAAGTCTTAAAATAAAGTTTTTAAAGAATTATTCTTTATATTTCTCTGAACATTTTCAAAGTTTACTGATTAGCAGGCGGTGCAAATTTTCGCTTAAACAACACAAAATTTTACATAAATAGGAAAGTGATCAGAGCCGATATTTTCCAATACGGTAAGTTCAGCGAGGAACAATTCGGGAGAGCAAAATATGTGATCCAGGGGAAATCGTATAGGAAAATAGGTGGGGAAAGTACTATATGTACCTCTACCTATACGCGGGTCCTTAAGCTTAGAGATTTTTTTAAAACGTTTTGAAGCCTTACTCCAAACAACATCGTTTAAATCTCCCATTACAATTACCATCTCATCTGATGGAAGGTCAGCTATAATTTTCGCGGCTTCTCTAAATTCAGCATCCTTTTGTTTACTTGATAATGCCTCACCGGGTATTGGAGGCCGAGGATGCAATCCTCTCAATCGTACTTTTTTATCATTAAATTTTATCATAAAATCTATAGATGGGATCTTCTTGTCCGTAAGCCGCTCTACGTTTTCTTCTAAAGGTTCAAATTTACTTAATAGCATCATCCCATAAGTATTTTCTTGAATGACTTTAACCTGATATGGGTATATCTTGTCCAGAGATTTAAGTGCTTTTTGCCAGTCTTTATTGGTTTCTAAAAGCAATATGAAATCAGGTGATAAATTATCAACCAAGTCAATTAAGGGTTGGTACTTATCATTTTTTTGGTAGACATTATAAGTGAGAATACTCAAGTTTTTTTCAAGATCCTTGATCTGGCAATCTTTGATTTCTTTTGGATACCATTTAGTGAATGGAATAATATCTCTCAGACAAATTAGTGCAGAGTAAAAAAGCAATGCAATTATTAGATAATGATAAATTTCTAATGGATTAATAGTTAACAAAATACCTAATAAAATTAAATTGCTAAAGAGATACCAAAATCTAAAATAGGCTTGCCCACGGATAAACCAATTTTTATTATCAGAAATTGGTAATAGTGTTCCGATTATCGATAGAATACTTATTACATAAAGTATGATCTTCATTTACTAAAATTATAGTTACCTCCAGAAATCCTTTTCCGAAGATTTAGCAATCAATTTAACTAAAGGTAACCAAAACCTAGCTAGGAATAAATATTTATAATTTTTTGCTTATATTTTTTTTGAAAGGTTAAGAAAATTGCCAAATGTACTTCCTCAAGGGATTTAGTTTATTTATAGTCTCCTCAAATCATCCACCACTCAGCGCATCAAAAATCACTCCAGCTCCGCCTCTATTTCAATCCGTTTAGTTAGTTTCGCCTTCTCCCAAGTCGCACGTAAAGCCAACCTGCCCAACCATTTTTCACAAAGTTTTAATGATTAAAATGTTAAGAATATCTATAACAAATAAAACACATTTTTACAAACCTCTCAATTATCCTTTCTATAAAGGTATAACGCTTCATCCCTGTAATCAGTCTTATAAGAAGTGGGTTTTGAAATTCCGAGATCTAAATAATTATAGATGAGCATCTGATTATCGTCACAGTATATTTCTTGTTGCGAACCAGGAGTATAAATTTCTTGTAGAAAATTGAGGGTACAACTTCCTCCTAAAATATAAAGCTGGTTACCCGTCCAAATTGACTGCGCATCAAATCTTCTAGCGCTTGATAAAAAACTAAACTTATAAACTTATCCACTTATAAACTCATAAACTTTCTCGCGAAGCGAGATCACTCCTGCTCCACATCATTTACAATACGATTTTTTCGATTCGCTAATTCCCAAGCCGTATGAAATGCCAATCTGCCCACTTTTTCCATTGCATCAAAGTTGATTTTGTCTACCGTATCTGAAGTTCTATGGTAGTCATCGTGGGTACCATTGAAATAGAAGATTGCGGGCACTCCATTTTTAGCAAAATTATAATGATCGGATCGATAGTAGTATCTGTTAGGATCATCTTTTGCATTGTACTTATAATCCAACTCAATTTGAGTGTAGATTTCGTTCATCTCTTCATTGATGTTATGCAGTTCTGTGCTCATCATGTTGGAGCCAATTACATAAATGTAATATGGATTATCTACGTGTAACTTATCACTTCTTCCTACCATATCGATATTTATATCAGCAATGGTATTTTCTAATGGAAAGACAGGATTTTTAGAATAGTATTCAGAGCCCAATAAACCTTTTTCTTCCCCTGTTACAAGTAAGCAAAGAATAGATCTTTTGGCGCCTAAACCCATCTGTTTAGCAGTGGAGAAAGCCTCAGCGATTTCTAATACAGTAGAAGTTCCTGAGCCATTGTCATTAGCGCCATTATATACATCATCTCCTCTTTTTCCAAGATGATCATAATGAGCGGAGATTACTACTATTTCTTCTTTGAGAATTAGGTCTGATCCAGGGATAAAGCCCAGTACATTATCTCCTCTTAATACATTGGCATCTCTTTCCATACTGAGTACAAGATTGGGTTTAAGTTTAACTTGTTTTGATTGCTTACCTTTTTTAATTTTATTTCTAATCTTAACTACTTTCTTAAATTTCTTTCCAAGAATATCTTTGGCAATTGCAGAAGAAATATATACGCTATTTGCATAATTAGTTCCATCTTCAGGTTCACCAATACTCATTCTTGGATTCATGAAAAAGCGTCTGTTTTTATTTAAATGCGCTTTCATGTCTTCATGTAAAATCAAGATGGCTTTAACCCCTTTCTCTTTAGCAATTTCAAATTTCTTGGTCCAGTCTAAGGTCCAGTCTGACATTTCTTCACTTCCAGTGATTAATGATTTGCCAGTTAAATTAGTGGGCTCTCCGTTATAAATAAGAATCACTTTTCCAGCAACACTAGTTCCATTATAATCTGAATAATTCGGATCATCAATTCCATAACCCAAAAAAACAACTTCTTCAGTTTTAAGTTCTTTTAAATCCGCATTGAATGAAGGAAAAGACATGTAATCCCATAGGTGTTTATATTTATTATCATTGACAGATAGTTCAATATCTTTCCATTTCAATTTTGAAAATGCTACACTTTGAAAATAGCTTTTATTATCTACACAAGGCTTAATTCCAAATTCTTTAAATTGATCTGCAATGTAAGCGGCAGCTTTTTTATTGCCTTCCGTTCCCGTCTCTCTACCTTCAAATTCATCGGATGCCAAGATAGTTAGATGTTCACTTAATTCTGCCGCCGTAATGGAAGATGCGATTTTTTCCTGAGCGTCTTCTGGTGAACCAGTGGTGTTCGCATTTGGTTGGCTGTATCCTAAGATAGTGATTAAGCAGAGGAGAGTGGTGAGTGTAAATGGTCTAGTTTTCATTGCTTATTAATTAGTTGGTAAAATAGAGGTTTTTTGATAAATAATGAAGTTCCGAGTTACGAGTTCCAAGTTTTTTGACCTCCACAGATTATAAACATAAAAACACCAGTTGCCGAAGAAGTAGGTCGGATAGGGTCAGAAAAATCTACTGAAGCGAAGCGCCCCTCAAATCTTCATTCTCTCATAATTGGTCTTAAGTCTGACTTCTTACGTCTGACTTCTCCTCTAACATTGCCCAATCTTCCTCACTCTCCTCGCATGCCTACCTTTCTCAAAATCTGTTATCAAAAATACCTTCACCATGGCAAGCGCCATTTGGTAAGTGACAAATCTTGCAGGAATGCAAAGCACATTAGCATTGTTATGTTGTCGAGCTAATTTGGCAAGATCAGTATTCCAACAAAGCGCCGCTCTAATTTTTTTATGTTTATTGGCTGTCATCGCTACACCATTACCAGAACCACAAATTAATATACCTTGCGCGGCTTTACGCTCCTCAACTTTGTTAGCTACAGGATGAACGAAATCTGGATAATCAACAGAATCAGAAGAGTAAGGTCCCATATCTTCGACTTTATAACCCTTGCTATTTAGGTATTTTACTAATTTTATTTTGTATTCAAAACCTGCATGATCTCCTCCTATTGCTATTTTTTTCATTACTTTCTTTTTTTGAAGATATATATTATTGAAGAACTGTTATCTACATTAGATACACTTTTAAGATTAGATATTAATCCAGCCATTCCTCCCTTGACGCTTGCTAAGCCTGAATTTTTATATTTCTCACTCAATAAGGAAACATAAAAAGCATCAAATGGCATACTCTTCTTTTTTATTAAATCAAATCCATGTTTAGACATTAAAGTTTCCATTGATTTTGGAGAGAAATGCCAAAGATGCCTCGGAACATCATAAGCTGCCCAATAATCTTTATAGCGCTTTGCGTCATTAGATGTATGATTTGGAACAGCAATAATTAAAGCTCCATCTTCTAGTAACAGACTATGAAATTTCGCAATATTTTCATTCAACTTATGTATATGTTCCAATACATGCCATAATGTAATAGCATTAAATTTCTCATGGATGTCAAATAATTTAGATGGAACAATGGTATCTATTCCAAACTTATCCTTTGCAATTTTTCGTGCCTCTTCATTTACTTCAATTCCTAATACTGACCAATTATTCTTTTTCATATGATTTAAAAAATAACCAGTTCCTGCACCCACATCTAATAGTCGTTTACCTGATAATCCTAATTCATTAATCGTATTTAATTTGGAATCTAACATTCGTGCTCTCACCTTATGATAAATTTTGTCCATCATACTTTTTTGAGTATCAGAGTGAGAAATGTATTCCTCTGATTCGTAATAGGGACCAATCGAACCTTCCGAAGGAGCATTTTGTGTAAAGGTAAAGGTACAAGTGCTGCAAGTTTGTAATTGAAATACTTCTTTGCTTATGGAATGGTCTTTCACCTCCATATAATCAACCAATTTATTTTGGTTGCAAACTGGGCAATGATCTATTTGAACCGTAGACATATGTAAATTATGTTATGAAAAAAGCCAATGCTACTTTCAGGAAACATTGGCGTTTTTATCTTTATTTAATTTTCCAATTTAATTTGGAGTCTGTTGAGTTTCATATTCTGCAAACATTGCATTGATCTCATTTAAAAATTCGGAATCTGCTACCTGAGCAGCGATTCTTTTTACATCCCTCATTGATCCATTAGCCATTTGGAATTCAGAATTAAAACTTCCATTTCGATTTCTATCACTCAAGGAATACAAAAATTTCAACTTTTCTTGCGTCTCTTTAGCTAAAGTTCTTAATTCTTGCTTAGCCATTTCATAATTACCAGTACGTACAAATATATTGATGAATGGAAGTATCTTCGCGTCATAAGTGAAATTCATATTTGGAAATACTTCGAAAAATTTACTTGCCATTGCATCTGCTTTTTCTTTATCTCCTTTTAACATAAACCCTTCAGCGGCCCGTAACATAATCATTCTATGCGCTTGAACGGACGCACCATAAGATTTATCCACATACAATTTGCGTTTGTCAAAATTACCCCATTTAAATTTATTCATGATATTATCATAAATTTTATCATAGGCAATTTTACCAGAACCATAAATGTAATATTTACCATCACTTTTGGTTTTCTGAGGAATAACTCGAAGACCTAATCCTTCTAATTGTGTGAAGTCTCCCATGCCTTGCAATTTAGCTTGTTGACAAGTCACAGAAAAGTAGACAGGACGATCATTAATGTTAGAGGCAACTACATCAAGTACCGCTAATTCATCTTTAATTAAATAATTTCTGCTTAAATCTATTTCAACTCTTGGTGCTGCTCGACTACTATCACTGACCCATCCATTAGCTCTCGCCAGTTCATTATTCACCGGTATAAATAGTTTACCCGACTTTAAATAGCTTTCAAACTTCCCACCTCCTTGTGAGTTTAATGGATGATCTTCTCCAGCAAATTTTAAAACGTCTAATAAATTTAATCGCTTAGGATTATCTGGTGGATAGACAGGTGTTTGAATTCTTTTTGATCCTCTATATGCGGTTTCCGGAATAGTTAATTTAATAGCTGGTGAATCGTTTACCTTTCGCCTTAGTCCAGAGATATACCAATCTACTGCGATTAAACTCAGATTAACCACACGGACATCTGGTCGTATCCCTTCTACTTCCTGGGCATACCATAGCGGATAAGTATCATTATCTCCATAAGTGAAAATTATGGCGTTCTCATCAACAGATTGTAAAAAGTTGTTTGCATAATCCCTAGCACCTGTATGATGTCTTCTTGAATGATCATCAAAGTTTTGTGTACCCATCAAAATTGGGGCAATCAAAATTACGCCTATCGCTACTACAGCAGCAATATTGCCATTGATCTTTTCTTTTAACCAATTAAACAAAGCCATCACTGCCATTCCAATCCAAATACTAAAGGCAAAAAAGGAGCCTACCAATACGTAATCTCTTTCTCTTGGTTCATTAGGTGGCTGGTTAGAATATAGAATTAAACCCAATCCGGTTATAAAGAAGAGCGCGAATAAAATCATCCAATCTTTCCGACTTCGTCTAGCATGGAAGAAAAAACCAATTAAACCAAAAATAAACGGTAGCGCAAAATATCGATTTCGAGCTTCATCATTCTTCATTGCGGTAGTTAGCTCAGATTGATTATACAACATCAATTCATCTATAAATGGAATGCCTGTTATCCAATGACCACTTTTTTTATCCCAAGAATAATAGCCTTGGGCACCATTTTGCCGGCCACTGAAGTTCCACATAAAATATCGAACATACATCCAATTCACTTGATACTTCAAGAAGAATTCAATGTTGTCGCCCATAGTTGGTCTACCTTTAGGTTTTTTAATCCATTGCCTATAAATTCCAGGCCGGCCTTGAGTCCCATCCGTCATTCGATTGAATAACATTTTATCTGAAGACCTGTACTCTGATGAATATTTCTTATCTACCACTTCATAGCGATCTCCTAATCTTCCATATCTATCAGTAGGGACGTTTTTTATCGGTTTTGCATCGAACATTTGACCATTCAATAATGCTCTTTCTCCATATTGCTCTCTGTTTAAGTAAGGCAACAATCTAGTTGCATCACTTGGGTCATTCATATTTATGGGAGGATTTGCATTTGCCCTAATAACTACAATTCCAAAAGTGGAGTAACCAACGATCAGCATGAAAGTGGCTACTACGATCATTTGAAGTATTGTATTATTTTTAATTTTTGCGTATCTCAATCCAAAGACGATGGCTGCTGCTACAATTAATACGGTAGGAATAATTCCTGTATGGAAAGGAAGACCAAGGCTATTTACAAAAAAGATATCAAATGATTTCCATAATGTTGGGATACCTACTATAACGATTTTTTGAATTAAAATTACCAAAGCAGATCCTATGCCAAAAGCAATAGCACCACCTACAAAGGTGTGTTCTTTATATTTCTTAAAATAATACATTAAACCTAATGCAGGCAATGTCAATAAACTTAAAAGGTGTACTCCTAAGGATAAACCTATAGCGTACATTGCGAAAATAATCCAACGATCATTTTTAGGAGTATCGGGTAAGGAATACCATTTCATCATAGCCCAAAAAGTTAGGGCGGTAAAGAAAGTAGACATTGCATAAACTTCTCCTTCTACTGCTGAAAACCAAATTGACGTACAGAATGCAGTAGTCAATCCTGCCACTAATCCAGATCCAGCTAAAGCATAGTTCTCACCAGCGGTGGCTTTTATGTCAACATCTCTTCCAAACATGGATAATTTTCCAAAGATGATAGTCGACCATGCTACAAACATAGCAGCGAAAGCTGTACAAATTCCTGACATTAAGTTGACGGAAAAAGCAATTCTTGCTGGATCATCAGAAACTAAATCTGCTACCCATGTGAACATTCTACCTACTAAGATGAAAAAAGGAGCTCCCGGTGGATGCACAATTTGCATTCTGTAGGCACCTAAAATAAATTCACCGCAATCCCATAAACTACCGGTTCGCTCTACTGAAAATAAGTACACAAAAAAGGCAATGGTGAAGACCGTCCAGCCTGAAATTCTTGATAAAGTTTTTAAATTTAAATTCATCTTTTGAGGAATAGGGTTTAATTAAGAAATTTTCTCCCGATACAAGGGGCAAAAATACTAAATAGAATCAATATTTAGCTATAAATCCTTATCAGGTATTTGTAATTCCTAAGTAAACCAATTTCTTTCGATATTATTGGTTATTTAAGTATCAAAAAAGGACTAGTACCCGTATGATTTTGTCATTTATCTCAGATTCTCAATGCTTTACGCAAACTATTGGTAAAATTTGAATACACAACGGTAGCGTGCCAAATTTTGCGCCCCAAGGGCTTAAAATCTAAAATTACACAAGATTCGCAGCATAAATTTGAATTCAAAGTTGATTTAAGCCATCTTTGACTATAATTTAATATTAGTAAGATGCTTAAGATTTTAACCTTCTTAATAGTGGGATATATAATATTTAGATATTTTTCAGCCACAAAAAGTATAGATGAACCTATTCAAGATATAGAGGATGATGAAAATGATTTTGTGGATTACGAAGAAATTGAATAAATCAAGATCAAATAAATTTTTATGGATATAAGTAATATGATTATTTATAATAATAATCAGTTGTTAGCATTAAATAAGCCTGCTGGCATCCCTGTTCAATCTGATAAAACTGGAGATAAATCATTGCTAGACTTAGCTGAAATTTATTGCAAGCATACGGTTTATTTAATTCATAGAATTGACCGCCCGGTTAGTGGCTTGGTTTTATTCGCCAAAAATAAAAAAGCACTTGCAGCGATAAATCAGCAATTACAAGAGAAAAAAGTGAGCAAGCAATATTTGGCTATTCTATCAGAAAAATTAACTCCAGCTAAAGGGACACTAACAAGCTATTTGATAAAAAATGAAAAAGTAAATAAAAGCTTCATTGTTGATAAATCTCAATCGAATGCAAAAGAAGCAATATTGCATTATGAATATTTGAAATCAAGCGACAAATATCATCTCTATAAAATCCAAATTGAAACTGGCAGACACCATCAAATTAGAGTTCAACTTCAGGATCAAAAAGTGCACATTAAAGGTGACGTAAAATATGGTTTTCGACGAGCCAACAAAGATCGCTCCATTGATTTACATGCATGGAAGCTTTCATTCAAACATCCCATTTCTGATGAGCAGGTTGATTTAGTTGCTCCACCACAAGATAATCCTATTTGGAATTTTATGATGGAAGGGCTTTGAATTTAAAAAGACGTCAGATATCAGATTTTTTGCGTGGCGGAGCCACTTTACACAGCGAAGCTGCATTGCTTTTTAATTCAAAAATTTCTTCCGCTGACTCGGTTCCGGCATTGGACATACCTCTTTTTTGCCAAACCATTTATAGCGATTTTTTGAAATCCATAAGTAGATAAAATCCCTAAGCCCTTTTGGGAAAATTCTAAATACTCGAGTAAGAGACCAAACCCCACCAATGGTTTCAAATATTTCTAAGGCTGCATCGGAATGACTAAATAATTTTTGATTTTTTATAACAAAAATGGTCTTGAAATCTTCATCTTCCTTTGGTAAAGGTAGTCCTTCAAAATGTGTTGCAAAATCGGATTGGAGAGGAGCGAAGCGGAATTGATCTTGATGGTCTCTTTTTAAAATAAACTGGACTAAGCCATTGCATATGATACATAGGCCGTCATAAAAAATGATTGTTTTACCATCATATTTTTTTAACACTAGATTTTTATTTTATTAACATTAGATCAACCAAACAGTTCTGAAAATAGCTGATCAATTTTAGAAATGGGACTCACTTCTATATTGTACTTTTTTAAATCCAATCCTTTTAAATTATATTTTGAAATAAAGATTTGAGTAAACCCTAATCGATCTGCTTCTTGAATCCTTTGGTCAATTCTATTTACCGCTCTGATTTCTCCTGAAAGACCCACCTCCGCAGCGAAGCATATTTTATTATCAATGGAAATATTTTCCAAAGACGAAGTTAAGGCTGCAACAATGGAAAGATCAATGGAAGGATCTGAGATTTTCAAACCCCCAGCAATATTCAAAAACACATCATTTTGACCAAAGTATAATCCACAACGTTTTTCAAGAACAGCCAATAACATACTTAGTCTTCTTAAATCAAAACCAGTCGATGATCTTTGGGGAGTTCCATACACTGCGGAGGATACTAGAGCTTGTACTTCAATCAGCATAGGTCTTAATCCCTCAACTGTTGCAGCAATGGCACTTCCACTTAATGAATCTTCATTTTGAGAAAGTAACATTTCGGAAGGGTTAGAAATTTCTCGTAATCCGTTCGCCCGCATTTCATAAATACCCAACTCATCGGTGGATCCAAATCTATTTTTTGTAGTTCGAAGAATTCGGTAACTGTAATTTGCGTCACCTTCAAATTGTAACACAGTATCAACGATATGCTCTAGCAGTTTTGGGCCAGCAATGGCTCCATCTTTATTAATGTGCCCAATTATGAATGTAGGAATATTGTATTCTTTGGCAAAGCGCTGTAATTCAACCGTACATTCTCTGACTTGGGAAATACTTCCTGGGATCGATTCTACAATGGATGAGGATAGCGTTTGGATGGAATCAATAATAATTACATCAGGCTGATGAGTTTTTGCAGCACTAATAATTTTATTTAAATTCACCTCTGTCAAAATAAAACAATTTTTATTTAAAATACCTATTCGATCTGCTCGCATTTTAATTTGCTCCTCACTTTCTTCGCCAGAAACATAGAGTACTCTTAATTTTGTTTTGACTCCTAATTGAAGCATTAATGTTGATTTACCAATTCCTGGTTGTCCACCAATCAGCACAAGTGAGCCTCTCACAATTCCACCACCTAAAACCCGATTAAGTTCTCCATCATGTACTTTTAACCTTGGTAATTTGCTACCCACTATGTCTTGTAAAGGAATTATTTTTGAGGACCCATAATTAGGTTCTGTTCGCATTGCTTTTCTCTGTTCTTCTCTTTTATTCCCAACTGTTATAGTTTCCTCCAAATAAGTGTTCCATTCATTACAAGACGGGCAATTCCCTATCCACTTAGGACTCTGAGCACCGCAATTGCTACACAAAAAATTTTTCTTGACTTTTGCCACAGTTTTTTATTTAATGTCTTTATTTATATTCAACTACAATTTATGAAATCTAAATGAATTAGATTTTTTTGTAATAGGTGTTGAGACATAATAATTTGTAAATCAAGGAGAAATAGTTGAAAATTAATTTAATATAAAATTAATTACATTTTATTTTAAAAAAAATATGTGACCATGAAATGCGGAGGCGTCTTAAGAGTGAAAAAGGTCGAAAACTAGACTCAAAGGATTCTAGATAAATTGGTAAAGACCTTTTTGTTCCTTAAATGGAACAAATTAATGTAGATTGTTTTCAATTGGTTTTTTGGGGTTATGCAGGGTGCTACGTTTCACGTACGTACCCTGTTTTATTTTAAGAAATTCCCAAACCTCACACCTCACACTCACACTCACCTACCTTGCGCATCTTACACAATAATCGCTTTCTGGTAAAAACATTAATCTAGCTTCTTGGATGGGCTTTTTGCAATTTTGACAATAGCCAAAACCTTCTGTGCCCAGTCTTTTTTTTGCTGTAATCAAGGCACCAAGTCTAGATTTTTTAGTTCTCAAGGCGGCTTCACTCACTCCTTTATTATTGATAGCATCCATTCTACTTATTCGTCCAATGGAGTTTTCTGGCGAAATAGGTTTCGTCAAGTCCTCAAGATCTTTTATTTCAATTTGCATTTTATCAATAAGGATGTTAATTTTCTTTTTAAATGCCCCTTTATCCAATTCTTGCATAATAATTGTTGATATTTAATAGTTTGTCCTTTACACCTAACAACATAAAAGACCGCAATAAATTCAATAGTAACCAAAATTATCCTCTTTGAATCAAGTAAACTGGATATATTTAGATGATTATAGTAAACGACACGCTGTTGGTATGTTACATGGTGAAGAGAGCGGGCATCTACTTATACACGTTAACAGTAATATTATAGTTATTGATTTCCACGTACTTGAAAATAAAAAGTATTCTTTTTTTATCCACGGAGAGTTATGTGAAGTCTCCATCAATAAAGAGGATGAGCAATTTAGCTATAGTTTTGTTATTAATGACCAAATTAGAACTCCTAGAAATATTGAGCTAAAAAGAATGGATCGAAGAGACCTGTACATTAGTCTTTTTGTAATGGGTGGCTTTTTTACTGCAATCATCATAGCAGTTCTATTATTATTACAGAATAATTAAACGAAATCGTATTTTCGCATCAGAATTGAACATTATTCATAAAATTAAGAGAGAATGGAAAACATGGTGCAGCATATTGAGAGCCTTATTTTCGTGGCAGATTCCCCAATAAGCTTGAGAGAAATCAAGGATTGTCTTGACAAGATCTTTGAAACCAATTTTAAAGACGAGGATTTATTAGCCCAGATAGATTTACTAAAAGAAAAATACAAATTAAATAATACAGCTATTGAGGTGGCTGAAATATCAGGAGGATATCAGTTTTTGACAAAAGGGGCCTATCACAATACGATAGGAACTTTTCTAAAGCAGTCAACTAAAAAGAAATTATCAAAGGTAGCATTAGAGACTTTGGCTATAATTGCTTACAAGCAACCTATAACTAAACCTGAATTAGAAAGTATCCGAGGAGTAAGTTGTGATTATGCAGTGCAAAAACTTTTGGAGAAAGAATTGGTTAGTATAGCAGGAAGAAGTGATGGACCTGGAAAACCATTATTATACGCAACGAGCGAAAAATTCATGAACTATTTTGGTTTGAGAACAATTGATGATCTTCCTAAATTGAAAGATTTTAAAATGCCAGAAAATTCGGTAGGTGAACCGGCTCCAATTGAAGTGGATGTTGAATCACCTGTTGAAAGCATGCCTGCACCTAAAAATTTAGTAGAAGAATTAGCGGATACGGGTGCTGCAGTGGATGCTTTACTGGCCATCACTTTAGGAGAAGAAGAATAAATATTTAATGGCAAAAGAAGAAATCATAGTAAACAGAGTGGCAAATAGTGGGCTAATAACCCTTAATCTAGAAAATTATTTCCCCGAAAAAGCTATACTTACCTTCGATTTAAAAGATTATCTTTTTAAAGAATTAATTTTAAAAGAGAAAGATTTTAGAGCAGCTTTGAAAGAGCATGATTGGGAACAATACCAAAACAAAGTTATCTGTATTTATTGTTCCAATGATGCGATCATTCCAATTTGGGCGTATATGTTGGTTACGGTCTACGCTTCTCCTTTTGCAGAGACAATATTTCAAGGTAATCAGTCGTCTTATATTCAAGCAGCAATAGATAATGCTTTGAATAAAGAAGATTGGACGGCTTTTGAAGGAAAGAGGATTGTAATAAAGGGTTGTTCTAACAAACCAGTGCCTGAAGCATCCTATGTTGATCTAACTAAGCGACTTCAACCTTATGCGCAAAGTATTATGTTTGGAGAACCATGCTCGACAGTGCCAATATTTAAGCGACCTAGAAAGCTAAATAAAGGTTAAATATTTATACCATTTAATTCTTTTGCTGTGTAATTTTGGTATTCCACAACATATTAGATATTTTTATAATGTGATGCATGCCATTTTTTTCGTCCTTTTATTAAAATATTGTTCTTATGACCAAATTTCTTACAGGTTTTATTCCATTATCAATTATCGCAGCTTTAGTAATATTTAGTTCTTACACAAAGCAACCTCAAGCTAAAAAGGAGGCGGCTACATCAGAAACAATTAGCGAGTCAAAACCAGTGATATCAGGTAGTCTCCCACAGGTGATTAAATCAGTTGACCTCGATAAAGTGTATACTTTTGCAGGAGAAGCGATTCCAAGAGATAATTTTGATGCAATGGAAAGATTGGATCGGGAGCTCTCCGTAAATTCTTATTGGCATTCCAGTACGCTTTTAAATATTAAAAATGCAAATCGGTACTTTCCTGTAATGGAAAGAATTTTAGCCGAAAATGGAGTGCCAGACGATTTGAAATATTTAGCAGTAGCAGAAAGTAGTTTGAGAAATGCCACTTCTCCTTCTGGAGCGAAAGGCATTTGGCAGTTTATGAAAGGGACCGGAATTGAAAACGGCTTAGAAATTAATAGTCAAGTAGATGAGCGATATCATGTCGAAAAAGCAACTAAGGCAGCAGCTCAATATTTAAAAAAATTTAAAGAAAGATTTGGTACCTGGACATTAGCAGCTGCTTCTTATAATATGGGCGCATCCAATACAGCTAAGTTTTTAAAAAGTCAGAAAGCAAAAACTTACTTTGATTTAAATATTAATCAAGAAACATCTAGATATGTTTTTAGAATTGTTGCCATTAAAGAAATTTTACAACGACCAGAAGAATTTGGGTTCTATCTTGAATCAAGTGAATTATACCAACCTTTAAATGATTATAAAATCATTGAGGTGAATTCAAGTATAACTAGTTGGGCAGAATTTGCGGTAAATAATGGAACAACTTACAGAATGTTGAAGGTCTATAATCCTTGGTTGATTTCTAATAATTTGACAAATACTTCAAAGAAAACTTATCAGATTAAGATTCCAATTTAATATAAATAAAAACCACCGAGTTCTTCAAATCGGTGGTAAAATGTTGTATCTAATGACACAAACTATATTAGAATACTAGGCTTAAAACGTAAAAGGTAGTTGCGATTGCAGCGGCAGCTAAAAGTTTGCATTTTAACATTCTTGCTGTTTCCGCATAAGTCCGGTTGTGGTCATTCCCCTTTCTATATCTTTTTAACAATCCGAAATTCGGTCTACTTGCTGCATGTCTTCCATCTATCACACTATCATATCTCATTGTATCATAAAGAACTGGGCTTAAAGTAAAAGTTGAATTTCTCATTGTTTTAAATTTTAATTGTTTTTAACTGTTTATAAATAATTACATTACTAAGATGTAGGAAAGTCACGTTCATTTCATCTATTGTCGACGAAAGGAGCTTAAAAGTCGACGACATTTTCTAATGTATATCAGATTTCAGTACACAGATATCAGAACAGAGGGAATAAAAATTAAAATTAAAATGAAAAAAATTTTGAGTTTGAAGAAGACTTAAATCTAGTTATCCTAAGTAATAATGCAACAGCTATGTGCAGCTCTTACCAGTAGTTACCTATAAACTTATCCACTTATAAACTTTTAAACTCCTTTTATATAGTAAATTGCAAATACTTTATAAACCGTCCTCTTTCCAAATGCATCAACTCATAATAGGTCTTGATATTAAGCTCCTCTAGCAAAAGCGGATGGGCATATATATTATCATTTTTATAGAGTAATTCCGTTGAAGGATCATCTATTAGGCTGGATAGTGTATATGCGTACAATATATTGGAATCAGTTTTAAGATGAATAATTCCATCTTCTTTTAAGAGGTTTTTATACTTGGTTCTGTAAAATGGAGAAGTCAGTCGTCTATTAGATTTACTATTTCTTAAAAAAGGATCTGGAAAGGTTATCCAAATCTGGTCCACTTCATTTTCTGCAAAAAAGTGATCAATTTGTTCAATCCTAGTTCTCACGAAAGCTACATTCTTATATCCTTTTTCTAATGCTTCACTAGCTCCTTTAAATATCCTACTTCCTTTAATATCTAGTCCAATAAAATTAATGTCAGGATACATTTTGGAAAGTCCTACTGTATATTCTCCGCCGCCACAGGCTAATTCTAAAACTATTGGATTATCGTTTTTAAAGAATTTTTTGGCCCATTGTCCCTTCAATTCAGTAATTTCTCCATCTTTTCCGGCTAACTTAGGATCGCGAGGATTAAAATTTTCGAAGACATTCGGAAAGGAATATATAGCTGCAAATTTTTTTAATTTATTTTTACCCATTTAACTATTTGGTTTCTCCATGCAAAAATACCAAATCGAAATAAGAAATTCAGATATTGAGACCATTGTTATGCTGTCCAATAAAATTCCTGAATTCATTAATCCGCATCAAAAAGAGGAGTATATTAAAAGGATGGAAGGAAAGGATTCTCTGATACTAGTTGCCTACATTGATAACCAAGCAGTAGGATTTAAAGTAGGGTATGGGAAAACAAATCATTTTTACAGTTGGATGGGCGCGGTTTTGCCTGAGTTTAGAAAAATGGGGGTGGCAGAAGCATTAGCAAATCATCAAGAAACCTATGCCATTGATCAGGGCTTTCAAGAAATTAGATTTAAAACAAGAAATGGCTTAACTAACATGCTTTGCTTTGGTCTCAAAAGAGGATATATGATTATAGAAGTAGATCAAAGGGAAAAAGTGGAAGAGCATCGGATTCTATTAGCTAAAAAAGTAAAAGGGACGCAATAAGCACCCCTTTTAACAATCCTACCTAAGCTTATAACTTTGTATAATTTAGGTTCTTAAGATATAGTAATTCAACGAAAACATTCTTCCTATCAAATATTCTTCGCTGTTTTTGGACTCCAAAGATAATATTAATTTTTAAATTAAGACATATTTTTCAGCTAATCTACTTGATAGTCAGGTTCTTAAGGTGAAATGGTTTGATTTTAGGGAAACATATAAAAATTAAAATTATGTTAGAACCTGCTTCTCAAGCCAATAATGAAATTTATACCACTTGCACTTAAACCTGAACTAAAAGTCCGGTAATGGGTATCAAACAGGTTCTCAATGCCTAAAGACGCCTGAATCACGTCGCTGATGTCGATATTTGAGTAAATATTTATTGTATTCCACGCAAGACTGCCCTCTGAAGTGGCAAAATCTGGATTGTCAGCAGATCCCCCATAATTATCTAGCGATTTGGCCCCATTAAAATAATTGACCAGCCGAAGGCTTACTTTATCTTTTTGATAGGATAAACTTACTTGGCCATATAATGGAGGAATATGCGCTAAAGGACTCAATACTCCGTTCTCATCTTCTGTTCTCCCCTTTGTGTAGTTAATATTCCCTTTTAATTGCCAATGTTGACCTGCCAATTCTCCATTAGCAGAAATTCCATAAATAAATCCCTTTTCTGCATTGATATTAGCTTGAACATTAAAACTTTCTCCATCAATCAAGATCGTTCGATCACCATTTGGCAAAGTGAAATCAGTTCGAATTATAGCATCGGTTAAATTTGATCGAAAAGCAGTTACACTAATTTTACTTCTCTTTTGATTGTCGAAAAAGTAGGCAAAAGTTGCTTCCAGATTAAAGGCTTTTTCAGAGTTTAATTGAATATTAGGAACGGTGGCATCATTTCTATTTATTCTAATTTTTGCAAAATCATCGATATTAGGATTTCTAAATGCAGAAGCAATTTGAGCCCTTACCAAGATTTTATCATTTTGTAAGGTCAATCCCGCAGCAGCAGTAAATGCATCATTTTGATTTTGAATACCAGTGTAAAAGTTGTCAGGCCATTCAAATGGATCATCCAAATTATAAACAGCATTCAAGGTTAATCGATTATATCGAACACCTGCATTAAAAATTAGCAGTGAGTCGAGCATTCGCCGATTATAATTTGCGAAAATGGAAAAGGTAGACATATCACTTCCACCCGATGGATATCGAGTTAAAGCATTGGTTGCTTCATTTGTTTGAATATTGAAATTATTCGCAGTGGAGATTAAATCGTTGTAGGTATATTCAAATCCATAAGAAATACTTTGCTTGCCTAAAATCTTTTGGAAATCTGAATTGATCGCGAAGAGATCAAGATTTTCTATTTGAGAATTTCGTAATGGATTTTGAAATCTTCTTACAATTCTAGATTCTTCTATACTTTGATAAGATAGAATTAAACTTGCTTTATCGAAAAAGGGAGTTTTTGAAAACCAATTACTTTTTACGGATGCTAAAAGTCTTTTTTGAGGACCATAATTCCATTCGGCAAAATCAGCAACATCATCAACGATAATGCTTAATTCATCATATCTTGGAATATCACTAGAGGTGGAGTATTGAAAATTTCCAATAATCTGCCAATCAGGGTTGGCTTGAAATAACACTTTTTGTAGAAAGTCGTATTGCTTGTATCCAGTTCCTATCAAAACATTAGGATCATCATTGGTGACTACCTGATCTTCTCCATTAATGGTAGTCTGATATTGATTTCGTTTACCAAATTCTTCAAAACCATTTGGTCGATTTCCACCCACTCTTAAGTCTCCAAAATTTGCATAGGTGAAACTGGAGAGGAAGGCTAATTTCTTGAATCCAAAATTAAAATCGCCATGAAAGTTTTTTTCATTATTTGCTGAGGAAAACCGGGCATATAAATTAGCACTACTATTTACTTTATTAGTATTGGATAAACGAGGATTTTTTGTTCTAAAGTGAATAACTCCACCTAATGCGTCAGAACCATATAGTAAAGAGTTGGGGCCAAATATTAATTCCGTTCTTTCTAAAACTGCCTGATCAATACTAATGGAATTTTGTAAATGACCATTTCGATAAATCGCATTATTCATGCGAACCCCGTCAACAACTAATAATACTTTGTTCGCTTCGAAACCGCGTATCACAGGACTTCCCCCTCCCATTTGACTTTTCTGAACGAACACATTCCCATGTTGCGCCAGCGCGTCTGCACTAGTTTGTGGATTTGTTAACGCAATATCTTCAGCACTAATAGTTTCAATAATATAAGGTAATTCTTCTTTGGTTTGGTCTAAGCGGCCGATCACAATAACTTCATCTAAAATTTGCTTTTCCGCTTGTAATTCAAGATTAGGACTCGCTAATAAATCCTTAACAGATAATTTTTGTGACTTGTAAGTAATATATTGAAAATTGAAAATATCTGAATCTTGATTGTATTCAATGGTTACTTTACCATTTTGATCGGTAACAGCAGAAAAGGTATTTTGATTGCCAAAAACTAAGACACCAATCAAGGGATTTTTTTCAGAATCAGTAACAGTGATCTCTAACGAAGATTGGCCATAACAAAAGACCCCACAAAGCAAAGCTATAAGGCTCAGTTTAGTTCGTAGGTAATTTGATACAAAAGGTGGTTCCACCATCTAATTTTGAGTTTTTAACAAATATCTTACCCTTGTGGTAATTATCAATAATACGTTTGGCAAGGGACAATCCTAAACCCCAACCTCTTTTTTTAGTGGTAAAGCCTGGTTCAAAAACGGTTTTAAATTTACTGGCAGGAATACCTTTTCCTGTATCCGATAAATTAATAGACACCTCCTTGCCTTCTTCTTCAACGAAAACAGTTATATCTCCGCTTCCATCCATTGCATCCAACGAATTTCTTAATAAGTTTTCAATCACCCAATCAAATAAGGGTGGATTGATATTTACAAAAATAGGGTTTGCTGTTGGATTTGGGAAGTTAAAGGCAACTTTTCGCGAAGCACGTCGCTCCATATACATTCTACACTTTTCTAATTCTTCGTAGATATTAATTTTTTCCAAATCGGGTTCTGAACCTATTTTGGAAAATCGATCTGCAATTAACTCAAGTCTTGTTACATCATTTCGCAATTCATCGATTATTTCAAGTTGATCAGGATTACCTTCTGCCCCTAATTTTAAATGTTCAATCCAAGCAATTATTGCAGAAATCGGTGTGCCTAATTGATGAGCAGTTTCTTTTGCCATCCCTGCCCAAACTTGGTTTTGTTCAGATCTTCTAGCGGTACTGAAACTAAAATAACCAGCTGCAATAAAGGCACTGATTAATAGAAATTGGATGTAAGGTAAGTAAGATAATAAGCGAATAAGGTTAGAGTTTTTGAAGTATATTTTTTTATAATATCCTATTCCATCAATTACATTTCCTCCATCTTTTATAATTTTTTCTTTTTCTTTTTTGAGAAATTCCTGATCGTTTTCTTCTGTTACATCATATAAATGTCCAGCTAAGTTGCCCTTCTCATCTTCCATAATAATAGGAATCGTTTCATTAGCTCCTACTATTTCACCATGTAATGTTAGATCATAATCCAATGGCATTTTATCAATAGAGCTGAGCGCTAGCGAAACCTGATTTGCTTTTTTTACCTCCTCAGCTTTTAATTTCTTCACTAAGAAATTAGTATAAAACATAGAAATCAAAATGATAATCACCCCAGCAACTGCTAAATATATTTTCCATCTTGATTTTTTAGTATAGATATCCATTTAAATTTACTTTCCTTTTTTATTTCGGAACAAAAAGTTTTTTGATCGTTCAACCGCATTTTTACGCAAATTGGCATAAAAGAAATTATAGTCTGCAATGTGGTAATTCCTAAAGGTAATTAAAAAGCTCCAAGGAAATTTAGGTTTGTCACTCCAAATAAAGCCATCTTTGATTTGAGCATTTACAATACCTACCCGCATGTCATTATCAAATTTTTGTAAAACTGTACCTTCATTTAACTCCTTTGGCGCAAAAGTATTATCTGTTTTCCAATTTAATGGATTTGTCACTAAGACATTATCAATAGCATATTTCTTTGGGATGTAACCTTTCTTTACGGTTCTCCAAGAGCAAAAGCATTGGGTTTGAGCAGCATTTTCACAGACCCTAATCTGATCAAAATAACCTTCAACAATAGGCATGCCTACTAAATACGCAACGACTAAGTTTTTTTGTAATGGTTTACCATCAAAAAATTCTTTCATCAATCGTGCACCATGAATCGTCCCTTGAGAATGAGCTGCAATAATTATTGGTCGTCCATTGTTTTCATTTTTTAAATAATGCATAAAGGCAGCTTTGACATCACTATATGCAAGATTCAGCGCGTTTTCTGCCAAAGGAGTGTTCTGCTCATCATAAAAGATATCCAAATGCGCTTGTCGGTAACGTGGAGCAAAAATGCGGCCACTGGCATTAAAGATACTTGCTTGATGTAAAATGGTTGATTCGTCAGTTTTGGCATTCAATTCAATATTATCAATTGGTGCATTCCAAGCTCCATCAATCTTCTTTTTAGTATAGGTGGTAGGATGTATGAAAAAAACGTCTACCTGTGCATTACTTTGATTATCCTTAAAACTAGGAACGGGAACTCTATCTGCATTATCTTGTTTATTGGGAAGAGCGGCCCAATTTTCTGCATTGGCATAATTAGTAGTACTTTCATTTTTTGAAAAAGAAGTAAGGTTGTTAGACAATTTGGGTGTGCAGGCCGAGGCTAAAAGACAGATAATGCATGAAACCAGCATTACATCTGGCATTAATTTTTTAGCGTTTAGGTGCTTTTTTGAAGAAAATGACATAAATGAATCTTTCAGAGGTTCAAACGTAACTAGCTTTTATTTATTTTTGTAAAATATGGTAGATTCCAAAATTAAAGATATTCGATTATTAACAAAAGAAAAGCTCATGGAAGAAATTCTGGCTTTGGGAGAATCTAAGTTTAGGGCAGACCAAATCTATACTTGGTTGTGGCAGAAAGGCGTATCGAACTTTGATGAAATGCTGAATCTGTCAAAAGCCTTGAGAGAGAAGCTTAAGCTGCATTACTCCATTAATACCATCATTGAAGATCAGGTTCAACACAGTGAAGATGGGACCAAAAAATTTAGATATCAATTGCATGATGGCCATATGATTGAGTCAGTGCTAATCCCTGTTCCTAAAAATGATCGATATACCGTTTGCGTTTCGTCACAAGTGGGTTGTAGCTTAGCCTGTACTTTTTGCGCCACTGGCAGAATGAAGCGGGAAAGGAATTTGGATCCAGGAGAGATTTTCGACCAAGTTTTTAAGGTGAATATGGCTTGTCAAGCGCACTATGATCACCCCATTACTAATATTGTTTACATGGGAATGGGTGAGCCTTTGCTGGCTTATAAAAATGTATTGGAAAGTATACGATTGATTAGTGCCGAAGATGGCATGCAGATGTCTCCAAGAAGAATCACCATAAGCACAGCTGGAATTGCTAAGATGATTCGCAAGTTAGCTGATGATGCTTCTAAATGTAACCTTGCTTTGTCCTTACATGCTGCGGATGATACCAAGCGAAATGAAATCATGCCGATCAATGAGCATAATAATTTGGCAACCTTAATGGATGCCTTGGAATATTATTATGTAAAAACTAAAAATAGAATTAGTTACGAATATATTGCATTTCAAGATTTCAATGATAGCATTGAAGATGCTAAAAAGCTCTACCAACTTTGTAAAAGATTTCCAGTAAGAATAAATGTGATTGAATATAATCCAATCGGAGGAGCTCCATTTAAGAAATCTTCAGAAAAGAATATTGATGAGTTTGCCAAATACCTAATTGATAGAAAGGTAATGGTAACCGTTCGAAAGAGTAGGGGCAAAGATATTGATGCCGCTTGTGGGCAATTAGCTAACAAGTAGGAAATCTCACACAACCATTTCTAAAAATCCTATAAACTAAAATCTGTTAAATTCACGAACATAGCAATTCGCTCTCTGATTTGATCTTGATCCAATTTCTTTAAACGATCAATACTAAATTCTTCTACACAAAAAGAAGCCATTGCAGATCCATAAATTACGGCCCGCTTCATGTTTTCAAAACTAGTATCTTTTGTTTTCGCTAAATAACCAATGAAACCTCCTGCAAAAGTATCTCCGGCACCAGTTGGATCAAAGACTTGAGCTAATGGAAGTGCTGGAGCATAGAACATTTTATTATCAGAAAAAAGTAATGCACCATGCTCTCCTTTTTTAATCACAATGTGCTTTGGTCCCATTTCATGAATAGCAGCAGCAGCTTTTACCAATGAGTATTCTCCAGATAATTGTCTTGCTTCTTCATCATTGATAGTTAAAACATCAACTTTAGCAATCACCTTTTTTAAGGCATCCATTGCAATGTCCATCCAGAAATTCATGGTATCCATAACTATTAAGGTAGGATCGGAGGACAATTCATTAATCACCTTCATTTGAATTTCAGGGGTCAAATTCCCCAACATGATATATTGACTATCTTTATAAGAATCTGGTAGGCTTGGATCAAAATCAGCTAAGACATTCAAGTCCGTAGTGATTGTATCTCGTTGATTCATATTTTCATGGTACTTACCTGCCCAGAAGAAAGATTTTTTATCTGGAACTACTTCCAATCCTTCCATATTTACTCCTCGAGCTTTTAAAGCTTCAATCTCTGCATCAGGAAAGTCATATCCTACTATGGAAACTAAATTGATATCATTAGTAAAATAGGAAGCTGCCCAACTAATATAAGTGCAAGCTCCTCCAACTACCATTTCCGCTTTTCCGTACGGCGTTTCAATAGTATCAAATGCAACTGTTCCAACTGTCAATAAACTCATTTGTTTCTTGTTTTAATTTAGGCGCAAAAATACCATAATTAAATACATACCCAAATTTAAAAATCGGGGAAATTGATTTTATCAAGGAGAATCACTTTTCTATGCTCATTTTGCCAAAATAACTTATATCCTTCGTATAATCGAACTTTTTTCGATTTGAGATAATTGATGGATAACACAGGAAGAATTGTGTAAAAAGGAACAATATTTACTTGACGTGGAGTAATTTAGTGCATATTATTGACATAAGAGATGCTTTAAATGTATTGCAGAAAACAAAGTAGAAGGAATTATATTATATATCTTTATACTTATGTAAATTGACATAAGACCTCATAATAATATATGCTCAAATTTATTTTTCCATTCTTTTTTCTTTTGCTAGGAGCAATAACGCTTTTTGGACAAGGTAGTTTTCTACTTGCCGAAGCTGATTTAAGTTTTCCAAGAAGTATTATAGAAAAGTCGGAAATTTCAACATTGAGAAGTAGATTATCGGAAGCTGACCGGAAAGAAATATATCAGGTCATTTTAAATTCAGCTTATAGTGAGTTGAATCAAGATAATACAAATGATGGAGCAAGGAGAAAGCGGGCCTTAATGGCGAGAGAAGCAGCTTTTGTTTTATTGATGGATTTGAAAATTGAAAATGAAATACTTGTTCCATTGAATGAGCAGGATAAATTGAAACTCGCCAACAAGTGTCTTGAAATATTGAATAATATTAATGATGGTATTCTTGTCTTAAATGGTTGGACTTTTTACAATGATTGGCAATTAAGGACTAAAGAATTAGTTCATTTTTTAATTGCTTATGATTTACTAAAAGGCAATGAAAATTTAAATGTAGATCTTCAACAAGCAGCTTTAAATATCCAAAAATATGTTGGGAAACTTTTCACTTTGGTTAAGGATACTTACCCAAGTCCACTCGGTACCACTGATCTAGAATTTTTTTCTTTTAATTTAAATAATCATGGGGTGATGATTAGTAGTACGCTTGGACTGGCGGCAATTGTTTTAGCTGACCTTGAAAGTGAGCATTTAGATGAACAACCAAGTGAATGGATCAATGCAGCCATGTGGAATCTGGACAATACCTTATGGAAGGCGGATGGAATTTTTAAAAGAGTTTCAGAACCAGGCTTAATTGCAGGATATGCAGAAGGGCCTAATTATTTTGATTATGGTTTTGAAAACGCATTTCCATTTCTTAGAGCTATGTGGAATTTTTTACCGGATGAAGAAAGGCCGTACACCTTTTATGAATATAATTTATTTACAGGACAAAAAAATACAAGCACAAGATCAATTCAAAATCCATGGTATGATGAAAATTATGACAAGCTTTTCGACTGGGCTATAAATATCAGGATGCCAGATGGAAGAAGCCCGTCCATTCATGATAGTTACCTTGGCTTTAAATCTGCAATGGTTGCTTTATCTGGAAAACAAAGGCATAATGTATCAGCAATTGAATTAAATAATTTTGGGCCATGGTGTCGAACTCAGTTTTTAGCGACTGATGTTGAGAATGGAAGTTATGATGGGAATTTATTTTTAGCCTATCCTAATGCTGGTAGTTTGATTTTTAGAAATACTTTCAATAATCCATCTGGTATGTATCTTCACGTTATTGCGAAAAATGGAATTGCCTTAGAGGGTGCAAAGGCGCATCATCAAGCAGATGTGGGCAGTTTTCAATTATATTTTAACCAAACAGATTTGGTGATAGAAGGTGGATTCCCTGGAGCGGACCAACGGAATATTATTAATACAGCTCAAGACCATAATGTTATATTAGTTAATGGACAAGGACCTAGTGCTCCTAATGGTGAATTTATTGACATCCAAAACGAAGCCTATATTGAAACAAACTTCGACCTACCTTCATTAGATTTTGGAAAGGTGAGGGCCTCTTATTTAAATACAGAAATTGACAGGAAGTTTTTTTATTTGCATAATCGTTATTTTATTATAATTGATGAAATGAAAAGTGCAAATCAAAATATGTATACTTTTCAATTACATGGTCAGGGTTTCGAAGGAGCCAGTGCTAGTGACCAAGAAGGGAGTTATAATTTTGATAAAAATGAGAACCTTGTTAAATATCAAGTTGGAGAGAATAAATTATTGGCAAAATCAATTTCCAATGTTCCCTCAACTCAAACCCATAGAAATGATAGTATCGCCATTCAATTTCATCAATATCAATACATAAGTGTCCATGAACACCAAACAATAGCAACAAACAAGGCTCAATTTATTACGATTCTTAAACCAGGTTTAGACTATGAATTAGACTTAGATTCGGAAGTAATAAATAATAATTTTGGATACTTTATAGATGATGACTTTAAAACATTTTGCTTTACTCAGTATAATAATGAACCTGTGAGCATTACAAAATTAGGTACTGAGGTTAAAGCAAATGGACTTTTGAATTTGATAGGGACAAACCAAAACAAATTTAAATTTGCTTACATAGAATCTGGAGATTCCTTAATAATAAATAACGAGTTGATTTATGCATTAAAAGACAAGGTAGATTTGGCGATTGAAAAGACATCGGCTTTTGAATTTGAGGGCTACATCAGTGGGTCAACAACCTTGCGTATTCATTCAGATTCTTCATTAGTCAGTGACAATTCAATTATCAGTTCCATTACCTATAATCCAATGCAAAAATTGAGTATCATAAAATTTGCAATGGGTGGAAATTTCAAACTTTCAAAAGGGGAGGCTCAAATAGTTAGCCTTGATCAACCTATATTATCTAAAGACTTTAACTTGTTTCCAAACCCTATTGAGGATTTTTTGAACTTAAATATACATTTAGAAAACCAGGGTAAGCTCAATTTTGGAATATATAATTTGGAAGGAAAATTAATTACTGCCCATGAAAGAGCTAATGGATCTGGTCTAAATACTTTTAAAATTAATATGGCAGCACTTTCATCTGGCGCATATATTTTAAAATTAAATAGTGCTGATGCAGAGTTGAATATTCCTTTCCTTAAGATTTAAAATAAATATGAACATTGCCGTTTATTCTGAAATCCGACCTTTAGTCCTAAGGGCATGATTTTTGTCGATAGTTTTACTTATTTTCTGATAGCTAAAATGAAAAGAGGATTAATTAAATACAGTTTATTGCTACTGAGCTTAACAAGTGCATTACATTTTGTTAATGGCCAAAAAATTTTTGATACCAAATCCATAGAACTAGAGGATGGACTGAGAGAGCGTGAAGTACATAAAATTATTAGAGATCAATTTGGATTTTTCTATATATTTATGAGCAATCATATTCAAAGGTATAATGGTAAATCCTTTGAAGATCTAAACGCAAAAGTTTTCAATGATGCAAATCTTGAAATCAACCAGATTCAATCCTTGGATCTAATAAATGATGGGACCATTATCATTACAATCAAAGATCCGGGTCGTGTGTATTACATTAAACCAAAATCTCTAAAAGTTGAGGTAATCGAAGAAGCAAATAGTGTTTCTAATTTGGTTGCAAACAAGCAACATTTGTTTGTTAAAAAAAAGAATGAAAAATATGAGATCAGCGCTGGTCTAAATAGTCCAAAGGACAAGCTCTATGACTTTCCATTGCTAGCGTTTATTCCACAAAAAATTTTCACGAATGAAGGTTTTTTATATTTACAAAACAACGAGGAGGTACATTATTACAGTAAAATCTCTGGACTTAAAACATTTGGGATTAAAGGGAAATTAATTGGAGTCAATGGTCGGTTCTATGTTTTCAATGATGAAAAAATTTTTAAAATAGTTGAAGATGAAATAAAAATTGTGGCAACTTTACCAGAAAATAATTTCAAATTAGGATTGCTAAAAGCTGATAAAATTGGTAATATTTTTGCGGCCTATTCATCGAGGACTAGGTTTTATAATAGAGCTTTTGTCCTTGATGAAAATGAAAAATTGCATAATTTTCAAAAGATAATTGATGTAAATTCTACCTTTATAGACGCCTACACTGATGATGTTTTTCATAAATGGATGATTGGAGGTCATAATGGAATTTTCATTATTAATTTCCTTAGAGATGGAGTTGATATTATTCATAAGAATTTTAAAAAGGCAAAAAATTCTTTCGGCAATGTCATTAGCTCATTTGCAAAATCATCTGATGGTAATTTAATATTTGCACAAGAAGCAAAAGGATTATATACACTGAATACAAGTACAAATGCAGTGAATCCTATTTTGACATCCTATCTATTGGAAGATAAGTTTCAAAGAAATATGATGATGTATCATCAAGAGGGGACTAATAAGTATTTTATTTATAATTATAAATATACAAACGAAAGTGATTTGTTCAGATTCGATTCAAAAACAGAGATCGTTGAGAGTTTTGCGATAGATTTTAAAATGAATGATTTTTATATTTTAAATGATAATGCACTTTTACTTGGTGGCTATGATAATGATAAAGATTTTGGAGTTTTAAAAGAGTTTGATTTAAAGAAGAAGGTATCAAAAGTAGTCTTTCAAGGAATTAAAGAAATTAGAACCATTAGTTACTTTCCAAAATTAGAAGAGTTTTGGATAGGCACAATTGAAGGCATTTATGTTTTGGATAAGAATTATAAACAGAAGTACACTTTTAATAGATACCAGACGCAAAAAAAACGTTTAATCTCGGAAGATCACATTAGAAATATTGCCCTATATAATGATAAAATTATTGCGGGCAGTTTAGGTGGTGGAATATTTATTATCAATCCTGCAAATTACGAGCTTGAAAATCAAATATCCGATTTCAATGGATTGACTAACAATAAGGCTGTTGGAATTATTGAAGATGATTTAGGCAATTGTTGGATCAGCACTTATAATGGTTTAAATGTAATGGATAACTCATTTAAAATTATTCAAACTATTGAGGCTCATGAAGGCTTGCCTAATAGAGAATTTAATACTAAATCGGTTATTAAGGATAATACTGGAATGTTATATTTTGGATCCACAAATGGTATTGCAAAAGTAGATCCTGTAAAAATGCTTAAGTGGAAAAAAACAAGTGGGATATCTATTAATGAAGTTCATTCCTTTACAAATGATGGTCAATCTCAATTGTTGACTGAAAAATTTGAAACTTATGATTCAGCTGATTCTGTGGTTATTAATTACAGTACGCCTGATTATTTTATATATCCTTTTAATTCCTCAAATACATATTTTAGGGATAGCACAAATGCTTTGCATTTTAAGAACTATGAAAATAGATCAGTATTAAGTAATTTCAAAAGTGGAAAATTTAAAGTTTATGCTGTCTTAGACAACGACTCAACCCGCGAAAGTTTTGAGTTGCAGGTTGATAAAGACAATAGGACTTTATGGAAAATTATTGGATTGATAATCGGCGTTTTAAGTTTGGCCTTTTTAATCGCAAAAGTGGTTATCAGCAGAAATAAAAAAGCAGAATTGAAGAAAACAGCAATGAACAAAAGAATAGCTGAATTCCAATTATCAGCGCTTCGTTCCCAAATGAATCCCCATTTTATTTTCAATGCATTAGGAGCAATTCAATATTTTATCCAAACTCAAAATGCTGAAAAAGCAGATGAATACTTATCTGATTTTGCATTGTTAATGAGGAAAATATTAGAATCTTCAAAAAGTAAATTTATATCTGTAAGTGAAGAATTGAAGATTCTTAAACTTTACATTGGATTGGAGAAAGTAAGGTTCGATCATATTTTTGATTATGAATTTGAAGTAGATGCCAAAATTAATCAAGAGAGCCGTATTCCACCAATGATAATTCAGCCGTTTGTAGAAAATGCTATCAACCATGGATTGTTTAATTTAAAAGATAGAAAAGGGTTATTGAAAATTGAATTTATAGCAAAAGGAGAAAATGATATACTTTGTATCATAAGAGATAATGGAGTTGGAAGAAAAAAAGCAGCTGAATTGAGAATGAAATCTCATAAATCGAGAGGTATGCAAATTGTTGGAGAAAGAGTGGAAACAATTAAAAAAGCAGGAGAAATGCAAATAGAAATAACAACAAAAGATCTGTATGACAAATCAATGGCAACAGGTACTGAAATTAGAATTGAATTAAGCCCAATATAAAACCAGCAAAATGACCTACGAAGCAATAATAATTGACGATGAACCAAAGTTGAGAGAAGTTTTAAACATAAAATTGAAACTGTATTGTCCAGAGGTTTCAATTTTAGATAAAGTTGGAAATGCTCAAGATGCATTCGAAAAAATTAATTTTTTAAAACCTAAATTGATCTTCTTAGATATCAACATGCCTGGTGAATCTGGGTTTGATTTAATTCAAAAATTTGACACGATAAATTTTGAAATTATTTTTGTGACTGGATATAATGAATTCGCTCTAGACGCTTTAAAATTAAGTGCGGTTGACTATCTGCTAAAACCTGTAAAAACCCAAGATTTGATCGATGCAGTAAATAAAGCAAAAGACCGAATTGATAAAAAACAAAAAGCAGAACGTTATGATGTTTTAAAGCATAATTTAAATAGAGAAGGAGATCAAAATACCAAAATTGCAATCCCCGGTAGTAATATTTATCAGTTTGTTTTGATTGCAGATATTATTCGTTGCGAAGGTTGGCAAAAATATACTAAAATAATACACTCCGATAATCAAACTATTGTCAGTTCCTACAATATTGGCGTCTTTAAAGATATGCTCGAAAGCTATGGATTTTATAGTTGTCACAAATCCCATTTAATTAATAAATCCTCTATAAAGCAATATCTAAAAGAGGGAATTATCATAATGACCGATGATTCTAGAATACCCGTTGCTAGAAGAAGAAAAGAGGACTTTATGGAGAAAGTTGTCCGTTTTCTGGGATAAGTTCAAACTGGAAGTATAAAGAAACCCCCTAAACAACTATATTCAGGGGGTTCTGGTTAATAGGGGTTAAAATTGCGGAAATCCGGGGTTTGAATTATTTGAAAGTAAATATAAACCCATTATAGGTATATAATCAGATTTTAAGATTATCGGTAAAAACAATCGGATTAACGGTTATTTTTCCCAAATAACACGCTTGACATAACTGAATATTTATAAATTTTTAGTCTTTTTCAATGTATATACCTCAATCCTAAATTGTAGGTTTTTCCTGCTCCAGTCAATCTTCCTGCTATGAAATCACTGTATAGTAGTTCAACTTCAAATTTGTTAAACATGACAATTTTAGTGCCGACACCAGTTTGTAAATAATATGGAACTGGGGAGGCGACGGAAGCGGTTAGATCCCCAAAAGCATAGAATGATAATGTTTGGTTTGGGAAATAAGAAAGGAAGGCTTTGAACGGAATCAAAGCCGAGCTTTGATTGAAATTTAAATCTTTGTCTAGTTTTAAAATGGCAGTGACTTCTGTAAATAATCTCCATTTTTCATTTAGCTTAGTATCATAGAACAATTGATTCCACCATTGATATGCATTCTCATCTAAATAAACTTGCTGCTCTTTACGCCCTGATAAATCACTTGCTAATGGAATCAAAAGAATACTCTTTATAGAATACTTCTTATTTTTAAATGGTGCGATCTTGATACTAGGACCAAAATGAGAAACAGTGAATCGGGCCTGCTCATTATTTTCAAACTTCAAAATATCTAAGAACTGGGTTTCAGCTTCGTCAAATCGTGATGCGCGTAAGAAGAGATTAAAACCAATATTTATATTGTCATTAGTCCCATAAAGAAAGTCAATAATTCCAGTAAAAAAACTTGATCGGTCCTGTGGGATTTCTTTGCCACTTTTATTAAAAAAAGAAGTTTGAGAATATAAGTTATTGAACATTTTTAATTCATAACTGCCCTTATTAATTAACTTAGAAGGGGTAAATGATTGATAATTAGTGTTTGAATTATTATCAATGTATACTTGTTCTTTAACATCATTTAATGCCCAATCGTAGGAGTAATATTTTATGGAATAGGGAGCTGGTAAAACACCTCTATAATGGTTTTCTAACAATTGTCTAATTGACCTATTTTCCTTCTTAAATTCTTTTTTATACCAATTGAAAATGAGCGGCAGAAACACCAAATTATTATTAACACGAATATAATTAACTGAATTAAATGCTAATTCACATTGCCTATTGAGTTGTTGCTTTAAATTCGAAATCGTAAAGGCTTCCTTTGGAAATGGTGGGCAGGATTGTGCAGCACATATCAATGCAAAATGGTATTGGCCATTTACACTTTTTTTCTTGATAGCATTTTCAATTTTATTTAAAGTATATATATTATTTCCAACCTTACAAGGCAATTTATTAAAAAATCCTAGGATTTCTTTAGGAGAGCTAACTGGATAATTATCTATAATATGCTTGATAGCATATATATTATAGGCGTTAATTAATTGCGCTTCATTTAGAGGGTTAGCATCCAATTTTTCAATATGGTCCACCAGTTGAAGGAGGATCGACGGATCATTTTTGATATTGCCATAATCTATACGGCCATCGATAACAGCTTGCTCATATAGTGATTGATAGGTGATATTAAAATTTTCTTGGCTAAATCCAAAGGTGCTGTTTAATGAAATAAGAATTACAACAATTAGAAATGTTTTCATATTAATTTTAAAAGTAATGCACAAATAACGATATATTTAGTATTAATTTACAATTCTTGAACGTTACAATTTATCCTCTAACAGACAAGAACAATTAAATATCTATGGAAAGTAAAAATGTGATTCTCGGATTATTGGTTGGTTTCGGTCTTGCCCTGGCAGGTTTTTTTGTGGGTAGAGGTTTTGTGAAAAGTAAAACTGTAGATCGATATGTTACAGTAAAAGGGATTTCTGAAAGAGATGTTATAGCTAATAAGGGATTTTGGGCAATTCGGTTTGTAGTTACAGATAATGATTTAAAAAAAGCTCAAACTAATATTAACAAAGATCGAAATACAATTTTAAATTTTTTGAAGAGAAACAATATTTCTGAAGAATTTACAGAATTACAGAACTTATCTGTCCAAGACAAAGTCGCCAATGCGTATAATAATAACTTTAATCAAAATCGATATGTCATCTCTCAAACTATAATGGTAAGGTCAGAAAATCCAAGCTTATTAGAAGGAGTAAGTCAAAAAGTAGGAGATTTAGTGGATCAAGGTATTGTATTGGAAGGAGATAATTATGGCCCCGGAAGTCGGCCCTCTTATCTGTTTAATGGTTTGAATCAATTAAAACCTGAGATGATTGCAGAGGCTACTAAAAACGCTAGATTATCGGCTGAAAAATTTGCAGCAGACTCAGGAGCTAAAATAGGAGGAATAAGGAAAGCTAATCAAGGAATCTTTCAAATATTAGCGAGAGATAGAGCCCCAGGAGTATTTGAACAAAATCAAGTGAATAAAACGGTAAGAGTAGTAGCTACTATTGAATATTACTTAAAATGATAAATTTTCGAATTATATTCGAATTTCCAATCTTTTAATTATCTTTGCGCTCCAATTTTTATTAATTAACCGCGCTTACATTTCTTTAGTGTAGGCATAAAACAACAACCATGCGGCAATATGAAGTAACTTTTATAGTCGACCCTGTATTATCTGCAGATGAGATTAAATCTACAGCCACCACTTATGTGGACCATTTAAAAAGCGAAGGCTGTACAATCGTGAATGTTGATGAGATGGGCCTTTTACAATTAGCTTATCCAATTAATAAACGTTCTTCCGGTATTTATTTTTGCGTTGAATTTCAATCTGAAACTGGTGCATTAATTCCAAAATTGGAATTAGCATTTAGAAGAGATGAGAGAATCATGCGTTTTCTAACTGTAACTTTAAACAAATACGGGGTAAAGTACAATGATGATAAACGAAATGGCTTGATCGGATCAAAGAAAAAGAAGAAAGACGATAAAGCAGAAGATAAAAAATCTACTCCAGCAAAATCTACTCCAGCAAAATCTACTCCTGCAAAAGCGGAAACAGCGAAAGCAGAAACTGCAAAAGTGGAAACTGCAAAAGTGGAAACTGCGAAAGCGGAAACTGCGAAAGCAGAACCTGCAAAAGCGGAATCTGCAAAAGCGGAATCTGCAAAAGAGAGTCCTGAAAAAGCAGTACCAGCAAAAGCAGTAACTGCTGTTGCGGCGGCAACTGCTGTTGCAGAATCAGCAGCTCCAGAGGCAGTAAAGAAAGAGGAAGAGGAATAATTAATAATCAGCTAAAAAAAGTATCATGGCAACAAGAGAAGATATAAAGTTTTTAACGAATCCTAATATTGGTTCAAGACAAAAGAAATATTGTAGATTCAAAAAATACGGTATAAAATATATCGATTATAAAGATCCAGATTTTTTATTGCAATTTATCAATGAGCAAGGGAAAATCTTACCAAGAAGAATTACTGGAAATAGTTTAAAGTATCAAAAACAAATGGCAAGAGCTATTAAGCGTGCTAGGCATTTAGCAATGTTGCCATATGTTGCAGATTTATTGAAATAATTTATCATTTTTAAATAACGAAATCATGGAAGTCATTTTATTAAAAGATGTGGACAAAGTAGGATATAAACATGACCTTGTTACCGTTAAAAATGGTCATGGCAGAAATTTCCTTATTCCTCAAAGATTGGCAGTAATCGCTAACGCTTCTAACAAGAAGAGATTGTCTGAATTAAAACGCCAAGAAGAAGCTAAAATTGCTAAGAATATTGAGCAGTATCAAGAAATGGCAGAGCAATTAAAAGGAGCAAAAATAAAAATCGGAGCAAAAACCGGTACTAGTGGAAAGATATTTGGTTCTGTTACCAATATTCAAATCGGGCAAGCATTGCAAGATCAAATGAATATGGAAGTAGACAGAAGAAGAATTTCTATTGAAGGAGATGTTAAAACAGTTGGAGAATATGTAGCTAATTTAGATCTCCACCCAGATGTACAAGTTAAGCTTGATTTTGAAGTAGTGTCTGAATAGACAGCTCGCAACAAAAATATTAAAAGTCCAAATTTCGATTTGGACTTTTTTTGTCAAAAATCACACACATGTCCATGATCAGTAAGCCAATCCTCTTTCTCTTTATAATTGGGCATAATATCTCTCACTATTTTCCAAAATCTATCAGAGTGATTCATCTCCTCAAGATGAGCTAATTCATGAATGATCACATAATCTTGAACTTCTTGTGGGGCAAATAATAGGCGGCTTGATAAGTTAATATTATGCTTAGAAGAGCAGCTACCCCAATTACTTGAATTATATTTAAGCTTTACAGAACGAATTGGTTTTTGAAAATAAAGATGATTCAACTCAAGCACTCTTCTTGTGATTTCTGGATGAAAATCCTTTGAAACCAATCTACTTAATAAAGTTCTAATTGATTTTTGACGTTGAGAAAAGGCTTCTAGATTACTCAACTCTAATTTGATGACTTTATTCTCCAATTTTCCACCATGAGTTTTGCGATCTGAAACATTTATTGAGATGTAATAAATACGATCGCTTATCTCGAATAGGTCACCATCTTTATAATGCCTGCGCATAAAACGAGTTCTGAAGCTTTCACTTTTTTTGAATTGTTTTATCAACCAGTTTTGGCACCATTGTAATTGAGCGATTTGTTCATCTTTTGTCATAAAGAAAGGCAAGCGTAAGTTCACTGTATCTTTTCCAATCGATGCCCTAACACTTGCTCTTCTTTCTCTAAATAGCTTTACTGGCACGTGAATGCCCTCAATAATTACAGTATGTAATGTAGGTTTTGGCAAACTCGTTATTTAATTAAGCTTTTCTTTCGAATTCTTTCATTACGTCTACAAGGACTTGAACACTATCTTTAGGCATTGCATTATATATAGATGCCCTGAATCCACCAACAGATCTATGTCCTTTTATTCCAATACATCCAGCCTCACCAGCTGCTGCTAAAAAGGCATCATTTAAAGTATCATCTTCCATTACAAAGGTTACATTCATTAAAGATCGATCTTCAGTTTCTGCAGCTCCTTTAAAAAGTGGATTTCGATCAATTTCATCATAAATTAATTTTGCTTTCTCATTATTCTTCGATTCAATTACCGAGATTCCTCCTAAATCCTTTAACCATCTTAAAGTTAACATGGAGACATAAATTGGATAAACTGGAGGCGTATTGAAAGATGATTTTTTAGCAATATGTGTTCTATAATCCAACATTGTTGGGATTTGCCTTTCTGTCTTTCCTAATAAATCTTCCCGAACTATAGCCAAAGTAACTCCAGCGGGTCCTGTGTTTTTTTGAGCTCCTGCATAAATCAAACTGAATTTATTTATGTCAATTGATCTACTAAAAATATCTGAAGACATATCACAAACGAATGGAACTTTAGTGTCTGGCCAACTGTGAATTTGAGTGCCAAAAATAGTGTTATTACTAGTTAAGTGCAGATATTTCGAATCTTCTGGAATCGAATAGCCTTTTGGTATATAATTATAATTCTTATCTGAGGAAGATGCTACGACATTGACATTACCAAAAAGTTTTGCTTCCTTAATTGATTTTGTTGACCATGCTCCAGTATCTAGGAAGGCTGCCGATTCATTGCTCGCTAATAGATTCATAGCGGACATATAAAATTGAGAACTTGCGCCGCCTGTTAGGAACATAACTTTATGGTCCGATCCAATATTGAACAGCTCTTTAACCAAAGATTCAATTTCCTCAAGCACCGCCACAAATCCTGCGCTACGATGAGAGACTTCTAAAATGGATAATCCAGATCCGACAAATTCTTGAACGGCTTGTGCCGCTTGACTTAAAACTGGAGCTGGAAGAATGGCTGGTCCGGCGTAGAAATTGTGCTTTTTCATTCGTTTATATTATAATTTTCATTAATTCGTGAAATAAGTGCCTAAAAATACGCTTTACTTCCTGTTCTCAGTAGCATTTAATGTAAAATTTATATAAAAGATTTTTGTACTAAGTGGGTAATAATGAAGAGATAAGATATTTATAAAAATCTTATTTGATAAAAAATTTAAATGATGAAACTTTATCTGAAAAAAAATAGTTAAAAAAAAGCAAGATTTTACCAAAAGCGTTTGTGAAAGTAAACAATTGTATTATCTTTGCAATCCCTTTGAAAGAAAGGGAAAAAAGTTCATTGACACTGATAAAAAAAGGTAAGAAAAAAACAAGTGAAAGGAAAATTTTAGAGCTTCGTTTGAGAGGGTCAGGATAGTTATCAAATAATTTAAATAGAAAAGTGGGAGG